>OLOA01000116.1_pt1 | contig 87262 bp, 68 predicted proteins | sample 1672201 | NCBI WGS metagenome assembly OLOA01 (sample SAMEA3136658, study PRJEB25190) | human gut metagenome
ATGCGGCTTTATGAGGATATGATTGCAGGGCGTATCAGTGAGCAGAATTTCAACACCATGCTGGAAAAGACACAGACCGAGCAGACGGAGCTTAAAACAAAAGTGTCCGAGGGCAGAAAGCGGCTGTCCGATGAAGTCCAGCTTGCCAATGACGCAAAACAATGGGTGGAAGCCATTCAGGAATATGCCAACATCACAGAGTTGGACGCAGCCACCCTCAACCGCTTAATCAAAGAAATCGTCGTGCATGAGCGCATTGACGAAGATAAAACAAGACACATTTCTATCGAAATTCATTTTAATCTCAAACCCATCCCGGAGGTGGAACAGGTCACTGCCTGACCTGTCCCGCCGGGACGGTTCTCTTAAAAACACCATATAGATTTTTTGTACGCCGCCGCCCGCCATCGAGCAGAGTTTTACACCTAATTGGGGATAAAACAGCTTATGGCAGGTGGAGGTGTCGTTCTGATCGGTACACAGCTTGTACCATTACTGGCGAATTTGTTTTAGCCGGGGCAGTAGGAAAGGAGAACACGCATGGATAAGATTTTTGAGTCCATAGAAGAATGGATGCGTAACCTCCTTACAGGCATGGTCAGCTCAAATCTGACGAACATGTTTACCGATGTGAATGAAAAAACCGGTGACATCGCAAGTCAGGTTGGGCAAACGCCCCAGGGCTGGAACAGCAGTATTTTCAGCTTGATCCAAAATCTGTCGGATTCTGTGATCGTACCGATTGCCGGAATGATCATAACCTTTGTGTTGTGCTATGAGCTGATTTCCATGCTCACCGAAAAGAATAACATGCATGATATAGATACATGGATGTTTTTCAAATATTTTTTCAAGATGTGGATAGCAGTCTGGTTCGTAAGCAATGCTTTTACGATCACAATGGCGATTTTTGATGTTGGACAGAATGTAGTGAACCGGGCGGCAGGTGTTATCAACCAGCAGACGGCAATCAATATTGATTCGGTAATTACCTCGATGGAGACAGCAATGGAATCAATGGAAATAGGAGAGCTGATTATACTGGCACTGGAAACGCTCCTGGCGAGTCTGTGCCTAAAGGTTATATCCGTTTTTATAACGGTTATTTTATATGGCCGTATGATAGAAATTTATCTGTATTCGTCAATCGGTGCAATTCCGTTTGCCACTATGAGCAACCGGGAATGGGGACAGATTGGCAGCAATTATTTAAGAGGATTGTTTGCACTGGCATTTCAAGGATTTTTTATCATGATGTGCGTGGGCATTTATTCTGTATTGGTTGCCAACATACAGGTATCAGATAATGTGCATACAGCACTGCTCAGTGTAATGGCTTATACAGTAATACTATGCTTTAGTCTTATGAAAACAGGTAATTTTTCAAAGAGTATCTTTAATGCACACTAAATGTGGAAAAGGAGACGATGAAAATGGCTTTTGTATCAGTACCAAAAGATCTGACAAAAGTAAAAAATAAAATTATTTTCAATCTTACAAAACGACAGCTTATCTGCCTTGGTATTGCAGCGGCAGTAGGGCTTCCGTTTTATTTCCTGTCAAGGGGGTTGATTGGTTCGAGTAATGCGGCAACCGGAATGTGTCTGCTGATGCTTCCGGCTTTTTTATTTGCCATGTATGAAAAAGATGGACTTCCTTTAGAGAAAGTCCTCAAAAACGTGATTACAGTAAAATTTATCCGTCCTCCGGTACGGAAATATGAGGTGGAAAACCTCTATGAAAAAAAGAGAATTTTGACAAAAGCGAAAGGAGGTACCGTTCGTGGAAAAAGTAAGAAACGATAAGAATCTTCCAGAGCAGACAGAAGAATTTTCCCATCCGGATGACTGGTGGCTGGATGAAGAGGATTCTGCTGATGGTTTACCAGTGTTTGATCCGGATGAGGCAGAAGATTATGCAAAGGACAGACAGCGTTTGATGGGAGTACCGATGGTTACGGGGTATGAAGCACTGGAGCGACACCGAGGTGTCCGCAGACCAAGACGTAAATTAAGCAGACGGGAAAAACGTGCCTGGAAAAAAGCCCAGAAATATGAAATGAAATTACATAAGGCACACGAAAAAGAAGAAAGAAAACTTGCGAAGCAGGCGGCAAAACAGGCTGCTCGTGAAGAAAAGGCGGCACAGAAACAGGCAAAGAAAGAAGAAAAGCATAAAAAAAAGACAAAGCCGTCGGGTTCTGTAAAATCCAGTGGAAAAAAAGGTACTGTAAAGAAAATATCCAGTACGAATAAAGACAGTAGAAATAAAGGGAAAGATATTACCGCACAGCAGTCCATTCCATACAGGGAAATGGGAAAAGACGGAATCTGTCGTGTGGAGGATGGGTATTATTCAAAGACGATTCGTTTTTATGATATCAACTATCAGTTGGCACAGAATGAGGATAAAAATGCGATTTTTGAGAACTGGTGTGATTTCCTGAATTATTTTGACAGCACCATCCATTTTCAGTTGTCCTTTATCAATCATCACAGCAACATGACAGAATATGAAGATGTGATCCGTATCAAAAAGCAGAATGACAGTTTTGATGATCTGCGTATGGAGTTTGCCCAGATGCTCAGAAGTCAGTTAGCAAAAGGAAATAATGGTCTTGTCAGAACCAAGTATATTACATTTGGGATTGAAGCTGATAATATCCGGGAAGCGAAACCGAAGCTGGAACGTATCGAAACAGATATACTCAATAATTTTAAAGTTTTCGGGGTATCTGCGTATCCATTAAATGGTGCGGAGCGTTTGCAGATCATGTATGAAACATTCAACCAGAATGTCAAAGTGCCATTCAAGTTCAGCTATGATGATATGCTGCGTACTGGGTTGAATACAAAGGATTATATTGCACCATCCAGTTTCCTGTTCAAAAATGGAAAGGATTTTCAGATGGGAGATACCATCGGAGCAGTGTCCTATCTGCAGATTCTGGCACCAGAGCTGACGGATAAAATGCTTGCTGAATTTCTGGAAATGGACTGTAACCTGCTTGTTAATCTGCATATCCAGTCCATCGACCAGATGAAAGCGATCAAATTGGTCAAAAGTAAGGTTACGGATATTAACCGCATGAAAATTGAGGAACAGAAAAAAGCGGTACGCTCCGGATATGATATGGATATTATACCGTCTGACCTGAATACATACGGTGGGGAAGCGAAAAGACTTCTGGAAGATTTACAGTCAAGGAATGAAAGAATGTTTCTTGTGACTGTGGTGTTTTTAAATACAGCAAAAAATAAACAGGAGCTGGAAAATGCGGTATTTCAGACGGCAGGTATTGCACAGAAATACAACTGTGTATTAAAAAGACTGGACTATCAGCAGGAGCAGGGCCTTATGAGCAGTTTGCCGCTTGGAAGAAACTGGATTCCAATCAAGCGGGCATTGACTACCACATCGACAGCTATTTTTGTTCCATTTACGACGCAGGAACTGTTTATGGGTGGGGAATCTATCTATTATGGGTTAAATGCCCTGTCTAATAACTTAATCATGGCAGATCGGAAAAAGCTGAAAAATCCCAATGGTCTGATACTTGGTACTCCTGGATCTGGTAAATCCTTTGCGGCAAAAAGAGAGATTACCAATGTATTTATTGTCACAAAAGACGACATTATCATCTGTGATCCGGAGGGTGAATATTTTCCGTTAGTCCGGGCATTTAACGGGCAGGTTATCCGTATTTCTCCGACCAGTCATGATTACATCAATCCAATGGATATTAACATCAATTATGCGGATGATGACGATCCGCTATCGTTGAAATCAGATTTTATCCTTTCGCTTTGTGAACTGGTAGTAGGAGGAAAAAACGGTCTGGAACCAGTGGAAAAAACAATCATTGACCGATGTGTGCGTCTGGTATATCAGGACTATCTTTCAGAACCGGTTCCGGAGAAAATGCCAATCCTGGAAGATCTATATAATCTGCTTCGCAAACAGGAAGAGGCTGAGTCGCAGCGGCTGGCAACGGCACTGGAAATCTATGTAAATGGTTCCCTGAAGGTGTTTAATCACCGTACAAATGTAGAGTTGAACAATCGTCTGGTATGTTTCGATATTAAAGACCTTGGTAAACAGCTTAAAAAACTTGGTATGTTGATTGTTCAGGATCAGGTTTGGAACAGGGTAACAGTCAACCGTTCTGCTCATAGGTCTACCAGATATTACATTGATGAGTTCCATTTGTTGCTGAAAGAAGAACAGACAGCAGCATACAGTGTAGAAATCTGGAAAAGATTCCGTAAGTGGGGCGGTATCCCGACTGGTATCACGCAGAACGTAAAAGACCTGCTTGCTTCAAGGGAAATCGAGAATATCTTTGAAAACTCAGACTTTATCCTGATGCTCAACCAGGCATCCGGGGATCGACAGATTCTGGCAAAGCAGCTTAATATTTCAACACACCAGCTTTCCTATGTAACAAACAGTGGAGAGGGAGAAGGGCTGATTTTTTATGGAAATACAATTATTCCATTTAAGGACAGATTCGATAATACCCTTATGCTTTATGCGTTAATGTCATCGAAACCGGAAGATGTAGAGAAGCGTGAAAAACTCGGCATCAAAGGCAGAGACGATAGTTAAAGGGGTGACAGCAGAGTATGAGAAAATGGGTGGCAGGATTGTTACTTTCTATATCTGTTATATTGCTTACGATCAGTCTGTATTTCTTAATGGGATTTTTTATGCAGGAAAGACAGGATAATCAGTTACAGCAGGAACTGCAGGAGCTAATGCAGAAAAGAGAGGATGAATCGGAAGAAGATGCTTCCGGCGATTCTTTGATAGAGATAGATGCTGGAATTTTGGCATTGCATGAAGAAAATCCGGATTGTATTGGCTGGCTGACCATTGATGGAACGAGAATAGACTATCCGGTCATGTACCGGCCCGGAGATAAAAATTATTATCTGCATCGAGATTTCAACGGGGAATATTCTGCAAATGGTTGCTTATTTTTGGCAGAGGAATGTGTACCAGGAGATTCGGACAATCTGATCATATATGGACATCACATGAACAGTGGGAAGATGTTTGCTGACCTTGAGAAATATAAGGACGAAAGATTTTACGAAGAACATCCGACAATCCTGTTCCGCACGATATGGGGAAATGAACAGTATCAGATATTTGCAGCATTTACAACACCCGTTTATACAGGAAATGATTTTGATTATTACAGTTTTATCAAAGCAGGAACAGTGGATGATTATAAAAAATTTGTTGCTTCCGTTAAGGAAAAGTCGCTTTATCAGACAGGAACAACAGCAAAATACAGAGATAAGTTACTTACACTGTCTACTTGTGAGTATTCCCAGAAAAATGGGCGTATGGTACTGGTTGCAAAGAAAAATAACGGAAAGGAATAAAACGGAAAATTACCATAGATCAGGAGATGATGACCATGCAGGAGCATGAATATAAAGCAAGGGACAAGACTGTCCAGAAGATGAGCCGGGATGGACTTAGGGAAAAAAATCTCCGCAGTAAAAAGGAAAAGCGGATTACCGGGCGTGAGGCTGATGAGAAGAAAACAGCCGGACACAGGGAACAGGAGCTGGACTTTGGAAAGGTCAGAAAAACTCATACTGCAGAAGAAACAGTTGAGGGAGTGAAAGAAGGAAAACACAGACTGCAGTCCAGACACGCTTTTCTGGAACAGGAAGAAATTGCAGAAGCGGAAGAAATGGAAAACTCAGAAATGAGTGATGATAAAGCAGGCGGGGAGAAATCTCCGTCTGTTTCACGTTCCAGACTTCGGAAAGAAAGTATCAGGGGGCATCCGGAACGGAAATTTGAACGTGATTCTGAAATAACAGAACCGGACAGGCAGAACCGAAAGAAAAAGATGGTCACAGCCTATGCAGCAAAAGAGCAGAAACGCTACCATGAAAAGTCAGAAGTTGATGAAAAATCAATGGAAGACTTTCGGGAAGAGATTAAAGATAAGACGAAAAGGGAACAGACGCTAAAAGAACAGAAAAAATCAAAATCCCGTCTTTCCTTTGAAGATGAAAGTAAAGGTATGATTCCCGGTAGCGGAATGGCAAGAAAGGGAGCAACCGTTGTTTCAGAAACGGTATCTGCCTATGGTCAGAAAAAAATCAGAGAGGGTACCGATGATAATGCTGCTCTTGATGCAGCAAATCAGATGGAACTTGCGGGAGAAAGTCTTGCAAGAAAGTCAATTTACGTTCGGGAACGGTTGAAAGAAAAACGACAGAGAAATAATCGGTTAAGGGAATCTGTTCTGGAAGAAACAGAAAAATCCCGTTTGCAGTTTGGTACCAGTGTTTCCAATGAAGCAAAAAGGGCGGTTCAGAAAGAAGCAGAGCAGAAGAAACAGTCTGCATTAAAGAAATTACTGCAGAAAAAGCGTTACCAGAAGCAATATCAGGCTGCGAAACAGGGAAAAGCTGTGAAGGACGCAGTGCTTGTAAATGCACAGCGATTTACGGAAAAAGCCAAAGCTGCGGTTAAGGAGCTTGTGGCACAGAACAGAAATATCCTCCTGTCCATAGGAGTTCTGGTGCTGCTGTTTGCGTTAATGGCAACGAGCCTGTCAAGCTGTGCTGCGTTATTCCAGGGCAGTTCCAATGCTATTATTTCTACCAGTTATTCCAGTGAGGATGAGGATATTTATGCTGCGGAAAATGCTTATGTGGCATTGGAAAATGCACTGAATGAGCAGATCAATCAGATGAAAGCAAACCATTCCGACTATGATGAGTTCCAGTTTCAGATTGATGAGATCGGACACAATCCGTATCAGCTTATTTCTTATTTGACAGTCAAGTATGGCGGTTTTACCTATGCCGAGGTTGCGGATGAGATTCAGGAGATTTTCAGGGAACAGTATGGATTATATACGGATTCAACACGAGAAACCGTAACAGAAAAGAAAACAGTCAGGGTTGGAGAATCACTGGGACAGGTTGTGACCAGTGGATATTGCAACTGTCCGATTTGTTGCGGGCAGTGGAGTGGAGGCCCGACTGCAAGTGGAGCGTATCCACAGGCGAATCACACGATTGCGGTGGATGCTTCTAATCCATTTGTGCCAATGGGAACCCATGTCATTATGAATGGTGTGGAGTATGTAGTTGAGGATACCGGAAATTTTGCACAGTATGGTGTGCAGTTTGATGTATTCTACGGCGGTCATGCTTCTGCGTCAGCACATGGGCATCAGACCTGGGAAGCATACATAGCAGACAGCAATGGAAGTCAGGAAGTGGAAGTAACGACAACAAGAGAAGTGAACCGGCTGGATGTAACACTTACGAACCATAACCTGGATGCAGTTTTAAGAAACCGTATGACAGACAAGGAACAGGAGCAGTATGACGCTTACAACAAATACTATGGAAATCGTGATTATCTGTTTGACCTTAACACAATTCCGACAGGTGGGGCAGGCTTTGGATATGATATTCCGGCAGAAGCACTTTCTGATCCGCAGTTTGCCAAGATGATCCGGGAAGCGGAAAAATATCTGGGTTATCCGTATGTCTGGGGCGGTGCATCGCCATCTACCAGTTTTGATTGCTCTGGTTTTGTATGCTGGGTAATCAATAATTGCGGAAATGGATGGAACGTGGGAAGAACAACAGCGGACGGACTTCGTTCTTATTGTTCCTATGTATCTCCATCTGATGCAAAACCGGGAGATCTGATCTTTTTCCAGGGAACTTATGATACGCCGGGAGCGAGCCATGTTGGAATTTATGTAGGAAATAACATGATGATTCATTGCGGGAATCCGATTCAGTATACAAGCATTGCAAGTTCTTACTGGCAGCAACATTTTATGGCATTTGGCAGACTTCACTAGAAGGGAGTGAATGAGAGATGAATATGCGATTAAAAAAGGTTCTGGATGATATTCAGAAAACTGAAAACAAGATTCTGGAATTGCAGGAGCATGTAAGGCAACTGAGAATCCAGAAAAAGCAGATGGAAGATGCAGAAATCATTAAGGCAATCCGTTCCATGAAAATGGATAGCCGAAAGATGCTGACTTTTCTGGATGGAATTCAGAACGGAACAGTTACCATGCAGTTTGATGAAGAGGGCAATCTTTCTATGGATAGTTCTGAAACAGGTATAAAGAAAGAAGAAAATATGGATAGCGAAATGTTAACCGGACTGATAGAAGAAAGAGAGGATTTGGAAGATGAAGAATAAAGTAATGAAAAAAATTTTGATGATTATGTTGTCGTCAACAATACTGATGGGTTCTGCCAGTGTGACTGCATTTGCACAGGCAAATGAAAATGCAGAGCAGACAGAAGCAGTGGAACAGGTGATAGAAGAACAGCCGGCAGAGCAGCCTACCACAGAGGAAACACCGTTTTCCACACCGGGAAACGGACAGCTTGTGGATGATAAGGAGAATGACAGTTCCAAGCAGTTTCTGACTGTACAGACAAAGAATGGAAATACCTTTTATATGGTCATTGACCGTTCCGGTACTTCCGAGAACGTGTACATGATGTCACTGGTAGATGAAAATGATCTGGCAGAGTTCTTAGACGAAAACGAGGAAACCGAGAAAAAAGAGGAATCAGCAGTTGTTCTTCCGGAAACGACTGCAGCACCAGAACCAGAAACTACCGTACAGCCAGAAACAGAAGTGAATCCAGAATCCGGTGGTAATAAAATGTTTGGTTCTGCGATCCTGGGCGGCGGCATTGTACTGGTATTCGGTGGTTTAGCTGCTTTTGCTTTAAGTAAATTCCGAAAGAAAAAAGAGGACGGTATTGTAGAGGAAGGCCTGGAATTTGCTGATGACAGTTACATCAATGAAGATGAAGAAAATGCGGAAGATCAGCAGAAATAACAAAAAAGCATAAGGTATGGAGAAAGGGCAGTTCTTTATGGACTGCCTTTTTGACAGGAACAGGAGGAAAACATGGCGAAATTTTTAGTGATTGCAGAGAAACCGAGCGTGGCACAAAGCCTTGCAAAAAATTTATCTGCTTATCAGAGAAAGGACGGGTATCTGGAGGGGAACAGTTGCATTGTCAGTTGGTGTCTGGGACACCTGGCAGAATATGCACCACCGGAAATTTATAATGAAAAATATGCAAAATGGCAGTTTGAGGATTTGCCGATCATTCCGGAAGTATGGAAAGTTCAGGTATCAGAAGATAAAAAGAAGCAGTTTGATGTGCTATGCGGCTTAATGAACCGGGCAGATGTAGCATATCTGGTCAATGGCTGTGATGCCGGAAGAGAAGGAGAACTGATTTTTAAAAGAGTTTATGATTTGGCAGGCTGTCAGAAACCAGTGAAGCGTCTGTGGATCAGTTCAATGGAAGATGAAGCCATTCAGAAAGGATTTCAGTCCCTAACTGACGGGAGAGAATATGCAGGGCTTTGTAATGCTGCGGTATGCAGGGCACAGGCGGATTGGTTGATTGGAATGAACGCAACGAGAGCCTACACAACCAGATATTTTAAGCGTTTGGTAGTTGGCAGGGTACAGACACCGACGCTTGCCATGCTGACGGAAAGAAAAGAGAAGATCGAGCATTTCAAGAAAGAAGCCTATTATAAGGTTTCTCTGTCAGATGGGAAACTTATGGTAACATCAGAGAGTATCCCGTTAGAAATGGAAGCGGAAGAATTAAGAAAACTTTGTGATGGGACAGAAGCACTGGTCACAAGGGTAAAAAGAGAGCAGAAAAAGACTTTCCCACCAAAACTTTATGATCTGACCGGTCTGCAGAGGGAAGCAAATCGTTTTTTTGGATACACTGCCCAGAAGACATTGGATATGCTGCAGGAGCTGTACGAAGAAAAGATGGTTACCTATCCGAGAACAGACAGTCAGTATGTAACCGAAGATATGAAAGAAACGGTAAAAATGCTTGCCGAAGGCATGACAGATTTTCTTCCGTTTCTGGAATCTGGACAGACTAGAGGTAACATAGATCGTGTGGTTAATAATGCAAAGGTATCTGATCATCATGCAATACTGCCGACAAAAGAAGCAATGGAAAAAGGCATGGGAGGACTTTCCAGTGGAAAGAAAAATCTGCTGATGCTGATCGGACAGCAGCTTGTTCAGGCAACAGGGGAAGAGTACCTTTATGAGCAGACAGAAATTTCCGTACAGTGCAAAGAACATGAATTTACTGCAAAGGGAAAGCTGCCTGTACAGATGGGCTTCAAAGAAGTGGAAGAAGCCTTTCGGAAATACTGTGTAAAGGATAAGAAACCTGACGAACCGGATCATAAGACAGAACTTCCAGAAGGATATGAGGAAGGAATGACTCTTGCCTCTGTGAAGGCAGAGAAGAGTACACATTATACTTCCCCGCCGAAGATGTTTACCGAAGATACCCTGCTTGCTGCGATGGAAACAGCGGGGAATAAGGAATTTGATTCTGAAACAGAGAAAAAAGGACTTGGGACACCGGCAACCAGAGCGAATATCATTGAGAAGCTGGTATCTTCCGGTTATGCAGAACGTAAAGGAAAACAGATTCTTCCTACCGTAGCAGGATGTGAGCTGATTCATGTAATGCCGGAGAATCTGAAATCTGCAGGCCTGACAGCAGAATGGGAGAATCAGCTTCTGATGATGGAAAAGGGGGAAATCCAGGAAGATGAATTTATGAATGGGATTGTATCCATGATTAATGAGATTCTTTCTATGTGCAGGGCAATTTCGGAAGAAGAACGGAACCGTTTTCAGATTGCAAAGGAAGTAATCGGGAAATGCCCGGTATGCGGTTCTGATGTATATGAGGGTAAGACCAATTATTACTGCTCTGACAGAAGCTGTCAGTTTGCTCTGTGGAAGTCGAACCGCTTTCTGGAAAGTATGAAAAAGTCGATGGATAAAAAGATGGCGGTGGAGCTTCTGAAAAATGGACGTACCCATGTGAAAGGACTGTATTCCAAGAAAAAAGACAGCAAATTTGATGCCGATCTGGTATTAGGGTTAGAAGATGGAAAAGCCAGATTCAGTCTGGAATTTCCTAAAAAGAAGAAATAAGGCACAGACGGAAGGAGGAATGAGTTATGGCTCATTTAGATGAGATACGGGGACTTGCGGAGTATCATGCAACCCGTATCAGCAGTTCACCAAGGGACTGGATGAATTATCTGGATACTGCAGCCAGACTGTATCGGTATCCATTTATGGATCAGCTTTTGATCCACGCGCAGCGTCCAAAAGCAACTGCCTGTGCTTCGCTGGAATTATGGAATGAAAAAATGCTGCGGTGGGTAAACCGAGGAGCAAAGGGAATTGCTCTTTTGGATGAAACCATGCAGAAAACAAGACTCCGATATGTATTTGATATTCAGGATACTCATAAGGTAAAAGGTGGAAGAACCCCTTACCTGTGGCGGTTGCAGGAGAAGCAACAGGAGGAGTTATTAAACCATTTAGAAGAAGTTTATGGACTGGAAGCTAAAGATACAGGAAGTCTTTCTGATGCACTGATGGCAACAGCAAAGTATATGGTAGAAGAAAATCTGGATGAATACCTGGATGGCTTGACATATGTGATGGAAGGAACGTACCTGGAGGAGCTGGAAGAAGATACCATACGCAGTGAATTTCGCAGTCTGTTGACAGACAGCATTTATTATACGCTGGCTTCCAGATGCGGACTTGATCCGTTGGAACGGCAGGAAGAAATGGACTTCGTACATATCACAGACTATAACAGTTTATCAGTGCTGACATTTATTGGAAATGCGACGAGCATGGCCAGTGAGTCTGTGCTAGTGGATATTGGAAGATTTGTACACCGTATTTCATTAGAAGAAATGAAAAAGGGTATTGAAAATTCTGAGGAAAGGAATTATAATAAATTTAACACGTTAATTCGTGAAAGTGAAGAAAACAACAACAGAATCATAGAAAACGAATATTCACAGGAAGATGAAGGAGGAAATGAGCATGGGACTGACATATCATCGCAAAGGGGATTATCTGTTTCCGAATCTGACAATCCAGGAGACAGAGGTACAGATTGGGAAATACGGAATGCTGCGGAGGACATTTCTGAAGGAACACAAGAACAGCCTGTATCAGAGCCTGTTACTGACCGGGAAACTGAACAGCCATCTGGAAGAGATCGAGAAAACAGCACAGAAGAGATTGGAAGTACAGATGGCGAAACTGTTGGAGAAGAATCCGGCACCATCGAAAGAGGAGAACCCGATGGCGTGGACAGCACATATGAACAGTCTGACGGCAACAGCGGAAGAGAGCATCTTGACGGAATTGGTGTACAGCTAATTGAAGACACAAGTGAAGATCAGTTAAGTAAAGCAGAGGAAGAAATTGCCTCTGCTTTATCTTTGCCCGAACTTCCATCTGTAAATGAACAGAAAAGAGAAATCGAAAACAGAATAGCTGCCCTCTATGCCGGGGAGATTGCCATTCCAAGTGAGGTGGTCGATGAGGTTTTAAGAACCGGAGGAAACCGAAGCAAGAGCCAGCTTCGTATTATCTATAATTTTATGAGTGAACAGACACCGGAAGAATATACAGAGTTTGTGAAGCGGGAGTATGGGACTGGTGGAAAGGGCTTTGAAATCAATGGCATGGAATATTCTGTCTGGTTTGACGAAACGGGATTGCAGATTGCAGTAGGGCATACGGTTACCGATCAGATTCTGGATAAGGCGTTTTTATCCTGGGAAGATGTGAGTGGTCGTATCCATCAGCTTTTGAAGCAAGGCGAGTATGCACCACAGTCTGTACTTGATGTTGCAAGGGAGAATGCGATAAAGGAACATGCCCAGGCACTTGCCTATATGAAAGCGGATATGGCAGAGGGTGTAGCAGAACTTGTCTTTGATGAAGAGGATTTACCACATCTTCACAGTATTTATCCGGAAATTACTGATTATCTGGAAGAGAAACTAACAGAGCCGGAGTGGCTGGCAGATCTGAACGAGCGTCTGGAAGGACTGGCAATGGCTTATGAGGAAGATAAAAGCATTATGCGGTTCCGCACCTATAATCCAATCAGAATATCCGGTCAGTTTCAGAAATTTGCAGCAGAAGTAATTCCATACAATGCCAGAGATGAATTCGCATGGCAGGAACATAAGGTATTTATTACTCAAGATGAAATAGATGCTTTTCTTGCCGGTGGCGGTCCGTATTCGGATGGAAGGCTTTCTACCTATTCTTTTTATCTTCTGAATGGAGATGATAAGGCAAGGACAGATTTTATCAAGGAAAAATATGGGATAGGCGGTCAGAGCCATGCTTTATGTGGAGCAGACAATTCACATGCAGATTATGATGGGAAAGGTTTGAAGCTGGAGAGAGGGGACTATGGGAATCCAGATACTTCGGTGTTGCTGCCCTGGGCAAAAGTTGCAAAAAGAATCGGCTATCTGATTGATAACCAGCAGTTCTTACGTTCCGCAGATTATTCCCGTATGCCGGAATATGAGAGGGAACGGATTGCAGGAAAAGTGATCAGTTTTTATGCAAGGCTGCCAGAAGAAATCGAGCGTCCGTTCAAGCAGGATTTCTTTAATGAAGAAGCAAGAAAAGAACTTCCTGTTATGCTGAATGATTCGGGGCAGTCGCAGAAATTGTTACAGGCGATGGACGATGCACTGGCAATGCTGCCATTGGATTTTGAATCAGTGAATGAAACTTATGAGAAGAAATTACAGCTATTGACGGAAGTACATCAGTATGTGGAAGGCAGCTATACGATTTTCCCAGCACAGGAAGTACCAGATCAGGCAGATGGCTTAGATGGATACCAGATGTCTTTATTTGATATTGTGAGTGCCTCCGAACCAGAAGAAAATACAGAAGAACCAGAAGTGGAAGAATCGTCTGCAGAAATGGAGGAGGTACAAAAAGGGGAACCAGAATCTGAGCCAGAAGATGTAGTTGTACAGGAACAGTGGGACGAGAATGTATTTGAATATCAGGGGTATCATTTTGAAGCAGTGGGGATTCTTCCGCAAGGTCTGGAAGGGAAAGAACTGGTAAACCAGACAAGAGGAAATACAGAATTGCACTTGACTACCTACGAGCGAGAAGAAGATATTTTATATTCCTATGCAGGATTCTACGAAGCGAGTGGTTCATCAAAAGCTGATATTTTCCGGTGTATGGAAACCGGACGAAATTATATTCCAGGGGAGAACGAACTGTTTGGCTATGAGGGAGAATTTTTACCATATCTGCAGAATGAACAGGTGCAGGAACAGGAACCTCATAATTTCCATATTACGGACGATAACCTTGGTGCTGGCGGTCCGAAGGCAAAGTTTAAAGCAAATATGGAAGCTATCCGGCTGCTGAAAGAACTGGAACAGGATCAGAGATTAGCAACATCGGAAGAACAGGAAGTGTTGTCGAGATATGTTGGATGGGGCGGTATTCCCCAGGCTTTTGAAGAAAGAAACAGTGCCTGGGTAGAGGAATACACGCAGTTAAAAGGAGTCCTCACGCCAGAAGAATACAGTGCAGCAAGGGCATCAACGCTGAATGCCTTTTATACTTCTCCGACAGTTATCAAGGCTATGTATGAAGCACTTGGAAATATGGGACTGAAACAGGGAAATATCCTGGAACCATCCTGTGGAGTTGGTAACTTTATGGGACTTTTACCGGAAAGCATGAGTGCTGCAAATATGTATGGCGTGGAGCTTGATCCGGTTTCCGGGCAGATTGCGAAACAGCTTTACCAGAAGAACAGGATTGCAGTACAGGGATTTGAGGAAACCAGTTACCCGGACAGCTTTTTTGACTGTGTGATTGGAAATGTACCGTTTGGGGCATATCAGGTCAGTGACCGCAAGTATGACAGATACCATTTTACGATCCATGATTATTTTATCGCAAAATCCTTAGACCTGGTACGTCCGGGAGGAGTGGTGGCAGTTGTCACATCAAGCGGTACAATGGATAAACAGAATCCGGAAGTCCGACAGTATTTTGCAAACCGGGCAGACCTGCTTGGGGCAATCCGCTTACCGAACAATGCTTTCCAGAGAAATGCCAATACCAGTGTGGTTGCGGATATTCTGTTTTTCCAGAAAAGGGACAGGGCTGCGATCACAGAGCCAGACTGGGTACAGTTAAAAACCACATCAGAAGGCTATACGGTCAATTCTTATTTTGCTGACCACCCGGAAATGGTGCTTGGGGATTTCACAACAGAAAGTACCCAGTACGGAAAACAGGAAGTAACAGTAAAGGCAAAAGAGGGAGCAGATCTGGCAGAGCAGATAAAAGAAGCGGTAAAGTATATCCAGGGAACTATCACAGAGCAGGAGATTTTGGATACGGAACTGGAAGAACAGGTGGTATCCATACCGGCAGATCCGAACATTAAGAACTTCAGCTTTGCACTTGTCGGAGAGGATATTTATTACAGGGAAAATTCTGTTATGAATAAGATGGAACTTCCCGTTGTGACAGGCGAACGTGTCAGAGGCATGGTTGCCATCCGGGATGCAACAAACAGGCTTCTGGAACGGCAGTTGGAAGAATGCAGTGATGAAGAGGTTGCCAGCTTACAGGCTGAATTGAATCAGGTTTATGACAGCTTTACTGCAAAATATGGACTACTCAGCAGCAATGCGAATAAAAGAGCGTTCAGCATGGACAGCAGCTATTGCCTTTTGACTTCCCTTGAATTTTTGGACGAAAAGGGCGAGTTGAAGCGGAAAGCAGACATATTTACGAAAAGGACGATCCGCAGGGCAGAGCCGGTAACATCGGTAGATACTGCAAGTGAGGCACTGGCGGTATCTATCGGGGAAAAGGCAAAAGTGGATATTCCTTATATGATGGAGCTTACCGGAAAAACAGAGGAGGAGGTCACAGAGGAGCTTACAGGTGTTATCTTCAAGAATCCGCTTACGGATAAATGGGAGCCATCCGACGAGTATCTTTCCGGGAATGTCAGGGAGAAGCTGAACATTGCAAAGCAGTTTGCAGAGAACCACCCGGAATATATGGTCAATGTACAGGCACTGGAACGGGTACAGCCGAAAGATCTGGACGCTTCCGAGATTGAAGCAAGGCTTGGTGCAACATGGATTTCGCCGGACTATATTACAGAGTTCATGGCAGAAACATTCCATACACCACGACAGCATATCAATTATGAGCGTATCAAAGTACAGTATGCAGAAGTGACCGGACAATGGAACGTAAAAGGAAAGAACGTGGACAGCAGCAATAACCCGCTTTCCACCGCAACTTACGGAACACAAAGGGCAAATGCTTACAGGCTGTTGGAGGATGCACTGAATCTGCGTGACACAAAAATCTATGACACAATACATGATGCGGATGGGGAACACCGGGTACTGAACCGGAAAGAAACCACCCTGGCACAGCAGAAGCAGGAACTGATCCGGGAAGAGTTTAAAGAGTGGATTTTTAAGGATATGAGCCGACGGGAAACACTCTGCAAAATTTATAATGAACGGTTTAACAGCATCCGGCCAAGGGAATATGATGGCAGTCACATTCAGTTTGTCGGAATGAATCCGGAAATTAAGCTGATGGAGCATCAGAAAAATGCGGTGGCACATATCCTTTATGGAAATAATACCCTGCTTGCACACTGTGTAGGTGCAGGCAAGACGTTCCAGATGATCGCAGCCGGTATGGAGAGCAAGCGTCTGGGACTGGCACAAAAGAGTCTTTATGTGGTTCCGAACCATTTGCTGGAACAGTGGGGAAGCGATTTTTTACGCTTATATCCGGGAGCAAATATTCTGGTGGCAACGAAGAAAGACTTTGAACCGGCAAACAGAAAACGGTTCTGTTCCAGAATCGCAACAGGGGATTATGATGCGGTCATTATCGGACACAGCCAGTTTGAGAAAATCCCGCTTTCCAGGGAAAGGCAGATTTCATTGTTGGAAGATCAGATCGCAGATATTACCTATTCTATTGAAGCAGCAAAAGAGGAAGCGGGACAGCAGTATACGATCAAGCAGATGGAAAAGACAAAGAAAACCCTGAAAGCAAAACTGGAAAAACTGAATGACCAGACACGAAAGGATGATGTGGTGACTTTTGAGCAACTAGGCGTGGACAGGCTGTTTGTGGACGAGTCACATTTTTACAAGAACCTTTTTTTATACACAAAAATGCGGAATGTGGCAGGCATTTCACAGACCGATGCACAGAAAAGTTCAGATATGTTTATGAAATGCAGGTACATGGATGAGATTACCGGGGGAAAGGGAATCACGTTTGCAACGGGAACACCTGTATCAAACAGTATGACTGAATTATACACCATTATGAGATACCTCCAGTATGATACTTTAATGAATATGGGAATGGGACATTTTGATTCGTGGGCAGCAACTTTTGGAGAAACAGTTACGGCAATCGAATTGTCACCGGAAGGGACGGGCTATCGTGCAAAAACACGATTTGCCCGTTTCTTTAATCTTCCAGAACTGATTTCCATATTTAAAGAAGCTGCGGATATTCAGACTGCAGATATGCTGAATCTTCCTGTACCGGAAGCAGAATATATCAATGAAGTATTAAAGCCGAGTGAGGAACAGAAAGAAATGGTGGAAGCCTTTTCGGAACGTGCAGAACAGGTCAGGGGCGGTGCAGTAGATCCAAGGGTAGATAACATGCTCAAGATTACCAATGACGGAAGAAAATGTGCATTAGACCAGAGGCTTTTGAATGATATGCTACCGGATGCAGGGGAAAGCAAGGTAAATGCCTGTGTGGAGAATGCTTTCCAGGTATGGGAGGACGGAAAAGATACACAGGCTACCCAGTTGATCTTCTGCGACCTCAGCACACCGAAAAATGATGGAACATTCAACGTGTATGATGATGTAAGAAACAAGCTGGTGGAACGGGGAATCCCGAAAGAGGAGATCGCATTTATTCATGAATATAATACGGAAGTAAGAAAAGCGGAGCTGTTTGCAAAGGTGCGGGCAGGGCAGGTAAGAATCCTGATGGGTTCCACTCCGAAACTCGGTGCTGGTACCAACGTCCAGGACAGATTACTTGCACTGCATCATCTGGACTGCCCCTGGAAACCGTCTGATCTGGAACAGCAGGAGGGACGTATTCTCAGACAGGGAAACCAGAATGACAAGGTAAAAATCTTCCGGTATGTAACGGAAAATACGTTCGATTCGTACATGTGGCAGATTCTGGAAAACAAGCAGAAGTTTATTTCACAGATCATGACCAGTAAATCCCCGGTGCGTGCCTGTGAAGATGTAGATGATACAGCTCTATCTTATGCAGAGATCAAGGCACTGGCAACAGGAAACGAATACATCAAAGAAAAGATGGATCTGGATGTGCAGGTAAGTAAACTGAAACTTCTGAAAGCAAACCACACCAGTCAGATCTATCGTCTGGAATCGGATATTGCAAAGCGGTATCCAGTACAGATTACCGCATTAAAAGAGAAGATTGCCGGTATGCGTGTGGATGCAGATGTGGTTAAAGGAATAGATTTACAGGATAATGACCACTTTGCAATGACAGTCGGTGGAAAGCTGTATACCGATAAAAAAGAAGCGGGAGTTGCACTACTTTCAGCAGCATCCGGCTTGAAGTCCGTGAAATCAGCAGGGCAGATCGGGGAATATCATGGTTTTGCACTTTCTTCAGAATATAATTTCCTGTCGAATACTTATACCATGACGATTAAGGGAAAATGTTCTTATAAGATTGAGTTCGGAAAGGATACTCTGGGCAATATCCAGAGAATTCATAATGCACTCTCTGCAATCGGGAAAAAGCTGGCAGATACCGAGCAGAATCTGGAAACGGTACAACAGCAGTTAAAGACCGCACAGGAAGAGGTGCAGAAGCCATTCCCGAAAGAAGCGGAACTGAGTGAAAAAATGGAACGTCTGGCAGAATTAAATGCCATGCTCAACATGGATGAGAAAGGGGGAGAAAATCTTCTGGCAGATGAGGGAATCGGGGAAAACCCGGAAGTAAACATGCCGGAGGAACGACAGGACAGAATTGCTGACAGTGTTCATAAAACGTCTGTTCTGGAAAGACTGAAAGAACAGAAACAGCAGGAGCAGACAAGAGAAACACAGCAGAAACCTAAAAAGAAACATGAACAGGAGTTATAAAGGGTATCCCGTCAGAGTGACCAGAGCTTTGGCGGGATTTTTCTATGGAGGATTTGATTATGGCAAACAGAGAAGAACAATTAAAGCAGATTACAGAGCAGTTGGAACAGGGTGTTGCAGAAATATTCACATCAGAAAAGTATAGCGAATATCTGAATACAATGGCAAAGTTCCATAATTACAGTTTCAATAATACTCTGCTGATCGCCATGCAGAAACCGGAAGCGACACTGGTAGCGGGGTATCAGGCATGGCAGAAGAAATTTAACCGGCAGGTAAAAAGAGGGGAAAAAGGCATCCAGATCATTGCCCCGGCTCCGTTTAAAGAGAAACAGGAGATTGAAAAAACTGATCCGGAAACAGGCGAGATTGTGATCGGGGAAGATGGACAGCCGGAAACAGAAGTAGTAGAGCGTGTTATTACAAAATTCCGGGTTACGACAGTATTTGATGTCAGCCAGACCACAGGAGAACCGATTCCAGAGTTTGAGGTATCAGAACTGGAGGGGGATGTTCTGATCTACCATGATTTTATGGAAGCACTGAAAACGGTTGCCCCGGTTCCCATCCGTTTTATTGAGATTGATGGGGAGGCGAAAGGCTTTTATCAGCTTGTCGATAAATATATTGCTATCCAGCCTGGCATGAGTGAGGCACAAACCATGAAAACAGCGGTGCATGAAACCGCACATGCAGTATTGCATGATCGTGATCAGATGGAAGCAGAGGGCATCGTAAAAGATCAGCTTACAAGGGAAGTAGAAGCAGAAAGTGTTGCCTATGTGGTATGTAACCATTTCGGACTGGACACATCGGAGTATTCTTTTTCCTATATTGCAAGCTGGTCTTCCGGTAAAAATATGAAAGAGCTTCGTGCTTCTATGGACACCATCCGTAAGACTTCTGCTGATATGATCGGACAGATTGAGGAAAAACTCAAAGAACTTCAGATAGAAAGAGCAGAGCAGGAAGCAGATGTTGTGGAGCAGACAGAAGAAATGAGTGCCATGCAGTATGCAGAACAGACTATTAATCGTCTGGAGCAGGAACGGACGATTTTCAGCAATGACCAGAGAAATCTTATCGTGAATTTTGCTTATAAACTGGATGATAGGGAAGCAATGGAAAAACTGGCAGAGAATCTTGCAGAATCTATTCTGGATGGAAACAGAGAAGCGGTACTAAAATTGATTGGAGAAGCGGAGGAACAGATTGAAAGTCTGCCGGATTCGATGATTGGTTTATCAGAATTGCATGAAGCCGGATTTTATTCAGAAAGTATGCTTCCGCTTACCAGGGAACGGGCAGTGGAATTGCACCATGAGGGAGTAACGGTTTATGGACTGACCGGAGCAGTTGGTGGTCAGGAACAGTCGCAAAGAATTATGAATCTGGAACTGGATATTTTACAGCATGACGGGTTATTCGGAGTGACGAAATTTGAATGGGAAAATTACCGGAGAAGTCAGGAAACGGTTATGACACCGGAAGAAAAAGCAAAAATCAAAGAAACACTTCTTTTAGAAAGTGATGGAAACCGCTATGGAATTTACCAGATCAACAGCGGACAGGAAGAAAGAGGGTACCAATTTTTAAGTCTGGAAGCGGCAAAAGAAATGGGATTTACCGTAGATGGCAAAGACTATCAGATGGTTTACAGTGAAAGACTGAGGGATGCTACGACACTGGATAATCTCTTTGAGCGTTTTAATATAGAACGACCAAACGATTTTACTGGGCATTCCATGTCAGTCAGTGATGTGATCATTATGAACCGGGGCGGCAGATTAACCGCATACTATGTAGATTCTTTTGGATTTACAGAACTGCCGGACTTTGTAGCACAGAGAGCTGAAATGTTAAATGCCAATCCAGTAAAAGCATATCCGGAAGTTTATATGGGAACTTTGGAAAAGGCTATGCAGGAGAGAAATGTAGATGCTTACCTGGATTCCAGAAAACTGAACATTGACTGTAAAAATGCAATTGAACAGGCAATCACAGAGGGATTCGACGGTATGCGTTTAAATCCAGATGCTGCAGTAGGCGTGTTTGAAAAATACGGGGAAGAACGAGTTGCATTTGTTCTGGCAAATACATTGAAACAGCTTTCCTATGATGGAAGATTTTCTGATGGCAATAAACGGTGGGCAGATGGCATTGATATTCCGGAAAATATCAGTCGGGGAATGGATCTGAACAGGGACTATATTGTGGGCAGCCATCCTGCAGTCCTGAATGGATTTATTGATATGGCAAGAAAAGAAATCCGTACCCGGAAACTGGAAGAGGTGCTTGGTGTGAAAAATCAGCATATCACTGAAACTACAAGAGGGTATGACGCAGAAGGACATACAGGCACCTGGTATGCGATGGATATGAAAACATATCATGGGGAGCGATTCTTCCAGATGCGAAATGAGGAATACGGTCAGGACGTGGCAGATATTATCGTATCGGAAAATGGGACACTGGTGGCAGAGGACATCTGGCATGGATTTGATGAAGGAGCCAGGGAAGCTATTTCAGAATATCTGGAAGAAAATGGTGCAACGGTGTATGACCTGATAGATCTTCCAGACCAGGCAACAGTCATCTTAGCAGACGGAACAGTTATGAAAATCATGGAACAGCAGCCAATCAGTACAGATACATGGGAGCCGACACTGACCGGACAGAATCTGCGGGGTGAAGAACAGAAATTCAGCTTTTTCGAGATACATAAAGTCAGAGAAAATAATGGCATTGACCTGAAAATGCCAGAAAATCATTATATTGACCAATATTATGTGATCGAAGATCTGGCAGCAAAAGGTGGGATGAAGATCGAGAGATATAAGGATTTGGGAGCTGCCCTTGGAGCATATTACTCTCTGCCTAATCATAAAATGAAAGCTCTTGGAATTGAAAATACAGCACCGTTGCGAGGTAGTCTTGATTTTATTCAGTGTAAGAATGGAATAGATACATTGATTTATGATTGCCAGGAAGTGGAAGGATGGCTGAATCCGCAGATATACAATACTTTTAAAGAGATAGGAAACAGTCTGGCAGTGCATGATACAGAGATAGCATACCAGATTGGAGATCAGTATTTTACAATTCAGACGGTAGAAGATGGTTATGATTATACATTCTATGATAAAGATTATCTGGAACTGGATGGCGGCGTTTATGATGATCCGACTATTTCTATTACTGAAGCAATGGAGAATATTTTGGAAGAGGAAGGACTTTCGATAGAAGATGCAAGCGTGATGGATTATGAAGAAATGTATGCAGAAATTGAATATGCAGAAGAAGAGAGACTGGAGAAGATACAATTTGAACGTACTTGCCCAAAGGCTTTTTTTGATGGTTATGACAGGGAAGCGGCATTAAAAAGTTATGAGGGAATAACCGTACAATTTAAAATGTCTGGTATGTATTTAACAGTGCAACCGACGGAGGATGGCTATAAATACCTGGTTTATGATCAGGAACTTCATGAAATTTCAGGAGATGCCTGTGGAAATCCAGAAGATTCTATTCAGAAAGCAATGTATGCCAGCTTGAAAAATGAAGGATTGGAAGATGTTGAATGTGTAAAAGTTGATGACAGGGAGTTTCGGGATAAGGTAATCAGTCATTCTAAAGAAGTGCTGGCCAGTGGAGATGTTCGATTCACTTCGGAACTTGGCAGATGTGAAACAGCATTGAATGGGATGGACAGGGCAGAAATTGAATATGAAGTTTTATTTCATGCAAGAGCTGTTCTGGAAGAAATGGGACTGGAAAATGAAGTTACATTGATTGGGGCGAGAGTACATGGTTCCAGAAGCAGAGATGACCTGTATCGTGCAGATTCTGATCTTGATGTGGTGCTTTCTTATCGAGGAAATATTCGAGAGGATAGTTTTTTTAACGAATTGAATTCGTATGGTATGGCAATAGCAGGCATTAAAGTAGACATTAACCCAATCTTAGAAGAAAGAATTACTTTGGCAGAGTATATAAAGGAATCGGAAGCCTATCTTGATCAGCAGGAAATCAGGAAACTCGCAGTGGACTTGGATAATTTTAGTTATGAATATGATACTTATGAATATAAAGATACCGTTGAAAATAGGGAAGAACAGGTTGAGAAACTCACAGAGGATATTTTGAACAAGGAGACAGCAGGTTTAAAAGACTGGCTGACTGAGGTGGCAGAAGAATCGGATATAGACAGTGATGTGATAACTGCCCGGTCATTACTTTCCCGTTTGGAAAATGCAGAAACCTTTTCTATCTTTACCAGACAACCAGAACAGGAGCAACCAGAAGCTACGATTACTTTTTATGTGGCAGAGTGCATGGAGTTTCCGGTCATGGGAGAGTACCATAATAATCTTACTCTGGAAGAAGCGATTAAAATTTATGAAAGTATTCCGGCAGATCGCTTGCATGGAGGTAAAGGGATTGGATTTGATCTGCAGGATGGAGATAAGGATTATTCCGGGGAATATGAACTGATGTGTTGGGATAGAGTAGACAGGGAACTGATAGATATGATTCCTCATTATAAGGAAAGCCCATTAGTACAGAAAGCAATTAACGATATGGAAAAGTATCTGAATGAGAAACATGGAAAAGTGCAGGAAGCAGAACAGACTGTGGAAGTGAAACAGGAAGTTTCAGAAGCACCAGTCAAGAAAGAATCCGTATCAGTGGAAGAGAACCAGACACAAAAGAAAGAGCCGGCAAAGGGCGAAAGAGGGGAATTGAAAAAATCTGTACTGCAGTCGTTGAAAGAGTTTCAGGCAAGGGCAAAAGCACAGGAACAGAAAAATAAAGAAGCAGAAAAATCCAAAGCACATAAGAAGGGGGATGTAGAATTATGATGGATCTGGCAATGAACTTTGATACAGACGAATGTTTAGTAACCGCAATGTTTGATAAAGGGAACAGAAATGACACGATGGAAGCAATCGACCATATCATTCCATTCCTGAAAGGGGATGCGGACATGATCGGGCTTGTCTGCAATACCATAAGAAAGCTGTTCTGCATGAGTGATGAAGGCTATGAGACTTTTCTTATGGACTTGGAAGATTATAAATCGAAACTGGAAGAGGAGGAATGAATTCAAGCCAGTGTGTAGTAAAGCGAAGGAAAAAGTGTCAGCATTGAGAAGTGTTAACAGGTATATATTGGAAGAATTCAGCCAGGGGAACTCTGGCTGATATAAAAACACATCTGCAGAAACAGTGACTGAAGAAATTTTGAGTAGTGGAATTGGGAAGAAGTATTTAGATACTATAATAAAGAGATTAGCTGGCTTGTATACTGACAGAGAGGACATAGTAAACAGATTTGCGTTATTATCAGGGATTGTAGGGAGATTCCGAAGAGCTTTTGTTCAGATGATGAAACAATAGGATTGGTACAGGAAATATATGGAACAAAAGTTAATAAAGGGATTTGTTGCGTTTTCCGCTATAATAATCTGCCAGCAAAGAATGTGTTGCCTGAATATGTTTGTGATTATAAGAAACGAGCAGGGTTATTTCAAAGATCAGCAGTGTTAGATTAAAAGGGGAAGTTCTTCAACTGCGAGATAAAGTTAAGCACCTCACAAGTGATGTAGAATTTTACAAAGGAAAAATTAGAGATATGTCTGTTAAAACAGAATTATTGCAGGAAAAAGCTGACGATCTGGAGCGTGTGAAACGATATGCCGGTGCGGAGCAAATCGATACTATTATCGGTAAAGTAAAGGAACAGGAACGTATGGAACAACAGGCAAGACAGTATAACAGGTCTTATGGAGCGAGATAAACGAAAGGATGGATTGATATTATGGATGAAAACAGATTGGATAACATTGTAGAATGTGCCTATAACATGGATAACGGATATGTTGAGGTGTGGTATGTTGACGGGAATATGCTTCGGATAAAGTGTGAGGAGGTTGAGGCTGCTCTGCGGACGACAGAGCAGTCGCTAGCAAAGCTTCATAAGCTATTGGACAATGAGCCGATAGAGTATGTGGCAATGGCTTTATCCGGGGAAATGCAGGCATATTGTGATATTGAGGATGAAATGGTTAAGGGGATGTTTGGGACGATTGTGCAGGGGTATTTGAAGAAAGGGTACAATCGGGCTACGGCGGAGATGATGGCGAGGGAGTTTTTTAGGTATGAGAGTTGATATAAATGGATTTCTTGGGGTAAATATTGTATAATGTTAACAAATAGAAGTACATAAAATGAAGTTCTAAAACTGCACACATGGAGTTGAGGAGGGATTTTTCATGATTAATATAACACAATATTTACAAGACATATATGAAGATTTGCAAAGATATATTGATAATGATGTATGCTTATGCAAGTTTAAAGAATTAAACTTTGAAGCAGGAGCACTCCCTGATTATGAAGATATAAATATTCAGCAGTTATATTTATTAAGATATGCATTTGCTTATGCGTTTGAATATAGCAGGATGTATCTGGATGTATTATCTCAGATGGATGATGTTAATAATATTTCGGTAACATCAGTAGGATGTGGTTCGATGATAGATTATTGGTCATTGGTACATGCATTAGAAATGAGGCGTAAAATAGGTTGTAGTATAAGATATGTTGGAATAGATAAAATTGACTGGAACTACAAAATTCCCAAAAGACAAAATGATGAAGTGCATTATTTAATTGGAAATGCAGCTGATATTTTCACAAATAATAGTCAATTTATCTCCGATGTGTATTTTTTCCCAAAGTCAATTAGCGAGTTCTCTGATTGTGAACTGAATGCTATGGCAAATAGCTTTTCATCAAAGAAGATACAAAAAAATAGATTTTTTGTTTGTATTTCTCTTAGAGAAGATCAGGGAAGTATGGATAGAGATATGCAAAAAACAAAATGTATAATTGAAGCGATAGGTAAGAATGGGTTTAAAACAAAATGGCCATATACTCAATATACATATTTTAATTGTGATAATGGCATTGTCTCATTAGATGACGATTTTCAGTATCCTTCAGTGGCATTGGAGTTTGTGAAAAATTTGTATATGGAATGTGCGAATTACAAAATCCAAGAAAAGAATTGTCAATCTGATTGTCAGAAATATTTAAGCAGATGGCCTGTTTTAAGAGTAAAGCATATTAGATATCAGGTTATTATGTTTGAAAGGGTGGATTAGATGATATTAAGTGTAAGTAGAAGAACGGATATTCCTAATTATTATTCGGAATGGTTTTATAATAGAATAAAAGAAGGATTTTTATATGTTCGTAATCCTATGAATGCTCATCAGATAAGTGAAATAAAAATCACTCCAGATGTTGTAGATTGCATAGTGTTTTGGACAAAGAATCCTTTGCCAATGATGAAGAGGTTAGACGAGATAAAAGATTATAATTATTATTTTCAATTCACATTAACTGGATACGGAAATGATGTTGAGGCTAATTTGCCAAATAAAAAAACAAAAATGATTCCGGTATTTCAAAATCTATCTGAAAAAATTGGTAAACAAAAAGTGATTTGGAGATATGATCCTATATTCTTTTCTGATAGATATACGAAAGAATATCATTTGAAGGCATTTAAAAGTATTGCCGAAGCTTTAAGCGGATACACAGAAAAATGCGTGATTAGCTTTGTTGATTTATATCCTAAGAATAAAAAAAATATGGAGGGCTTGTCGAGTTATGAATTAAATGATGATGAGCTGAGAAAATTTGCTATGGAATTAAGTAAGATAGCAGCGGATAATAATATTAAGATTGGAAGCTGTGCAGAAAAAATAGATTTGGATGAATGTGGTATAGTTCATAATTGCTGCATAGATAGAGAATTAATTGAAAAAATAATTGGATGTAAACTCAATGTTGGCAAAGACAAAAATCAGCGTATAGAATGCGGATGTGTTGAAAGTGTTGAAATAGGTACTTATAATACATGTAAAAATGGATGTGCATATTGTTATGCAAATTATAGTTCAAAAAGCGTAGAAACAAATGCTGCCAAATATGATCCATCGTCACCACTTCTATGTGGTCAAGTCCAAGAAGATGACAAAATTACTATCAGAAAAGTGGGTTCATTAAAAGAAACACAGCTAAGCATTTTTGATATGTGAATGCATAATTACATCATATATTTGCTGGAGTATAATTGGCTCCATTTTGGCTCTAAAAATTTTAGATGAGATACACAAAAATGCAAAATAAGATGAATATGGAGAATAAAACATACAAATGTGTACCAGAAAACAGCCAGATAAATCTTTCCGCCCAAGATTTAGAGTAGTTCTTTTTTTCTGAGAGAAAATTAAAAATCGTTTTTGGTTCTTCTGGAGAGTGATTATAGCGTTTGGGAAACATCCGGAGAAACCATTACCTCAGAGTGTCGTAAAGTTCTTTATCAAAGAAGGCTTTGAGATGCCCTTTCTTTTTTATGCAAATCTTTTCTCTTGTCTACATATATAAACCTAAGAAAAAGCTTGACGTTTAAATATTACAAGTGTAATATTTAAGAAAATACGAAAAAAGGAGAAATAAAACTATATGAGAAAAACGAAAAGAAAAAAACACACGAAGACTATCACAAAAATAGTTTTATTTAGCGGTATATTGATTGGTGGTGGAATCGGTATTGTAACAATAATGAATCGTAATGTTCCTGAAAAAAGACTAATGGAATATATGAAATATATTGAAAAAGGGGAATATGAGCAAATGTATGCCATGCTGGATCAGAAAAAAAGCAGCATGAACAGTAAGGAAGAATTTATAGAACGAAATTCTAAAATATATGAAGGCATTGAGATGTCTGATCTGTCCATAACCGATATTACAGTAAAAAGACAAGAAAACGGAAATGCGGCAGTTTCCTATACAACAAATATGCAGACTGCTGCAGGAAATGTAGAATTTACCAACAATGCGGTATTTTCACATAACTGGACAGGATATCATTTAATCTGGCAGGATCAGTTGATTTTTCCAGAGTTATCTGCAACGGATAAAGTTCAGGTAACGTTAGAAGAGGCAAAAAGAGGAAATATTTTAGACAGAAATGGTCGCCAGCTGGCTGGAGAGGGAACTGCATCTTCGGTAGGAATTGTTCCGGGCAGAATGGAGAACAGGGAAGATACAATAAAAAAACTGGCAGAGTATCTTGGAATTGGAGCAGACGAAATTGAGGATAAGTTAAAAGCCGATTGGGTAAAAGCAGATTCTTTTGTACCAGTAGCAACAATTCCTAAAATACAAGAGGTCGATCTTCTGACAGTGAATCCGGATGAAACTGTTCTGGAAGAAAAAGAAAAGCAGGACACATTATTGAAGATTCCAGGTATTATGTTATCTGATGTAAAAGTACGAACTTATTATCTAAAAGAAGCTGCCTCTCATCTGGTAGGGTATGTACAGGCGGTTACAGCCGAAGATTTGCAGGAACATAAAGGGGAAGGGTATCGTACAAACAGTGTGATTGGAAAGACTGGACTGGAAACGCTTTATGAAAAAGAACTAAAAGGAACAGATGGGTGTGAAATCTGTATTGTAGATGCAAATGGAAATAAAAAAAGTGTTATTGCATATGAGCCTAGAAAAGATGGAGAAGATATCCATATTACGATTGATGGTGATCTTCAAAGTACTCTTTATGAACAATTTAAAGAAGACAGAGGATGTTCTGTAGCTTTGAATCCTTATACAGGGGAAGTATTGGCGTTGGTAAGTACGCCATCTTATGATAATAATGATTTTGTACGTGGAATGGACAACAGCCAGTGGAGTGCATTAAATGAAAATGAAGACAGGCCTTTATACAACCGCTTTCGCCAGACATGGTGTCCTGGCTCAACTTTTAAACCTGTAATTGCTGCAATTGGATTAAAAGTGGGGGCATTTACTGCAAATGACGATTTTGGAAATGAGGGTCTGGCGTGGCAGAAAGATTCCTCGTGGGGAGATTATACAGTGACTACACTTCATGATTATGAACCTGTGATCTTGAAAAATGCGCTTATTTATTCAGATAATATTTATTTTGCAAAAGCAGCATTAAAAATTGGTGCGGATCAACTGATGCAGTCTCTAAATCAAATAGGATTTAATCAGGAACTTCCATTTGATATTAAAATGTCAGAGTCCCAATATTCTAATATGGACAAGATAGAAACAGAAATCCAGCTTGCTGACAGTGGGTATGGACAGGGACAGATTCTGGTAAATCCTTTGCATCTTGCAAGCATTTATACGGCTTTTCTAAATGATGGAAATATGATAAAGCCATATCTTCACGCGGATGGTGGAAGCACTTCCAGTGAAATCTGGATAAAAGATGCTTTTTCACCACAAATTGTTTCGGAGGTTATGGAGGGGTTAGAGGGTGTAGTGAATAACCCGGAAGGAACTGGTTATGGAGCATGCCGGGAAGACATTAGATTAGCAGGAAAAACCGGAACAGCGGAACTGAAAGCTACAAAAGAAGATACATCTGGAACAGAAATTGGCTGGTTTACAGTTTTTACTACAGATAGAGATACAAAGAATCCTATTTTGCTCATCAGTATGGTAGAGAATGTGAAAGATATTGGAGGAAGCGGTTATGTGGTGGAAAAGGATAAGGCGATACTGGATGAATATCTTGGTAATGAATAATTTTTACCTTTAAATATTACAAATGTAAGAGGAAAATGATATGAAAAAAATTTGGAAAATATTTGTGGGAGTTATTTTTCTTGCTGTCTGTAGTGGATGTGGCATAAAGAAAGAGCAGAAAAAGACAATTGAAGATACGAAAGAAAAAATTTACAGAGAGTGTGAAATGCTAGCAGAAGGCTATCGGAACATATATGAGAATGCTGTGAAAGAAAATGCACTATATGAGCTGAGTACAATACAAAAAAGTATGGATTATTTTGGAAAATATGGATATGCAGTAATTGATTCCTACAATCAGCTGGATATGGTTCAAAGTATTAAAGTAGATGATTTTTTGAAAAAAGCAGAAAAAGAGAAGAATGGAAAAACTACTATATTTCAAGTTATAGCAGGGGATCATTTTATCCGGTATGATCTGAAAACCAAACAGGGGAAAATAGACGTTGAAGTAAGCTCTTTTAAATGGAAAGAGGACACTTGGCAGGAAACATATTATCATGAGTTTAGAGCTAATTCATGGAAATATACAGAAAACGGGCATTTCTTTATAGAAGAATATCATCCGGCAGGATATGATGGACCGTCTGGATATCGGGACTTTCGGGTAGCACCGTTAAATAAAAAATGTCGGGAGTTGAATCGAAAATATATACTTCCTTTTGGATATACACTTAATAAATTGTTTACTTCTAATTGGAGTGAAAAAAATTATGATGGAATAAATTTTTATGATGTTTTTGACCGTTTACTTTCAATGGAAGAAAAAACTGATGAATTTAAGGAAGGAAAGACTTATGAAATCCCAAAAGAATCATTTGAAACGATATTTCAAAAATATTTTAATATAAGCGCAGAGATACTGCAGACAGGAACGGTATTTCACACAGAAATACAGACATATCGGTATCGAACCAGAGGAATCGTATATGATTTTGCTCCCACACCATATATTCCATATCCGGAAGTTGTTTCCTACATAGAAAATCAAGATGGAACAATAACACTGGAAGTAAATGCGGTATGGCCACAAAAAGAATTAGATCAGGCGTTTTGTCATAGCGTAACCATTCGGCTGTTAGATAAAGATAGATTTCAATATGTATCCAATTATGTATCAAGGTCAGAAATAGAGGTTACCTGGTATACGGAAAGATTATCAGACGAAAAGTGGGAGGAATGTTATGGAGATAATTGATATGATTACAAAAAGAAAACTGAAAAAGATGATGAGCGTTTTATTTATTTCGGGATGCTTTTTCATAGGAAATACAAAATGTAAAGGGGCTGATTTAGAATATATTTCACAGGAAACTGCGAATTATGCTGTACAAGAAAGAGGATATGATTTGCCAGTAGATGAAGTCGTGAAAGAAGAAGCTATTGAAGATTGTAAGAATGTTATGAATCAGATGAAAGCCATTTATCAAAAGGCGGATAAAGGAACTTCATCGAATGTAGTAGTTTCTGAGACAGTAATGGAAGAAATGCAGGAAGTATTAAAGGAAAAAAATGTCCCTGTTATTACATCAGCGCCGTATTCAAATATGGCTAATTATTCTAAAATGGAAGAATTTCTTTTCAGGGCAGAACAGGATCTGACAGGAGATATCGTCTTATATAGGATTAACAGGGATGGTGGGATAGAAAGACTCAAATTCAATTATGATGGGACAGATATGTATTTGCTGGCTGTGAAAGCTGTTTGGGGTATGAACGACAATCCATCTATTGTATATGTTTCGTATACAAGGATAGAAGAATGGAAATATACAGAAAAAGGCTGGTTTGGTTATACGCTATGCGTTCCAAAGTATCCGGAAGTATCAGAAGCGGTTGATGGCAGTTCTATGATAAGAATTAAACCTTTAAGTGATGAATGCAGGGAAGTTTCAAAGAGGTGTGTGTATTTGCTTGGATATCAGGGGAATAATCTTTTATGTTCTGATTGGGATAGATCTGATATGGAAGGGTTAGATTATAATGGTTTATATGAATATTTATATCGAATGAAATACGGGGAGAGATATGAGTTTTCAGGTAACTCAAGTGGAATTCCGGCAGAAGAGTTTGAAAATCTGATAATGGAGTTTTTGCCGATAACAGCAGATCAAATTAAAAAATGGGCAGTATTTGATTCGGAACATCAAACTTATGACTGGGAACGATTAGGCTGTTTAAATTATAGCCCTACTTATTTTGGAACATCTTTACCGGAGGTCGTTGAAATAAGAGATAGCGGAGAGGGAAACAGTGTGTTGGTTGTTGATGCTGTATGTGATACATTTATATGTAATGATGCCGTTATTACAAGTGAGCTGACTGTTAAGTTCAACGATGATAAGAGTTTTAAATATATGGGGAATAAAATTCTGAATAATGGTACGAAAGAAGTTCCCAAATATCAATATAGAATAAAAAGAAAGAACTGATAACAACTATCAGCCCTTTCATATTTGTTAATTCCATATATGTAATTTTTTTAAGATATCAGAAGTGATTTCAAATGCTTTTTTGCCAGTTGCATTAGAATCACTTTGGATATTGGTTGCAAAATAATAGCTGTTATCGGAAGTTTCTACATATCCGATAAACCAGCCGTTGATATCCTGTCCGTTGACACGACCGGTTCCAGTTTTTCCGTAGAAATTACCATTAGGTGTACTGGCAATTTTTATAGCATTTTTAACAGAAAATACATTTTGGAAATTTAGATGGAATTCATTTGTGTTAAATTTTTTTAATAATGTTACTTGCTCTAAAGGCGAGATTTTTAATGAAAAATCGGACCAGTATAAATCCAGATTTGAACTGGTTGTTTGGTTTCCATATTCTATTTTATTCAAAAATTCCTGGACTCTGTTAATTCCGAGCTGCGAATCAATTGCCTGGAAATACCAGTTAACGGAATTTTGCATAGCAGAGTTTAAATCCTGATCAGCTTCCCAGGATGGAAAAGGAAAGGCATCACCATTCCATGTCATGGAAGAGTGTTCTGGTGTGATGATTCCGGATTCCAACCCTAATAATGCATCGTATATTTTGTAGGTAGACTCTGGCGGAATACGTTTGGTGGCTTCTTCAAGATCGTATATTTTCCAGGAATCCAAATTATTGTCATACAAAACAAATGATCCATCATATGTTCCAAATGTTTCGGATATATCTAACAGGGAGATATTTTTGTCTGTATCACTAAAATGATATACGCTTTGAGTAGAGGCATCAATGGATAAAATGGGTGTACATCCAATAAAAACAGCACTAATGACCAGATAAATTATCAATGCTCTCATTTTTTGATAAAGAGTTTCTTTCCTAAAAACGGCGATGTTGAGAATACGTCGTTTCATCTGCCTGAAATTTCCGGACATTCCAACTGCCAGTGGAGAGGAAAAAGAGGATATTTTTTCTGCAAAATTAATCAGTGTAGTTCCATAAGCTTGGTATTCATCAGCAGAAATCATCTGCAATACAGCAGAATCACAGGCTATTTCACGGTCACAGAGAATTTCTTTTAAAGTGTACCAAACAAAAGGGTTAAACCAGTAGAGTATATTACTTATGACCATGAGGAAGCCAATAAATGTATCTTTGTGACGGTAATGCTGTAATTCGTGTAGCAGCATAAAACGCATATCATCAGGATTCAGTTCGGAAATTAAATGGATGGGAATGTAAATTCTGGGATGTATTATTCCGATTAAAACTGGTGATTTTAAAAATGCAGTACTGTAGACTGATACTGGGTGAGAGATTTTAAGTTCCTTTAAACAATTGTAATAAATAGTTTTTACCTGCTGATTTTGAAGCGGGAGAGCAGATCTTTTTATGGAACGTACATAGTTTAATGAATGAAGGGTGAGGACTGACATAATCATAACACCCGTTATCCATATTAGAAAGAGTATGGTATTCAAGCCTCCAGAAAATTGACTACTGATGGAAACTGAAAAATCATTCACCTGGTTTAACAAAATATTTTGTGTATTACTGGTAAGTTCGGATAGCGTGTCGGTACCAGAGTTAAGTCCTGAGTCAGTTTGAAAAAAATGTAACCATGAAAAAAGTTGTGAGCCATGAATCTGTACAGGAAAAAATGGCACGGCAAGTAATAAAAATAAAAGAAAACAGAGATGGTACTGTGTAGTCGCAGATAAATATTTTTTCAGAAGTTTTTTTGTTCCGATTATTACAAGTGTAAAAATACATATGAAGATATTACTGATTAAAAAGTGGATGATCCAGTTGCTCATTCAAAACCTCCTATTTCTGATGTTTTGATAATAAATGGCGTAAGTTATCAATTTCTGTTGAAGAGAGCTTATCGTCTTCAAGGTAAGAAGCCAGCATAGAAGAAAGATTTCCATTATAATATCGCTTTAAAAAAGAATTGCTTTCCTGGCGTATATATTCATCTTCTTGGACTAATGGAGTATAGACAAATACCCGGCTTTGTTTTTCGTAGGAAAGAGCTTTTTTGGAAACAAGTCTCTTGATAAGAGTTTGAATTGTTTTTGGACTCCAGCTGGTAGTTAGAGTAAGTTTTTCTGTAATTTCATTTGTATTGATGGGAGCATATTTCCATACAATTTTCATAACTTCAAATTCGGCTTCTGAAATCTGGGGTAGTGACATAATAAAATCCTCCTGCTAAATCCTACATATGTAATAAATATATTATATTACTTGTAGAAGAAAAAAGTCAAATGGCAGATGATATATAGAATATAAAATTAATAATGTAGAGGCAATAAAGGTGAAAAAGATAGAAATTATTGAGAGAATCACAGATGCTAATGGAAGCATAAGTGAAAACATATTGACTAGCTGGGAACATAAAAACCAATTCATACCGGAAATTATAAGGTTTGGAGAATTAAAAATATATCTACAGGAACGAATTGTTAAAAAGAATGATAGTGATGTTCATCTTTCAAAATATGAATATGATATTTTACTTCTTTTAGCGAAAAGTCCAGGTAGAATATTTGGAAAAGAAATGGTTTATGATCTGGTATGGAATGAACCTTATTCCGGTGATTATAATGTGGTTATGCGACATATCTGCAATATCAGAGAAAAAATAGAAGATGATCCTGGACAACCATTATATATACAAACAGTACGAGGTGTAGGATATCGGTTTAATGGGAATTTAGGCAGCGAGTGAAATCGCTGCCTATTATTATGGTTTTACAAAGAAGGGAGTTGGTTATGAGAAGATCTTTGTATTTCAGGAGCATCCTGTTTGAGATATTTGGACAGGTTTTGATGTATCAATTCCAACTCTTTTATTTCTTGCTTAAAAGAAACGTATTGAGTATTTAGTGATTCCTTTCTGGAAATAAGATCTGCAATTTGCTCTTGTAACTTATTGGAATTAAGATGCTTCAGATCCATGCCATTTTCCTGTAAAATATGTTCAGCACCCGCGAAAAGAATAATTTGAGATTCATATTTACGGAAATAACGATCTGGATCTTTGGAGCTTTTATAATGGTCGTCGTAAATTTTATTTTTCTGATATTGTTCGGCATATTTTAGCATTTCTCGAAGATGGCGTATCTGAGACTCGAGAGAAACAACAGAGGTATTTACCTCTTTTTGCTGCATATGTAACAAGGCTATGCGGTCTTCAAGTTCTGAAAAATTATGTAGATTATGTGTGAACATCTTGTTATATTCAGCAGAGACAATTTTTAAATTTTCCTTATTTGCCCATTTCTGAAGTCCAATGTTTCCTGCTATATTGGGAGTGTTGGTGTCTATTAACTTATTACGAACAGAAGGAACAGTAGTTCTGTGAAGCTTATTATTAATGCGTTCTTTGATACGTTCCTTAGTAAAATTTTTTCCTAAAGATTTAGCACTTCCACGCACTGGACGGGACATATCGGGAGAACGAAAGGTAATGTATTTTCTGCTGTTTTCGCCAAATTCTGCGTTTTTTATTTCATATCCTTTAGCTTCCATAAATGCAAGAAATTCTGAATAAGTGGAAACGATTCGGATTGTCTGGTTGATATCTTTTCGCAGCTGCGCTTTTTTACTGGATTCAGATTTATTTGCAGCCCATTCATTGTATTTCATTCCTTTTTTACCATCTGGCATAATTGTGGACAGGTTATGTTCCTGGCATAAAGTGTCGCTGAGATTTCGTATTTTCCAGTAATTCTTTTTACAGTCATGGTAATGAGAAAAAGTGATGTTATCTGCAGAACAGAAAATTAAATGGTTATGTACATGACCTTTATCAGTGTGTGTTGTCAGAACATAGGAGTATTTTCCCTCCAGTAAGCGATCCGCAAGTTCTTTGCCAATTTGATGGGCTTCTTCATAGGAAACTTCACCAGGGGAAAATGCCTGAATCAGATGAAATGCCTTATTTGTATTGTGCGGATCTCTGCAGTCATGTGTATGATCCAAAGTGTATTTAAAGTCAAGAACGGCTGTTTCGGGAGAGCAGGCAAAGGAAGAAATATATAGATTCTGGTCAGTTTTATCTGGATTGCAGATGTATTCTATTGCTTTATCAACGGTTGTTTTGATACCATGGATTTTTGTAACTGCCATATTTTTTCCATTAACTCCTTTATATCGTCCAGGTCCTTTGGGTAAACTGTATTGGTACTGTTTATACGATGGGTGATCTGATTCAAATTGCTGCTGATATTGCCCAGCAGGGTATTCATTTTTCGGATATGAGAGTAGTCTACTTCATATACAAATCCATATAAGATCATTTTCCGTAGAAAGGCAGATTTGCTTTTCATCCTGGAAAGACGATATTTTTCTTCTAAAATGTATTGTTCGTCATCATTCAAATAAAATTGTACGGGATGAATTCTGGTACGTTTGCTCATTGAAATCCTCCAATTCGTTTTTTTCTATAAAAAAGAGTACAAAAAAACTGTCTAACCAGTTCGGCTATGACAGTTATATTACTTGGCTGTATGATGTTTTGGACAGATGTGTCTACAGTTTATTTTAACAGGAGTAGGCGGAAGCGTCAAATTAAGAAATTATAAAATATGAGAGGGCCAGGGATACTCCCTGATACATTTTGGTAGAATGAACCGGAAAGGGAATTTGACAAAATGAGCCAGGTGTCATGACACTGGCAGTGCTTGCTTCTTTTGGGGTGTAGCCTGCAAAGCAGGCTATGCAAAAGCTATAAAACATAAATAGAACTGTGAGAAGTGGTTGAGAATACAATCCTGATAGCGTATAATCAGAGAAAGAAATCGTAAGTGAGGGATAAATTTGAAACGTGAAGAAATTTTTCAATATGTAAAAGAGCAATATGGAACTGAACCGGAATATTTATGGAAAAAAGATCCTGATTCTGCGGTGCTTCGACATAAAAATGGAAAATGGTATGCTATAATTATGGTAGTGGAAAAGAAAATACTGGGATTAGAAGAAGATGGAAACATTGACATCCTGGATGTAAAATGTGATCCTGATCTGGTTGGGATGATTATTCAAACGTATGGATTTTTACCGGGGTATCATATGAATAAGCAACACTGGATTACGATTCTTTTGGATGATTCTGTCAGTGAAGCTAAGACGCTGGATTTTCTGGATATGAGTTATGATTTAATTGACAGTGGGAAGTAATAAAAAAGGAAGCCTTTCAGAAAAATCTCTGATTGGCTCCCAGGTATTCATTCTGGATATGTATAAGTTGATCTTTGCAACAGGATATTTTCCCAATCTCGTTCATGGCGCAACACTCGGAGAATATGAATCTCTTTTGTTTCTTCCATTATAATATAAAAAATAATAGATGGCGGAAAAGATCTTTTATGTATGGAATATCCTCTGTACAGAATTTGAGTTCGGGGAAAGGCAGTACTGAACTGGCTTAAATTCTGCATTTGTTCTTTCAGATCAGATTGAAAACGGTCAGCACGTTGCTGGCCGAATTCTTCTTCAATATAATCTGCAATGTCTGTGACATCGTAAATTGCTTCCCAGGTTAAAATAATTTTATATTCTTGCATTTCTTCGTGCATCCCTTAATTCTGTGATTTTGCGAAAAGCATCTTCCAGTGGCAATTCACGACCAGCTTCCATATCATCAATTCCCCGGTCTAACATGCGGAGAAGATGATTGTTTTCCTGGTTTTTATCGGTTGTAGGGACTTTTTTTGTTAATTCCATGAAATCACTCCAATCATACGGTTTATAAATAGTGTATGTTGTTCAGAAGTATCTATCCATAGTTTAGCATATAATTGGAGGCAATACAATTAAATTATTTTGCAGGAGCGTCCGTCAGACCGAGAAGATATTCGCAGGAAACATTAAATACTTCGGCCAGTGCGACAACTTCGTAGTCGGGAACGAAACGTGTGCCTTGTTCAATTCGCAGGATTGCCAGATCATTAAAATCATATCCTGCAAGTTGTAATTTGGCAGCGAGTGTTTTCTGAGTAAGATTATGAGCCTTTCGTAATTCTTTTACCCGTTGTCCTATTCTGTTTTTACTGTTCGTTTTTTTATCCCAATAAATAATCATTCTGATCCTCAAAAGTTTCTAAAGATGAAGTATTATTATTGATTTTAAGGAAAAATATTGTTACTATACTTCTAAAGATGAAGTTTTTGGAAAGTTTATTTGATTTTTGAAATAAGAAAATGATAATGCTGCCTGTAATGAGAAATAATTCTAATGAGAGGTGGAAAGAAGATGAATGAATTTTATGAAGCAGTATCGAATTTATTTGAGGAATTGCGCTGTGACTCCGGAGAAAGAGAATATACAGTACAGCCGGAAGAATGGAAAGAAGCAGAGAAGAATTTGAAACAAATACAAAAGAAGCTGCCACTACATCTGGAAAAAATCCCAGAGCGTGAGCAGAATTTCTGGAATAAATATCTGGATCAGTTAGAACATTTCCATTATGAAGAGGAGCAGCGGGCTTATTACCAGGGAATGATGGATGTAGTTGAGTTTCTTATTAATATAGGGGCAATAAAGAAATCCACGAATGTTAAGAGAATGATAGAAAAATATGCACGTTAAGAGTGGCGGTATGGGAAACCATACCGCTTCTTCAGAATAATTCAGATAGAATTCAAATGAATTTCAGGGATCTTGTTTATCGTGGTCTGTAGGAATTTTGTATGTGCGCAGGTATGCTTCTACGATGGCAAGGATAGCGGTAATTTGCTCATCGTTGCATTTTGACAGGTACATGAGCAGGCGTTGATAATCAAGATTATCTGTATGATTGTTTGGATAAAACAATGGTTCAGGAGGAACATTTAAAGCGCGTACCAGTTTTCTGATTTTATGAAAACTCGGAACTCGGCCCCCATTTTCAATTTCCTTTAAATATCGGCTGGACATTTCTGCTTTTTCAGCTAATTCTTCATAAGTCAATTTTTGCTCGTGTCGGGCGTTCTTAAAAAACAATCCCAGTTCTTTATCTGTTTGTTTTGGCATATGATACACCTCCATGTTTAGTGTATAGTTCCCTTTCTTGAAAGAAAATGAACTAATATTTCACTAAAAAAGAGGGTGATATTTCACTTTTTAAAAGACATATAAAATTCTGAATTTCCGTAAAACAGATCCGGAGGTATAGGAAAGATTAAGAATTTTATTGTCTGGTATCATATCCGTCATTACGTGACGGATGAAATAGATAAATAGTTCAAAAAAGCAAATAAATTTCTTTACCTCAAAAAGTGAATTATATGCCACAAAAAATGATGGCAAAATATTATCTTTTGATATAAATAGCGTCCGATGGGCTAAAAACTACCCATTAGGACGTTTTTTATATACCTCAAAATACAGGAAAAACAATTTTCTCGTATTTATTAAGAAATTTTTTAAAAATTTCTTCCCACACCCCGACAAATGCACTCATCCGTTTGGGATATGTGTGAAGGGGAAGCAAGAACTTTGCTTATTGCCTACCGGCGGGGAAGGAGGTGAACTCTTATGGAGCAATCCTCTTTTCAAGATGAGCAGACAGTCAGACATCAGTTTGATTCTCTGTGCAAGCTGGCATTGAAAAGTGAAGTTATTAATTATGAAAAGCATATGGCATATCGCCAGAAGTATGAAGTGATGTTGTCAGAATTATCAGAAAAGGAGTTGAGCAGACTTTTTATAATGGATGAGCATGAAATGGAAACACATCGTTTTCAGGTCCTGGGTTACGACATAGAAGTCAAAGATGCATTGATTGCTGAAGCACTGCAGACACTTACTGAAAAGAAAAGGAATGTTGTGTTATTATCATATTTTATGGATATGAGTGATGCAGACATTGCCAGAGAAATGAATCTTGTACGCAGCACAATTAATGAGCATCGTAGACGATCACTGGAACTGATGAGAAAAAATATGGAGGAATCTGCAAATGAAAAAAAGTAAAAAACAGAAATGCGCATTTGATTTGCTGCCATTCCATGTTATTGAGGCAGCATCAACTGGTGATACTGAGGCAATCCAGGCAGTGTTGAAGCATTATGAAGGGTACATAACAGTTTTGGCTACCAGAAAAATGTTTGACGAATTTGGACAGGTGCATTACTGTGTAGATGAAACTCTGCGTCAACGCCTGGAAGCAAAACTGATTACTAAGACCTTGGGATTTGATACGAAATCATATGTAAGGAAAAGTAATCAGTAAAGGGAGTATTTAATATAGATTCCTTTTCCCCTTCAGGAATTTTTGTACCTTGAAAATTGTATATTGTTTTACATACAGGACGTGAAGATATGTAGAGCCACTAGGTAAATCCGCCATGATATATCTGCTCTGTTAATGGAGTAAATACGAGGAAATGCTGAAATATAACATTGAAGTAAAGGTATGGAGCGAGAAGAATTTGACAAAATGTGCAGCAGCTGCACAGGGCGACGAAGCATATCTGTGATAATGATACTTCCAGAAAAAATCTGGTCATATTTAATGACGGTGCAAAACCGATGTGGGCAGAGTACTGAACTGCCACCTGTATTGTAATTTTATCTGCCGATGACAGTGTATAAAATTGTAAATTGTCATGGGCAGATAAAAATGTTTTGTCCAAAGAGAAAAGGAGGAGAGAAGAGTGGCGATTAAAATTGAAAAAGGTAAGATTCCAATTTGGGAAAAATATATGCTTACGGTGGATGAAGCAGTGCAATATTTCGGAATAGGTGAAAAGAAAATAAGGATGCTTATTTCGGAACATCTAAATTCAGAATGTTGCTTTACAGTCCAGGTGGGGTGTAAGTCATTGATTAACCGTAAGAAATTTGAGGCCTTTCTGGATCAGACTACGTCTTTGTAAAAAATATACGAACAATTTAGCACTTTAAAGTGGAAATGTTAGCCCTGGTATGATATAATACCTATATCGTGCTAGGGCTTCTTCGTAGAAAGGGGCGAAGACGTTTGGGTAAAACAAAACGTGACCAAAAACGACGAGATAAAAAAGGTCGAATTTTACGAAACGGAGAAAGTCAGAGAAAAGATGGAAGATATGCGTTTGTATATACAGATTGTTATGGAAAGCAGAAGTTTTTGTATAGTTGGAAATTAGAGCCAACAGATTCTCTGCCAACTGGATGCAGACCATGCTTAGCTCTAAGGGAAAAAGAAAAAAATATCCAAAGAGATTTACATGATGGTATAGTACCTTACGGAGGAAATTTAACAGTTTTGGATTTGGTTCAAAAATATATTGGACAAAAAAAGGGGGTTCGTCATAACACTCAGGCGAACTATGATTTTGTGATCAATATAATAAAAAAAGAAGAATTCGGAACCAGAAGAATAGATAAAATAAAATTGTCGGATGCAAAAGCATGGTTTATTAAGCTGCAAGCAGATGGAAGAGGATACAGTTCCATTCACAGTGTGCGTGGAATTGTAAGACCTGCATTTCAGATGGCAGTTGAAGATGATTTACTGCGCAAGAATCCTTTTGAATTTCAATTATGTACAGTTGTCGTAAATGACAGTGTTACAAGACAGGCAATTACAAAAGAACAGGAAGAGTTATTTCTGGAGTTTATCCGAAATGATGACCATTACTCAAAATACTATAATGGAATGTTTATTTTGTTTAAGACTGGACTTCGTATTTCTGAGTTTTGTGGATTGACAGTGAAAGATATTGATCTTCAGGAGAGAAAAATCAATGTGAATCATCAGCTTCAGAGAACCAGAGGAATGCAGTACGTCATTGAAGATACCAAAACTTCAAGTGGAACACGAATGTTGCCGATGACAGATGAAGTTTATGAATGTTTTGAACAGATTGTGAAAAACCGTAAAAAAGTAAGGGTTGAGCCGATTATAGATGGATATAGTCGATTTTTATTCCTGGATAAAAAAGATATGCCTGAGGTAGCACTCCATTGGGAAAAACATTTTCAGTGGGCGTTAGGAAAGTATAATCGTACTCATGAGGAACAAATGCCAAAGATCACGCCTCATGTATGTAGGCATACATATTGTTCCAATATGGCGAAAGCTGGAATGAATCCGAAAGCACTCCAATATTTAATGGGACATTCTGATATAGGGGTTACGTTAAATGTATATACGCATCTGGGATTAATTGATGCAAAAGAAGAGATGAATAGGATTGCAAAACTGGCATAGTATGATAAAATAATAGAAAAAAGAATTAAAAATAATCTGATTATAAGGTTCTTAGAAAGCCTGTTTTCCAGGCTGATTATTACTAAGAAGTTACTAAATTTGGATAAGAAAATATACGAATTTATGCTGTGATATACAGGAAAATGACAGGATTGAAGATTATCGGAAAATGCCTGTAAACAGCGTAAATACAGCATTTCAAGGAGTTTTAAGCAATGATAAGAGTGTTATTTGTCTGCCACGGCAACATCTGCCGCTCACCAATGGCAGAATTCATTTTTAAAGACATGGTTTCTAAGCAAGGTCTTTCAGACCGGTTTTATATCGCATCTGCTGCAACCAGCACTGAGGAAATCTGGAATGGAATCGGGAATCCGGTATATCCTCCGGCGCGAGAGGAGCTTGCTAAGCATGGGATTGATTGTAAGGGTAAGCGCGCAGTTCAACTGACGAAGGCAGATTATGATAAATATGATTATATGCTCGGTATGGATCACTGGAATCTGAAGAATATGTTAAGAATATTGAAATCAGATCCAGAGGACAAGGTTAAACTTCTTCTGGATTACAGTGATGATCCGAGGGATATCGCAGATCCGTGGTATACAGGTGGATTTGATGTCACATATTCAGATGTGGTGGAGGGCTGTGAGGCTTTTCTGGAATATCTGAAAGATAAAAAGAAACTGTAATAAGTATTGTCGATGAAATTTACTTTACAAATGGCTGGGACTATTCTATACTATGTCTACAGCGACTCTTAAGGGGGCTTTCGCTCCCTTATTTTCTTTTACCCGGAAGGGGTATCAACATTCAAATCAGGGCATCCTGCCCGTATTATTTTCAAAGCAAGAAAGGAACTGAATATGCAGAAAGACTATGAAACATTCGTAGAGAAACTGGAGATTGGTATTTACGAGGCTACAGGGATTCCGAGGGAAAATATTTCTTTTGAGAAAGAAGGCGGGAGGTTTGCGCCTGTAGGAGACAGACTGCTGGTGAAGTTTGCAGAGCATGATGATGCCTGGGAGGTCTGTGGACTTTATACACAGGAACTTTTTAAATCTTATCAGAATGGCAGTCCGTTTGAGGAAATTATGAAAGAAATCACAGATGACCTGAATCGAATTAAAAAGGCAGATATTTATGAAAAGACAAGAGTGATCAAGGATTATGAGAAGACAAAACCCCGCCTGTTTATCAGATTGCTGAATGCAGATAAATATGCCGCAGATCTTCAGGATGCGGTGTATAAAATCCTTGGTGATATTGCACTTGTGCTGTATATGAAAGTTACGGAATATGAAGGATGTGTGACAAGCACAAAAATCCGACAGGGAATGCTGGAACAGTGGGGGAAAGAATGTGATGAGGTGTTTAAAGAGGCACTTCTCAATACGTATTTCATGAGTCCGCCAAGAATTTACAGATGGGAACAGATGATTTTTAATCCGGAATATGAAGGCGAGAGTTTTATGAATTTGGGTGACAAGTGCGAATTGAAGAAAGATGCTATGGGAAACTGTCTCAGTACAACAAAGAAAACAAACGGTGCAGTTGCAGTATTTTTGCCGGGGGTGGCAGAACAACTGGCATATATGTTGGATTCTGATTTTTACATGGTGTTTACCAGTGTCCATGAAGTAATGATCCACAATGACAGATTTGTTGAACCTGAAGATCTGGAATGCGTTTTGCGGGATACCATCAGGGAAGCTACACCGAAAGAAGATTATCTGACATCGAGAATCTATCAGTATAACCGGGAAACCCATAAATTTATCTGTGTAACTTCGCTGGATGAAGATTAAAACAAAAAGATGAGAGCACTCCGTAAAGGAGTGCTCTCACATAAAAATATTTCACAAATGTTAAAAATATTTTATATAGTTATCCTAATAGTGCGGAGTCATTGCTGAACTCTTCTCCGCTTGCTTTTTCAAACTGATCCAGAAGATTTTTAACTGTCAGTTTTTTCTTTTCTTCTCCCTGAATGTCCAGAATAATTTTTCCTTCCATCATCATGATCAGACGATTGCCATGTGCAATAGCATCCTTCATGTTGTGTGTGATCATCAATGTTGTAAGGTGATCGCGGTTTACGATCATATCTGTAATTTCCAGAACTTTGGCAGCTGTTTTTGGATCAAGAGCTGCGGTATGTTCGTCCAGAAGCAGAAGCTTTGGTTTCTGAAGCGTTGCCATCAGAAGAGTAAGAGCCTGTCTCTGACCACCCGAGAGAAGTCCTACTTTGGAAGTCAGTCTGTCTTCCAGACCAAGACCAAGAATTTTCAGGAGCTCTTTGTATTCTTCGCGCTCAGCTTTAGTGATTCCGGAGCGGAGAAGACGGGATTTTCCGCGGCGTTTTGCAAGTGCAAGGTTTTCCTCGATACCCATTGTTGCAGCGGTTCCTGTCATTGGATCCTGAAACACACGTCCAAGGTATGTAGCACGTTTATGTTCAGAAAGTTTTGTAACATCAATATTGTCGATAAGGATCTGTCCTTCATCAACCGGCCAGGTTCCTGCAACAGCATTTAGCATAGTAGATTTGCCGGCGCCGTTTCCTCCGATAACAGTTACAAAATCGCCTTCGTTCAGCTTCAGGTTCAGACCATTTAATGCACGTTTCTCATTAATGGTTCCGGGATTAAAGGTTTTATAGATATTTTTAAGTTCAAGCATTTTTATTTACCTCCCCTTTTGGCTGGTTTATTAAAGTATTTGCCTTTCCAGTATGGGAATGCAAGGAAGAGAGCAACTACGATTGCGGACAGCATCTTCAGCAGGTCAGTGTCGATACCCATCCAGATAACAATCTGAAGTACCAGATAATACAGAATGGAACCGAAGATAACTGCTAACAGGCGAAGGGCAAAGTTGCGGAAAATACGTCCAAAGATTGCCTCGCCAATAATAACTGCTGCCAGACCGATAACGATGGAACCACGTCCCATGTTGACATCTGCAAATCCCTGATACTGTGTAAGGAGTGCACTGGAAAGTCCTACCAGACCGTTGGAAATCATAAGTCCGAGAACTTTATTCATGTTTGTGTTGATACCCTGGGCGCGTGACATATTTGGGTTACATCCGGTTGCGCGAAGGGAACAGCCAAGCTCTGTTCCAAAAAACCAGTAGAGAATGGCAATCAGGAGAATACACATAACTGTTACAATAAAAATTGTGTTTTTGGAAAGAGATGCATTTTTTATATGTCGCAGGGAAACCAGAAGATTATATTTATCAACGTTGATTGCCTGATTTGCTTTTCCCATGATCTTCAGGTTTACGGAATACAGAGATAACTGTGTCAGGATTCCGGCAAGGATTGCGGGAATTCCCATAAAGGTGTGAAAAATTCCGGTCGCAAGGCCTGCCAGCATTCCGGCGAGAGTAGCGGCCAACATAGAAATCCAGACATTATGACCGGAAAGCATCATCATAATACACACTGCACCACCGGTGCACATAGTGCCATCAACTGTAAGGTCTGCAATATCAAGAATACGGAAAGTGATATAAACACCGATTGCCATAATTCCCCAGATCAGACCCTGGGCTACTGCACCCGGAAGTGCAGTGATTAATGTTATAATTTGCATTTGTAATTTCCTCCTGTTGAGATGCGAAAAGCGAGAGAGGCGTCAAACCTTTCCCGCTGATCGCATATAAATTGAATTTTTTATAACTGTTTGATAAGCTGTTATTTAAAATCCTGTTGGTGTGAGTATTTTTCAACTGTCTGACCGGATTTATTTGACAGCTTCTTCAGTTGCATTATCTTCTGCTGTCTCATCAGAAGCTTCGTCTGTGTCTTCAGAAGCTTCGCCGATTGCAACATAATCATCCGGAACTTCGATGCCGAGCTCTTCACAGATATCTTTGTTATATTCTTTTGTGAAATTTGGTGCATATTCGATCGGCATTGTGGAAATATCTTTACCGTCCTTTAAAATCTTAACAGCCATTTTACCGGTTGTAACACCAAGGTCATAATAGCTGATGGAAAGTGTTGCAACACCGCATCCGCTGCAGATACCTTCTTCGCCTGTGATTACAGGAACTTTTGCCGGAAGGCAGATGTTGTTGATGATCTCTGTGTTGGAAGCAACTGTATTATCTGTCGGTACATAAATTACATCACTTGCGTCAGTTGCTGTTGTAGCAACAGAAGAGAGATCATTAGAGTCAGAGAATGCATAATATTCACATGTATATCCGAGTTTTTCAAGTTCAGCTTTTACTGTATCTACCTGATACTGAGAGTTTGCTTCGGCAGAACAGTAGAGAAGACCTACATTTTTTGCATCCGGGAAGAGTTCATTGAGCATTGCTGCCTGCTGATCAAGGGGAGCAAGGTCTGCAGTTCCGGAAATATTTCCGCCCACAGTCCCGTCGAAATCATCCAGTCCAAGCGCAACACCGTATTCAGTAACAGAAGTACCAAGAATCGGAATATCGCTTGTTCCTGCTGCAGCTGCCTGAAGAGCTGGGGTTGCATTTGCAAGAATCAGGTCAACATTGTTGGAAACGAAGCTGTTAATGATTGTGGAACAGGTGTTGGAATCTCCCTGTGCGTTCTGCTCGTCAAAGGTAACTGCGTCTTCGCCCAGTTCTTTAGTAACTTCATCTTTGAATCCCTGTGTCGCAGCGTCGAGAGCCTCGTGCTGTACAAGCTGGCAGATACCGATTGTATATTTGTCTCCGTCAGCAGCACTTGCTGTTACTGCGCAGGTTCCCATAGCCATGGCTGCTGCAAGAGTGATTGCTAATGCTTTTCTTTTCATAATGATATATCCTCCTAATATAATATACATGAAACTTACCTGAATCCGAATGATTTTCTGCCGGAAAAGCAGTACTGGTAAATGATTCGGATAATATCGTCGGGTTATTCGACTATGACGTTTTAAAGTATAACGCTTTAATGCAGAAAAGTCAAGCGGCATGCACAATTATATTTTCAATTCATATAGTATAAAGAGCGTATGAAGAAAGCAGAGTGTTATCATGGCATATTCGATTATGCTGGATGCCGGACATGGAGGTCAGGATCCGGGAGCTGTATATAAGGGAAGACAGGAAAAGAATGACAATCTTAAACTTGCTCTTGCGGTAGGTGAGATTTTGAGAAATAAAGGGATTGATATCTCTTATACCCGTACCGGTGATGTCTATCAGACACCCTTTGAGAAGGCACAGCTTGCAAATCAGGCAGGAGTAGATTATTTTATTTCATTTCACCGAAACAGCAGCCCAAAGGAAAATCAATATAATGGAGCGGAAGTTCTGATTTATGATAAAAGTGGGATTAAATATCAGATGGCTGAGAATATTCTGGGAGCGCTGGGAGAAGTGGGATTTCGTGAAATTGGTGTAAAAGAGAGGCCGGGACTTGTGGTCCTCAGACGAACCAGGATGCCGGCTCTTTTAATAGAAACCGGATTTATCAATTCTGAAGAAGATAATAAACTGTTTGATAACAAGTTTGATGATATAGCTCAGGGAATTGCAGATGCGATTCTGGGAAGTCTGGATGAGGAAACGGTGCAGGAACCTCTTTATTACAGAGTGCAGACTGGAGCGTTCAGAAAAAAAGAGAATGCAGACCGTATGTTATATCAGTTACTGGAAAAAGGTTATCCCTCTTTCATGTTGCATGAAAACGGATTGTATAAAGTTCAGACAGGTGCTTATCAGCAGATTGGTAATGCGGTGAATATGGAGCAGAGACTGAGGGATGACGGGTACAGTACGGTTATTGTGACAAAATAATCTTCTGAAAAATATTGAAAGTCTGCTGATTTCCTGTTTAAATGGTTTTAAGAATTAACTTGGTTGTACGTTAATAGAAAAAATATGATACACTGTATCTATAGAAATTCCATGGAAATCCTCGTAAATAATGCATATTGTTCCGGTTTATCAGAGCGTAAAATTCTGTTGGACTGTCTCAAATGCATTATTTGTGAGGTGCTGTAGAAAAGAACAGATAACGAGGAGTTAGTAATGATAAGTGACGTATATGAAAAATTTTTAAAAAGTTCAGAAGAATTTATTTTTGCAGAAAACAAGCCGGAAAAATCTGATATTATTTTTGTTCCCGGAAACGGCTATCCGCAGATGGCAGAAGAAGCAGCAGAATTATTTAAGAAAGGGATGGCAGACTGGATTCTGCCCAGTGGAAAATACAGCGTAATAAATGGAAAGTTTTCAGGTGTTCTTGAAAAAAGCAATGTATATGATAAGAAATATGGAACAGAATGGGAATTCCTCAGGGATGTTCTTATAAAAAACGGAGTTCCGGATCAGAAAATCCTGAAAGAAGACCAGGCAACCTTTACTTATGAGAACGCAATTTATTCCAGACAGGTGACAGATCATGCAGGACTGGAAATAGAAAGAGCGATTTTGTGCTGCAAATCTTACCATGCAAGAAGATGTCTGATGTATTATCAGCTTTTGTATCCGGAAACAGAATTTTATGTGGTGCCTGTGAATGCAGATGGAATCACCAGAGAAAACTGGAGAAAGAACGAAGAAGGAATTGATGCGGTTACGGGAGAACTCTCCAGAATCGTGAAACAATTTTCACTGATGCTGGAGAGATGACAGTTACGGCTGTTCTTCTGTTTCAGTTTTCTTCTCGGGAAGCCAAATGTGGACAAGCTCGATTCTGTTTTTGTCCAGACGGTCAACAACCAGACGGATGCCACTTTCAAGTGTGACAGACTGACCCTCTTTGGGAAGACAGTCAAGCTGTTCAATAATATATCCGCCAATAGAATCATAATCCGCAGATTCCAGACTAATATGGAGCGCTTCGTTGATGTCATCTAGCTTGGCAGAACCCTGAACAACATATTCTCTTTCAGGCTGGATTTCTTTGATATCTTCGACTTCATCCTCATCGTATTCATCGCGGATTTCACCTACGATTTCTTCCAGCAGGTCTTCAAGTGTGACCAGACCGGCTGTGGCACCGTATTCATCCAGAACGATTGCCAGATTGACGGATGCCTTACGCATTTCAATCATCAGATCTGCTGTGGCTTTGTATTCATAGGTGAAGTATGGCTCGCGCAGGATATTACGGATTGAAAAAGGTTTATCTTTCGGATAAACGAGGAGATCTTTCATATTAATAATGCCGATTACATTATCCGTGTTGTCCTCATAAACCGGAAAACGGGTATGCATATCTTCACTGAAGACTGTCATAAGTTCATCATATGAAAAATTAACATCTATAAAGGTCATATCAATTCTGGGAATCATGACATCTTTTGCAGTAGAGTCACCGAAATCGAACACATTATAGATCATTTGTTTTTCTTCATTTTCGATGACACCGTCTTTTTCTCCTACATTGACAAGGGTGCGCAGTTCATGCTCAGTCATGGCATTTGCTTTTTCGTCCGGGTCAACATGCAGAATAATAAGTACACTTTCTGTTATTTTATTTACGATAAAAACAACAGGAGTAAGAAGAATCATAAGTCCGTATATTATTCTTGCGTAGGTCAGGGATAATTTCTCTGCATGGATCGTTGCCAGATTTTTTGGGGTAATCTCTCCAAAAATAAGAATCAGCAGAGTCAGGATGCCGGTTGCGATTCCCACATATGCGTTTCCCAGAACCTTTATGGTGAGTGTAGTCATGAGAGAAGAAACAGACATATTTACAATATTGTTTCCAATTAATACAGTGCTGAGCATCTTTGGGGAATCTGAAATTACTTTTTCCAGAATAACAGCACGTTTGTTTCCCTGTTCGGCAAGAGACTGTATCCGAATTTTATTTACAGTTGTCATAGCGGTTTCCGCAGAAGAAAAAAATGAGGAAAGTGCGATCAGTATCAGAATCGCTACCGCCTGAAAAGCAATACTTGAATCCAAGATTTATTTCACTCCTTTTTGATTATTCTTATTGATTGAATCATATCATAAAACATTTAAGCAAAATATACATGATTTCATATGAAAAATCAAGAAAAAGCTTGTAGTGCAATGATAGTGTGAAAAAAAATTAAAAGAGGACTGTCGAAAAAGTAAGATTTGTGTTATAATTCATTAGATTAAAATGAAAAAAAACATTACAGAATATTTACAAAACAGTAAAAGCCTGATAATATATAAATATGTAATACTATTGTATTACGTAAATGCGAAAGTAAACATTACAAGTAAACACTAAGAGACGAATATAAAACAGAGGTGCGATATGTCCAATAATATAAACAGAACAAGAAAAAACAGATTAAAAGGAAAAAATATTTTTGCAGCTGCAGCTTTGACAGCAGCTTTGATTGCGGGAAATAATGTACCGATTATAACAGAACAGGTCAGCGCTGCTGAGTCACAGGAGAATTCTGTGGCTTCGTTGATTCCGGATAATATTACGATTGATCAGCCTGTAGAACTTTCTGATGTGGGACTTCCGGCGACAGAATACGGAACTTTTGAATGGGCAGATGGAAGCTTTGTTCCGACTCAGCGCGTACAAAGTTGTGAGGTGCTTCTTATACCGGCAGAAGGGCAGGATTTAAGCCATGCGGACGGATGGGATCCGGAGAGTGGCACAGTTATCGGTTATATTAATGTAGTGGTAAGCAGTATTATGGATGATAATAATACTGAAAAAACGGATAATTCAGGCAAAGAGAATTCGGACAAGCCGGAAAACGCGGATATAACAGAAACCCCGGATACAACAGATGATACTGACAAAAAGCCGGAAATGACTGAAACCCCATTAGAAAAACCTGACGCTGATGAAAAACCTGATGCAGATAATAAGGAAGATAAGGATAATCAGGCAGACAAAGGCGATGGAGCTGATGCAAATAATGAAGATGACGGGACAGACAACAAGACAGATAGCAAAGATAATACTGTTGATACAGATAAGACAGACAAAGATACAGAAATTGTCGGCAAACTGGAACCGGCAGATGATGTAACACAGAATACGGAAGATGCGAAAAAAGATGATGAGGATGATACTGTAGATAATATTTTCGATGTTCCTGTTCTTCCGGATAATAAGGATGACCGTCCTACAGATGCAGAGGATTCTCTTTCGGACGAAGAAAAAGAAGAGAGAGCTGAGATTAATCATACCTGTAATGGTATTACAGTAAGCGGAGTTAATCTTCCGTGGTATGTACAGTTCAGAGTGTCAAGCGGTGACAGTTATAAGTTTACCAATGAGTCTGATGCGATGATCTTTCAGTCCTATGAATTTGAACTCTGGGATCTTCAAAACAATACAGAATATGAGATTCCTAATGGGGATTATATCAGTGTCACTGTACCAGTGAAATCAGGGTATCAATATACCATTGAACATCTTCTGGATAACGGAGCAACCGAGACGATTATTCCAAGCGTGGAGAATGATATTATGGTGTTCAGCACACATTCCTTCAGTCCATTTGGAATTGCAGGAAGCAGGCAGTTGGTAGGTCCTGATACAGGAGATGATACAGATAATACGGAAGCAGTAACTCCTACACCGGTCTCTTTGAACAGCCAGAGTTCAGATTCTGAAAAGAGTAATACAGTATCCATGAATGATAATTCTGATGGCAATAATGCTTCCTCATCTTCAACACAGGATGGTGGTTCAACAGAAGACAAAGTTGTAAAAAATAACAATGCGGTAAATACAGGGGACACAACGCCCATTATGCCGTTTGTGATACTGTTTGTGGCAGCGGCATTGATCACAGGAGCAGTTATATTTATAAAGAAGAGAAAAAAATAAGAGAATAACGCAGATTCCTCTCCCATATAGTTTAACAGGAGGGGAAGAAATGAAAGTCAGAGCCATTTTAAAATCATTATTGTTTTCGTATGCATTGACAGGAGTTGCATTGCTGTTTTTGGCTTTTGTACTGTTTGCTTTTGAATTGGGTGAAACAGCCGTAGATGCAGGGATTATCGTGATTTATGTACTTGCATGTTTTATGGGAGGCTTTATGGCCGGCAAAATTGTGCGTAAAGACAAATATCTGTGGGGTGTTATCACAGGTCTGGCTTACTATGTATTACTGTTGACTGTCTCTGTTATGGCAAAAGGCGGCTGGGATATGAGTGCAGCTCATGCAGTTACAACATTTTTTATGTGCACAGGCGGTGGAACACTGGGTGGAATGCTGTCGTAAAAAAAAGCTTTTAAAATGAAAAGATATATGATATACTATGCCAAGAATATAATTACATAAGGAGGATAGAGTTATGGAACATATCAAAACCCTGAATACAAAGAATTTACAGAACACTGTAAAAAAAGGTGGATGTGGCGAGTGCCAGACTTCCTGCCAGTCCGCATGTAAAACTTCCTGTACAGTAGGAAACCAGAGCTGCGAGCAGAAATAAGATCAGCTATGGAGAAATGAGATAAGCAGCGGAACTTTTATTCCGCTGCTTATCTTACGCTTAGAAAGGATTTTAGTAAAATGAGTCTGATTCACCGTTATAAAAGCAATGGCTTTAATATTGTACTGGATATCAACAGTGGATGCATCCATCTGGTAGATGAGGTTACATATGAGGTTCTTCCATATCTGGAAGAGGGCCTTGGCACAGAAGCTATTGCAGAGAAACTGGAAAACAAATATAACAGAGAAGATATTGAGACATCTGTAAGAGAATGTAATAAGCTGAAAGAAGATGGAATGCTTTTTACAAAAGATGTTTATGAGAATGTAATTGAAGAATTTTCAAATAACCGACAGACCGTTGTAAAAGCATTGTGCCTGCACATTGCTCATGACTGCAATCTGGCCTGCCGTTATTGTTTTGCCGAAGAAGGCGAATATCATGGCAGAAGAGCTCTTATGTCCTATGAAGTCGGCAAAAAAGCTCTTGATTTCCTGATCGCGAACTCCGGTTCCAGAAAAAACCTGGAAGTAGATTTCTTTGGCGGCGAGCCGTTGATGAACTGGCAGGTTGTAAAAGACCTGGTGAAATATGGCAGAGAGCAGGAAAAGCTTCACAATAAGAAATTCCGTTTCACTTTAACAACAAACGGAGTTCTTCTGAATGATGAAGTAATGGAATTCTGCAATAAAGAGATGGGCAACGTTGTACTCAGTGTGGACGGACGTAAGGAAGTACATGACTACATGCGTCCATTCAGAAAAGGTGCAGGAAGCTATGATCTGATCATGCCGAAGTTCCAGAAGTTTGCAGAATCCAGAAATCAGGACAAGTATTATGTAAGAGGTACTTTTACCCACCATAATCTTGATTTCTCCAAGGATGTGCTTCATCTGGCAGATCTTGGATTCAAACAGATTTCCGTAGAGCCTGTAGTTGCGGCTGATACGGAGGAATATGCGATCCGTGAGGAGGATATCCCCCAGATCATGGAAGAGTATGATACTCTTGCAAAAGAAATGATCAAAAGAGAGAAAGAGGGAAAAGGATTTAACTTCTTCCATTTTATGATCGACCTTACAGGTGGTCCTTGTGTATACAAGAGACTGTCAGGCTGCGGTTCAGGAACAGAGTACCTGGCTGTAACACCCTGGGGTGATTTTTACCCATGTCACCAGTTTGTTGGTGAAGAACAGTATCTCATGGGAAATGTAGACGAAGGTATCACAAAGCCGGAAATCCAGAAGGAATTCGGCGGATGCAACGTTTACACAAAGAAAGACTGCAAAGACTGCTTCGCACGTTTCTACTGTAGTGGCGGATGTGCGGCAAATGCATTCCATTTCCAGGGAGATATCAAAGGCAATTATGAAATCGGATGCGAACTCCAGAGAAAACGTGTGGAGTGCGCCATCATGATAAAAGCCGCACTGGCATGTGATTAGTGGACAGGAATCTGTCTGACTGATACCGCCGTCGGCTGTTATCATAACAGAAAATGGCTGGCAGGCGGATGAACATGACCGCGGACAAAAAATCAAGAAGGGAAAAGAACTATGAAGAAAAGTAAAGGAATCGTAGTGCTGCTTCTGACACTGATCCTGACTGTGTTCTTTTGCTTTACTGCAGCCGTAGGTATCGGTCCTACCGGAACCGGTGCAGCAAAACATATCAACACGGGTCTTGATCTTGCCGGTGGTGTCAGCATTACCTACCAGGCTAAGGAGAGCAATCCGACAAGCGAAGAGATGTCAGATACGATCTACAAGCTTCAGAAGCGTGTAGAGCAGTACAGTACTGAGGCTCAGGTATACCAGGAAGGATCAGACCGTATTACAGTTGAAATTCCTGGTGTTACAGATGCAGATACTATTCTGAATGATCTGGGTAAACCAGGTTCCCTGTATTTCATCACAAAAGAAGATGCTGACGGAAACCAGAACTTTACTACAGGACAGGATGGATATGTTCTCTCCAGAACTATGGATGAGATCAAGGAATCCGGAAGTGTTGTTCTGGAAGGTTCTGATGTAGCAGATGCCCAGGGTGGTGCGATCCAGAATCAGAACACAAGTGCAAAGGAATATGTGGTAAGTCTTACTCTTACTTCTGATGGAGAAAACAGTGGTAAAACAAAATTTGCAGAAGCTACAAAGAATAATGTAGGCAAGCAGATCGCTATCGTCTATGACAATAACATTATCAGTGCTCCGAATGTAAATGAAGAGATTTCCGGCGGAAAAGCACAGATCAGCGGAATGTCTGACTTGGAAGAAGCACAGAACCTTGCTTCTTATATCCGTATCGGTTCTCTGGGACTGGAACTGGAAGAACTTCGTTCCAGTGTTGTAGCTGCACAGCTTGGTGAAGAAGCAATCTCTACAAGTGTTCTTGCAGGTGCGATCGGTCTGATCATCGTTATTATCTTTATGATCATTGCATACCGCATACCTGGTATAGTTGCAGGTATTGCACTGATTCTTTATACATCATTAATGCTGATCACACTGAATGCCTTTGATATTACTCTTACTCTTCCGGGTATTGCGGGTATTATCCTTGGTATCGGTATGGCGGTGGATGCCAATGTTATTATTTATGCCCGAATCAGAGAGGAAATTGGTGCAGGAGTTTCAGTAAGGAATTCTATTAAGTCCGGTTTCAGCAAAGCTTTCTCTGCAATCTTTGATGGAAATATTACAACACTGATCGCAGCCTTTGTGCTGATGTGGCTTGGTTCAGGTACTGTTAAGGGATTTGCTTATACACTTGCCCTTGGTATCGTGATCTCCATGTTTACAGCACTGGTTGTATCCAGACTGATTGTAAATGCACTTTATGCAGTTGGTGTACGTAATCCGAAATTCTACGGATCTGCAAAAGAACGTAAGGCAGTTGATTTCCTTGGAAAGAAGAAAGTATTTTTTGCTATTTCCATTATCCTGATCCTCTGCGGTCCGGCAGCGATGTTTGCTAATTCGCATGCAGGAAACAAAGCGTTAAATTACAGCCTTGAGTTCTCAGGCGGTACTTCTACAACTGTTACATTTAATGAAGATATGGATATTAAGACCATTGATTCTGAAGTAACTCCTGTTGTAGAAGAGGTGACAGGAGATAAAAATGTTCAGCCTACAAAGGTAGTCGGAACAAATCAGGTTGTGATCAAGACACGTTCTCTGAATCAGAGCGAACGTGAAGCTCTGCAGAGTGCACTGGTTGAGAAATTTGGTGTAGATGACAGCACGATTTCCACAGAAAGTATTTCTTCTACAGTAAGTAGTGAAATGCGTCGTGATGCGATTGTAGCCGTTATAGTAGCTACAATCTGTATGCTTCTTTATATCTGGTTCAGATTTAAAGATATCCGTTTTGCAAGCAGTGCGGTATTGGCGCTTCTGCATGATGTTCTGGTTGTACTTGCATTCTATGCCATTGCCAGAGTATCTGTCGGTAATACATTTATTGCCTGCATGCTTACGATCGTAGGTTATTCTATCAATGCTACAATCGTTATCTTTGACCGTATACGTGAGAACCTTCACAGTGGTTCCAGAGAAAAACTGGCAGAAATTGTAAACACAAGTATCACCCAGACTCTTACAAGAAGTATTTATACCTCTTTTACAACTTTTGTTATGGTAGCTGTTCTTTATATCATGGGTGTTTCTTCTATCCGTGAATTTGCAGCACCTCTGATGGTTGGTGTTCTTGTCGGTGCATATTCTTCTGTATGTATTACAGGTGCATTGTGGTATGTAATGAAAAAGAAATTTGCAGGAAAAGGACAGCCGGCAATTGCTGTAGCTTCCGCATCCGCAAAGTCCTCTTCAAAACCGAAGAAAGCACGTGATGTATCACAGAAAGATCCGACTCAGCCAAAGAAGAAAAACCGAAAAAGAGTAGCTGAACGTCTGGCTGCCGAAGAAGCAGCTAAGAAACAGCAGAATGATGATGCTGAATAAAACAATAATTGTCTGAAAAACAGGCAGACAGAAATATCCCGGGGTAAAACTCCGGGATATTTTTATGAGGAGAGAAAATATATGGAAAAATGGGTAATAGCAGCAAAAAGAGCAGATTTTAACCAGATCGGTCAACAGTTTCATATTGATCCGGTGATTGCGAGACTGATCAGGAACAGAGATGTGATCGGAGAAGATAAGATAAGAGAGTATCTGGCAGGAACAGTAAAAGAGCTTCCTTCTCCCTGGCTGATGAAAGATATGGAAAAAGCTGTAGATATCCTGGAGAAAAAAATATCGCAGAAAGCAAAAATCCGTATTATTGGTGATTATGATATTGATGGTGTGACCTCTACATACATTTTAATGAAAGGTCTCGCAAGGATTGGAGCAGATGTGGATACTTACATTCCTGACAGAGTTTCAGACGGATATGGGATTCATGCACATCTTATAGAAAGAGCAGAAACAGACCGGATCGATACGATCGTGACCTGTGATAATGGGATTGCTGCGGCTGCCGAAATCCAGATGGCAAAGGATAAAGGAATGACAGTGATTATTACAGATCATCATGAGGTTCCTTACAGGGAGGAAAAGGGAGAACGTCAGATGGTGCTTCCGCCGGCAGATGCGATTTTGAATCCGAAACAATATGATTGTCCATACCCGAATAAAAACCTGTGTGGGGCAGTGGTGGCCTTTAAATATATTGCAGCACTTTACGAGAGATTTGGTGTTCCGGCAGAGGAGCTGGAAGATTATTATGAACTGGCGGCTATTGCAACAGTAGGAGATGTTATGGATCTTCAGGGAGAGAACAGGATTCTGGTAAAAGAAGGGCTGTACCGTCTGAAAAATACCAAAAATCAAGGATTGCAGGAACTGATCCGAGCAAACTCTCTGGAAGATGCTAAAATCACAGCTTATCATATCGGATTTGTGCTGGGACCATGTATCAATGCCAGTGGCAGACTGGATACAGCTGCTCGTTCTCTTGCACTTCTCAATGCAAAAACAAAGGAAGAAGCAGCAAGGCTTGCCGGAGATCTTACAGCTCTTAATCAGAGCCGAAAAGCTCTCACTGAGAAAGGAAAAGAAGAGGCAATCCGGATCATAGAGACTACAGAGCTGAAAAATGACAGAGTACTGGTAGTTTATCTTCCGGATTGTCATGAAAGTCTTGCTGGTATTATAGCGGGTAGGATCAGGGAAAAATATCACAGGCCTGCCTTTGTACTGACGGGCGGTGAGACAAGTGCAAAAGGAAGCGGAAGATCAATAGAAAGTTACTCCATGTATGAAGAACTGGTAAAGTGTGCAGATCTGATGATACAGTTTGGAGGTCATCCGATGGCAGCAGGTCTTTCTATAGAAGAAAAAAATATAGAAGAATTCCGGAGACGTCTCAATGTAAACTGTACGTTGACGGACGAAGAATTGCGTCCTAAGATCGTGATTGATGTGCCGATGCCTGTGTCTTACATTACAAAAGAACTGGTAGAACAGATTTCGCTTCTGGAGCCCTTTGGGAAAGGGAATACAAAACCGGTCTTTGCGCAGAAAAATCTTAGAGTGCTTGATCACAGTATTATCGGGAAAAATAAAAATGTAGTAAAATTAAAACTTCTCGATCCGCAGGGGATTTCAGTGGAAGGCATTTATTTCGGAGAAGCAGAGGATTTTGTGAACTTTATCAGGGAAAAAGACAGTATTTCTGTTACTTATTATCCGGAGATCAACAGATTCAGGGGACGAGAGAGCCTTCAGATCATTATTCAAAATTACTGTTAATATTACCGCTTGTTTCGTATCCGTCAGCAGACTTGTTACTGAGAACGGTGTGAACAGTAATGTAAGCTTGACAATACAAATGTCAGGGCTTAACAGTAACTTGATTCTGAAATAAAAAGGTGATATACTATAGAATATTTATGAGCGAACAGCAATATAACACACACTGGAGGAGAAATAAAATGAAGAAAATTGAAGATTATGTATTAAGTATACCGGATTTTCCTGAACCGGGGATTATTTTCAGAGATATTACAAGTGTTCTGCAGGATGCAGATGGCCTGCAGCTGGCAATCGACTCCATGCAGGACTGCCTTAAGGATGTAGATGTGGACGTGATTGCAGGAACAGAGTCCAGAGGCTTTATCTTTGGTGTACCGATCGCATATAATCTTCATAAACCATTTGTACCGATTCGTAAAAAAGGCAAACTTCCCCGCGAAACAGTATCTGTAAGCTATGATCTGGAATATGGCAGTGCAGAGATTGAAATGCATAAAGATTCCATAAAACCAGGTCAGAAAGTGGTTATCGTTGATGATCTGATCGCAACTGGCGGTACGATCGAAGCAGCGATCAAGCTGGTGGAACAGCTTGGCGGTGAGGTTGTCAAGGTTGTATTTCTCATGGAACTTGCAGGTTTAAAGGGACGCGAAAGACTGAACGGGTATGATGTAGCGTCCGTAATTTGTTATGATGGTAAATAAGCACAGCTGATTGTGCAGGACAGGCAGGTGGGAGCATATGACAGAGATAACAAAAAGTACAGAAGCAAAAAAAGATGAAATGCAGGTTGAAAAAGAGAAGCTGGAATCTGTAAAGAGAGCAGATGCGGCAGTAAAGACCATGCATGATTTTACAAGTCCGGAGGTGCTTTATAAAGAACTGATAAACAGTGTTCTGAAGTATCATCCATCAACAGATATTTCCATGATAGAGAAGGCATATAAGGTTGCAAGTGAAGCTCATGAAGGACAGAAAAGAAAGTCCGGAGAGCCATATATCATTCATCCTTTGTGTGTTGCCATCATTCTGGCAGATCTGGAACTTGACAAAGAAACGATAGTTGCAGGTCTTCTTCATGATGCAGTTGAAGATACCTGGATGACCTATGAGGAAGTGGAGAAGGAATTTGGTTCAGAGGTTGCACTTCTTGTGGATGGTGTTACCAAGCTGGGACAGTTATCTTATTCTGCGGATAAAGTAGAAGTTCAGGCAGAGAACCTCAGAAAGATGTTTCTTGCCATGGCTAAGGATATCAGAGTTATTCTGATCAAGCTTGCAGACCGTCTTCATAATATGCGTACCTTACAGTATATGCGTCCTGAAAAGCAGCAGGAAAAGGCCAGAGAGACCATGGATATTTATGCTCCTATTGCCATGCGTCTGGGTATTTCCAAGATAAAGGTAGAGCTGGATGACCTGTCGCTGAAATACCTTAAGCCGGATGTATATTATGACCTGGTGCATAAGGTTGCCCTGCGTAAAAGCGAGAGAGAACAGTTTGTAGGTGCGATTGTAAAAGAAGTTAAGAAACATATGGATGATGCCAATATTAAGGCGCAGGTGGACGGACGTGTAAAACACTTTTTCAGCATCTACAAGAAGATGGTAAATCAGGATAAGACTATTGATCAGATTTATGATTTATTTGCTGTCCGTATTCTTGTAGATACAGTGAAGGATTGTTATGCTGCCCTTGGTGTGATCCATGAGATGTATAAGCCAATTCCGGGACGGTTTAAAGATTATATTGCCATGCCGAAACCCAATATGTATCAGTCATTGCATACCACATTGATCGGACCCAACGGACAGCCCTTTGAAATCCAGATCCGTACTTATGAAATGCACAGGACTGCAGAATATGGTATCGCTGCACACTGGAAATATAAGGAGTCGTCTGACGGAAAGGTTCCTGTAGGTAAGAGTGAGGAAGAGAAACTGAATTGGCTGCGTCAGATTCTGGAATGGCAGAGAGACATGTCTGATAACAAAGAATTCATGAGTCTTCTGAAGAATGACCTGGATCTTTTTGCGGACAGTGTTTACTGTTTCACTCCACAGGGAGATGTTAAAACACTTCCAAGCGGTTCTACACCGGTGGATTTTGCATACAGTGTTCACAGTGCAGTCGGAAATAAGATGGTAGGTGCCAGAGTTAACGGTAAGCTGGTTCCGATTGAATATGAGATCAAAAACGGCGACCGTATTGAAATCATTACTTCACAGAATTCTCAGGGACCAAGCCGCGACTGGCTGAAACTGGTTAAGAGTACTCAGGCAAAGAACAAGATTAACCAGTGGTTCAAGAAGGAATTAAAAGAAGATAATATCCTTAAGGGCAAGGAGATGCTTGCGCAGTATGCGCGTGCAAAGGGATTTAAGATCGCAAATTATACAAAAACCCAGTATCTGGAGGCTGTTTTGCGTAAATATGGTTTCAGGGACTGGGATTCAGTACTTGCTGCAATTGGTCATGGCGGATTGAAAGAAGGTCAGGTTTTCAATAAGCTGGTAGAGGCTTATGATAAGGAAAATAAGAAGAATCTGACAGATGAGCAGGTTCTTGAGGCTGCTTCTGAGACACAGGAGAAGCTTCACATTGCCAAGAGCAAGAGTGGAATTGTGGTAAAAGGAATCCATGATGTGGCAGTCCGTTTTTCCAAGTGCTGTAATCCGATCCCGGGTGACGAGATTGTAGGCTTTGTTACAAGAGGACGTGGAATCACAATCCATCGTACAGATTGCGTCAATGTGCTGAATATGTCTGAGACGGACAGGACACGATTGATCGAGGCGGAATGGCAGCAGCCTGATACCAAGGAAAAAGAGAAGTATATGGCTGAGATTCAGGTTTATGCAAATAACCGTACAGGGCTTCTTGTGGATCTTTCTAAAATATTTACAGAACGTAAGATTGACCTGCGAAGTATTAACAGCCGTACAAGCAAGCAGGAGAAGGCAACTATTTCCATGAGTTTTGAGATTGGAAGCAAAGAGGAACTGCGTTCTCTGATCGAGAAGATCCGTCAGGTAGAGAGTGTCATTGACGTAGAGAGAACTACAGGCTGATCATGGGAAAATCTGCTGGAACATTATTTTATGGAACTGCTGCAGATTGACAGAAAGGAATAACATGAAGAACTTAGAATTACAGAAATGTATATTGGGACCAGTATATACAAATTGCTATTTCCTTAAGAATAAAGAAACCGGAGAACTGATCATTGTTGATCCCGCAGATTGTCCAGAGAAGATTGAACTGAAGGTTTCCCGGATGAGTGGAAAACCGGTGGCAATTCTTCTTACTCATGGACATTTTGATCACATTCTGGCTGCACAGGCAGTAAAGGAGAAATATAATATTCCGATTTATGCCTGTCGTCAGGAAGAGGAGATGCTCCGCGAACCTTCGATCAATATGACTGTACATTATGGACAGGGATGTTCTATTGTGCCGGATGTATTTCTGGAGGATCTGGATGTTATCAGACTGGCGGGATTTTCTGTTCAGATGATCCATACACCGGGACATACCAAAGGAAGCTGCTGTTATTATCTGAAAGATGAAGGTGTATTGTTCAGCGGTGATACAGTGTTCTATGGCTCTGTTGGAAGAACGGATTTTCCGGGTGGAAGTACAGCAGAAATTGTGAGAAGTCTCCATAAATTGGTAGATTCACTTCCTGAAGAGACCGAGGTTTTCCCCGGACATGATGCATCTACTACTATTGGTTATGAAAAGAGGTATAATCCATTTGTGTAAAATAGGCATTCTGTTTGAGAACAGAGATTTTGAACATGATGTTTATGAACTGATCAAAGCGTTTTATCCCGAAGCGGAGATACATACTCTTTATGAAAATGATGAAGCAGAGTATGACCTCCGCTTCAGTGTGGAACGGGATAATGACAGTTATATCATAAAATACGAAAAGGCAGAGAATCTGTCGAAACAGGAAACAGAGAAAAAAGGGGTGATTTCCGCAGACATACTTTCTAAAAAGGATGCAGGCTATGGAATGCAGGATGCTCATGCTCTGAGAAAAGAGAATAAAGATACTATCAAATATGCTCTGTATCAGTTGTTGGTAAAACTGACGGGCAGAACTCTTCCATGGGGAAATCTGACAGGAATACGTCCTGCCAAACTGGCAATGGGAATGATCGAATCCGGAATGAAAAATACGGAAGCAGCCCGGGAGATGCGTGAGAGATATCTGGTAAGCCCGCAGAAAACAGCGCTTGCCATCACTATTGCAAACAGGGAAAGAGAGATTCTGAAGGATATTGACTATGAAAATGGATACAGCCTTTATATTGGAATCCCGTTTTGCCCAAGTATCTGTCTGTATTGTTCCTTCAGCTCCTATCCGCTGAAAGTGTGGGAGCAGAGAACAGATGAATATGTGGAAGCTCTCTGCCGGGAGGTAAGAGAGACTGCTCTTATGATGAAGGGAAGAAAACTGGATACCATCTATATTGGTGGCGGTACTCCGACCACACTGCTTCCACATCAGATCCGTAAGCTTCTGGATACAGTGGGAGAAGCTTTTGGCTATGAAGGACTGGCAGAGTTTACTGTGGAAGCCGGCAGACCGGACAGTATCACACATGAAAAACTGATGGCGATCAGGGAGTATCCGGTGACAAGAATTTCTGTGAATCCACAGACCATGAATCAGGAAACCCTGGATATTATCGGCCGCAGACATACTGTGGAGCAGACAAAAGAAGCGTTTTATCTGGCAAGAGAGCTGGGATATGATAACATTAACATGGATCTGATCGTAGGTCTTCCGGGTGAGGATATTCACATGGTAGAGCGTACTCTTGAACAGGTTCGTGAACTGGCACCGGACAGTATTACCGTACATTCACTGGCAGTGAAACGTGCAGCAAGGCTGAATATTTTTAAAGAAAAATATCAGGAAATGTCTTTTGAGAATAATCAGGAGATTATGGATCTGACCATGAAAACCGCATATGAAATGGGAATGGGCCCTTATTATCTGTATAGACAGAAGAATATGAAGGGAAATTTTGAAAATGTTGGCTATGCAAAGGTTGACAAAGCGGGAATTTACAATATACTGATTATGGAGGAAAAACAGCCCATCATCGCACTGGGGGCAGGCGGTTCTTCCAAGCTGGTCTTTGACCATGGACAGAGAATTGAGCGTGTGGAGAATGTAAAAGACGTTTCTAATTATATTTCCCGCATTGATGAAATGATCGAGAGAAAACGGACAGCAATAGCTACCTGGCTGTAGGATGTGGAGGTAACATTTTGGACACAGTACAAAAGACAGCAGCAGGTTCACAGCAGAGGATTCTGGAATTTGACCTTGCTTCTGAACTGCATCATGGAATGCTGGTAAGTAATCTGGCTTATGCGGTTGCAGAGGAGATGGGACTGCCGCATGAACAGTGCTATGAGCTTGCAATAGCAGGAATGCTCCATGATATAGGAAAGCTGAAGCTGACAAGTTATATTAACGGACAGGAGCAGGATCCTCTGGTGATTGAGGAACTGAAGTATGTCCGGATGCATTCTACATTGGGATATGAGGAACTTAAAGGGCAGGGATATTCGGATTTTGTATTGGAGAGTATCCTGTACCATCATGAGAATTATGATGGCAGTGGATATCCGTCCAATAAAGCAGGTGATGATATACCCATAGGTGCCCGGATACTCAGAGTCTGTGATGTATATGCAGCATTGATTTCTGACAGACCATACAGAAGAGGATTTGATATTTCTTCAGTTATGGGGCTGATGATCGATGAAGTAAAGAATTTTGATATGCAGGTTTTTCTTGCGTTTCAGAGAGTGGTTCATAATGGAGACGGGCAGAATTTTTATAAAAGAGGAGGACAACATGGCATTAAAGAAGAAACCGGTAACCGGTATGAAGGACATTTTACCAAAAGAGATGGAAATCCGTAATTATGTGATGAACATGATTCGTGAAACATACGGAACATTTGGATTTTCATCTATAGAGACACCATGTGTGGAGCATATTGAAAATCTTTCCAGTAAACAGGGCGGAGAGAATGAGAAACTTATTTTCAAGATCCTGAAACGTGGGGAGAAACTGAAACTTGCGGAAGCAGAGAAAGAAAGTGATCTGGTTGACTCCGGACTTCGCTACGATCTGACTGTGCCGCTTTCCAGATATTATTCCAACAATGCAAATGAGCTTCCGGCTCCTTTTAAGGCACTTCAGATGGGAAATGTGTGGAGAGCAGACAGACCGCAGAGAGGACGTTTCCGTCAGTTTATGCAGTGTGATATTGATATTCTGGGTGAGCCTACTTATCTGGCTGAGATCGAACTGGTTCTTGCTACCACAACGTTGCTCGGAAAGCTGGATTTCCACAACTTTACGATTCGCATCAATGACAGAAAAATCTTAAAAGCGATGGCGCAGTACAGCGGATTCCCACAGGAAAGCTTTGACACTGTGTTTATCATTCTGGACAAGATGGACAAGATTGGTCTGGAAGGTGTTGCAGAAGAACTGGAGAAGGAAGGATTTGCAAAAGAGAGCATTGATACCTACCTTGGACTTTTCAAAGAGATCACTTCTGACATTGAGGGTGTTCGTTACTGCAAAGAGAAATTAAAAGATGTTCTGGATCCTAAGGTTGCCGAGGATCTTGAGACTATTATTTCTACTGTGGATTCTGTTAAAACCGCAGACTTCAGGATGTCCTTTGATCCGACTCTGGTACGTGGAATGTCTTACTATACAGGTCCGATCTTCGAGATTTCTATGGATGAGTTCGGCGGCAGTGTAGGCGGCGGTGGACGTTACGATGAGATGATCGGTAAATTTACCGGAAACAATACATCTGCATGTGGTTTCTCTATTGGATTTGAGAGGATTGTAATGCTTCTCCTTGAGAGAAATTACGAAATTCCGACAAAAAATGGCAAGAAAGCATATCTTATTGAGAAGAATATGCCGGCTGATAAGATGCTGACTATTCTGAAACAGGCTCAGGAAGAGCGTAATGCAGGAACTCAGATCAATATTTCTATTATGAAAAAGAATAAGAAATTCCAGAAAGATCAGATGACTGCAGAAGGTTATACAGAGTTTGTTGAATTCTTTAGAGACAGAGTGTAAAGGTCGTTAAATTTTATAATTAATATAGAAAAGCATGAAAAGAGGAAAAAAACATGGCTGAAAGTATGCAGGGACTGCACAGAACATGCCGATGTGCAGAAGTGACAAAGGAAATGATAGGAAAAGAAGTCGTCCTTATGGGATGGGTTCAGAAAGCCCGCGATAAAGGCGGAATTATTTTCGTAGATTTAAGAGACCGCTCAGGTATCATGCAGCTGATCTTTGAGAATGGCAGCATTGATGAAGAAGGTTTCGCAAAAGCGGGAAAACTCAGAAGTGAATTTGTGATCGCAGTTACCGGTGTGGTAGAAGAAAGAGGCGGTGCTGTCAATAAGAATCTTGCAACAGGTGAGATTGAACTGCGTGTAAAATCTCTCCGCGTGCTGTCCGAGGCAGAAGTACCTCCTTTCCCAATCGAGGAAAACTGTAAGACAAAAGATGAAATCCGCCTGAAATATCGTTATCTGGATTTAAGAAGACCTGATCTTCAGAAAAATATTATGCTTAAAAGCAAAGTTATGATGCTCACAAGGCAGTTCTTTGCAAAAGAAGGTTTTCTTGAAATTGAGACACCTATGCTTGGAAAGAGTACACCGGAAGGTGCAAGAGATTATCTGGTACCGTCACGTGTTCATCCGGGACATTTCTATGGTCTGCCACAGTCTCCGCAGCTGTATAAACAGCTTCTGATGTGCTCCGGTTATGACCGTTATATTCAGATAGCAAGATGCTTCCGCGATGAAGACCTTCGTGCTGACAGACAGCCGGAATTTACACAGATCGATATGGAACTTTCTTTTGTAGATGTTGATGATGTTATCGATGTAAATGAGAGATTTCTTGCATATCTGTTTAAAGAAGTTCTTGATATTGATGTAAAACTCCCAATCCAGCGCATCACATGGCAGGAAGCTATGGACAGATTCGGTTCAGATAAACCGGATATGCGTTTCGGAATGGAACTGCACGATGTAAGCGATGTTGTTAAGAACTGTGGCTTCAGTGTATTTACTTCTGCTCTGGAAAACGGCGGCAGTGTCCGTGGTATCAATGCAGAAGGACAGGGCTCCATGCCTCGTAAGAAAATCGACAAACTGGTTGAGTTTGCCAAAGGTTACGGCGCAAAAGGTCTGGCATACATTGCAATCGCTGAAGATGGCACAAGAAAATCTTCTTTTGCCAAATTTATGACAGATGAAGAGATGGATGCTCTGGTAGCTGCTATGGATGGTAAAGCAGGTGACCTGCTTCTGTTCGCTGCGGACAAGAAGAAACTGGTTTATGATGTACTTGGTGCACTTCGTCTGGAACTTGCAAAACAGATGGATCTGCTTGACAAGAATGAATACCGTTTTGTTTGGGTAACAGAATTCCCGCTTCTTGAGTGGAGTGAAGAAGAGAACCGTTTCACAGCAATGCATCATCCGTTTACCATGCTTATGGAAGAGGATCTTCCGCTTCTGGATACAGATCCCGGAAAAGTTCGTGCAAAAGCATACGATATCGTATTAAATGGTAATGAAATCGGTGGTGGAAGTGTGAGAATCCATCAGGATGACATTCAGGAGAGAATGTTTGAGGCACTTGGATTTACCAAAGAAGCGGCCCATGAACAGTTCGGATTCCTTCTGGATGCATTCAAATACGGAGTTCCGCCTCACGCAGGACTGGCATACGGACTTGACCGTCTGGTAATGCTTATGGCTAAGGTTGACAGTATTCGTGATGTCATTGCATTCCCGAAAGTCAAAGATGCATCCTGCCTGATGACACAGTCACCAAGTCGTGTAAGTGAAGATCAGTTAAAAGAACTGGAACTGGAAGTCAGACCTGAGGAAGTAACTGAATAAAGATTAAAAACCATTCTTACATCTGGCTGTCTGCAGATCAGCAGATGTAAGAATGGTTTTTTAATTGTTATTATCCGGATTATCCAGAGGCGAATCAGTCAAATTGCCGAAAATTGCATTTCCCAGAGTACTTCCCTCGTCCTGAAGCTTCCAGGAAACTCCATCATTGATAAAGACAAAAGCAACGTCATTAACAGTAACGGCGGTGTTCTTACTGATACAGTCAAGAAGTATCTCAAGAGATTTTTCATAACGTTTCTGTGAACCACCGATTACTGCATCTGCAGAGGTAAGGTATTTATCAAGCTCAGACTGATATTCGGATAAAATAGAATCGCTGTCAAAGGTAGTAATCTGGGTTGTGACGGTTGCATTATATCCGTTTTCGCTGCTGGACTTTATAACATATCTAAAATTTTTATGAATCTGTTCTGCGAGTGCTGCAGCAATGGAATTCTTAGAAGAATCAGAAGTATTCATAATATTTACAACACCCAGATAAGAACTCATTTCTTTCAGATCCAGTTTTTCGAGAGTATCAAGATATACAGTCAGGGTATCCTCCGGTGAAAGAATATCCGGATCAGCCAGATCAGCAATAAGACCGCCGACAAGATCATCCTCCAGGGAATTAGTACGCTGGATTTTCCATTTTTCTTCTTTATTATTACCGGTATTGACAAGCTGTATGGAACAGTCTGTTTCTGCTGTATCATATTCATTGGTATTCAGAAGATGATTCAGGATCAGATAATGAGCCTCAAGAGATCTGGAAGAATCTTTAGTGCTTCCTGTCTGAGCCTGAGCTGCTTCTGTAATTTGAGTTTGGAGAAGTTCTGTTTTGAAATCTCTGGCAAGAGTCTGGGAACTGATCGTTGTCAGTTTAACAGAAACAGTGGCAGAATTATTTTCTGCGGAGATGCTGACATCCGAAATTTTGTAATCAAATTTCCGGAAAAAGAGAGAAAATGTTTCAGTGATTTCATCAGATAAATCAGTGTTCTCCGTAGCATCAGGAAACAGTTCCGTATATGGTATATATTTTTGCGTGGTTTCTGAATCCAGATTTTTGAGCTGATCCAGTTCAGTTTTGACTACGTTCTTTACATCTGACTCATTTTTATGAGAACAGCTACTGTTTATGGGTACAGCAAGCAGAATAAATAATATAGAGAGCAGAGGAATCAGACGTTTATTTATATTCATACATACTTTTTCCTTTCGTAGTTTTGGGATGTTATACTGTCTATTTTAACAGATTTTGCTGTCACTGTCAAAAAAGTGAAAAATATGAATGAAATTCATAAAAAAAACGTGAAAAAATTGTGAAAAATGCCACCGTTGATTTATAAAGCTTTCATTTTAGAATGAAATCTGATATGATGGGAAAGTGAATAATTTTGATGGAAAAATACAATAGTGTATAATAAAGATGATTCGACAACTGCAAAATATGGAACAGTTACGAAGATACTGTGTTGCTGCAGATAAAAGGAACGGCAATATGGTAATATCAAGGAGGCAATTATGAAGAAACGTATTATTATCGTTTTGGGAATCCTGATCGCAGCAGGCGGTATCGGAACCGGAGTCTGGTATCACTTTAATGGAAGCGGTCAGAGTGGAACTGGTGATTCTATTGTGTATGTGTCAAAAGTAAGTGTTATCACTGGATCTGAAACAACAGCGGTAAATCGGTTTGCCGGTGTTGTGGAACCGCAGAAAACTGTAAATGTAAAAATAGAAAGTGGACGAAAAGTAAAAGAAGTGGAAGTTAAGACCGGAGAAGAGGTAAAGGCCGGACAGCTTCTTTTTGAATATGATCTCAGCAGTATTGAGGATGATCTGAAGCAGGCACAACTGGATCTGGATAGATTAAAAAATGAACAGATCAGCCTGACAGAACAGATAGCTACGCTGGAAGCGGAGAAGAAAAAAGCAAAGGCTGAAGATCAGCTGTCCTATACCATTGAAATCGAGACTAACAAAATGAATCTCAAGAAGAATGAATATAGTCAGAAGAGTAAACAGTCTGAAATTGATAAACTTCAGAGCGCAACACAGAATACAGAGGTTCGAAGTGAAATAGATGGTGTGATACAGAAAATTGACACTTCCAAAATGACAAGTGATGACGGTGATTCTGTGGATGACAGCAGTGCAATGGACAGTAGCATGTCGTCAGGTGACGGAAGTTCGGACAGTTCTGCATTTATTACAATTCTCAGTACAGGTGCTTACAGAGTGAAAGGTAAAGTTAATGAACAGAACAGGGATTCTATTGTACCCGGAGAGGCAGTGATCATCCGTTCCAGAGTAGACAGCAGTAAAACATGGAAAGGAACGATGGGATCCGTAGATGTGAATAATGGAACTTCAGATGACAGCAGTAATGATATGTATATGGGTATGGCAAGTACCAGTTCCGATGATCAGACAACGTCTACTTCTTATCCTTTTTATGTGGAATTGGATTCCTCTGAGAATCTGATGCTTGGACAGCATGTGTACATAGAACGTGACATCGGACAGGATGAGAAAAAAGACGGTCTGTGGCTCAGTGATTACTATATTCTGGACACAGATACCAATGAACCGTATGTATGGGCAGCCAGCGATAAGAACAGACTGGAGAAGCGTTATGTAACACTTGGAGAACATGATGATGATCTTGGAGAATATGAGATTGTTGATGGTCTTACAAAGAAAGATGCGATTGCATTCCCGACAGCGGCTCTGGAAGAAGGCGAAAAAACAGAGATCGGAGATCTGGCTCAGACAATGAGCGGAGGCGCGGACGGGATTACAGATATGGATGCTGATCAGGGAAATATGGATGATGAACAGCCAGATTCCGCAGATGGGGAAGCCTATACAGATCCAGATATGGAAGAGGGTTCTGAAGATGACAGTTCGGATGACTCGATTGATCCAAATGAGGAACTTGTACCAATCGATGAGGCACCTGGTATGAGCGCAGGTGAAGACGTGGAGGGGATCGAATGATACTGGAATTAAAGGGTATATATAAAGAATATCAGCAGGGTAAAATGAAGGTTCCGGTATTAAAAGATGTGAATTTCTCCATGGAAGAAGGAGAATACGTGGCAATTATGGGACCATCCGGTTCGGGAAAAACTACTCTGATGAACATTATCGGATGTCTGGACAAGCAGACAGAGGGGACTTTTTTTCTGGATGGAGTGGATATTAAGGCATGCTCAGAGAATGAAATGTCTGATATCCGGTTAAATAAGATTGGGTTTGTTTTTCAGAGTTTTCATCTGCTTCCCAAGCAGAGTGCCCTGGCAAATGTTGAGATGCCGCTAAATTATGCGAGAGTACCTAAAAAAGAAAGAAAAGAACGTGCCCTGAAAGCACTTGACAGGGTAGGACTGGCAGACAGAGTGGATTTTAAACCCAATCAGCTCTCAGGTGGCCAGATGCAGAGAGTTGCTATTGCAAGGGCAATTGTCAACAATCCGAAACTTCTTCTTGCGGATGAGCCGACAGGTGCTCTTGACAGTAAATCTGGCGCACAGGTTATGGAACTTTTTCAGAGGCTGAATGATGAAGGGGTATCGGTATTGATGATCACACATGATGCAGATATTGCTGCACATGCGAAGCGGGTGGTTACGATCAAAGATGGTATCCTTCAGGAAAAGAGGTGATCTTCATGGGCAAAATCAAGAAAATCCTCGCTGGCGTACTTGTGGTGGCGATTGCCGGAAGCGGAATCACAGCCGGTCTGATGCAATTGAAGAAAAACAGTCAGAAAACAGTAGCAGTTACTCCTGTAAGTGGACTTTTACAGGAATTCTATACTCCGGCAACTACTCTTGACGGAATGATCACGTCAAGTGCAACACAGACTGTAAATGGTGACAAAGATTTAATTATCGATCAGATTTATGTGACAAAAGGTGATGCCGTAAAAAAGGGAGATCCTCTGATTTCTTTTGATACTACCCTGGTGGAAATGGAACTGAACATAGCGAAACTTAAACGGCAGAAACTGGAACAGGATTTAAATAAAGCGGTAAACAGACTGAACAGTCTCCAAAATGGTGGTCCTGTGGAGGAAACAGACGCAGGTGCTGCTGCAGATAATCTGAACTCTGCGACAGGAAGCGACAATGATACCACTGGAGATGATGATATGACCCCGGATGATACCATGTCATCTGCTGCTGATATGTCCGGCAATTATCTGGCAGCGGCGTTTCATCCTCTTTTACTTTCCGCGTTTACGGATGAGGGAGCTTCAGATGCTGCATCAGATAATGGAGAAGGCAGCAATGGAAGTACTGATACACAGGACAGTCAGAATACAGATGAATCTTCTGACACTACATCAGTAAATGATACTCCGGCATATGCGGATCCGTCTGCAAATGAATTTGGGGATGGGAATAATGATAATTCATTTGAGCCGGGAAATGCCGATACACCAGAGGTATCTCCGACTCCAACACCGGTGTTGGATGATCGCACCACATATTTTGATCCCTATTATCGAAAAGGTGATCCGAATATTACAGACGGAGACGAGCCATTCTATCAGGAACTGGATGCAGATTCTGTTCCGTTTACAGGAAGTGGCACAGAGGATGATCCATATGTATACCTGTGCAGCAGTGCAAAAGAAAAAGTAACAGTAATGGGTTCATTCTTTAATAAACTTGCAGGATACAGTCCTGATGGAACCAAAGTTGTTAATCAGGGTGGTTACTGGTACCGTCTGGAATTTCATCAGAATGATACAATAGCGGACTATGATGATCTGAAAACCTCCTGCACAGGTTATTATCTGGTAAACGGAAGTTTTCTGGAGAAACCAGTATATGAATTTGCAGAGGTGGAATTTACACTGGCAGATGCAGATAAATATGATGAGAATCCAGATGACGGAGGAGATGACAATCCTGGTGGGAATGATGTGGAACCTACTGAAACCCCTGTTTCCAGGGCAGATGCTATCAAGTATCAGAAGAGTAAGATTGCCAGTCTAAAGCTGGACCTTCAGGAAAGCGATATCAAGATATCACAGTTGGAAAAGAAAGCGAATAAAAAGCTTATCAGTGCAAAACTGGATGGTACGGTTACTTATGTGGGAGATTCCGGAAGTGGTGAGACAACTGACGGTAATGCTCTGATCAAGATAAAAAGCAGTGATGGATTTTATGTGGTAGGTTCTGTGAGTGAACTGATGCTCGATGATTTTAAAGAAGGTACAAAGCTCAACTGTACAAGTTATACCAGCGGATCTTTTGAGGCAGAGGTTATGGATGTTTCGGAATATCCGGTAACCGGAAACAGTTATTATGGAAACAGTAATCCAAATGTATCTTATTATGCATTTACAGCAGTGGTGACTGATAAAACTCTCCAACTGGAGGATCAGGACTGGGTTACTGTTAATTATGAAGCATCTGCTGCAGAAAACAGTATGGTCATTCAGAAAGCTTTTGTCAGAAGTGACAGCAGTAAAAATTATGTATACAAAGATGATAAAGGTGTCCTGAAGAAACAGGAAATTTCTGTAGGTGCAACTGTGGACGGCGGTTATAGTGTGATTGTTAAAGGCGGACTCAGTGCAGATGACCTGATCGCATTCCCTTATGGAAAAGATGTGAAAGAGGGAGCCAAAACGAAAGAAGTTACGCTGGATCAGATGTATGGATATTAATTAAGAAGGGAGACATTTTATGCTTGAAAATATACGCCTGGCTTTTCAGGGAATATGGTCACATATGATGAGATCCTTCCTGACCATGCTGGGTATTATTATTGGTATTGCATCTATTATTGCAATTGTTTCTACCATCAAGGGAACCAGTGAACAGATTAAGGAAGATCTGATAGGTGCAGGTTCCAATACGGTAAAGATTTATCTGTATGATGGAGATAACCAGTATGATGCGGAATATGGAAATTCCTCAAAAGCACCGATCCTGACAGATGATGTAAAAGAAGAAGTGAAAGATCTGGATCATGTTGAGAATGCAACTTTTTATTATAACAGTACCAGCGCATCTATTTATAATAATAATAACAGTCTGGAAGGTGGAAGTGTTTACGGCATTGATGTGAACTATCTGGCTACCTGTGGATATGTAATTCAGTCAGGACGGGGATTTGTAAAAGATGACTATAAAAATTACAATAAAGTTGCACTGATCGATGACAATGCAGCTCAGAATCTGTTTCCGTCGCAAAATCCGGTGGGGCAGACTGTAGAGATTAATCAGGAGCCATATACGATTGTAGGAGTAATCCGGCAGGACGAAAATTATCAGCCGACGATCAACAGCATTGATGAATATTATACTTATTATCAGTCGATTGTAGGAAGTGTGATGATCCCGGACAGTTGCTGGCCGATTTCCTTTAAATTTGATGTTCCTCAGAATGTAATTGTGAAAGCGGACAGCACAGATACCATGAGTTCGGTGGGAAATGCAGCAGCAGATGTGCTGAATAATTTAATTGCAGCCTTAAATACAGGCGGAAATACAACTATGAAATACAAAGCTGAAGATATTATGGAGCAGGTTAAGAATATGCAGAAGCTTAGTGAGAGTACGAATAATCAGTTGATTTGGATTGCAAGTATCTCTCTTCTTGTAGGTGGTATTGGTGTCATGAATATCATGTTGGTTTCTGTCACAGAGCGTACCAAAGAGATTGGATTGAAAAAGGCTATCGGGGCACGTAAGAAGACTATTTTGGGACAGTTTCTGACAGAGGCTTCTGTACTTACCAGTATTGGCGGTATTATCGGAGTGATAACAGGAATCGGGCTGTCGAAAGTGGTGGGAAAGGTTACTGGTTCGCCTACTGCAATCAGTGTACCATCAATTGTAATCGCAGTATTGTTTTCTACAGTGATTGGTGTAGTGTTTGGATTGCTTCCTTCTGTAAAGGCAGCAAATTTAAATCCTATTGATGCATTGAGAAGTGAATAAACCCGGCACAGAAAAACAATTAAGATTGTAAGAGAGAGTTGGACTGATTCTGGCATAAATATCACAAAAGAATAGAAACAGGCAGTCAAAATTCCGCATGGGTCAATCTATGCGGAATTTTTTTGCAATAAATTAGCGGTTCCTGATTGTGATACATAAAAAAATATGATAAACTGAACATAGTATGTAATTTTATGAAAAGATAATTGATACATAAAAATCTGAAGTGGATCAGAAGTAAAGGAGATATGAATATGGGAAAAATTGCCATTGTCACAGACAGTAACAGCGGCATAACACAGGACCAGGCAAGAGAACTTGGAATCAGCGTAATTCCAATGCCTTTTTATATTAACGAGAAGCTTTATCTTGAAGGAATCACTCTTTCACAGGAAGAGTTTTATGAGAGACTTAAGAATGATGAGGCTATTTCTACATCACAGCCGGGGCCGGCAGATGTATGCGGACTCTGGAATACATTACTGGAAAAGTATGATGAAGTAGTGCACATTCCAATGTCAAGCGGACTGAGTGCATCCTGCGATACAGCAATGGGACTGGCTCAGGAATATGACGGAAGAGTACATGTAGTAGACAATCAGAGAATTTCTGTTACACAGAGACAATCTGTACTGGATGCCCTCACATTAAGAGATGTGGGCAGAAATGCGACACAGATCAAACAGGTTCTGGAAGAACAGAAGCTGGATTCCAGTATCTATATTACCCTGGAAACTTTGAAATACCTTAAGAAAGGCGGAAGGATCACTCCTGCTGCAGCAGCAATCGGAACAGTTCTGAACCTGAAACCTGTACTTCAGATTCAGGGAGATAAGCTGGATGCATACTCCAAAACAAGAGGCAAGAAGCAGGCAAAACGTGTCATGCTCAAGGCTATGCAGAATGACTGGGAGAACCGTTTCGCGGAATATGTAAAACGTGGCGAAATGTGCCTGCAGTCTGCTTATACAGGAAATCAGGAGGAAGCAGAGGAATTTAAGAGAGAAATTGCCGAAGTATTCCCTGGAATTGAGATTGTGCAGAATCCGTTATCATTAAGTGTTGCATGCCACATCGGACATGGTGCTATTGCAGTTGCATGTTCAAGAAAAGTGGTAGTAGAATAAAACAATTTGAGGAGTTAGGAAAGAATGAAGAAACTTATGGAACAGATGGCGGAAGAACTTTCCGCAGCATTTGAAAAAGCCGGATACGACCCATCCTACGGAAAAGTAACCGTATCCAACAGACCGGATCTTTGCGAATTTCAGTGCAACGGTGCTATGGCAGGAGCTAAAGCGTATAAGAAAGCACCGTTTATGATCGCTGATGATGTAGTAGCATACTTAAAAGACAGCCGGGTTTTCTCCATGACAGAAGTCGTAAAACCAGGATTTATCAATTTGAAAGTAAAAGGTGAATTCCTCGCAGATTACTTAAAGGAAATGGCTGCAGACGAGAAACTTTCCGTATCAGCAGCAAAAGAGCCGAAAACAATCATCATCGACTACGGCGGACCAAATGTTGCAAAACCTCTTCATGTAGGACATCTTCGTTCTGCAATCATTGGCGAGAGTATTAAGAGAATTGGCCGTTTCGTAGGTCATAAAGTAATCGGTGATGTTCATCTGGGAGACTGGGGTCTTCAGATGGGACTGATCATTACAGAACTGAAACACAGAAAACCGGAGCTGGTTTATTTTGATGATTCTTATACAGGAGAATATCCGGAGAAAGCACCATTTACGATCAGTGAGCTGGAAGAAATTTATCCATGTGCAAGCGGCAAGTCCAAAGAGGATGAAGCGTACAGAAACGAAGCTCTGGAAGCAACTCATCTTCTTCAGCAGGGCAAACCGGGATACATGGCTCTCTGGAACCATATCATGAACGTATCCGTTACAGACCTGAAACGCAACTATGACAAATTAAACGTATCGTTTGATCTCTGGAAAAAGGAATCCGATGCACAGCCATATATTCCAGGAATGGTTGAGGAGATGAAAGAAAAAGGATTTGCCTATGTAGATCAGGGCGCACTTGTAGTAGATGTAAAAGAAGAGAACGACACAAAAGAGATTCCTCCATGTATGCTTCTGAAATCAGACGGAGCTTCTCTCTATACAACTACAGACCTTGCAACAATCGTAGAGCGTATGAAATTATTTAACCCGGATGAGATCCTGTATGTGGTAGACAAACGTCAGGAACTTCACTTCATCCAGGTATTCCGCTGTGCAAGAAAGACTGGGCTTGTAAAAGATGATACAAAGCTTTCCTTCCTTGGATTCGGAACCATGAACGGAAAAGACGGCAAACCGTTCAAGACAAGAGAGGGCGGCGTTATGCGTCTGGAAACTCTCATTAAAGACATCAACGAAGAGATGTTTACCAAGATTGTTGAGAACCGCAGCGTGAAAGATAAAGATGCGAAAGAAACTGCAGAAATCGTAGGACTTTCAGCCATCAAATATGGTGATCTTTCCAATCAGGCTACCAAGGATTATATTTTTGATATTGACAGATTTACATCATTTGAAGGAAATACAGGTCCGTATATTCTTTATACAATCGTTCGTATCAAATCTATTCTGAACCGTTTCAAAGAAGAGGGGGGAAACCTTGAAGCAGGTGCAATCCTTGATCCTGTAAACGACAGTCAAAAAAACCTGATGCTTCAGCTGACAGGTTTCGGTGCAACTGTAGAGAACGCCTTTGAAGAAAAAGCACCGCATAAGATCTGTGCATATATTTACGAAGTATCCAATGCATTCAACAGCTTCTATCATGAGACAAAGATCCTTAGCGAAGAGAACGAAGCACAGAAAGCTTCTTTCATCCAGTTGCTGAAACTCACTAAGAAAGTTCTGGAGACATGCATCGATCTTCTTGGATTCTCAGCACCGGACAGAATGTAAAAATAAAATTCAGTAATAAATCAACTTGTTGGCACACTAAGCCCTGTTTACATATATTGTAAATGGGGCTTTTCAAAAAGAACGAAATGTGCTATTCTGTATTTATCTAATCTATACGTGATGAAATTCTTTCATCATATTTTCCATTTTTATTTTAACAATTGAACAGGAGGTGAACCAGTGAATTTATCTGGAACTGTATTAAAAGGGCGTTACTGTATTCTGGAGCCTGTTGGAAAAGGCGGTGGAGGGAAAGTTTACCTTGCCAGAGATCTGGAACTAGGTGTTTTGTGGGCGGTAAAAGAAATACCGGCATCCGGCAAAAGTGAAGCACGTATGCTTTTGAAGCTTTCACATCCGTCTCTGCCAAAGATGATAGATTATATAGAGGATAACCGGAAATGCTATCTTGTTATGGAATATGTCAAGGGAAAATCTCTGGGTGAGTGTTTAAGAGACGGAAAACATTTTTCCATAAATGAAATCATTAAATATGGAATGGAGATTTCAGAGGTATTCTCCTATTTCCATGGTCGGAAACCACCGGTTTATTATGGGGATCTGAAGCCTGACAATCTGATGATGGGTGAGAATGGCAGATTATATCTGATCGATCTGGGCGGTGCTGTAAACGGATATAAATATCATCATAAAGTATGCACAGGCACTGCCGGTTTTGCTGCACCGGAACAATATGAGGGAAAGATAAATGCAGCAACAGATATTTATACATTTGGAAAAACATTATCTGCCTTATGTGGAAAAACAGATTATCTGTTATTCATCCGGAACATGCCATTATTCTGGCTTATTTTCAGATGCTGTATGAAGAAATCGGAAATGCGTTATCAAAATATGAAGACTGTACAGAAAAAACTAAGCAGAATCCAAAAGAGACAAAACCAGAGTAAAATTAAAAACATGTTGGTTTTGGCAGGAAGTAGTATTGCTTTTGCAGTAATAACTGTTTTTCTTCTGTTTAGTTCTGATTTGGTATCCGGTTCCAAAACATTTGATTTTTATGAAGAGCTAACTGATATTACAGACCTTTATTATCAGGAAGAATTTCAAAATGGCAGTAAAGCAGACAGGGAAAAAATTTGTAAACAGGCAGATACCGGACTGCAAAAATTACAAAAACAATGCACAGAAAAAGAAGTGTCCCGAAGGATTTTGCAGCTTCTGGCTGTAAACAGTGAGTATCAGGAAAATTATGAAAATGCAGGATTCTACTATGAGCAAATGCTTCTTTATGATGAAACTTACAGAGCCGGATACGGTGAATATGGAATGTTCTTATTCCGTACCGGACAAAAGGAAGCCGGTCAGACACTATGGACAGAATATAAGTCGAAAGAAACAATGTTAGATGATACAGTCAGCAGAAATCTGAGATTGTGGGAAAAGGAGATGACTAAAAGTGAAGAAAAATCATAACAGACTCTGGATTGTGACATTTGTATGTTTATGCCTGTGCCTGACTTCGACTATCTCTGCCATGCAGATGGGAGGCTTTGATATTGATGTAGGAAACGGAGAAAGCAGTAGCTGGCAATGGCAGGAACAGCAGCAGTGGAATCAGAGCAGTTGGGAGAATACGTGGGAAAATAACTGGCAGACTGAAGACAACACATCAGAAACTCCTGTACAGAACAATCAGGCCCAGGACAATGGATATCAGTATGATTCTGATACAGGAAACGGAACACAGGATAATATACAGCAATGGGATGGTGTACAACAGAATAACACTGACTGGAATAACGGCAGTCAATGGAACGGTGATTCTCAGTGGGATAATAATTTTCAGGATAATAATGCACAGAATAATAACGTTCAGAGTAATAATGCTTGGAATAATAATTCTGCAGGGAATAATCAATCTCAGACGGGTAACAATATGCAGGCAACATCCCAGACGGATAATGAATCCACTGTTAAGATGCCAGAAAATCCCGCTCCAACATCAACACCTGTACCAACACCCAAACCTACGAAACATCCGAAGCCAACAAAAACGCCTAAATCAACTCAGACACCAACGCCTAAGTTATCAAAAAAGAAAAATAAGAAGAAACAAAATAAAGCAAAGAAAACAGAAAAAGAAAACACGAAAACAGATAATTCCAAAGTGCTTCAAAATAAAGAAGACCAGGGGAATACTGCTGAATACACGCATGTAAAAGATGAATCTGTTAAGTTTTATTGCACACAAAATACAGATAGCTCCCATACCCCGCAAATTCAGATAATATCTCAAGGCTCCGTTCAGATTCTGTCTTTTCGGCTTAACAAAACAGAATGTCTCTGGCATTGGGAAGGAGACAAGATCATACCGGAGACAGAAGATAAAAATGTAAAAGAAATAGAATTGTTGGTTATTTCTCAAGGTGGAAAGCTGATAAAAATGGATCCCTGGATTTTTTCTGCATAGACGCTTCAGGAAAACAATGATATAATCTATCATATTATATCAATTTTTCTGAGACAGGAGGAATCTATGTACAAAGTAATTTTGTTTGATTTAGATGGAACATTAACAGAATCCGGAGAGGGTATCACCAAGTCTGTTCAGTATGCACTGGAGAGAATTGGCAAGCCTGAATCGAACCTTGAGAAGCTGAAGGTTTTCGTAGGACCGCCGCTTATGGAAATGTTTATGGAATATGCGCAGATTGACGAAGAAACTGCAAAAAAAGCAGTGGAAATTTACAGAGAACGTTATTCTGTAACAGGAATTTTCGAGAATGCAGTATATCCGGGAATTGAGGACATGCTGGCACAGCTAGAGAAAAAAGGGTATATTCTTGCAGTAGCATCCTCTAAACCGGAAGTATATGTGAGACAGATCCTGGATCATTTTGGACTTGCCCGGTACTTTACAGAAATCGGCGGAAGCGAAATGAATGGTCGAAGAACAAACAAGACAGAAGTGATTGAAGAAGTTCTGAAGCGTCTGAATATGGACAAACACAGAGATCAGGTTATTATGGTTGGAGATAAAGAACATGATGTATACGGAGCACGCAAAGCAGGTCTGGAATGCATTGCAGTTTCTTTTGGATATGGAACAGAAGAAGAGCTTAAAAAGGCAGAACCTCTAAAAATTGTTGATTCTGCAGAAGAAATCGTAGATTTTTTCGCCTGAGCCCTCTGCGAAAACAAAATATTGTTTCTAAAATCTGGAGGGCAGGATATCCGGCAGGAATCCATTTTGTGATTTCACAGATCGTTGCAGGGACTGCACTGGCAGTATTTGCAAGAACAGCAGGGAATTCGGCAGAGGCGTACTATAATCACACGATTTTTCTCACAGGCTTAACAGGAATCCTGGCTATGATCCCGGCATTGTATTTTTATGGAAGAGATAAAGTCAGAAGAATTGCCGGCGGCCTGATCCCTGCGCAAAAAAAAGTATCGCTTTCTATATCGGAAATAGTTCTTTTGCTTCTGGCAGGAGCCGGACTTGCACAATATGGAAACTTTTTGATGGCAATACTTCAGTCATTTATCAACAGCACCACCTATCAGGAGAGCATGACCAGAATTACAGAAGGAAAATCACTTTTTATGATGATTTTCTGGATGGGAATTGTTGCGCCTGCTGCAGAGGAAATGATTTTTCGCTGGTTAATCTATCTGCGTCTGCGTGACTGGATGAAGCTGCCGGTGGCAGCAGTGATTTCCGGACTGATCTTTGGTATTTATCACGGAAATATGGTGCAGGGAATATACGCAAGTATCCTCGGAACAGCATTTGCGTGGATACTGGAAATGAGTGGAAATATTTACAGCAGTATGCTGCTTCATATGGGGGCCAATATCTGGTCACTGGTAATTACAGAATATGCACTGGATATGTTTTCCATGAAATATGGTGTACAGATTTTGATATTGATCTATCTGATTCTGCTGGCCAGCGTAGTGTACTGTCTTACTCATTTTGAAAAAATGTACAGTGTAAGAAAAAAGAAGAGAATGATATAAAAAATCTGCCATAGAAAGCAGATGATGATTAACAGGAGAATGTAATGGGAAAAGCAGTTCGTCTGGATAAGTTTCTGGCAGATGCAGGAGCAGGGACCAGAAGTGAGGTAAAAAAATATATTCAAAAGGGAAAAGTCCAGGTCAATAGTGTGCCTGTAAAGAAACCGGAGATCAAGGTCAGTGAAGAGGATGAGATAATTCTGGATGGAAACAGAATTTCCAAGGCATCGGAATTTGTCTATTATCTTCTGCACAAACCTGCAGGTTATGTCAGTGCAACAGAGGATAAGCGGGACAGAACAGTGATGGAACTGGTGCCATCAGACAGGAAAGGCATGTTTCCGGTAGGGAGACTGGATAAAGATACAGAAGGTCTGCTTCTGATCACAGATGACGGAGCACTGTCACATGAACTTCTTTCTCCGAAGAAACATGTAGACAAAACTTACTATGCTGTCACAGATGGGTGCATGACAAAAGAAGATGTACAGAGATTTGCTGAGGGCCTGGAGATCGGAGAAAAAAAACTGACTATGCCTGCGAAACTGGAAATCCTCAGAACCAGAAAAGTGGAAGAGGCAGAACTGGAACAGTATCCGTCAGGATGGTCTTCGGAAATTCAGCTTACGATCAAAGAAGGCAAATTCCATCAGGTGAAGCGAATGGCAGAAGCAGTAGGAAAGAAAGTGGTCTATCTGAAACGAATTTCCATGGGAGTATTAACATTGCCGGATGACCTGAAAAAAGGCGAATGCCGTCAACTGACTGCTGAAGAAGAAAAAAAACTGAAAGACAGCATTGGCAGATCCTGAAAAACCTGTAAAAATAATAAAAAATTTGCAAAAAACCCTCTTTACATGGAGGGTTTTTGTATGCTATACTACAGAAGTTGCGAGTCATGCGCATCTATTGCGTGTGCAAAAATATACACGTTCGGAGATTCCCGCGGATGGTGCCCTGCGGTGTGAGGCTGGGTCCCCAGGAAAAAGAACCGGGCGGAAGAAATTAACCAAAAAAGGAGAACAAACATGAGCGTTATTTCAATGAAACAGCTTTTAGAAGCAGGCGTACATTTCGGACATCAGACAAGAAGATGGAACCCTAAAATGGCTCCATACATCTACACAGAGAGAAACGGTATCTACATCATCGACTTACAGCAGTCTGTAGGTATGGTTGACGATGCTTACAATGCAATCGCTGATATTGTAGCAGACGGTGGAAACATCTTATTCGTAGGAACAAAGAAACAGGCTCAGGATGCTATCAAAACAGAAGCAGAGCGTTGCGGACAGTTCTATGTAAACGAGAGATGGTTAGGTGGTATGCTTACAAACTTCAAAACTATCCAGAGCCGTATTGCAAGACTGAAACAGATCGAAGCTATGGAAGCTGATGGAACATTTGACGTTCTTCCTAAGAAAGAAGTTATTGAGCTGAAAAAAGAACTTGCCAAATTACAGAAAAACATTGGTGGTATCAAAGAAATGAAGAGACTTCCAGATGCAATCTTCATCGTAGATCCTAAGAAAGAAAGAATCTGCGTACAGGAAGCTCATACATTAGGAATCCCGCTTATCGGTATCTGCGATACAAACTGTGATCCGGAAGAACTGGATTATGTAATTCCTGGTAACGATGATGCAATCCGTGCAGTAAAATTAATCGTTTCCAAAATGGCAGACGCTGTTATCGAAGCAAAACAGGGTACTGCAGATGTAGACGGTGAAATCGAAGCTGAATCTGAAGAGTTCGCAGCTACAGAAGAATAATTTTTTGAACCAGTACAGGAAAGCCGACAGGCTTTCCTGTCATTGAAAAAGGAAAAGCCCCTCCGGGCGATTTACGAATATTATTCAGGAGGAAAATGAAATGGCTATCACAGCAGCACAGGTAAAAGAATTAAGAGAAATGACCGGCGCCGGAATGATGGATTGTAAGAAAGCTCTTACAGCTACAGAAGGTGATATGGATAAAGCAGTAGAATTCCTTCGCGAAAAAGGTCTTGCTACAGCACAGAAGAAAGCAAGCCGTGTAGCAGCAGAAGGTCTTTGCAAAACTTTAGTTTCCGAAGACGGAAAGAAAGCAGTTGTTGTAGAAGTTAACGCTGAGACAGACTTCGTAGCTAAGAATGAAAAGTTCCAGAACTACGTTGCAGATGTAGCAGCTCAGGCTATGAACACAACAGCAGCAGATATCGATGCTTTCCTTGCAGAAGCATGGGCACTTGATACAACTAAGACTGTTAAAGAAGCTCTTGCAGCTCAGATCGCAGTTATCGGCGAGAACATGAACATCAGAAGATTTGCTCAGGTTACAGAAGAGAACGGTTTCGTTGCTTCCTACACACATATGGGCGGTAAGATCGGTGTTCTTGTAGACGTTGAAACAGACGTAGTTAACGATGCTGTTAAAGAAATGGCTAAGAACGTAGCAATGCAGATTGCAGCTCTGAAACCACAGTACACAAGCGATAGCGAAGTAAGCGCAGAATACATTGAGCATGAGAAAGAAATCCTTATGGCTCAGATCCAGAACGATCCGAAAGAATCCCAGAAACCGGCTAAGGTTATCGAAGGAATGATCACAGGACGTATCAAAAAAGAGCTTAAAGAAATCTGCCTTCTTGACCAGACATACGTTAAAGCTGAAGACGGAAAACAGTCTGTAGCTAAATACGTAGAGCAGGTTGCTAAAGAAAACGGTGCTAAGATTACTGTTAAAGGTTTCGTACGTTACGAGACAGGTGATGGTATCGAAAAGAAAGAAGAGAACTTTGCAGAAGAAGTTGCAAAACAGATGGCACAGTAATCTGGTTTTTGCAGAACTTTAAAAAGAGTCTTAAAACCCTTGAAAATCCAGTATTTTCAAGGGTTTTTCTTATATACACCACTTCATATATTGCATTATAAATTCATGTAACTTTTTAAACGGATTTTCGTAAAATGTTCGTCATGGTTTTCGTAAAACCTGCGTACGAACTTCTTAACGAAAACTTCGCATGATTTTTAAGAAAAATGTGGCGATTTCGGTAGCTAACTATAAAGCAATTTATAATACTTGCAGGAATAGAGGTTCAAATTGCAAAAAGATTTGGGCAGTAGTAGGAAGGTTGGAAATGTGGTATGATTGAGAACAGGACATAAGAGAAAACAGGAACTGAATAGAGTGTGAGTAAAGAAGAAATCTTTGAATATGTGCAACAGCAATATGGAACACTCCCAGAATATCTATGGAGCAAATGACATTTTGGAAGAATACAGAAAGTGTGAGTAAAGAAATTATGGAATTGTTGAAAACAATCAGAGGAGACATTACAAAAATTACAGATGTTCAGGCAATCGTAAATGCTGCGAATAATTCACTTCTTGGTGGCGGAGGTGTGGATGGAGCAATTCACAGAGCAGCAGGACCAGAACTTTTGGAAGAATGCAGAACATTACATGGATGTGAGACAGGGAAGGCAAAAATTACAAAAGCATATAAGCTCCCTTGTGAGTATGTTATCCATACAGTAGGACCAATATGGAATGGTGGGAATCAAAATGAAAAAGAATTACTTGCAAGCTGTTATTTATCTTCTATGCAGCTGGCACTGGAACACAAAATCAGAAAAATCGCATTTCCGTCAATTTCTACAGGAGTGTATTCATTTCCGGTTGGACTTGCAGCAAGAATTGCAGTAAATACAGTTGCTGGATTTTTGAAGGAACATCCAGATGATTTTGATCTGGTGGAGTGGGTTTTGTTTGATGAACATACGGAATTGGTTTATGCGATAGAAGTAAATGCGCATAATAAAGGAATATAGAAGATGAGAATATTGATGTTAGGAAACAGTTTTACAACGGCAAATCATATGCCGGACATGTTGGATGAGTTGACCGGTGCAGAGATTGTGCAACATACCCGTGGAGGGGCACGATTGGCAGAGCAGTTAAATCCGAAAACAAAGATGGGAAAGCGTACACAGGAAGCTTTGCAAAATGAAAAATGGGATTTTGTCATTTTACAGGAAATGAGCAATGGTCCAATTACATCAAAAGCCAGTTTCCTTGAAAATGCAGAAAAACTCTGTGAGAAGATCAGGGAGAATGGAGCAAAGCCAGTTTTTTATGCGACCTGGGCATATCAACGTGGAGGAAAGAAGTTGGAAACTTTTGGAATGGATTATGATGAGATGTATCAGAAACTGTATGAAGCTTATCACCTGGCAGCAGATAGAAACCATACTTTGATTGCAGATGTTGGAAAGAAATTTTATGAACTTTCAGATAAAGTAAATCTTTATGCGGATGATGGGTGCCATCCAAATGAAAAAGGTTCCCAGATAGCAGCAGAGATAATTGCAGAAGTCTTGATGAATTGAATAACGTGATATGAAAAAAGCAGCTTGATTATCGAGTTAGTTACTCTCGGTTCAAACTGCTTTTCTTTTGGGCTTTATCTCTCATACAGGAGTATTGTCATCATCAAGTTGGAAAATATCGGCTATCTGGGAATTCTATTTTTATGAAATCGTGGTGCCACAGGCAAAAGAAACTGCTTTGTCCATGGCTGCGGATGGAATGAAAGCTAAAAAAATAGCCCACTATCTTAAAGTAAGTGCTGCGATGGTTCAGAACTGGATCGATGAAAGCATGAGTGTTGTACAATAATTTAATGATATAATGAAGAGAAGCTGCCAGGAGAGAAGAAAAATCTCTTGGTGGCTTTTGGGAATTAAACCTATGATTTTTTTGTAAAATAGTGAGAGTATGATATCATCCTGCATATCTAACTTCCATAAATTGTCTTTCGTTATCAGAAATCGGTGGATTTTCCAGCGCTTTAATCCAGTAGATTTCTCCATCGCATTCTAACTGAATATACATCTTTTCGTTTATGAGTGCGCATTTAATGATTTTTGTTAATGATCCGGTTTTCAGTGTCGTGTTCACCGCAGTAGCATCTGGTCTGGTATATGTCGGAAGATCACTGTTTACTGTGAAATATCGGCTGCTTCCGTCTGCGGAATATATTTCTTTATAGGAGCCATATCTGCTTGTCGGAACAAATTTTCCATTGACATATTTGTAGGTGAAATTAATTGCATTGATACCAAGAGAATAAGAAACGATGCTCTCTGTAATTACAATCTTATTTCCTTTTAAGTTGGTAACTTCGCCTATGCGATGGTTTCCGTATCCTGCCATAATTTCAGTGAAATCAAGGGCCTTTCTGAACTTTCCGTTTGTGTATTTTAATAATGCACATACAGGTCCGTCACCATTATCAGCCGGTGCATAGAGATATAAAAACGGCTGTCCATTTTTCAATGTATAAATATTTGCTATAACATTATAAAAACGTGTATTTTTTAATCTGTAAGCTGTTTTTCCATTAACCGATACAGTAAGTGATGTATATGTTTCATCGTCGGTTTGATTGGCTGCTCTGATTCTGATTTTATCTTTCGTTCCATCACCGGTAACATCATATGCTGTGTATGTCCGATTTGCTTTTAATAGGACCACATCTGCCGCTGCTTTTACGGGTCTGGAAAAAATAATTACAAAACCAATTGCCAGAAACATGGTAAGCACAGAAATAAAATTGTTTCTTTTTCTCATAAAACATGACCCCTTTCGTGTAGGAATTGCTATAATTTTTATATTTTTATTGTATCATTGTATATGTGCAAATTGTATTTTTTAAGTTACAAAATCCTGAGATAATTTTATGAGAACCAATCCTCTTCCCGATGCATCTAATTAGTGTAAAAGTAAACACGTGTAGTAATCCGGCTGGACAAAAGGAGAAGACAAAGTTATGACAAAAGATGTATTTATTAAGGAGGT
>OLOA01000120.1_pt1 | contig 86222 bp, 64 predicted proteins | sample 1672201 | NCBI WGS metagenome assembly OLOA01 (sample SAMEA3136658, study PRJEB25190) | human gut metagenome
GAAGACCCCTATAGGAGAAGCAGAACATTGTCTGTCCAACTATAGGGGTTCACTGTAGAAATGGGAGGCAGTTCAAAACGAGGGACCGGAGCCTTTTTGAAGCGTGCGTGCCTAGTTGTCGCACATAAGCAGCCAGGCATTGTTCGGCGCCATGGCATGTTTGCAGAAGCTGCAGGGCTTATCGGCGCACAGTGGCGCGCTGCGCCACAGGGCGGCGTCTTCCCATTCGCTGAGCAGCTCGGCGGGCAGCATGCTTTGCGGAACCGTGGCAAGCTCGCGCGCACCGCGCCCAAGGGCGGCGTCAATTTCCGTTTCATGTTCCATCGACCAGGCGAACATGCCGGCGAGTTGGCGCATGCCTCGTGCGGTGGGGTGCGTGCCTTCAATCGCTTCGTAGTCCATGCCGCAGGCGAAGGCGTCGGCCACATGAGCGCCGGCTTCATGGGCGGCTGCGCGAATGGCGTCGTTGTATTCGGCGAAGGGAACGCCGCGGAAATCGTAAGCGAACTGCGGTTTTACATGGCCCGCAATGCGCCCAGGAACGAGTGTGACGCACCAGATTTCAGTTTCGGGGCAGCGTGCGCGAAGGCGTGCGAGCATCGAAGCATAGGCGGTTTTGAAACGCTCGATTTGACCGGGTGCTGCAAGTTCGGCAAGAACCTTCTCGACGGGTGCTTGTGCGGAAAGCTCAGCAGGGCAGGCCGATCCATGGCCGTCAGCATTCATTTTCGCGCCGCCCCAGCCGTAGTCGTTGATGCCGATGAAACATACGATGGCGTCGGGGGCTTCGCCCTCATCGCCCAGAATCGCGTCTGCGCGCGCATCGGAATCGCCGGCAGGGAAGAACCCGCCTTCCACGAGGCTTCCCGAAAACGAGTCGTTTTTCAAAAGCGAACCGCCAAAATGGTCGATGAGTAGGTGCCACCATGTTTGTTCGACATGCGTAACGCCCGTTTTCTCCAATCGCTCGTCGGAGTAGAACACGTCGAAGCCCGGCGGGTTCCACCCGTCGAATGTGGAGATGGAATCGCCGAGGATCGAAAACGTTTTTGCCACCAGATTGCTCCTTGGGTCGGTTGCTTGGTCGTGCGTGCAAACGCACACGACCCACGCGGCGGGCGCGCGGGTCGATTTGTGCTCATATAAAAGGGGCGCGAAACGACGGATTAAGCCGAGCGTTTCGCGCGTGTAGCGCTAAGCGTATTTCAGGAATGCGCGGTAGGCTTTCAGCGCTTCATACATGTCGGCCTTATCGACCACTTCCCACGGCGCGTGCATCGAGAGCACCGGCACGCCACAGTCGATGACATTCATGCCGTATTCGGCCAGAATGTAGGCGATAGTTCCACCGCCGCCCACGTCGACGCGGCCGAGCTCGGCGGTTTGGAACGCGGCGTTGCCCTTGTCCATGATGGAACGAATCTTGGCCATGTATTCAGCGTTTGCGTCGTTCGATCCGCTTTTGCCGCGCGCGCCGGTGAACTTGTTGAACACCACGCCGCGACCCAGATAGGCGGCATTTTTCGTTTCGAAGGCGCTCGCATAGCTGGGGTCGAAGCCCGCAGACACGTCGCTCGAAAGCATGGAGGAATTCGCGAGGCAGCGGCGCAGCGGCAAATCGCCTGCCTGGCCAGCAAGATCCATGAGTTCGGCGATGGTGTTCTCGAAGAACATCGACGTCATGCCCGTAGCGCCCACGCTGCCGATTTCTTCCTTGTCGACCAGAATGCAGATGCCCGTTTTCTCAAGGTCGCTCGCCTCAAGCTGCGCGACCAAGCTGGGGAAGGCGCATACGCGATCGTCGTGGCCGTAGCCGAGCACCATGGAGCGGTCGAAGCCCAGCTCGCGTGCGCGGCCGGCGGGAACGACCTCGAGCTCGCTCGAAAGGAAGTCCTCTTCTTCCATGCCGTATTTCTCGGCGAGCAGCGCGAGCATGGTCGCTTTCACGGGTTCTTTTTCCGCGAGCTTCTCGAGTTCGGTTTTCTCGGCGTTTTCCTTATCTTCCGCCTTCGCGGCAGGGCGGCCACCTGCGAGCACGTCGAGGTTTTCGCCCTCGACAACCTCGGAGGCCTTCTTTTGCATTTGATCGTTGGCGAGGTGAATGAGCAGGTCAGTGATGCAGAACACGGGGTCGCCTGCGTCTTCGCCCACGTTCACGCGCTCAACGCTGCCGTCTTTTTTCGCGATAACGCCATGAATGGCGAGCGGCAGCGTGACCCATTGGTACTTCTTGATGCCGCCGTAGTAATGCGTGTCGAGCAGCGCGAGATCGCCCGATTCGTAGAGCGGGTTTTGCTTGATGTCCAAACGCGGGCTGTCGACGTGCGCGCCCAGAATGTTTAGGCCGTCTTGCATGGGACGGCTGCCGATGTGCGCCAAGATGATGGTTTTGCCGTACAGCTCGGCGTAGACCTTGTCGCCCGCAACAAGTTGCTTGCCCGCGGCACGCGCCTCGTCGAGCGAAACGTAACCCGCCTCGCGCGCCTGCTCGATGGCGGTCGCCACGCATTCGCGCTCGGTTTTGCTGGCGCTGATGAAATCGATGTAGTTGGTCGCGAGCTTCTCGAGCTCGGCCAGCTGCGGCTCGTCGTATGCGAGCCATGCGTTCTTGTGCTCCAAAGCAGTTCCTTTCGCTTGGGAATTCTCACAAGCGCATTATAGAAGCGTGGGGAACGCGTGCGCGCGGGGAGGCCGCATGGAAAAGAAAGCAACAGATTGGAGTGGGGAAGGGGTGTGGTAAATGGCTATTTAGCTGTGTAAGATCAATCTTCGAAGTGTCGATTTCGCCAGACATGAGCTTGGGGAGAAGGCTGTCACGGAGCTCAACAAGCACCTTGCTTTCCGCTCTAATTTGCGCGATGAGGCTGTACGTGGGTTGCAGCTCGGAGTCGAGTTCGTCCAACGCCTCTTTGCACGGTATGGCCAGTTGAAGACCGTTCAGGATGTCCACCGTCATGCTCGGAACGGCAGACCCCGCATTCATCGAAGCAAGATCGAGCCCCTTGACATACTGATAGGCGTATTTCGCTGCTCCTGGCATGCGAGGAATCGTAAAGAACATCGTGTCGACGGTCCAAAAGTCTTCGTCAACATACATAACGTGGTTAAGGGAGCCCTTGCGGGGTATCAGAACGGACTCCCCAGACGATAAAGGCTTCTCAACGGAGCGCATATAACCACCCGAGCCATAAACCGGATACGGTCCGTCAGCAAGGTTCTTATGAGCCTTGCCGTATTTAATTTCGATAAGCTCACTCAGAGTGCCGTCATGCCAATCGATGCCCCGCTTTTCCCGAATGAAATTCGCGTAGACAGCATCGCAAAGCTCGGATAAATAGCCATTTATGAGGAAAGCCGAATCTGCTTCTCAATTTTCTTCGTCATCTTGACATCGGTGAGTTGATCGAAGGAGGTCGAGATGTTGTCGTATGCGCGGTACAGCTCTTTGCGCTGCTCGCTTTCGCCTATTTTATCGCAGGCTTCCTCTAGCGTTCGATGATATTCTCTGGCGTATTTCTGGACGTGATTCATTCGGACTTGATACTGATAAATCGCAAACAACAGTTGCCGATAATCGGATATAAATCTACTAATGCTTTCGGCTTGATCCCCCTTGAAGGCATATTTAGCTTCGAAAGCTAACCCATTTAGTTCGTCGAGTTTTGCAAGAAATGGTTTTTGGTACTTGACTTCCAGTGGATGGGCTGCGGCGGATCCTACGTCGCATAGGTATGCATTGTTGGTAAGCCAAGAAAAGACGAAATCCATAGCGAGCTGGGGTTCGGCTCGTTTTTCAAGATGGTTTCGGTGTTCACTGTATAGCTCAGCTAGTCCCCTGGCGGTTAACCAGATTGAAAGTCTTCGATTGAATAGATTTTGTTTGTTGCTTAAACGGATTTGGTGCACAGAGAGCACCAGGGCGATGATTGCAATAAACATAGAGGCGCATTCGGCTATTGTCGTCAAGGGTAAGTTCATCGCAACCTCCTTCTGATCGATTCAGTGCATATCATTCTATTCGTTTCGGAGTGCCGGTGATTTCAATAAATCGAGAGGAATGGACAATATGGAAAATGCGATATCGACCATCATTTTGGAAATGCAGCCAATCCTTTCGCCTAGCCAAGTCAAACAGCTTTCCGGTGTCTTAAGAAGGACTCTACACGGCGTTCGTGCGCAGTTTATTTCCAACGAACGAATCCTAGATGCCTTCCTTTCCGCCAAAACGGTTGAAGGTTGTTCGTTTAAAACGATTGATTATTACCGTAATACCTTGTCCATGATGACCGATGTTCTTGCTAAGCCTTATTCCCAAATCACCAGTGACGATTTAAGGCGCTATTTGAATGATTATGAGGCAAGACGCCATTCAAGCAAGGTCACTATCGACAATATTCGCCGTATTATGTCGAGTTTCTTCTCCTGGCTTGAAGATGAGGATTACATTGTCAAAAGTCCTGTTCGCCGTATCAAACGGGTGAAAACTGCAATTGTGGCGAAGGAAACATTCACCGACGAACAACTGGAATCGATTCGCATTTCATGTCGAACCGCGCGTGACTTAGCCATTGTCGATTTGCTCGCATCTACCGGCATGCGTGTTGGGGAGTTGGTTGGCCTCGATCGTGCCGATATCGATTTTCGTGAGCGTGAATGCATCGTCACGGGCAAGGGAAACAAGCAGAGGCCGGTCTATTTCGATGCGCGCACTAAACAAAGTCTCATTAGCTATCTAGAAACGCGCGGCGATCAGAATCCGGCGATGTTTGCATCGCTTGCGGGGAAGCCAAAGCGCGTCACTATCGGTGCTGTGGAGACCAGGCTGCGCGAGATTGGCGAAACAGCGAATGCCGGTCGAGTGCATCCGCACAAATTCCGACGGACGCTTGCCACTCACGCCATTGATAAGGGAATGCCAGTCGAACAAGTGCAAAAGCTCCTTGGTCATGCGAAAATAGATACCACCATGCGCTATGCCATGGTAAATCAGAACAACGTGAAAGCCTCGCATAGGAAGTACCTGGAATGACAGATGGACTGACGGAGTACCGCATCGTCGATATTGTTGACGAAATAGCAATGGGGCCCTTTGGGTCCAACATAAAAGCAGGGTGCTTCGTCGAATCTGGCGTTCCTGTGTTTAACGGCTCGAACCTAACGGGCTTTTCGACAAATGACAATGCCTTAAGATTCGTTACCACAGAGAAAGCCAAAGAATTGGGAAATGCCATTGCGAAAAGGGGTGATGTTGTCGTAACTCACCGAGGGACGCTTGGGCAGATCGCGTATATTCCGGACGATTCCGCATATGATCAGTATGTTATTTCCCAAAGCCAATTTCGAGTAAGGCTGAATACGGAAATCTGTCTACCTGAGTACTTGGTCTATTACTTTCATACGCCAGAGGGGCAATGGAAGATTCTTTCAAACAAGACGCAAACGGGAGTTCCGGCGCTCGGACGGCCGACGAGCACCTTCAAGAAGTTAACTATTCCATTGCCAGGTTCTGTCGTTCAGAAGAAAGTTGTGACACTGTTAGATTCCATTCAGCGTAAGATTGGGCCTAATAATCGGATAAATGGCTATTTAGCTGCGTGAGGTCGACCTTCGAGACGTCAATTTCACCTGACATGAGCTTGGGTAGAAGGACATCGCGAAGCTGGGATAAAATCCTGCTCTCTGTCTCATTGCACCTGATTTGAGCATCAATCGGCGCAACCATTGCTTCGAAAGCAGCAATATCATCATTTCCAGGAAGCACGATCCCAATACCTTTAAGGGCCTTGCCGCTAATGGAGCCAAACACCGTTCCCTCACCGTTGTACGCATCGAGCTTGTTACCTAAAGACCTCATGAGATATAAGCAATATGATGGATAATCGCAGCTAATTGCAACAAGCCCTCGGCCAATGCAGCAATCTTCGTAAGCGAGATTCAAATCTCCAACTGGAGCACGTACACTCATAAGCACATCGCCAGACTTCGCCATGCGCTTTGGTTCTGTCGTGAACAGCCTCTGTGTAGGATAACGCCAGCCAAATTCTCCACGACCTTGATAAAACACCGTGCCAACACCCTCTTCGTTGTAAGAAGTGCCAGCTGGAGACTGACCCATAGTGATATTAGCGATATCCGAAAGAACGGCGTTGTCTTCAAGATTGCCAAATGCATCGGTGAATAAGGCATCGGCAATCTCAGCTAAATAGCCATTTGTCTGGTTGTTGAACATGATTTTGTCGTCAATCGTTCCAAGGATGTGCGCGATGGCGGCCTGGACATCGCGCGGTGGTAAATGAACCATGCATTTGAGCAGTTCGGGCTGCCTAAGACCTGTAACGGTTGTTCCGGTCGCTCGCCCCCTAAGCTCTCCTTGGAAGAACGGAGATCGCATCCAGTAGTACAGATAGCGGGAATCGCAGACATCTCGATTGACTTTTAAGCCAAATATGCGTTGGCTCAAAACGAGCTTTTCGTCGGAATCCCAATATAAGACTTCACCAAAAGGTGCTTCGGAGGTGATGAAGACATCGCCCCGTTCGACCTCTTCCGTCATCCAGCGATAGTACATTTCATCGCTAACGCGATTCATCGAGCCCTCCTGGACAAGGGCGCCATTTTTGATATTTTTGGCAGAAAGTGCTCTGTGGCCGGAATGGGCCCAGTCGCCGCCAAGCTTTTTCGGCGTCAAACCGCGATGGTCGATTACGTTCTCGATGCATTCGCCAAGGGGCCTACATCCCATAGCCAATCGCCTCCAGGTTCTTCTTGATTTGCTCTTGCAGGCGGTTTGATTCCTCAAAGCATTTGGCCAGCTCGCCGGTCAGACGAGCCATCTTCTCCTCGAACGGCTCGTCGTCTTCCTCAATGTCGGCGATGCCGACATAGCGGCCCGGCGTCAGAATGAAATCCTGTTTGGCGATGTCGTCGATATCGGCGACCTTCGAGAAACCTTTCTCCTCTTCGATCTCGCCGTCGCGGAAGGCGTCGAACGCCTTCGAGACTTTGGTGACGTCTTCTTTGGTGAACTCGCGCAGCTTGCGGCTCACCATAGTGCCCATCTCGCGTGCGTCTACGAACAGCGTCTTTCCAGGTTGCTTCTTTGCTTTGGAGATAATCCACAGGCTCACGGGGATGCCTGTGCTGTAGAACAGTTTGTCTGGCATGGCAACGATGCCTTCTACTAGGTCGGCCTCCACCAGCGCTCGGCGGATGTCGCCCTCGGTGCCCGTTTGGCTTGAAAGCGACCCGTTGGCCAAAACCATGCCCATGCGGCCCGTGGCGTTCAGGTGGTGGATCATATGCTGCACCCACGCGAAGTTCGCGTTGCCCTCGGGCGGTATCCCGTAATCCCAGCGAGGGTCGTCCTTCAGCTTGTCGCCGCCCCAATCCTTCAGGTTGAATGGCGGGTTGGCCAGGATGAAGTCGAAGCGTTCGTTCTTGTGCAGATCGTTGAAGAACGTGTCGTCGTTGTATGCGCCCAGGTCGGCGTCGATACCGCGGATGGCCAGGTTCATCGTGGCCATCTTCCAGGTGGTGGGGTTGCTCTCCTGCCCGTAGATGGACAGGTCGTTGATGTTGCCGGAATGGCGGCGCACGAATTCTGCCGACTGCACGAACATGCCGCCCGAGCCACAGCACGGGTCGTACACGCGCCCGTGGTAGGGCTCGATAATTTCCACCAGGGTGCGCACGATGCAGGCGGGCGTATAGAATTCGCCTGCGTTCTTGCCCTCGGCCTCGGCGAACTTGGCCAAGCAGTATTCGTAGGTGCGGCCCAGGATGTCGCGCGTGTCGCCCTTTTCGGCCATCTGCACGTTGGTGAACAGGTCAACCACCTCGCCCAGGCGGCGCTTGTCGAGCTCCTGGCGCGCGAAGTTCTTTGGCAGGACGTTCTTCAGCTTGTCGTTGTCAGCCTCGATTTGGCGCATGGCTTCGTCGATCACCTTGCCGATCTCGGGTGTGTGCGCGGCGGCCGCCACGGTTTCCCAGCGGGCGCTCTTGGGAACGAAGAAGATGCCCTCGGCGGCGTATTCGTCGCGGTCTTCCTCGAAGCCTTCGCCCTCGGCCACCAGCTCTTCGTGCTTCTGTTCGAATTTGTCCGAGATGTATTTCAGGAAGATGAGCCCCAGCACGACGTTCTTGTACTCGGACGCGTCGATGTTGCCGCGCAGTTTGTCGGCCGCCTTCCAGATCTGCTGCTCGAAGCCGATCTCGGCGGTGTTGTCGGTTTTCTTCTTTGCCATGCCAACCCCTTAGTTGTAGATCTTCGTGTCTGCCCACAGCTCGCATTGCGCCATGACGGTTTCCATGGCGTCGGCAACGCCCTCGGGTGGGTATTTGTACTTGCGCAGCAGTCGTTTTATGGCTCGTCGCATGCCTGCGCGGGCGCTTTCCTTCTTCTGCCAGTCGATGGTGGCGTTCCTGCGCATCGCGTCGGTCAGCTCGCGGCTTATAGCCACCAACTGGTCGTTGTCGTAGAAGTCCTTCACGGCCTGCGGCTTGGTGATGGCGTCATAGAAGGCCATCTCTTCGTCGGTCAGGCCAAGTTTCGCCGCCTCGTCGCGGTCGGCCATCATGTCTTTGGCCATCTTCACGAGTTCTTCGATTACCTCGGCGTTGCTCAGCATGCCGTTGAGATATGAGTTCAGGGTGCTCTGCAGAAGCTCGCTGAACTTCTTCGCCTTCACCACGCTCGTGCGCTGGTAGGCTTTCACGCGCTCCTTGACGAGCCGTTTCAGCGCTTCCACCGCCACGTTCTTCTCCTTCATGGCGGCCACTTCGGCCAGGAAGCTTTCATCGAACAGCGATATCTCGACGCTCTTCTCGTCGAACAAGTCGATGACGCCCTCGGCGTGCACGGTCTGCTCCAGGATGCTGGTGACGCGCTTGTTGAATTCGGCGTAGGTCATGCCGCTTCCGCCCGCGCCCTTGCGCCCGGTCAGCCTCAGCACCTGCACGCGCAGCACCGAGAGGTACGCTGCCTCGTGCTGGCCTTCTTCCGAAACCAGGCTTTTGCACAGGCTGAGTGCCTGGTTCATAAGCTGGCACTGCTTGAGGAAGTCCTCCATGTCCTCGCTGCGCTTGGGGGCGAGCAGCCAGTCGGTGCCCTCGGCGATGGCGTCGGCCAGCTTGCCGCGGCTTCCGCTGAATATGTTGTCGCGGTAGTCGAAGCCGTACATCAGATCGCGGCACACGTCCAGCTTCTCCAGGAATTTCGGGTAGGCGGTGGCCGCCACGTCCATGTCGCCGTAGTTGCGCTGGTCGCGGTTGGTGTAATCCTTCATCGCCTGTTTCAGGGCACGGGCGATGCCGATGTAGTCCACCACCAGGCCGCCCTCTTTGCCCTTGCACACGCGGTTGACGCGGGCGATGGCCTGCATCAGGTTGTAGCCCTTCATGGGCTTGAATACGTACATGGTCGACAGGCTCGGAACGTCGAAGCCGGTGAGCCACATGTCGACGACGATAGCGATTTTCAGGGGGTCAGAGTCGTCTTTGAAACGTCGCTCCATTTCCTTCTTATGTTTTTTGCCGCCGCAGACCTCGAACCATTCCTCGGGGTCTTGGTTTGACATGGTCATCACCACGCCCAGCATGTCTTTCCATTCGGGGCGCAGCTCTAGCAGCTTGTAGTAGATTTTCATCGCCATGGGGCGGCTATACGCCACGATGAGCGCCTTGCCGGTCAGAACGTCGGCGCGGTTGTTCTCGTAGTGCTCCACGATGTCGCGGCACAATGCGTCTACCGTCTCGGGCGCGCCGAAGATGGCGTCAAGCCCCCCGGTGTCGCGCTTGGCCTTCTCGACGCTGGCCTCGTCGGCCTGCGCGGCGAATTTAGCGTACGCGGCGTCGAGCTTCGCCAGCGTGCCCTCGTCGAGCTTCAGGGCCACGACGCGGCTCTCGTAGTATACGGGCTTGGTCGACTCGTCCTCGACCGATTGAGTCATGTCGTACACGTCGATGTAGTCGCCGAAGATCTCGCGGGTGTTGCGGTCTTGCAACGCGACGGGGGTTCCGGTGAAGCCGATGTAGGATGCGTTGGGCAGCGCCTTGCGCACCACGCGCGCCGCGCCCACCGACACCTTGCCGTTCTCATCCATCTTTTCGGTCATGCCGTATTGGCCGCGGTGTGCCTCGTCGACCATCACCACGACGTTGCTGCGGTCGCAAAGCGGCTCATCGCCGTCGGTGAACTTCTGCATGGTGGTGAACACGATGCCGTTGGCTTCGCGCCCGACGAGCAATTCCTTCAGGTTCTCGCGACTGGTCGCCTGTACTGGCGTTTGGCGCAGGAAGTTCTTGCAGCGCCCGAATTGTCCGAACAGTTGGTCGTCCAGATCGTTGCGGTCGGTGATCACCACGATGGTGGGGCTGTCGAGGCGCGCCTGCAAAAGATGCGCGAAGAACACCATTGAAAGCGACTTTCCCGAGCCTTGGGTGTGCCAGAATACGCCGATTTTGCCGTCTCCGGCCACGGCCTGCCCGGCACGCTCGATGGCCTTGGTCACGCCGAAGTACTGGTGGTATGCGGCGAGTATCTTCACGATGCGTTCGCCTGAGTCGTTGAAGCACACGAAGTTCTTGATGATGTCGAGCAGTCGTGCCTTGGGAAGCATGCCGTCGACCATGGTCTTCCATGTCGTGGCCTTGGTTTCGGAATAGTCGCCGTCAACCGACTTCCACGCCACATAGCGGTCCTCGTCGGCGGTGATGGTGCCAACGCGCGTCTCGGCCATGTCGCTCATCACGCAGAAGACGTTGGGCACGAACATGCTCGGGATGTGGTGCATGTAGTTGCGCAGCTGGAGGTAGGCGTCCGACGCGTCAGTCTCTTCGCGGGAGGGGCTTTTCAGCTCGAACAGCACGAGCGGCATGCCGTTCACGAACACGATGAGGTCGGGGCGCTTCTCGGAGTACTCCACGAACGTCCACTGGTTAACCGCGTGGAAGCTGTTGTTATCGGGGTTCTCGAAGTCGAGCAGGCGCACGATGTCGTCGCGTTCTTCTTTACCGTCGAAATACCGTACCTCGACGCCCGACTGCAGGTAGTCGGTAAACGTTTCGTTGCGCTGTTCGAGGCTTCCGCCTTCGACGCTGGAAATCTTTAATATTGCTTCTTGGATGGCCGCATTGGGCAGCTTCTTGTTGATGCGCCTGAGTGAGTCTTCCAAAATGCCAGGAAGGAATACGTTGCGATATTCGTCCGACGTTCGTGCGACGTCGGGGCCGTGCAGGTATTCGTAGCCGTGCTCATCAACGAGCCGATCGATGATGGCTTGCTCAAAGAAGTCCTCATCGATTTTCATAACGGAGTATTCGTATGTGCTCATTTTCGCGACCTTTCCGGCGAAACGAAATGCGCTGTAGGAATAACCTCACATTGCGAGTTTGATCCTTATCGCAGCATATAGGAATTGAGTATACCAAGCATGTGGCAGCGGCTATGTTCCAGGGGGAAGAGCTCTGCTGGAAGGTTTGACAACTGACCCTTTTGGCAAGCTGTGGCCTTATCCGAGCTTTATTCGGTGGAGCGGTATACCTCGTCGAGCGTTTTTCCTTCGGCGTTTACCCATTCGATCCAGCCATTTTGGCTTCCGCCTAAAACGAATACCGCCGCTGCGCTGGGGGTTTGGAATTGAACGTCGTTAGGGAGCTCTGCTCGTTCGCATGAGTCTCCGAAGATTTCTTTTCGGGCGTTAATCGCGCTCTCGTTTTTGAGCACGGGTCTTTCCAGGGCAATTGCGCTGCCTGTAAGAACCGTGAATCGCCCCGAGTTTTTGTCGTACCGCCCGAGGCCTCGAATGCCTTTCTTTTTCGTGTGGAAAGTCGATGCTGCCACGGGGCCCTTTTCTTGGCGATTCAAGTCGTAGCCCAGCGCTCTCATGCGCCACAGCACTTTTTCGTGAAGCCGTTCGACCGATTGTTCTTTATAAGGGCTTATATGGGGGTTCGGGCTGGCAGTATTGTCTGTTTCATAGCTGCCATGCGTGCGAACATAGTCGATCGCTTTCGCCTCAAGCGCATCTAGCACGTCGCGGTCGATGTTGTTTTCGTTGTCCAGGAACATCACGGCGAGGTTCCAAAACTCCTTTTTGGCTTTGTGGTTGTCGAGCCGTACAAGGCCTTGGGTGGTTTGGCCCGCATATACGCGCGCGAGGGTACCGTGGTTTTCGTCGAGAAGGTAGTACACGCCGCGATGGGGCAATTCAGGCAAGGCTTTGGCCTGGGCGAGTTTTTCGCGCGGCACAACGACGGTAACCAGCGATTCGCCTTCAACGCGGCAAATGCGAATTCCTTCGGGCTCACCGTCGATAAATTGAATGGTCATGGTTTTGAGGTCGATCATCGCGACTCCTTCTCGAGCGTAAGCAAGAAGATTATACAGTTTTGCCGGGGCCCCTTATTTATGGGAATGGCGACACTGGCCCCATCGGTCATAGGGGCGTTTGTCGAATCGTCGGATTGCATTGGGTTGTGCGGGATGTGCTGCGCATGGTGTGCTTTCGTCTTAATCAAAAGGTTCAACGAAGTTAAAAAAGTTCAAGGAAGTTAAAAGAGTTAAAAGATTCAAGAAATATCGAGGTATCCTGTCATCAATACTATTGCGATAGGGGTGAGCATATATGTCGGCAGCTACCGCATACAATCAAATGAATCCATTTACGCCGATGTTTGGCAAAGTTCCTGCCTATATGGCTGGTCGTGAACTCATTATCGAAAACATGGTGCAGGCGTTTGACGTAGCGGGCTCCAATCCCGATTTATGCTCGATTTTCGTTGGGGCGCGCGGCACGGGAAAAACCGCCTTGCTTACTTATCTTGGCCATCGTGCCGAACAAATGGGCTGGGTCGTTGCAAGCGCGACGGCTTCAAATGGCATGCTCGACGACATCGAACAACGAGTTCGTGCTTCCTCGGCGCATTTAATTTCGGCCGCTTCTTCCAAAAAGCTTGCTGGTGCAAGTATTGCCTCCCTTGGCGGTATATCGTGGGAAAACATCGAGCCGTCCGCGAATTGGCGCAGCAGATTGAATTTGATTCTCGACCAACTTAACGAGGCTAATACGGGCCTCGTCATTTCCGTTGACGAGATCGATCCCTCAATTCCCGAAATGGTGGAGCTGGTCACAACGTATCAGCATTTTGTGCGCGAAAATAGAAAAGTTGCTCTTATAATGGCGGGCCTCCCATACAAGGTCTCGGCCTTGCTATCGGGGAAAACCACGTCTTTCCTTCGTCGTGCGGCGAGGCATAATTTGGGTTCTATCCCCGATTACGAAGTAAAGGAAGCTTTCAGGCTGACGGTTGAAGATGGCGGGAAACGAATTGACGATGACGCGCTCGACCTTGCTGCTTCGGCAATAGGCGGCTTCCCCTTTATGTTCCAGCTGGTTGGCTATCGTTCGTGGAACGCTGCGCGGAAAGAGAGAATCATTTCCGTCGAGCACGTTCGTCAGGGCTCGCAAATCGCCAAAGAAGAGTTCGATTCCCGCGTTCTCGAGGCAACGTATGCCGAGCTTTCCAAGGGCGATATCTCGTTTCTTCAAACAATGAACGAGGAAGGCGAAACGTCGCGAGCGGAAGTCGCTGAACGTGCGGGCAAGAAACCAGCCTGGGTCTCCACGTACAAGAAGCGCTTGCTCGAAGCGGGCGTAATAGAAGAGCCAAGCCCCGGCGTGTTCGAATACGCCTTGCCCGGAATGGGGGAGTACCTGCAGAATCGCGGTTGATTTCCTTCATTTCCGTATGTCCTTTGAATTTGGCGAATGCGCTCGCCATGGTGTGTTGTCGGCGCATATAATATTCTGTTAACGTTCCGGAAAACACACAAACCGAAGGAGACATCAGATGGCGTTCTACTACGAGGAACCCTCGCGTACGTTCAATGAGTATTTGCTGGTCCCGGGCCACACCCCGGCGTCCTGCATCCCTGCGAAGGTTGACTTGAAAACGCCGCTGGTGCGTTACCGCAAGGGTCAGGAAGAGTGCCCCATTTCGCTGAACATCCCCATGGTGTCGGCAATTATGGCCGCTGTTTCTGACGACCACATGGCTGTTGCCCTCGCCACTGAAGGTGGCATTTCGTTTATTTACGGCAACCAGACCATCGAGAGCGAAGCGGCCATGGTCGCTCGCGTGAAGGCGTACAAGGCCGGCTTCGTCGTTTCCGACACCAACCTTTCGCCCGACACCACGCTCGAGGAAGTCGTCGCCCTGAAGGAGCAAACCGGCCATTCCACCATGCCCGTCACCGATAACGGCCAGGCTGGCGGCAAGCTGCTCGGCATCGTTACCGAGCGCGATTATCGCCTTTCGCGCATGTCGCTCGACACCAAGGTTTCCGAGTTCATGACTCCCCGCGAGAATCTCGTGGTTGCTACCGAAGGCACCTCGCTCAAGGAAGCCAACGACATCATCTGGGATCACAAGCTCAACAGCCTGCCTATCGTCGACGCGAACGATAACCTGTGCTACCTCGTGTTCCGTCAAGACTACGACACCCATAAGGAAAACCCGCTCGAGCTGCTCGACAACGAGAAGCGCTACCTGGTTGGCGCGGGCATCAACTCCCGCGACTACGCCGAGCGTGTTCCCGCTCTGGTCGAGGCTGGCGCCGACGTTTTGTGCATCGACTCTTCCGAGGGCTATTCTGACTGGCAGAAGATGACCATCGAATGGGTGCGCGAGCACTACGGCAACGATGTGAAAATCGGTGCCGGCAACGTTGTCGACCGCGAAGGCTTCCGCTTCCTCGCCGAGGCTGGCGCCGATTTCATCAAGGTCGGTATCGGCGGCGGTTCCATCTGCATCACCCGCGAGACCAAGGGCATCGGCCGTGGCCAGGCCACCGCGACCATCGAAGTCGCCAAGGCTCGTGACGAGTACTTCGAAGAGACCGGTATCTACGTGCCTATCTGCTCCGATGGCGGCATCGTGTACGATCACCACATCTCGCTCGCACTCGCCATGGGCGCCGACTTCGTGATGCTCGGCCGCTACTTCGCACGTTTCGACGAGTCCCCGTCGGCCAAGGTCATGGTCAACGGCACCTACATGAAGGAATACTGGGGCGAGGGTTCTGCCCGCGCTCGCAACTGGGGCCGTTACGACCTCGGCGGCAAGAAGAGCCTTTCCTTCGAAGAGGGCGTCGACTCGTACGTGCCTTACGCTGGCAGCCTGAAGGACAACATTGCCGTTACGCTGCTCAAGATCAAGTCCACGATGTGCAACTGCGGCGCACTCACGATCCCTGAGTTCCGCGACAAGGCGAAGCTCACCACCGTGTCTTCGACCTCCATCGTCGAGGGCGGTGCTCACGACGTTTTGCTGAAAGACAAGACGCCGTACGCTTCTCGCGTCCGCTAAAAGCTGCGTTTTGAACAAATAACAGCACGGAAAGCGACCCCTCGGGGTCGCTTTTTACATGGGCAAACGTTACTAATGTGGGGTGTGAACTACTCGCATTGACTTTACCAGGGAGTTTGTTCAAAATAGGCGGTTGTGTTTCTTTCCCACACGATTCGTGGGTATAGGAAGGCGGGTTTCCGCCACTGCTAATGGCGCATTGAGCGCGGTTGGCGGCGTAGAGAAAAACGACGAAAGCGGTTTATATCAAAACCTTTTCCAACATAACGGCGTTGCTGCTCGCGGGCGTTCTGTCCGCTGGCTCGCTGACCTTCGCGTGCGCCACGCCTGCTTATGCCGACGAGGTGAGCGATGCTCAAAACGCGCTCAGTGCCGCCGAAGCTCGCATGTCTCAAATTGCTTCGGAGCACGAAGCTCTTGTTAAGCAGGCAGAGGAATTGCAGCAGCAAATCGATGAGGCCACTCAGGGCGTGATGGACGCGCAGGCGGCTGCTCAGACCGGTCGAAACAAGCTTGGCATCTATGCCACTCAGGAGTACAAAACAGGCGGCATCTCACTTATTAAAGTATTGCTCGAGTCGCAAAGCATCTCTGATCTCGTGAATAACATGCAATACTTCGATGCGATTCAGGAAGACCAAGCTCGTCAAATCGCAGAGCAGAAGCAGCTCGAAGCTACGCTTAACGACGCCCTCGACGATTTGAACAAGAAAAAAGACGAACAGGTCAAGGCCATTTCCGATGCCGAAGCCAAGCAAACCGAAGCTCAGCAGGTCGTGGCCCAGGCCACCGCGCACTTAAGCGATGCCCAGGCTGCTGCCGAAGCCGCTCGTTTGGCCGAGCTGCAAAAGCAGGCTGAAGCGCTGAAGGCCCAGCAGGAAGCCCAATCTCAAACCGAGCAAGCCCCTGCGGAGGAATCGAAGGGCGCCGCCGAAAAAGCGGAGGAATCTGGCAACGGCGCTGCGTCGAATCCCGGCAACCAATCTTCAAGCGGCTCGTCGAGCGGATCGAGCAACTCGAACGGTTCAGGCTCGAACAATTCCAATTCCTCGAATACGAGCACCTCGGGTTGGCAGTCTGGCGTTGTTTCCGCCTATGGCTCAACGAGTGATGGCACGCTGGGCGCTCACACCGCGACGGGTGCAATCGTCAGCGAAAGCTCTATGGGCGTGGCTGTTCCTATGTCTATGCCCAACTACCGATCCTATTTTGGGCGCTCGGTCGAAATCAGCTATGGTGGCCGCACGGTTGTCGCCGTGGTGAACGACTGCGGTGGCCTGGGCGGTGGCTCCCGTGCGCTCGATTTGCAGCCTGGTGTATGGAAGGCCCTTGGCGCGAGCAGCTGTTTCGATTGGGGCGTGCGCACCGTTTCTTACCGTTTCCTGTAGGGGCAAGTGCCTGCATCGTTAGGGGCTACGCCGCCCGCTTCTTTACGTAATGGAACACTATGTAAAGAAAGGGCGGTCTCGATCAATGCGTTTCCCAATGCGTATCGCACGGCGGGCTGGCGAGCGGTTCCATATTCAATCCAAGCCTGAGCTTGTTGAATTTCATTTGAATTTTTTCTATTGAGCTGAATTAGCGTCCGCGTTTGCGGACGTTTTTTTGTATGGAGCGCAAAGTATGAAGCGCAAAGGCGCGTTACAATAGGCGAATTATCGTTGCGCATGCGTATGCGCTGAAGTTCCGGATTAGCAGGAGCACACATGAAGGAATACAACCCTCTCGAGATCGAGCCGCGTTGGCAAGCGGCTTGGGAAGAAAGCGGCATCAACAAGGTGCATGAAGAAGACGGGCGCCCCAAGAAGTACATCTTGGAAATGTTCCCGTATCCCTCGGGCGACATTCACATGGGCCATGCCCGCAACTATTCGATCGGCGACGTTATTGCTCGCTATTATCGCATGAAGGGCTTCGACGTTTTGCACCCCATGGGTTGGGACGCCTTCGGCCTGCCTGCAGAAAATGCTGCCATCAAGCACCATAGCCATCCTGCCAAATGGACGTATGCCAACATCGAAACCCAGAAGGCCAGCTTCAAGCGCATGGGCTTTTCCTACGATTGGGACCGCACCGTTGTGGCGTGCGACCCCGAGTACTATCGCTGGGGCCAGTGGATTTTTGAGAAGTTCTGGGAGCGCGGCCTCGTCGAACGCCGCAATTCTCCCGTGAATTGGTGCCCGGGTTGCCAGACCGTTCTGGCGAACGAGCAGGTTATCGAGGGCCGTTGCTGGCGTTGCGATTCCGAAATCGAGAAGCGCGACCTCACGCAGTGGTACCTGAAGATCACCGACTATGCGCAGGAATTGCTTGACGATCTTGACCAGCTCGAAGGCTGGCCTGAGCGCGTGAAGCAGCAGCAGTCCAACTGGATTGGCCGCTCCGAGGGCGCCGAGGTCGACTTCGTGCTGTGCGACAAAGATGGCAACGTGCCCGCCGAGCCCGCTGAAGACGACATCATCACCGTGTTCACCACGCGTGCCGACACGCTGTTCGGCGCGAGCTTCTTCGTGCTTGCTCCTGAATACAAGGGTCTCGCGGCGCTTGTCGAGGGCACCGAATACGAGAAGCCGGTTATGGACCTCGTCGAGGCCTCCAAGAAGATCACCGCGGTGCAACGCGCCCAGGGTGACCACGAAAAGCACGGAGAGTTCACCGGCCGTTATGCGGTCAATCCCGTCAATGGCGAAAAGCTGCCCATCTGGGTTGCCGACTATGTCGTTGCCGATTACGGCACGGGTGCCGTTATGGCTGTTCCATGCGGTGACCAGCGCGACTTTGAATTCGCTCGCAAATATAATTTGCCCATCATTCCCATCATCTTGGGCGATGATGATTCGCTGTTCGAGCAGCTGAAAGACGAGCAGAATCGCGTGGTTACTTCGGTCGATTGGCCCGAGGCCTACGCCGCTGAAGGTACGCTTGTGCAGTCGGGCAAATACACCGGCATGACCGGCGGCAAGCATTCCGAGGGCGAGGCGGCCATCGTCGCCGAGCTCGAGGCTATGGGCCGCGGCCGCCGCAAGGTGGAATTCCGCCTGCGCGACTGGCTTATTTCTCGTCAACGCTATTGGGGCAACCCCATTCCGGCGATTCATTGCCCGAAATGCGGCGTTGTGCCCGTTCCTGAGGAAGATTTGCCCGTGCGCCTTCCCGAGGATATCGATCTTTCCGCTGGTGAGACGCTTGCCACGCATGAGGAATTCGCGAAGTGCACGTGCCCGAAGTGCGGTGGCGAAGCTCGCCGCGAGACCGATACCATGGACACGTTTACGTGCTCGAGCTGGTATTACATGCGCTATACCGATCCCCATAACACCGAGCGCCCGTTCGATTCCGATAAGGCGAACTCGTGGCTGCCCGTCGACCAATACATTGGCGGCATTGAGCACGCTATTCTGCACCTGCTCTACAGCCGCTTCTTCACGAAGGTGCTGCGCGACGAGGGCATGCTGAACTTCGATGAGCCGTTCACGAATCTGCTGTGCCAGGGCATGGTGCTCGACGAGCACGGCGACGTTATGTCGAAGTCGAAGGGCAACGTTATTTCGCCTGAAGACATGATTGCCGCCTACGGTGCCGATGCCGTGCGCTGCTACATTCTGTTCATGGCTCCGCCCGACAAGGAGCTGCTGTGGAATGAAGACGGCCTTGCGGGCCTGTACAAGTTCCTGAACCGCGTGTGGCGCGCTGTGTACGACCTGAAGCGCGAGGCGGGCGAGGATACGCTGTTTAACGGCGGCTCCAAGCTGAATGCCGCCGACGCCTTCAAGACGCTGATGCGCGAGCGCCATCGTGTGGTGGGCAAAGTGTCCGATGACATCGACCGCAACAACTTCAACACCGCGATTGCTGCCATCATGGAGCTCGTGAACAGCACGAACGACTTCCTGCGTGCTGCCGGCGCCGAAGAGCGCGCTGCCAACGCCGAGTGGGCTGCTGGTTGCGACGAGGTTGCCGAAGTCATTGTGAAGCTGCTTGCTCCGTTTGCTCCGCACTGGGCCGAAGAGCTGTGGACTACGGTGCTTGGCAACGAGCCCAGCATCCATAACCAGCCGTGGCCCGAGTTTGATCCCGAGAAGGCCAAGGCCGATGAGGTTGAGCTTGCTGTGCAAATCAACGGCAAGGTGAAGGCCCGCATCACGGTTGCCGCCGATTCTGCTGAGGAAGACATCATCGCCAAGGCGTTTGAGGCTGCCGCCAATGCCGTTGAGGGCAAGACGGTTGTCAAGAAGATTGTTATTCCCGGTCGCCTGGTGAATATCGTTGTGAAGTAAGAATACGTCGGCCTAACGGCCGACGTATTGCGCCGACGTTGCGCGGCAATCTGGCGGCGCATTTCGGGTTCAGCCTTCGGCTCGCGTACCGAAGTACGCTGAGCCCAGCTGAGCTGGGCGCGCCCGCTCGGGCGCATAGGCAGGAATTGAAAATGCCACAGGCATTTTCAACGCCCGAACTGCACTCGCCAGTTTGCCGCTCGCTGACTTCTAGTGCGAATGCATCTTTTATAAGCCGCTCCTGTGGGGGCGGCTTGCTTGTTTTTGGGAGACTTCGCGCGGCCGCGAAAAGGCGGCTTATTATGGGACGCTCAGGAAACGAAAGAGGTCTGCGTGCTTAAAGGTTTGTTCAAATTCGTGTTGGCAATTGCGGTTGCGGCGATTGTCGCCGTGGGCGGCATTAATGCGTGCGTTGTGCTGTCGGCGAATCCGGCCATTACGACGTTGGGCAAATACGAGCAGTCCCGGGTTGTGTCATGCGACGCTATCGTCGTACTTGGGGCGAGCGTGCTGCCCGATGGCTCGCTTTCGCCTATTCTGCAAAAGCGTGTCGATGCGGCAATCGATTTGTATTTCAGGGGCGTGGCCCCCATTGTCGTTATGTCTGGCGACGGCCGCGAATCGAATTACGACGAACCAAACGCGATGAAGGCCTATGCCATTGCGCAGGGTGTTCCTGAATCGGCGATTTATTGCGACGGGGGCGGCTATCACACGTATGACACCATGTGGCGCGTCGCGAATGTATATGGCGCGCAAAGCGTGGCCATTGTCACGCAGAAATACCACCAATATCGCGCGGTGTTTGATGCGCAAGGCGTGGGTATGTCAGCCGTTGGCGTGGTGAGCGATACGGGCACCTATGATGACCAGGCCTATTACGATATTCGCGAGTGGCCCGCGCGCGTGCAGGATGCTATTTCGGTATGGACAGGCGCCGAACCCGACAATCCAGGCGAGGCTATAACGCTGTAAGGCTCTTTCGGTCTTTTACGGAAGCTATACCTTGACAAATTTCTCGAAATAAAGAAACCTATATCCCTAGTTAATATATGGGTTTCAGAGGGGCGCATTTTGGAGACCGACCGCCTTGCTACGAATTCCATGCATCATCAGGGAGTGCGCACGGTGGCGCCCATGCTCGACCCTGTTGCATATGGCCCTGATGGGCTGGTAGAGGCGGTTGAGGTGCGTGACAGGTCGTTCATCATGGGAGTTCAGTGGCACCCTGAATTCTTTGCGGGCACGCGGAAAATGGGGTGTCTTTTCGCCTCGCTTGCGCAGGAAGCTATTCGCTCACATACTTCGACGGTCGATGCGCGTGGGCGTTGCCGTCTCAATATCAAGAAGGCTTCCGACGCAAGGTCGTGGCCGACAATGGAATATGCCGATGGTATTTAAAAGATGTTCGCATATATTTAGGATGTAGGTACCTAAAAGAAACTAGAAGCAAATTAACTTTAAGTATCAAAGAGATACCGATATAAAAATAATGCCTAGTATCTTAATAATGTAAGGTTTCGAAAAGTAACTATGATATATCTCGATAACGCCGCAACAACTGCATTGCACGAAAGCGTGCTTGAGCGAATGCTTCCGTATTTCAGTGCCGACTTCGGCAATCCGGGGAGCGTGCACGCGGCGGGGCGTACGGCGCTGCATGCCGTGATGAATGCTCGCGCAACGGTTGCGGAATGCCTCGGTTGCACGCCGCGCCAAATCGTTTTTACTTCTGGCGGTACCGAAGCCGACAATCAGGCATTGGCAACGGGAGCTGAATTCGGCCGCAGGGCCCATCGAATGCGCATGGTTGCCTCGTCCATCGAGCATCCTGCAGTGCTCAGGGCGCTTGATTATTGGGAGGCCCAGGGCTTTGTGATTACGCTCGTCAATCCCGATGAGACAGGCGTCGTGAGCGCTCGAGCTATCGAGGCCGTTCTCGATGGCGATGTGTGTCTCGTGAGCGTCATGTTGGCGAACAATGAAACAGGCGTTTTGCAGCCCGTTGCCGAAATTGCGCAGGTGGCGCATGCTGCGGGCTCGCTTTTCCATACCGATGCCGTGCAGGCGGCTGGGCACGTGCGCCTCGATGCCGAAGCGTTGGGGGTCGATATGCTGTCGATTTCGGCGCACAAGTTCCATGGCCCCAAGGGGGTCGGCGCGTTGGTATGCCGTACGCGCGAGGGCGCCGAGCCTATCGTGTACGGCGGCGGTCAAGAGCGCGGCCGTCGTTCGGGCACGGAAAACGTGCCAGGCATCGTAGGCTTGGCTGCGGCGCTCGAAGAAGCGTGCGAAACCATGGAAGAGAATGCAACTCGCGTGCGTGGTTCGCGCGATCGCCTTGAAGAGCAGCTTGAACAAATCGAGGGTGCATATGTCGTAGGAAAAGCGGCTCCACGCGTACCAGGCATTTCGAATGTATGTTTCGAAGGGCTCGATCACCAGGCTCTTATTCCGCTGCTTGATGCACGAGACGTGTGTGCGTCGGCGGGGTCGGCCTGTTCGGCGGGTGCGGTGAAGACCAGCCATGTGTTGCGCGCTATGGGCGTTTCGGAATCGCTCGCGAAAGGTGCCGTGCGCTTCTCGTTTTCTGTGGATACCACGCAAGAAGATGGAGACGCCGCGGCCGCTGCAATGCACGAAATCGCCGTGTCGCTCAAGCGGTAAAATATCTGCGCCTGCCGTGAGCCGAAAACGGCGGAATGGAACCGATGAAGAAGGATAAACATGGCGAAACCTAAGGGACGCGTGCTTGTTGCGATGAGCGGCGGCGTCGATTCGAGCGTAACGGCTTATCTGCTGCAGAGCCAAGGCTACGAGTGCATCGGCGCTACCATGAAGCTGTACAACAACGATGCCATTAACAACGATGGCCATACCTGTTGCAGCCTCGATGACGTCGAAGATGCGCGCGATGTTGCGTTCCGCCTGGGAATCCCGCATTACGTGTTTGATTACTCTGCGGAATTCGAAGACGAAGTCATGCGTCCTTTCGTAGAAGAGTATGAAGCAGGGCATACTCCCAATCCGTGCATCGAATGCAATCGCCGCATGAAATTCAGCAGGCTTTTGCAGCGTGCCGAGGAGCTGGGCTGTGATTTCATTGCTACCGGTCATTACGCTCGAATTGAGCGTGCGGGGCAAGATGTGTCGAGCGCTGCGAGCGTTGACGATGGTTCCGATTCGTGGGCGCGCGATTATGCGCCTGCAAGCGATGACGTTCGTTACGAACTGCGGCGCGGCCTTGATGCCACGAAAGATCAAAGCTACGTGCTCTCCTTCATGACGCAGAATCAATTGGCTCACACGCTTCTGCCTCTCGGCGGTTTCACAAAAGCTCACGTGCGCGAAATCGCCGAACAGCAAGGTTTCGTCAATGCGCAAAAACACGACAGCCAAGATATATGCTTCGTACCCGATGGCGACTATCTGGGCTTTTTGGAGCGCTACCGCGGCTCGTCGTACGAGCCGGGCGAGATCGTCGATGCTCAAGGCAAGGTGCTTGGCCAGCATAAGGGCGCTGTTGCTTATACTATTGGGCAGCGCAAGGGGCTCTGCATTGGAGGCGCTCCCGAGCCTTATTTTGTGCTGGGCAAGAACATGGCCGCCAACCAGGTAGTAGTGGGCCCGCGCGCGGAACTCTCGTCGCAAGGCTGTGTGGCTATGAATTGGAACTGGGTTATGCCGCCCCTTTCGGTTGGTGAGACTATGAACGTGCAGGTGAAGGCCCATTATCGCCAATCTCCTATTCCCGCCGAACTTTCTTTCGATTCTGATGGCTCGGTGCGCGCGGCGTACCTCGAACCTCGCCAGGCGGCCGCTCCTGGCCAGGCGCTCGTTGCCTACGTGGGCGATTCGGTGGTTGGCGGCGGCACCATTGTTGAAGCCTTCTAGGTGTTTTGCTGTGGCGTCATTCGATTTCGATTGTGCTTTGAAAATGCCCGATTTGCGCAGGTTTTCGGAGCGGGCGCGAGTACGCCAGTATTTTGAGAAGATTTGACCCGGTGTTTGCCGCAATCGTAAATCGGCGAAGTCGAGTAACGAAGAAGAATCCGCGCAAATCGAGCATTTTTTGATGTCGCTTGCGTTGCATGCACTCTGCGATGGGGCGCGTGTTGCGCTACCATACATATGGTTCGCGCATGCGAATAATTTTGGCCGCGAATAAGGGGGATTCATGGCTCTTGTCGATAATGTTGCACTTTACGCGCTGGGCTATGCTGCCCACGAGAGCCATCCTATGCGCCTTGACCAGTATTGTTTGAATACGGTGCAGCGCAAATATCCCTGTTCCGATTGCGCCGATGCATGCCCGAAAAACATCGATATCGCCGCAAAGGAAATCAGCTGGCGCGGTTGCACGAATTGCAATCTGTGCGTTACGGCGTGTCCTACGCAGGCAATTCATGAATCGTCGGCGAGCCTCGATACGGCTCTTGCGAACGCCGGCAGCGCAGGCGACGTTGTGGTGGTGGCGTGCGACCAGCATAAAGGACAGGCCAACGTTCGCGCGCATTGCTTGGCATCGATTCCGTGGGAGCTTGTGGCAGCGCTTGCGCTGAAAAAGCCCGTGGTGCTCAAGGTGAAAGCATGCCGCGAATGCCAGAACGATGATCTTCGCGAAGGCGTGCATGACTTGCTCAGCGGCCTGAAACGCTTTTTTGGCCCAGAGGAATTCAAGAAGCGCATTCATTCCCGTGTGCCCGATGGGGCACATGCGGGCTCGGGCGCATCGAAACGCACGGCGTTCGAGGGCGCGATGTCTACCGTGAAGCGAGGCGCCGAGGAACTACTGTCCGATATAGACGAGCAGGGTCGCGTGTCACACTACCGCGCCATTTTGCTTGAAACGTTGCGCGAAATTCCCGAGGCAGAACGCCCCGAAGTCACGTGGCTTACGCTTACCGAAGACGGCAATTGCCGCGGATGCGAGATTTGCTCGAAAATGTGCCCCCATGGGGCTATTGAACTGCGTATTCCCGAATATGCTGCGGAGCAAAAGCGCCGCGAGGTCGAGCGTGAAGTGAAACGCCGTAAAATTCCCGTGATTGTCGAGCCTTCCGAGGATGATTCGAGCGACGAAGTTTTGTTTACCTACCAAGCCGCTCCTGCTGGAACTTCGACTCAGGCGCTGAACGAGGCGAAAGAGGCGGCTCTTGCCGCCATCGACGAAGAGCTCGCGCGCAATATATCGCTTGGCCAGGCGTTCGCGCACGATGCGTCGCGCTGCACCCAATGCGGTTTGTGCTATATGAGTTGCCCCGAAGAAAACATTGGCGGCTGGGCTGAAATAGCCACGCGCAAGCTTCCTGCGAAAGTCGAGCATGACCTTGCGGTTCAGCTATGCGAGAAGTGCGGTCGCCCCTTCAAGCCGAAGGCTGACGAAACCAAGTGTACTGCCTGTTCAAGGGTGAGTTTCCTGTAATCGTTTTGCTTGCGACGAGCTTGTTAAAAACCTGCTCAATGCTCGTAGCGTTTAGCAGGTTTGTTGAAGCGGCCGGTTGCGGCGATGGAATGCGCGAGGCGTAGTGTTTGCTCCGCTGCTTCTCCGACGAGGCATTCTCGTGGGCGTGTTTTGTCTGCGTGGCTAAAGCGTGGGATCAACTGTGCTCAGCAGTTCGCCAAGTTCTTGGCGCGAGTGGATATCGAGCTTTGTGTAGATGTGTTTGCTATGCGTGCGCACGGTATTCTCGGAAACGAAAAGCTCTTCGGCAATCGCGGCAACGCTGCGTCCACGAGCGATAAGCTCGCATACCTCAGTTTCGCGTGTAGAAAGACCGTAGTCTCGTTTAAGCACCAAACATTGCTTTGACAGGCGATCAGTAATAACAAGCCCATCATCGCCTATAGGGCGCCGCGTTTTTGAGGGCTTTCTGTCGGATTGTCGTCCACTGTGCTGAAGAGATCCGACAGGTGCGTCTGCGGCTCCTTCTTCGCTTTCTATGGGACTCTTGGAGAACATTGCCTCTTCGGGGGCTTTCCATGCCTTTCCGCTTGTGAGCTCAATTTGGTCATCGCGTCGCGGCGTTCCGTTTTTTGACGGTCCCAAAAGCGTGCCTGCCGAAAAATACAGTGACATGCCGAGTGCATATGCGGCGAGCATGGAAAGAATTGCGGTTTTCCCTATGCCCATTACGTCGATATCGAGCGTTATCCATCCTAAGATGAATCCGAGTGCTTGAGGCACGTATGCGCATGCTCCAAAAAATGCATAAGCGAATACAGGGTTTGTGCCGCGGTCTCGTGCGATTTGGGCACTCTGCATCATGAGGACGAGCACCATAATCGAAAATACTGTGTATGCGACGCTGGCGAAGAGCGTAAGCCCCGCTCCTTGTGCAAAAGGGAAAAGCAGTAAGCCTGTGAACATGATGGGATATACCGCGCGAAACGCCGACCTGAGGCTAAATTGGAATGGGAACCAGCGCCATGCGACAATCAAAAAACCGCATGCAATGAGCACGCCTGCCATGGATGTCGTGTTTACTGCGATTTGAATATCGGGTTCCACAATGGCAACGCCTCGTGCCAGGCCGGCTGCGAAGGCAAGCGCCCCCAACCCGCCGGCTGATCGCCAGAAGTCGTGGAGCATACGGGCATATACTTGTGGATGTTCTCGTGGAATGTCTTCGAACATCGATTGGTCGAAGTCCATCTCGCGCACCGAAAGAGATAGGCACAGCGCGCAAATCGGCAGAAGCACCACGGGAATGAGAAATGCGGTAAGTGAATTGGGAATCAAGTAGAGCATGAAATAAAGCAGGGAGCCAAAAGCGGTTCCAGCGATAAGCCTCCAGTTGCACTCAGGTGCAGAAATCGAGGAAAAATAACGTTGCCAAAGCATGAAAATGCCCGCGCATCCCACGCCGAGGAATGCGCCTCCGGCAACGATGAAGCCGAGCGTGAACATGGGAACGTACATGACCGCGATGATAAAGCATGATCCTATGAAAGTGAGTGAGATGGAGAGAGTGACGAGCATTCGCCGTGCTGCGGAGGGCACGTAGTATGATCCAAATGCGCTCGCGACATACGATGCGCAAAACGCCAACGACTGCGAAAGGTAGAACGTCAGGGTGACTTCTTGCGTTTGAAAATCGGTCGGCAGAAACGGGAATACGCCGCCCCAAATTTGAGTTGCATACACCACAAGAAAAATCGCGAAGCCCGCAACGGAGGCGTGCGGTGCCAACATCGATTTTCCCATGCTGAATCCTTCCTGCGTATGTCATGCGATTAATGAGAGATTGCTCATTTCAGTGTGCCTATCGATCGGCTCTCGTGCAAGCGCAAATGCCCTTGAATTTTGCCATTGCATGCGTAATTGCACGAAATCACATGTGGGGTGTGATGCGTTCATCTGGTCTTTTCCCGTACGGTAGCAGCACGATGCATGGCTCCTATGTCATGCGGGCTTAAAGGGAAACCTGAAAGAAGGGGGAAAGATGAGCGAGAATGAGAAGCGTGGCTTTACGCGTCGAAACTTCGTAAAGGGGTCGTTCGCGGGCGCTGCGGTGGCCGCAAGCGCGCTGGGCGCTAGCTCAATGTTCGGCTGCTCGCCGTCGGTAGACAAGAAAGGCGAAGGCTCCGCTGCTGAAGCAAACGAGACCATCGCGTGGAGCCAGTGCAATGTCAACTGTGGTGGCGACTGCGTTTTCCAGTGGCATTCTAAAGACGGCAAAGTGCAGTATATGGAAACCGACAATACGGGAGACGACGATTTCCAGGCACGCGCCTGCCTGCGCGGTCGCTCTATGCGTCGTTGGCTGAACAGCCCCGATCGCCTGCTGTACCCGATGAAGCGCGTTGGCAAGCGCGGCGAGGGCAAGTTTGAGCAAATCAGCTGGGATGAGGCAATTTCGACCATTGCCGATAAGCTGAAGTACACCATTGAGACCTATGGCAATGAAGCCATCTATGTAAACTATGCAACGGGCATGCATTCCGCGACGGGCAATCCGGGCAAGCGTCTGTTGGGCCTTTTGGGCGGATATGTAAATCAAGGTTACGACTACTCTGCGCATATGACTTTGGCTGTTATGCCGTATATGTACGGCAGCTCCGCGAATCTTGATAAAGACGGCAACCATGTTACGCTCGGAAAGCCGGCGACGGCGTTCAACCCCTATGATGCGGTAAATGCGAGTTCGTTTAGCGAGGCCGAAGCGAATTCCGACCTTGTGGTGATGTTCGGCAACAGCCCCGCGGAAACACGCATGGGCGGAGCCAACGCCGTATGGGATTTCGCGCGTGTTCGCGAGGCCGTAACTGGCCGCGGTGGCAAGATCGTCAATATCGACTATCGCATGAATGAAACCGCGTCGGGCCATCCCGATGAATGGCTGCCTATTCGCCCCGGAACCGATGCCGCACTTGTTGCGGGCATCGCGCACGAGTGGATTGTCAATGGCCAGGTGAATAAAGAGTTCCTGGACAAATATGCCGTCGGTTACGATGACGATACTATGCCCGAAAGCGCAAAGGGCCAGAACAAGTCGTACAAAGATTACGTTATGGGCACTGGCTACGATATGGTCGAAAAGACCCCCGAATGGGCTGCGGCCATTACGCAAATCCCCGCCGATACCATTCGTCAATTGGCGGCCGACTTGGCTGCCGCAAAAGCTCCGTTTGTGTGCCAGGGCTGGGGTCCTCAGCGCCATACTAATGGCGAAGACACCACGCGCGCTATTTGCATGCTTCCTATTTTGTTAGGTCAAATTGGTCTGCCTGGCACCAATACCGGTCAGCGCGAAGCCGAACCGCCCGTAAACCTGGTTGGCAGCATTCCGTCGAAGAATCCGGTGAAAACCACCATCCCTGTATATCAGTGGGTTAACGCTGTCGACCACGGTCATGAAATGACCGCAACCAATGCCGGCATCATGGGCGCTGAAAAGCTTCAGAGCGATTTCAAATTTATCTGGAATTATGCGGGCAACTGTTTGACCAATCAGCATGACGATATCAACCATACGCACGACATTCTTGTCGATGAATCCAAATGCGAGTTCATTTTGGTATGGGATACCGTTATGACCGATTCTGCGAAATACGCCGACATCCTCCTTCCCGATGCCATGCGTTCCGAGCAGCTCAATATGTATAATCAGGGTTACTCCGAATGGTATACGGGCGTTACGGTCGGCGGTCCCGCCCAGGAAGCTCCAGGCGAATGCCGTAGCAGCTACGATGTGTGCGCCGACATCGCCGACAAATTTGGTAAGAAAGATGAGTTTACCGAAGGCCGTACGCATGACGACTGGGTTAAGTATCTCTATGAGCAGGGCCGCGAGGCTCATCCCGAAATGCCAACATGGGACGAAATTCGTGAACAAGGCGTTTACAAGGTGAAGCTCGATCCCGTCATCGGACTGAAAGATTTCCGCGACGATCCCGAAGGCCACCCGTTGGCCACGCCGTCGGGCAAGATTGAGATTTACTCCGAGGCACTTGCCAGCCTGAATGATACGTGGGAGCTCGCCGAAGACGAGCATATCAATCCCATCCCTGTGTTCACTCCGGGCTTCCAGGGTTATGGCTCCACGACCGATGAGTATCCGCTGTATTGCACTGGCTTCCATCACAAGAGCCGCGTGCACAGCTCCTACGGATTCATTCCTGAGCTTGAGCAAGTTGCGCGCCAGCAACTGTGGATCAATCCTGCCGACGCCGCGCCTCGCGGTATCGCTAACGGCGATATGCTCGCTGTTAAGAGCCCTGCGGGCGAGATTCGTATCGAAGCCAAAGTCACGCCGCGTATTATCCCTGGTACGGTTGGCATTCCGCAGGGCGCATGGCACAAGGCTGACATGTCGGGCGATAGGATCGACGAGGGCGGTTGCGTGAACACGCTGACAACCTACAAGCCCACGCCGCTGGCCAAGGGCAACGGCACGGCGCATTCGATGATCGTCCAGGTTGCCAAGGCGTAAAGCGCGAGTAAGAAAGAGGGGGAATTGAAAAATGGCTTACGGATTTTATTTCGATAGCACGCGCTGCACGGGCTGCCGTACCTGCGAAATGGCGTGCAAAGACTATCACGACCTGTCCACCGAGGCGGCTTTCCGTCGCGTGTTCGACTACGAGGGCGGCGAGTTCGTCGAGAATGCAGACGGCACAGTGACCGCCACCACGTATGCGTATCACCTGTCTGAGGCATGCAATCACTGCGAAAGCCCGAAGTGCTTTGCTGCATGCCCCACGGGTGCGATTGAAAAGGATGAAGACGGCATCGTCTACATTAAGGAAGACGTGTGCACTGGCACGGGTGCCTGTGTGGACGCCTGCCCGTTTGGCGTGCCCATTCTGGTGAAGGAAAAGAACAAGGCCGTGAAGTGCGACATGTGCCGCGATCGCATCGCCGAGGGCAAGCGCCCCATCTGCGTCGAGGCCTGCCCGCTGCGCGCTCTCGAGTGGGGCGATTTGGACGAGCTGAAAAAGGCCCATCCCGATGCGGTGCACGCCATCGCGCCGATGGCCGACCCGTCCATCACCAACCCGAGCGTTATCATCAACGCCTGCCCAGCCGCTAAAGAAGTCGGCGATACCACGGGCGCCGTGGCGAACGAGAAGGAAGTTACGTTTGCATAAGCAAGGGTAGCTGGTCGAAAGCCTCGCGTATCAGCGCGAGGCTTTTGCCGTATTATTGGAAAGATGTTTTTTAACGCAAGGGGGTGCGGCAATCTTGTACGGGTTTTTCTTCGACAATTCGCGATGCACGGGTTGCCGCACGTGCGAGATGGCGTGCGTCGATTTCAATAATCTTTCGGTGGGTCGCAGATACCGCCGCGTAATCGATTACGAGGGCGGCTCGTGCGAGCTTGCCGCCGATGGCACTGCGAAAACCACAGCGTTTTGCTACCACGTATCGCTCGCATGCAATCACTGCGCCAATCCCGAATGCGTGCACGTGTGCCCTACGGGTGCCATGCATAAAAACGAACTTGGTTTGGTGTGCGTTGACGCGCACAAATGCATCGGGTGCGGCTATTGCACCATCGCGTGTCCGTATCATGCCCCGTCCATCGATCCCGAAGCGCATCAAAGCTCAAAGTGCGATGGGTGTACGAGCCGCGTGGAGCAGGGCAAGCGTCCCATATGCGTGGAAGCGTGCCCTCTGCGTGCGCTCGACTTCGGCGAGGTGGACGGCTTGCTTGCGCGCCACGCTGACACAACGAGCGATGTGGTGCCGTTACCTTCTTCGGAATACACGAACCCGAATTTGTATATGAGGCTGTCGCCGGCTGGCGAATCGACGCGCATGGGCGATGGCTTTATTGCGAATTCGCAGGAAATTGAGAATAATCACGAAAATTCGTAGTGCTGTGCTGGAGGGGCGCTCATGAACGTGCAACAAAAATCATATTCGCGCGCGAAGGCGGATGGGACACTTGATTTGCTTGGCGACGCAGGATTTCTCGAGGCATATGCTGCGACGGCGAAGCTTCTGGGGACGTGTTTTGCCTATTCGCCGAAAGAAGAGGCATCGATGCGTGCTTTAGCGGCGATTCGCTCGATGGATGTTGCTTCCGACTGGCCGTTCGATGCCGAAGCGGAAGAAGGCACGACCGGCGAAACGAGTATGCGCGCTCAGGCGGCGTCGCTTATCGAAGACGGCTTGAGCGAAGACGAAGCTTCGCTTGCGCAGGAATATCAGCGCTTATTCGTAGGGCCGGGTCATTTGGCGGCTGCCCCATGGGGGTCGGTTTATTTGGATCGCGACAAAGTGCTCTATGGCTGCTCGTGGGTCGAGCTTCGCGCCTGGATGCGCGAGCATGGTGTGGTCGTCAAATACGACGAGCACGTTCCCGAAGATCAAATAGGGCGCATCCTTGTGTTGTCCGCCGAAGTCGCATTGCAAAAACGCGAGCTTCTTCCTGAATTACTCGGCAACCATATGTTGCCCTGGGCGGGGCATTATTTCAACTTGTTGCTGGCCGACGCTCGCCTTGCAACCTACAAAGGTTTGGCGCAGCTTGCGCACGCGACGATTACCGACGTGCAAATGCTATTGGGAATAACGCCTGCCAATCGCAGGCTGTATCGTTAACGTATGCCGAGAATTCGGCTTGGCGTCGCTCGGAATCGGCGTCGTAGCGTGCCAATGCTCAGAGCGTTTAGCATGTTTTGCGGGATGTGGACGAAAGGATTCGAGGCGTGTTTGACGGAGGATTCAGCGCTACTTCGCTGGCTGTTTTCACGGCCCTTGCGCCTGCGGGCGCAGTGGCGTTTGCCTGCTTGGCGGCGTTTCTGCTGGTCAATCGTTCGCAATCGCGAGATTGGCGTGATGTGCTGGCGCACCTTCTTTTTATCCCCCTCGCTATTGCTTGGGTTGGATTCATCGCGTCGGCCACGCATTTGGGCACGCCGGCGAACGCGTTGCACGCTATTAATGGGCTGGGGCGTTCGCCGCTTTCTAACGAAGTGGTGTCGGCCGTGGCGTTTTTGTTCTTCGCCGGAATGGCATGGATGTATTCCTACCGCGAAAAGCCGAAAGCGTCTGTGATGAATGGGCTGCTGGCGATTTCGATTGTATGTGTGATTGTCATGCTGTTCCATACATCGTTCGCGTATTCCATCGCCACGGTTCCTACGTGGGATACGTGGCTTACACCGGCCAATTTATGCGCGACGGCTTTGTTGTCGGGCCCGGCGCTGGCCACAACGGTGCTGCAGGCGGCTCGGGTGCGTGCGGGAAAGTGGCCCTATGCGCTTTTGCTTATAGCTGTGGCTGCGCTTGCTGTGGGCACGGTGCTGCTCGTATGCCATATGAATTTCTTGGGTACCGTCGGCAATAACGTAACGCTTGCTTCGGCTCTCGTCCCGAATTATGGCTGGCTTATTGCCGCTCATGCGGCGCTTGCAATATGCGGTCTGGCATTTCAGCTGCATGGTCTGCGCTTGGCAACGTCGCGCACGCGTGGTCTGGTGTTTTCCGTAATCGGCTGTGCCGTAGTCATCATCGCGGCTTTGTTGGCGCGTTTCCCCTTCTACGATGCATATCTGTCGGTAGGGTTCTAGGGCGTAATAAAAGATACGTCGTGGAAGCAGCGGCAGGCAGCCAAGCGCTTGAGAAATTCACCAATGTGAAGCCCAATCTTGTGATTCTTGACATTATGATGCCTGGGCTTGATGGTTTTGAGGTGTGCGGGCTTGGATACCGCTTGGGCGATTAGCTTGTCTCAAAGAGTGCGGCCCAGGAACTGGGAGGCAGCTCATTCGTCGGGCGCTTTTGTGCTTTAGGGGCCGAAATTACGTGAGATGGCGGTGAGGGCCGATTGCGAAACCGACTTTCATGGAGTGATATGCCGTTTGCCGGTGGTTATTTGCGTCGTTTGCGCTTTAGTACGCCGCCGTGCTAAACTATCTCTCGCATTGAGCACTTTAGCACGCTAAAGTGCTCCAAGGGCAGTCGCCACGCTGCCAGAAGGGAAGGGCGCCGGCAACAAGCCGTCGCGAACGATAGATTGTCGAAGAGGTATTTCATATGAAGAAGAAATGGTCCCTTATCGCGGCAGCCGCCGCAGCGCTCGCGCTTGCTGGCTGTATGCTCGCCGGTTGCGGTTCGAACGATGCCGCCAAAGATTCTGCGAATTCCGACACCACTAAGCTCATCGTGGGCTTTGACCAGTCCTATCCGCCGTATGGCTTCGTCGGCAACGACGGCAACTACACCGGCTTTGACCTCGACCTCGCCACCGAGGTCGCCAATCGCAATGGCTGGGACATCCAGCTTGAGGCTATCGATTGGGACGCGAAAGACACGCTGCTCAATTCCGGTGCTATCAACTGCATCTGGAACGGCTTCACCATGGAGGGCCGCGAAGACGACTACACCTTCACTGATCCGTACATGCTGAATGCTCAGGTTGTTGTTGTGAAATCGAGCTCGGGCATCAAGAGCCTTGACGATCTTGCGGGCAAAAACGTCATCACTCAGACCGATTCCGCCGCCCAGGAAGTGCTCGAGGGCGATAAGGCCGACCTTGCTGCGAAATTCGCGCAGCTCGAGACCATTGGTGATTACAACACCGCATTCATGCAACTCGAGTCGGGCGCCGTCGATGCCGTTGCTTGCGACCTGTCCATCGCCCAGTACCAGATGTCTGCCAAGCCCGGCGTGTACACCCAGCTTTCCGATGAGCTTTCCAGCGAGCACTACGCCGTTGGCGTGAAGAAGGGCAACACCGAACTCGCGCAGAAGATCGCCGACACCCTGAAAGCCATGAATGAAGATGGCACCGTGAAGCAGCTGTGCGAGAAATATGCCGACTATGGTCTGAGCTACGAGAACTGGATTCTGAAATAAGATAGAATCGGTTGAAACATATGCGAGGCGTTTGGCAAGGCGCCTTGTGGCAGAATCGCGGGCGGGGCAATCCGTTCGCGATTCATGCTGTTAAGAGAGAGGATTGCCGTGGATATTTCCACTATGCTCACCATGCTGGGTCAAGGTTTCGTGGTTACCCTACAGATTTTCTTCCTTACGCTTTTGGGCTCGTTGCCCCTTGGCGTGTTGGTTGCGCTTGGCCGTATGAGCCGCGTCAAGCCCCTTGCGTGGCTTATGCGCCTGTACATTTCCGTCATGCGCGGCACGCCGCTCATGCTGCAGATGTTCTTCATCTACTTCGCGCCGTATTACCTGTTCGGCATGGACTTGTCCACCGATTCCAAGTTCAATGCGACCATCGTTGCGTTCATCATCAACTACGCGGCGTATTTCGCGGAAATCTACCGCAGCGGCATCCAATCCATTCCGCGCGGCCAATACGAAGCCGCCGAAGTGCTGGGTTATTCGCGCGTGCAGACATTCATGAAAATCGTGCTTCCGCAGGTCATCAAGCGAATCTTGCCTGCAATGGGCAATGAAATCATCACGTTGGTGAAAGACACTTCGCTTGCATTCGCCATCGGCGTGGCCGAGATGTTCTCCACGGCGAAGGCGCTCGTCGCGTCGCAGGTCAGCATGCTGCCGTTCGTGTTTGCGGCCGTATTTTACTGGGTGTTCAACTTCATCGTCGAGGTCGTGTTGAATAGGATCGAGAAGAAGCTCGATTACTACCACGACTAAAAGTTGCGCCGTTCTGCGAACGGCGCAACTGCTCGATGCCGCGCGACAATCCGGACGGCATCTTGCCCAGCTAAGCTGGGTGCGCTCGCTCGGGCGCAGCAGTTGGAGATTGAACATACCATTTAGGAATGTTCAACATCGCGCGCGTATCGAAGTAGATAAGGGAATGTAGGCGCTCGCGTGCTGGTATGCGCGGAACAAAACTTCGCTTTTCTTAAGCTGGTTTTATTTTAAAAACTACAAAAGCGAAGCGTGACGCATAGCAAGCAAAGTGAGCGGTAGGAGCGCTGCGTTTTGAGCGGCGCATGCCAGCGCGTGAGCGCTGGCGGGATACGGAGGTCACTATGGCCGAAAACAAACCGGTCGTGCGCCTGTCGCACATCAAGAAAAGCTTCGGCGATGCCGAGGTGCTGAAAGATATTTCGCTCGAGGTGAACCCGGGCGAGGTTGTTGCCATTATCGGTCCGTCGGGCGGCGGCAAATCGACGCTTTTGCGTTGCGCCACGCTGCTCGAAACGTTCGATGCAGGCGAGCTTTCCTATGGTGACCTTGAGGTCGCGACTATGCAGAATGGCAAGGCGGTCTATGGCAAAAAAGACGTGCTTCGCGCAGCGAAATCGCGCTTTGGCCTTGTGTTCCAGAACTACAACTTGTTCCCGCACTACACGGTGCTCAAAAACATCATGGATGCGCCCATTGCCGTGCAAAAGCGTGATAAGGCCGATGTCGAACGCCAAGCCCGCGAGCTCATCGCGAAAATGGGCCTCGATGGCAACGAGGGCAAGGTCCCTTGCGAACTTTCGGGCGGACAGCAGCAACGCGTTTCCATTGCTCGCGCATTGTGCCTGAACCCCGATATTGTTTTCTTCGACGAGCCCACCAGCGCGCTCGACCCTGAGCTTACCGCTGAGGTGCTGAAGGTCATCAAGCAACTCGCCGCTGAGCATATGACCATGGTCATTGTGACGCATGAGATGTCGTTCGCACGCGATGTCGCCGATCGCATCGTGTTCATGGACGGCGGCGTCATTGTTGAAGAGGGCCCGGCTGAGCAAGTCATCAACAATCCCCAGCACGACCGCACGAAAGCATTCCTCAATCGCTACGACGACTAGGCTAGAGCATCGTGCTGCTTTGTCGCGCGTCAGAACTTTGATGTCTGCATCTTAGAATCGCGATATGCGCGGATAATTACGCAGTTATCCGAGTACTCGCAAATTAGAAAGCCCCTAACCTGGAGTTTTATAAACTAAGGTCAGGGGCTTTCTCGTCGCCTAAGGACTCATCTGCGCATATCGCGATTCTACGATTGAGGATTGCTTGATGTGTTAAATGCTCGGAGCATTCAACACATTCCGCTTTTGCATAAAAGAGCGCGAAGTGCGTACCCTTGCTCTAATAAGTTCTTTTGCCGGTTCGCCGAACAGGTGTTTACGAACGGTTTTGCCGCGTGTTGACGGCAATCGGGCATTAGGGTACGCACTTCGTTCAGTTTCTTGCAAAATAAAACGGAAGGCCCCCGGAGCGAACTCCAGGGGCCTTCCGCCTCCAAGGGTTGGATGGCAAGTTATTCGGCCTTCGGCTTCAACAGGCCATAGCCGCCTTCGGTGCGGCGGTACATCACGTTGACCTCGTTGGTGTCGCGATCGGTGTACACCAAGAAGTCGTGGCCCAGAAGGTCAATCTGAATCATGGCCTCTTCCTCGGTCATGGGCGTGAATTCGATTTCCTTCACACGTACGACTTCGTCGTCGGCGGAAAGCTCGGCCATAAGCTCGTCGAGCGAGGCGCCGGTGGGCTCAATCACCTGGTCGACCTTCAGAGTCTCACGCATGCGGTAGTCGATGACGCGAGTCTTGTACTTGCGCAGCTGGCGCAGCACCTTTGCGGCGGCCACGTCGATGGCGGCGTACATGTCTTCCTCGTGCTCTTCCACATGAATGGTGTGGCCTTTCGGGCGAATGGTTACTTCGCAGATGCAAGGAACCGCGCGGTTTTTCTCGACACGCAGAACGACTTCGGCCTTCGGAATGTCGATGCTCAGAACCTTCATCGCATTGCCGATTTTTTCAACGGCGTAGTCGTTGAGCGCGTCGGTGACGGTGACTTTGCGACCGATGACAGTGACTTCCATGATTTACCATCCTTTCCCTTGTGCGCTCGAGCCTTAATTCCCCACTCGAGCGATTTTGCGGCGATGGCGGCGCCGCACGCGGGGGCTCAAACGAGCCGAATCCCTAGCGAATGAACTCGCTTTCTGGCTCATATGGTAGCGCACTTGGCGGGCCAAAACGGCGAGGCGTTGCCATCTCGTGATGCGACCTGCGTCCACGCGGCGGGGCGTATCTATGCGTCCTGTATAACGCACCCGGGCGTGTCTTACGCTTTACGTGAATCGAACACGGGGCGGCCCGCTAAAAACGTCGCGATCGCGTGCGTTTCGAGCATGAGCTCGGGGCACTGTTCGGCATCGACGAGTGGGTTGCGATCGAACGCGGCGATGTCGGCCCACATGCCTGCTGCGAGTTTCCCAATTTCATTTTCACGTCCTGCGGAAGTGGCGGCCCCGGCCGTGTAGGCGCGAATTGCGTCGGCGGCAGAAATGCGCTCGCTCGCAAGCCACCCACCCGTCGGCTCGTGCGTTTTCGCGTCTTGCCTGGTGACGGCTGTATAAATGCCCGACCACGGATTCACGTCTACGACGGGCGAATCGGTGCCGAACGCGAGCGTTGCGCCTTCGCGTAAAAACGACGCGAATGGCCACATCACCTTGCAGCGTTCATCGCCCAAATCTCGCTCCGGGCCGCCTGGGTCGAGCGTGATGTGCGGTGGCTGAACCGACGCCACAATCCCCGCCTTCGCAAGCCGCGCGACGTCGGGCTCCTTCATGTTCTCTAGGTGCTCGATGCAGTGATGACCGATTGCGGGGGCGCCGAATCGCGCGTTCGCCTCTTCGAAAATGTCGATCGCCTGCGTAATGGCCTCATCGCCGATGGCGTGAATGCGTACGGCGAACCCGCGCCGCGCCGCTCCCATCACGTAATCGCGCATAAGCGCGGGCTCCACGGTGGGACGCCCGCAATCGCCTTCGAAATGCGCATTGGTGTAGGGTTCGGCGAGCCAGGCGGTATGCTGACTCGAAACGCCGTCGAAGAATTGCTTGAATCCGCGCGCTTGCACCAGGGGTCCGCGCAATTCGTCGCGCATGCTTTCGAAACGAGAAACGTCGCGCGTAAGCGTGGGGAAGAGGTGCGCGCGGCACGTGAGTTGGCCGCGGCCCTCGAGCGTGCGATAGATGTCGTCCCGCACGAAATCGAGCCCGGGTTCGGCGGAAAGCGCCATATCGCAGATGCTTGTGATGCCGAGGCTTGCAAGCCTCGCGAGAAATCCCTGATAGGCGCCAAGAATCTCCTCGTCGGAAAACGTAGCCATGATGCGCGGCATAAGCGCCATGGCCGCGGCTTCGCGCACGATGCCCGTGAGTACGCCTTCTTCGTCGACGTCGTAGCTGCCGCCGGCAGGCGGCACGCTCTCGCGCGAAATTCCCAGTTCGCGCAGTGCGCACGAATTCAGCCACAGGGTATGGGCATCGCCGGAATACAGGGCGACGGGGCGGTTGGGGAAGGCGGCGTCAAGCGAGGCTTTGCTTGGCAGCACGGGCGGGTTCCATCGGTACTCGCGCCACCCTTGCGCCAAAAGCCAGCCATGGGGTTTGCGCTTGGCAAGGGGAGCAAGCCGTGCGACGCAGTCGGCTTCCGATTCGCCCAAAAACATTTCGGCCAAAGGGCTCGAGTACAGTGCCGAATGGAATGCGTGCACATGTGCATCGTGGAAGCCTGCGCACAAGAATGCGTCGCCAAAATCTTCCACGCGCGTGGAGGGGCCGATGAATGCCTCTGCCTCGCCCTTCGGTACCACGGCGCAAATAAGCCCACCCCGTACGCAAATCGCCAAGGGAAGAGCCTCATCGCTCGTGCCCGTGAACACGTTTTCGCTCATAAAGACCGATTCTGCCTGCATGCGTTCCCCTCTCGCGCATATTTCGTGGTGCGGGGCAACGGCTGGGCAACGTCCGAGCGGTTCCCCGCGAATGCTGCGGCTATAATACTGCTTCCGAAAAATAATGCTTTCGTTGGTTTTGAAAAACCCCGTCTTCGAAAACGGAAAAAACCAGATTGGAGCAGCATGGCAAATAACGCCTCGCCCCATAACGCCGACCAACCCCTTTTCATTGAGGAAGTGCAAGGTCATCAGGCTCGATATACCAAAGTCATCGAGCTTACCCATTCGGCCACGAAAGCGGCGGGCGTTATGCTGCTCGCCGCCATTGCTGCACTTGCCATTGCGAATTCGGGTATCTACGGCCAATTCGAGCACCTCATTCACACGCAGATTGGCTTCGTTGTGGGCGATTCGATTTCGACCATGTCGATCGCGCACATCATCAACGACATCCTCATGGCAGTATTTTTCCTGCTCGTGGGTTTGGAAATCAAATACGAGATGACCGTGGGCGAGCTCACGAACATTCGCCAGGCCATTTTGCCCATCGTCGCGGCATGCGGCGGCGTGCTCGCGCCTATTGCTATTTATGCGGTTTTCAATTTCCAGAGCCCCGAAACGCTTGGTGGTTGGGGCGTTCCCACCGCGACTGACATCGCTTTCGCGCTTGGCATTATGGCGCTCTTGGGCAATCGCATTCCTGTTGGCGTGAAGGTGTTCCTCTCCACGCTTGCCGTGGCCGATGACATCATCGCCATTATCGTGATCGCCGTATTTTATGGGCACACGCCCGATTTCATGTGGCTTGCGGCAGCTGTCGTGGTTATGTTGGCCCTCGTCGCGCTCAACAAGTCGCACGTGTACTCGCTCGCGCCTTACCTTGCGCTGGGCGTGGTGCTGTGGTTCTGCGTTTTCTCGAGTGGCGTTCATTCGACCATCGCTGGCGTGCTGCTCGCATTTACCATTCCGTCGGGCTCGCGCGTTAACCTGAAAGGCTTCGTCGCCTGGTCCGATAAGAAAATTCGTCAAGCGGAAAACGCGTTCGACCCCAATGAGCCGGTGCTTGGCCAGAAAGACTACATTCGCAACGTGAGCAATCTCTCGTCGGTGTCGCGCCTGGTCATTCCGCCTGCTACGCGCCTTGAGCACAAGCTGTACCCGTGGGTGTACTTCGCCATTTTGCCGCTCTTCGCCCTCACGAACGCCGATGTCGCCCTTGCTGGTGCCGATATGGGTGCCATCTTCACGAGCCCTGTCTTTTTTGGCGTGTTCTTCGGCCTGCTCATCGGCAAGCCCGTGGGTATTCTGCTGTTCAGCTTCGTTGTCGTAAAGCTGAAAATTGCCAGCCTGCCTGAAAACGTGAACTGGCGCCACATGGCTGGTGCCGCGGTGTTGGGCGGCGTGGGCTTCACCATGGCGATTTTCGTGGCGAATCTCGCCTACGATTCTGAGCTCGCGGTTACTACGGCAAAGGCCGCGGTTCTTTTGGCCTCGACGGTCGCGGGCGTTGTCGGCTTCCTGCTGCTGCTCACCGAGGCCCGTCGCAGCGCAAGTGCGGGTGTGGCGTTCGTTGCGCTGCCCGCCGATGGCGAAAACGTGACCCACGATGGAGCCGAGGCTCGTCGTGGTGCTCGCGCGATGCGCGATTCGTTCGACGAGGCATCTCTCGCTGAAATCGACCGCTGCAAAAATGATGGCTGCACCCACGAGGTAGTGGCTCGTCTGCGCGATGCTCGCGCTACCCAAACCGGCCGCGAGCAATACGGCCGCAAGTAGCTAACTGCGATGCGTGTTCTTTCGCGGTAGCGTCTCGGGGAATATACGGCGTGCGGCAGGGTGGTGATACAATTCTTTTTCGGAAAACACCTGCACGACGAAGGATATTTCATGGCATACAACGCACCTGAGGGAACTGCCGACATGCTTCCCGCCGCCGCGCGCCTGTGGCGCTCGACGGTCGATTCTGCGGCAAAGCTGTTTGGCACGTATGGCTACGAGCCCATTTACACGCCGCTTTTCGAGATTACCGATGTGTTTACGCACGGTATTGGCGAAGCGACCGATGTGGTGGGCAAGGAAATGTTCGTCGTGCGCAGCGGCGAGAACTACAAGCGCGCGCTTGCTGAAGGCGACGATTCCAAACTGAAATCGAAGCAGAAGCTTTCGCTTCGCCCCGAAGGCACGGCGGGCGTTGTGCGTGCCGTCGTTCAGCATAATCTCGTTGAGCAGGGCGCCGCTCCTGCAAAGCTGTTCTATGCCGGCCCCATGTTTCGCGCCGAGCGTCCCCAGAAGGGGCGCCTGCGTCAGTTCCACCAAATCGGCGCCGAGTGCCTCGGCTCTACGGAGCCCACGGCCGATGCCGAAATGATTATCATGCTCATGCGTTTCTTCGAGAAGATGGGCGTGCCTATGGGGAAAACGCGCCTGCTTATCAATTCCATGGGCGATGACAACTGCCGTCCTGCATATCGCGAGTCGGTGCGTCAGTTCATTTTGGACCACGAAGGCGAGATGTGTGAAGAGTGCCGCCGTCGCGCCGACACGAATCCATTGCGTGCGTTCGATTGCAAAAACGAGGCATGCGCGCACGTGATGGAGAATGCTCCGAAAATCACCGACCATCTTTGCGACGATTGCCGCGAGCATTATGAGCAGGTCAAGGCCCTGCTCGATGCTGCTGGCGTGAAATATATTGAAGACCCCACGCTTGTACGCGGTCTCGACTACTACACGCGCACCGTGTTCGAGGTGCAGGTTGTTGAAGGCATGGGTTCGCAGAGCGCTATCGGTGGCGGCGGGCGCTATGACAAGCTCGCTGAAATCGAGGGCGGCCGTCCCACGCCGGGCCTCGGCTTCGCTCTTGGCTTTGAGCGCATGGTGCTTGCCCTTGAAGCGGCCGGCACGCTCGCCGATTCTCCGAAACGCGTCGACGGCTACATCGCCTGCGTTGATCCGTCGGTTCGCGCCACGGCCTTCGATTTGGTGTGCGCCGCCCGCGATGCTGGGCTTTCGGTTGAGATGGACCACCAGGGCAAGAGCCTGAAGAGCCAGTTTAAGATGGCCGACAAACTTGGAGTTCGCGTTGTTATCGTGCTCGGCCCCGACGAGCTCGCTCAAGGCAAGGCGCGCGTTCGCAATATGTCGACCCACGCGGAGCGCCTGGTTGACATTGCCGCGGCGAAACGTCTGCTTGCTCAATTTGGCGGCAATTTGGTCGGTGGAGGGGCTGCCCCCGTTTCCATCGACGCGCTTTTCGATGCCGAAGGTGCAGAATAAAGCAACTCGAACACGTCCACCAAAAACAAAGCCCGCTCAACTGAGCGGGCTTTTCTCGTAAATCTACCTTTGCTTCCCCTTGGTCGGAGGGCGTACGATTCTGATAGATTTCGCACGAGCAGAAGGCGTCAGTGGCGCCTTCGTCGCTAACAGAACTTGACCGAAGCGGAAGCGCATGTCCTCTGGTCAAGTCCAGGCCAGGTCGATTATTTGTGTCCCGTATGCACAGCCACGATGCCGCCGGCGTAATTCTTCCAGCTCACATCGCTGAATCCTGCATCGCGCAGCATTTGGGCGTAGCGTTCCTGGTCGGGGAACGCGCGAATCGAGTCGGCCAAGTATACGAAGCTTGGGCGATCGTGCGTGAATACTTGCCCCCAGAATGGAATCATGACCTTCAAATAAATGTGGTACAGGAAACGCCATACCGCGTTCGGTGGGGTTGAGAATTCCAGGCAGGCGAAGGTCCCGCCCGGCTTCAGCACGCGGTGCACCTCGCGCAGCGCCTTCATGCGGTCGGGGATATTGCGAATGCCATAGGCCATGGTCACGGCGTCGTATGAATTGTCGGCGTAAGGAATCTCTTGCGCGTCGACAACCTCGAAATCAATCGGAACGCCGCATGCGGCCCCTGCCGCCTCGCGCTCGCGGGCAACGTCGAGCATCTCAGGTACGAAGTCGGTCAGCTGAATATGCGCCGGGGGGCGACGGCTTGCCGCCATATAGCTCACATCGCCTGTGCCGCCCGCTAAATCGAGCAAATCGCTTTCGGGCGTGAGGTTTGCCGCGTCGACGGTTTTGCGCAGCCAGCCCTTGAAAAGACCGAAGCTCGATACTGCGTTGAATCGCGCGTATTGCTTCGCAATATTGCTGAAGATATGTTGCACGCGCTCTTCCGAAATTTCGGCGGGCGCTTCGGCTCCGGTGGCGGTGTCAACCACCCGTTCTTCGGCATGCTGGGCTTCGCTGCTCATAGGTCCTCTTTCTCATGGGCGTCGCAAAAAAGCGGCGCGCTTGTTTCCATTCAGTAAAAAACGGCGGTGACTTTTGCCATGTACCGTGATTTTGCTCGGCTGCAAAGTATAGCCGAATCCATGATGCTATTATGTTCACCATGCTACTCTGTGCCGAACATATCATCCCGATTGCAGGCGAGCCCATCGATGATGGCGCAGTGCTCGTTCGCGACGGAAGAATCGTGGAGGTCGGCGGCGCGCAGCGCATGAAGGCGCACTATCCACAGGAGGAAGTGCGTGACTTCGGTCGAAGCGCGATCATGCCGGGTTTCGTCGATTGCCATACCCATCTCGAGTACACCGCACTGCGCGGTATTGTGCACGATGTGCCCTATGCCGAATGGCTTGTGACCGAGCACGCTAAGGCCGACATGATGTCGCGCGACGATCGCTACGATTCCGCGGTCATCGGCGGCATGGAGATGATCGCCGGCGGCGTAACCACGGTTGCCGACTTCACGAGCACGGGCGCGTCGTTTGAGGCGGCCCAAGACGTCGGTTTGCGCGGAAAGTTCTATCGCAGCGTTGGCGCGACTTCGAAATCGCAGGTCGATACCGCGATTGAAGAAGCTGTTGCCGATATCGAGCGTTGGCGTTCTGAGGCCGATTCCGACCGCATGCAAATCGGCATTGCACCGAAGGCCCTGCACGCATGCCACCCCACTATTTTCAGCAAAGTGAACGAGGTCGCCGAAAAGCTCGACCTTCCTGTTGCGATGCACGTGGCTGGTAGCTATGAGGAATACAGCTACATCATGCGCGGCTCTACGCCTCTGTCGGTGCGCGGCATCGAAACGGGCGGCGATGCGCTTACCGATCGCCCTATGTGGCTCCCGACGGGCGTTACGCCTGTAAACTATGCGCTCAACTGGAACGCTTTCAATAGCCACGATGTGCTCGCTGCGCATTGCGTGCATGTTGACGACAACGACATCGCGAAGCTCAAAGAACATGACGTGGCCATTTCGGTGAATACGCGCTGCAACGCGCAGCTCGGCATGGGCTTGGCTCCGCTGCCCACGTTCCTTAAATCGGGCATTCGCGTTGGCTTGGGCACCGACTCTCCTGCCGCGACCGATTCTTCGGACATGTTCATCGAGATGCGACTGGGCATGCTCATCCACCGTTCGGTCGATCGCGATGTGTTCCTTACCGCGAAAACCATGCTCGAGCTTGCCACGATCGGCGGCGCCCGTGCATTGCATATGGAAGATGAGATTGGAACTCTCGAGCCCGGCAAACGCGCCGATATTACGGTGGTCGATTTGTCTGGTTCGCGTCAGACTCCGCTTGTCGACCCCGTTACGGCGGTCGTTGAAGGCGGCGCTGCGGCTGACGTCATGTTCACCATGGTCGGTGGCAAGCCAGTTTACGAGCGCGGAAGCAAGTGGGACGTGCGCGGCAATAAGTGGGAAATGCTCATTAATCCCGCCGAGGCTCGCGAGCGCGGCATGCAGATTCGCGGAAAGCTGAGGGATTAACGAATGGGTCAAAAGCTTACGGCCAAACAGAAGGCCGCAAAGGTCGAGGCTGCCCGACAGCGAGAGCTGCAGGAGCAGAAACGTCGCGAAGCGGCGCAGCGCACCAAGAAGATTTTCACGGTTGTCGTGTGCATCATCTTGGTGTTGGCGCTAGGAGTCCCCACCGTCGCCATTATGGCAATGGGTCTCTAGCATCGAATACGAGGTCGGCGAAAGCCGGCCTCGTATTGTTTATGGCCGATTCCCCTTGTACGCGGGGTGGGAAAGCTTTGCGCGGGGGCGGCGCCCAGCGCCTTTGCCGTCCGAAAATCCCGCCCCGTGAGTTTCAAAGAGCGAAACTTCCGCGTAACCCAAGCGAAACACAGCGCCCATAAGGTGGAAGGGTCACAAAAAGCAAAGGTGGTCGCGCGAGCGGCCGCGAAGCGAGGAGGCCCGTATGTCCCAGCTTACTGAGCGTTTCGGCACCCTGGTTTTTTCCGACCACGTGCGAAAGCAGTATCTTCCTTCCGACATATATAAGAAGCTCAACAAGACCATCGAAGATGGCGAATCTCTCGATCTCGATGTGGCGAACGCGGTTGCGCATGCGATGAAGTCGTGGGCCATCGAACACGGTGCCACGCACTATGCGCACTGGTTCCAGCCGCTTTCTGGCATTACGTCCGAAAAGCACGACAGCTTCCTTGAACCGAACCACGACGGAACGGCAATCGAGAAGTTTTCAGGCAAAGAGCTCATCCAGGGTGAGCCCGATGCATCGAGCTTCCCCAACGGTGGTCTGCGCGCAACTTTCGAGGCACGCGGTTATTCCGCATGGGATCCCACGAGCCCCGCGTTCATCAAAGATGAGGTCCTCTGCATTCCTACGGCATTCTGCTCGTATACCGGCGAAGCGCTCGATAAGAAAACGCCGCTTCTGCGTTCTATTACCGCGCTCGACCGCGAAGCCAAGCGCGTGCTGGCGCTGTTTGGCAAAACCCCGAAAAAGGTCGTTCCTTCCGTGGGCAACGAGCAGGAGTACTTCCTTATTAAGAAAGAAGACTACGCTCGTCGCAAAGATCTCGTGATTACTGGCCGCACGCTGTTCGGCAATACGCCGTGCAAGGGCCAGGAGCTTGAGGAGCATTATTTCGGCGCGATTCGCCCCACAGTTTCCGCCTTCATGAAAGACCTCGACGATGAGTTGTGGGCGCTCGGAATTCCCGCCAAAACCAAGCACAACGAGGTCGCCCCGTGCCAGCACGAACTCGCGCCGGTGTATGCCGAGGTCAATGAGGCGATTGACAACAACCTCGTCATGATGGAGAAGATGAAGTTGCTCGCTTCTCGTCACGGTTTGGTGTGCTTGCTTCATGAGAAGCCTTTCGAAGGCATCAACGGTTCGGGCAAACACAACAACTGGTCCATCGGCACCGAATCCGAGAATCTGCTCGATCCGGGCGAGACCCCTGCAGATAACCTGCAGTTCGTCGTGTTCCTCACCTCTGTCATCGAAGCGGTTGACGACTACCAGGATTTGCTGCGCATGAGTGTTGCGAGCTGTGGCAACGATCACCGTTTGGGCGCGAACGAGGCTCCTCCGGCGATTATTTCTATCTTCTTGGGCGATGCGCTTACCGAAGTGGTCGAGAAAATCGCCGATGGCAAAGCTTCTGTGCACGCGAAGCACGGCATGCTCGACTTGGGCGCCGATGTGCTTCCGAAGATTAAGCAGGACAACACCGACCGCAACCGCACGAGCCCCTTTGCCTTCACGGGCAACAAGTTCGAATTCCGCGCGCTCGGCTCTGAGGCCAATCCGTCCGATTGCAACATGGTGCTTGACTGCGCCGTGGCAAAATCGCTCAAGAAATTCGCCGATACCCTCGAAGGCGTTCCTGCTGAAGAGTTCGGCGAGGCGGCGCTTGCATACTGCAAGAAGGTACTCAACGAGCACAAGCGCATTCTGTTCTCGGGCAATGGTTATGCTGACGAATGGCATGTTGAAGCGGAGAAGCGTGGGCTGTGCAACTACAAGACCACGGCCGATGCGATGCCGTGCTTCGTTTCCGACAAGAGCATCGATTTGTTCACGAGCCTCGGCGTGCTCACTGAAGTCGAAGTGCGCAGCCGCTACGAAGTGAAGCTCGAGAAGTACACGAAGCTGCTCAATATCGAAGCAACGACGATGATTCGCGAAGCGCGCCGCACCTATCGACCGGTCATCAGCGCCTATGCGACCAAGGTTGCCAAGGGCCTCGAAACGGTAAAGGGTGTAGGTATCGAAAGCGCCATGCAGTGCGAGCTCAATACGCTCAACAAGCTGTGCAATGGAATCACAACCATCAACGATTCCATCAAGGCGCTCGATGCGGTGCATCAGAAAGCAGAGGCCATCGACGACCCTCAGGAAGAAGCGAACTGCTACGCTCATGAGGTTGTCCCCGCAATGGCAACCTTGCGTACCGCGGTCGACGCCATGGAGGAACTCGTTGCCGCCGACTACTGGCCGGTGCCCACGTACGATGACATTCTGTTCTATGTTTAGCATTCAATAGAAGAGGCGTGAACGCGCGGTTTGAAGAGCGACCTATAGAGAGATATATAAAGTGAGAATATGGCTGGCGCCGAAGAAGGTGCCAGCCATATTTATAGAGTACGGCGAAGGGGGCGGAGGCAAATGGTCGGCAAAAGCGGGGCTCGATCCCGGAGGGTTGCTCCCGTGAGACAGGCGAACTTCTTAGAAGTGGAGGCGTAGTTTACGCGCTCGAACCTCGGTTGCTTAGCGTATCGAGGGCGATAGGAGACTTATGAAGAGGCATTCACATCTTAAGAAGAAAGGCGGGGAAGAGTAACTAATGCGATTTACCAGGCAAAACAAAAGAAGCGCCTACGGTAAATCAGACGTATGCAAAAACTTTTCGACCAAAAAGTAAATTAATCCTTGACCCTATGAGTTCAAGTCCGTAATATACATTCCTGCGCCAAGCGGGAATGCGAAGCGCACGGCGGGCCGCAGGCCCCGCCGGGAACCTTGAGAACCGGATACTGTGGATGGAATTTTACGAAGCCAGACAGGGCTTCGGGGGAGTATCCCCCGAAGCAACCATATGGACCCTGATTCAATTTTTTAATTAACTAGGATTCGAGGGCATTCGCCCTCGGCTTTCCACGGAGAGTTTGATCCTGGCTCAGGATGAACGCTGGCGGCGCGCCTAACACATGCAAGTCGAACGAGTAAGACGCCTTCGGGCGTGGATAGAGTGGCGAACGGGTGAGTAACACGTGACCAACCTGCCCCCTCCTCCGGGACAACCTCGGGAAACCGAGGCTAATACCGGATACTCCGGGCCCCCCGCATGGGGGGCCCGGGAAAGCCCTGACGGGAGGGGATGGGGTCGCGGCCCATCAGGTAGACGGCGGGGTAACGGCCCACCGTGCCTACTACGGGTAGCCGGGCTGAGAGGCCGATCGGCCACATTGGGACTGAGACACGGCCCAGACTCCTACGGGAGGCAGCAGTGGGGAATTTTGCGCAATGGGGGCAACCCTGACGCAGCGACGCCGCGTGCGGGACGAAGTCATTCGTGACGTAAACCGCTTTCAGCGAGGAAGAACCATGACGGTACTCGCAGAAGAAGCCCCGGCTAACTACGTGCCAGCAGCCGCGGTAATACGTAGGGGGCGAGCGTTATCCGGAATCATTGGGCGTAAAGCGCGCGCAGGCGGGCTTTCAAGCGGCGGCGTCGAAGCCGGGGGCTCAACCCCCGGAAGCGCCCCGAACTGGAAGCCTCGGATGCGGCAGGGGGAGGCGGAATTCCCGGTGTAGCGGTGAAATGCGCAGATATCGGGAAGAACACCGACGGCGAAGGCAGCCTCCTGGGCCGGCATCGACGCTGAGGCGCGAAAGCTGGGGGAGCGAACAGGATTAGATACCCTGGTAGTCCCAGCCGTAAACGATGGACGCTAGGTGTGGGGGGACGATCCCCCCGTGCCGCAGCCAACGCATTAAGCGTCCCGCCTGGGGAGTACGGCCGCAAGGCTAAAACTCAAAGGAATTGACGGGGGCCCGCACAAGCAGCGGAGCATGTGGCTTAATTCGAAGCAACGCGAAGAACCTTACCAGGGCTTGACATATCGGTGAAGCCGGAGAAATCCGGTGGCCGAGAGGAGCCGATACAGGTGGTGCATGGCTGTCGTCAGCTCGTGCCGTGAGGTGTTGGGTTAAGTCCCGCAACGAGCGCAACCCCCGCCGCGTGTTGCCAGCATTCAGTTGGGCACTCACGCGGGACTGCCGGCGTCAAGCCGGAGGAAGGCGGGGACGACGTCAAGTCATCATGCCCCTCATGCCCTGGGCCGCACACGTGCTACAATGGCCGGCACAACGGGTTGCCACCCCGCGAGGGGGAGCGGATCCCAAAAGCCGGCCCCAGTTCGGATCGCAGGCTGCAACCCGCCTGCGTGAAGCCGGAGTTGCTAGTAATCGCGGATCAGCACGCCGCGGTGAATACGTTCCCGGGCCTTGTACACACCGCCCGTCACACCACCCGAGTCGTCTGCACCCGAAGTCGCCGGCCCAACCGTCAAGGGGGGAGGCGCCGAAGGTGTGGAGGGTGAGGGGGGTGAAGTCGTAACAAGGTAGCCGTACCGGAAGGTGCGGCTGGATCACCTCCTTTCTAGGGAGATTGCCCTATCATTCAGAAAGACCGAGTCCGGAGCAGCAGAGTCCGCCGGACGAGGCCCCGCCTGGAACTTCCGCTTCCGTCCCAGCATCCGGCTCCCGGGATTCCCGGGCACCTTGAGAGCCGCATAGCGATTCGAAGCGAAGATATCAACATATCTTATCTCCATGTCATGAAAGACATTAGCGCATAGCAATTTACGCTGCATTCCCAAAGGAATCAGCGGGGAACGCTTGCGCATCTTCATGGCGGATGAAAGCAATTTCCTTTTATTCTTTTGATACAGATACCATGTACCATCATGCTCCAGGCCTTCCGCCCCGGGGGAATCCCCCCGAGGGCGCAAGGTATCATGGGCGCACGGCGGATGCCTTGGCATCGGAAGTCGACGAAGGGCGCGGCAAGCCGCGATAGGCCCGGGGGAGGCGCAAACGGCCTTCGATCCCGGGATTCCCGAATGGGGGAACCCAGCCGCCGTCATGGGCGGCTACCCGATTGGAGACCATCCTTTCGGGGGACAACCGGGGGAACTGAAACATCTAAGTACCCCGAGGAGGAGAAATCAACCGAGATCGCGCGAGTAGCGGCGAGCGAAAGCGCGCGAGCCCAAACCTGCGACGGCGCCAAGGCTGGGGCCGTTGCCTCGCAGGTGTTGCGGGACGCAGAGCCCGGGGCCCCCAGGCCCCGGCCGCAGTTACAAAACCACGTTCGAGCGGAACGGCATGGGAAGGCCGGCCGCAGCGGGTGAGAGCCCCGTACGCGAAGGACGAGGACTGCGGTCTGCGATCCAGAGTAGGGCCGGGCACGTGAAACCCGGTCCGAAGCAGGGGGGACCACCCTCCAAGGCTGAACACTCTCCGATGACCGATAGCGAACCAGTACCGCGAGGGAAAGGTGAAAAGCACCCCGAGAGGGGAGTGAAACAGCGCCTGAAACCGTGCGCCCCCAAGCAGCGGGAGCCGTTCCGACGACGGTGACCGCGTGCCTTTTGTAGAATGAGCCTGCGAGTCGCGGCATGCGGCGAGGTTAAGGGACACCGAGCCGCAGCGAAAGCGAGCCTGAACAGGGCGATTTGAGTCGCATGCCGCGGACGCGAAGCCGGGTGAGCTATCCATGGGCAGGGTGAAGCGGGGGTAAGACCCCGTGGAGGCCCGAACCCACTTCGGTTGAAAACGGAGGGGATGACCCGCGGATAGGGGTGAAAGGCCTATCAAACCCGGAGATATCTCGTTCTCCCCGAAACAGCTTTAGGGCTGGCCCCGGGCATTGACCATCGGAGGTAGAGCACTGGACCGGCGAGGGGGCCTCACCGCCTACCGACCCAGACCAAACTCCGAATGCCGATGGTTCCGACCCCGGGAGTCAGAGCGCGTGGGCTAAGCTGCGCGCTCGAGAGGGAAACAGCCCAGACCGCCCGCCAAGGCCCCAAAGGCCGTGCTAAGTGGCAAAGGATGTGCGCCCGCCCAGACAACCAGGATGTTGGCTTAGAAGCAGCCATGCATTCAAAGAGTGCGTAACAGCTCACTGGTCGAGTGGGGGCGCGCCGACAATGCGCGGGGCTCAAGCACGGCGCCGAAGCGGCGGAATCATTTATTTGATTGGTAGGGGAGCTTTCCATGCCGGGCGAAGCCGGAGGCGCGAGCCCCGGTGGACGGCATGGAAGTGAGGATGCAGGCATGAGTAGCGAGAGAGCGGCGAGAAACCGCTCCGCCGAAAACCCAAGGTTTCCTGGGCGAGGCTAATCCCCCCAGGGTCAGCCGGGAGCTAAGGCGAGGCCGCAAGGCGCAGCCGATGCACGACGGGCAGACATTCCCGTGCCGGCGCGGGCGCGCTACGACCGATGGGACGACGGGGAAGGATACGCGAGCGGGGTTCTGGACGTCCCCGTGAAAGCGCGTAGGGAGGGGCCCAGGGAAATCCGGTCCCCAACAATCCCGAGACGCGAGACGAGCCGCACGGCGAAGTCGCGGATTCCATGCCTCCTAGAAAAATCCCTAGGCAGCGCCCACGCCGCCCGTACCAAAACCGACACAGGTGGGTAGGAAGAGCATTCCGAGGCGATCGGGGCAACCATGGTCAAGGAACTCGGCATAATCGTCCCGTAACTTAGGGAGAAGGGACGCCCCCCAGCGTGAACCGGCTCGCCCGGGAAGCGCCGGGGGGCCGCAGCGAAAGGGCCCAAGCGACTGTTTACCAAAAACACAGGACTCTGCCAAGCCGCGAGGCGAAGTATAGGGTCTGACGCCTGCCCGGTGCCGGAAGGTCACGGGGATCCGTTAGCCTTTGGCGAAGCGGTGAACCCAAGCCCCGGTAAACGGCGGCCGTAACTATAACGGTCCTAAGGTAGCGAAATTCCTTGTCGGGTAAGTTCCGACCTGCACGAACGGCGCAACGACTTGGGCGCTGTCTCGACCATGGGCCCGGCGAAATTGCATTATCCGTGAAGATGCGGATTCCCCGCGGAAGGACGGAAAGACCCCGTGAACCTTTACTGCAGCTTGGCATTGGCCGCAGGCGCGGCGCGTAGAGGATAGGCAGGAGGCTGCGAAGCCCGGGCGCCAGCCCGGGCGGAGCCGACCTTGGAATACTGCCCCCGTCGCGTCGGCGGCCTAACCCGGGGACGGCCCGGGGACCGTGCCAGGCGGGCAGTTTGACTGGGGCGGTCGCCTCCCAAAGAGTAACGGAGGCGCGCGCAAGGTCCGCTCAGGACGGTCGGCAACCGTCCGCGGAGCGCAAGAGCACAAGCGGGCCTGACTGCGAGGCAGACAAGCCGAGCAGGGACGAAAGTCGGCTCTAGTGATCCGGCGGCCCCGAGTGGAAGGGCCGTCGCTCAACGGATAAAAGGTACTCCGGGGATAACAGGCTGATCTTGCCCAAGAGTCCACATCGACGGCAAGGTTTGGCACCTCGATGTCGGCTCATCGCATCCTGGGGCTGGAGCAGGTCCCAAGGGTACGGCTGTTCGCCGTTTAAAGCGGTACGCGAGCTGGGTTCAGAACGTCGTGAGACAGTTCGGTCCCTATCCTCCGCGGGCGCAGGAGAATTGAGGAGGGCTGCCCCTAGTACGAGAGGACCGGGGCGGACGGGCCTCTGGTGTCCCGGTTGTCGACCAACGGCACGGCCGGCTAGCCACGCCCGGAACGGATAACCGCTGAAGGCATCTAAGCGGGAAGCCGTCTCCGAGATGAGTTCTCCCTTCGGTAAGCCCCCATGTAGAACACGTGGTAGATAGGCCGCAGCTGCAAGCGCCGCGAGGCGTTCAGGCGAGCGGTACTAATAGGGCGAGCCCTTGCACCCATCCTCCCAGCGAGGGAGGGCGGGGCCTGGAACGGATGGATCCTTCGCTTCGGTCGCCATGCGGCCCCCAGGGTCGCCCTGGTTCCGGCATGCGGGCGAGAGCGCCCTGCATGAGCGCGACCACAGAGGCGGGGATCACCCGATCCCATTCCGAACTCGGCAGTTAAGCCCGCCTTCGCCGAAAGTACTGCAGCGCCAGGCTGCGGGAGGACAGGGCGTCGCGCTCATGCAGGGCGCTTCCGCATTTTTCTGGGCCTTACGGCCCTTTTTCCTTTTAGGGGGCCGCGGGCCCCTTTCTTCGTTTTTGGGCAAAAACCGCGTTTCGTCCGTTTCTTGTTTTGTGGAATTGGATACTATTTTCCCTTAGTGAGTCGATAGGGGATGACTATGACCTGGAAAGTGCATGAGGTTCATGGGCGTCTTTATCCCGACCAGGGATGGACGCCTGCAAAAGTGATTCTGGAGGACGAGAAGCATCTCCATGATGCCGACCACCCCGAGGCAAATGGTTGGCCTATTTGGCATTTTCGTCACACTCGACCTACTGAAGGGTCGGGGTCGGGGGTTCTTCCCGATTGCCCAATTGTCGATGTCCACACTCACGCATGGGTCGATAGCTTTGCGCCTCGTATGCGTGCTTATTTCGGAGACAACTTCGGTGCTACGGCGTTTAATCCCGGTACGCTCGATGGCGTTCGAGAGCGAAAACGCGAGCTCGGTGTTACAAAATCGGTGATTCTTCCCGTGCCTACGAATCCTCGTCAGGTGCCGCAATTCAATGATTGGCTGCAGGATTATACCGATGATCCTGATATCGTTCCGTTCATGAGCGTGGTGCGCGATATGGATGACCCTGTCGCCGAGATTCATCGGTGCGCGAAATTGGGCTTTAAGGGCATGAAGCTGCATCCGGTGAATCAGCATTTCAAAATGAGCGACCCTAAAATGTTTCCTATATATGAGGCTGCCATCGAAGAGAACATGGTCATCCTGTTTCATACGGGCTCGGGCATTGATTACCCGACGATTGGCCCTGATTGGGATTGTTCGCCCGTTGAAATCGATCGCTTCTTTAATAAATTCCCTTACGAGCGAACGGTTTTGGCTCATTTGGGCGGTAGCGTGCCCGACTTCACGCATCCGCCCGAGCTGCATCCTGAATGGCCCGGGTATATGGACACGGCTTTCCAGATCGGCCACATTGCCAACGACGATTTCCTGCGCATTGTACGGGAATACGGCACGACGCGCATTTTGTTTGGCACCGATTCTCCCTGGGAGGATACTGCGGACTTTTTGACGAGGCTCGCTCATATTGGCCTGACCGATAGTGAGTTGCGCGATATTTTGTATCGCAACGCCAATACGTTGCTTGACCTTGGTTTGGAGTAGTTCGTTGCCGTCAATAGATTTGCTAGAGGGGTCGCATTTTGCGTCATCGATAGGCATCGGTGAAAATATAAGGTCCTGTTCACGATAGGGGTCGAGCATCCCGCCCGATTATTCAACCGTTCCCATGTTATGAGCTTCTTCTATACCTCGCCTGGTCAATGCGGGGTATACTCTTCTCTACATATGTTGAGCGGGCGCGCTTTCGCCGATGCCCGGTTTGCCGGGCATTTTGGGAAGAGGTGAAAGCGTGTCCACTTATGAAGGAGTGGATAATGGAAGGTTTTGCGCTCATTGACACGGGCATATGGTCTATTGTGCCTCCGCTTTTGGCGCTCGGATTGGCGCTTCTTACGAAGGAGGTGTATTCCTCCCTCACGATTGGCTTTTTTGTTGGCATGGTGATTTATACCTTCACCATCGATGGCGTTGGATTCGGCTCGCTCGTTGATGCGTTCTGTCTGGTTCCCCAAATGATGGGTGAGCAAATTGCCAACAACGGCGCGCTGCTGCTGTTCTTGGCGTTGTTGGGTGCGCTTGTCGTGCTTATTGCTATTGCTGGCGGCTCCCGTGCGTACGGTGCATGGGTTTCGCAGCACGTGAAGAGCGCTCGCCTCGCCCGCGTGATGACTGCCGTTTTGGGTATTCTCATTTTTGTGGACGACTATTTCAACTGCCTTACAGTTGGCGCGGTCATGCGTCCTATCACTGACCGTTTCCGTATGAGCCACGAAAAGCTGGCATGGCTTATCGACTCGAGCGCGGCACCCGTGTGCATTATCGCCCCGGTGTCTTCGTGGGCGGTTGCCGTTGGCGGCTATCTGGGCGATGACGGCTTCAATCTGTTCGTGCAGTCGATTCCGTATAACTTCTACGCGCTCGCGACTATCGTGTTTGTGTTCTTCGTCGCTTTCATTGGATTGGATTTTGGTCCCATGAAGAAGGCCGAGGAGGCTGCCGCGAAGTATGGTTCCGCCGAGGCCGAGGAAGTTGCTGCCGCCAACCCGGGCAAAGTAATTACCCATCCCGACGAGGTCGAGGGCGATACGCGCCTGAGCGTTGCCGCCGAGCGCACCGCTGCTAAAATCGCCGCGAAGAATAACCCGCAGACCGCCCGCGATTTGCCTGCAACCGTTATTGCGGAAGAGACCGAGCTCGCTGAAGCGTTTGAGGCGAATAAGGCCGAAGCTCAGTTCAAGGGAATGGAAGTGTCCAATAAGGGCAAAGTGTTCGACCTTATTGTGCCTATTCTCGTTTTGATTGTGTTCTCCATTTGGGGCATGCTCTATATCGGCGGTTTCTTCGAAGGTGTCGAATTTGCGGCTGCCGTTGGCGAGAATCCCGTTGCTGGCTTGTGTATTGGCTCGTTTGTGGCGCTGGTCGTGGCTGCTGCCATGTACCTGCCTCGTGGCTTGTGCACGCTCCAGGGCTATATGGAAGGCGTTGCCGAAGGCGCGCGCTCCATGGTTGGGGCCATTATGATTCTCGTGCTCGCCTGGTCGCTCGGCGGCGTGTGCCGCTACATGATCGGCACGGGACCGTTCGTCAGCGGTTTCCTGAATGGATTGGGCATTAGCCTTACTCTGCTGCCGTTCGCCATTTTCCTGGTTGCGGCATTCATCGGCTTTTCTATGGGTACGAGCTGGGGCACCATTGCTCTCATTCTGCCCATCGTTGTCGGCGTGTTTGACCCGAGCGACCCGCTGTTCTTGGTTGCCATCGGTGCGACTCTCGGCGGCGCGGTGTATGGCGACCATATCTCGCCGATTTCCGATACGACGATTCTTTCGTCTGCCGGAGCCGAGTGCAATCATATGGCACACGTGTCGACGCAGATTCCGTACGCATCCATTGTGTTCGTGTCGGGCGCTATCGGTTATATCCTTGCGGGCATCATGGGCAGCCCTTGGATTCCGTTGGTCGTCACTATTGTGCTGGCGTGCGGCGGCTTCGTCGCGATTGCCAAAATCATGAACAAGAAAGACGCTGCGGCGTAAGGGTTCGATACAGAAAAGGCCGGGTTCGCCCGGCCTCTTTTATGTCATCCGTCGAGATTTGCCCGTCATGCGTTTTTGATTCGGTCAGGCTCTGGCTCGCACGAACAGCACATTCGGTGCTGTTCGGCTCGTGCGGAATCTATCGGAAACGCATGACGGGCGAATCTCATAGAGGGTTTTATGCCTGCCGGTAGTCAATTCCGTCGAAGTAGCTGCGGAAATCTACGTGGCGGCTGCTGTGGGGGCAGATGAATTTATGGGCGGCTAGGAAATACTCGTCGGTCATTGCGGCGAGATAGTCGACGACGATTTGGTGCGGCTCTTCTTTTCGGTAGGGCGCCTCGTCGTCGTAAAGATGGCGCTGGTGTTCGATTTTTTCGATGTGATGCTTGAAGAGCGGGGAGCTTTCATTGTTCGCCTTCAGGTCGCGAAGCAGCTGTTCGTAGAGCTCCTCGAACATGGGGCGAATTTCTTCTTCGTAAATATCGCCCTGATCACCGGCCAAATAGATGCGTTCGTAGTTTTCGGCTTTTGCGGTTTTGAGCGCTGCGAAGGCGTCATCGCTCATCTCGATATGGTCGCGAAGGTAACTATGTTCGACGATATCGACGGTGAGATTGTTGATGATTTCCGCATTCATGACCCCCATGGGGCCGGCAGTGAAGTGCTTGTCCGATTCGAGCGCGCCAACGCCCATGGCGTCTTGGCGATCTTTGCCCACATACGCAATCATGTCGGAAATGCGCACCACGCAGCCCTCGAGCGTTGCTGGACGCAAGTGCCCGATGGCTGATTCGTCGGTATAGCACGCTTCCATATGGGCATCGAGCTCGTCGAAGGAATGCGTGGTGCCCAAATAGAACGTTTTCTGGCTGCTTTCGCCGTTGTGGCACAATATGCCGTCGAGCGTTTGTAGGCTTACGTTGCGAGCGTACAGGTGATCAAGCACCCGCGCGCTGTGGACGTTATGGTTGAAATAGCGCCCTGTGTCGGCATGGTAAAGGTCGTTCAAGATGTGCTCGCCCGCATGTCCGAAGGGCGTGTGTCCCAAATCGTGACCGAGGGCAATGGCTTCCGTGAGGTCTTCGTTCAGGCGCAGCATGCGTGCGATGGTGCGCGCGGTGCGGGCGACGAGTTGCACGTGCAGGCCGCGTCGTGAGATGTCGTCATTGCGCACGAAGCTGAACACCTGGGTTTTGCCCGCATACCGGTTATAGGGCGGGACGTTGAGGATCTTATCGATGTCTCGACAGAACGGGGGGCGGTGCAACCGTTGCGACATGTCTCGCTTGGGGTTGCGCCGTATAACGTCTTCGTTCTTGCAGCGATAAGGGTTGGAAATGCCTTTATCGGTATCGCCATTCCACCGGTCGATGAACTCGGAAGAGAAGTTGTTGTAGGCCATGGCTGCTCCTTGGCTGCGTTTCGAAAGTCGATATGCCGAGTATACGACATCGGCGCATGCCGGCTGCAGGGAAGCGGAAAGGGCTTCGCATGTGCGATTTCGGTCATTCATAGGCGGGCGCTTTTAATTGGGCGGTCGTGCTTGTCAACCTCCTATGCTTCCTTGAAACCTTTTTGAAAAAATTGTTCCACTGTAGCGTGCGATAGTGATATAGTCTCCGTCAGCACCTTGAGGGATTGAGGTTAGCCTTTTTCCTCTCTCTTGTCGCTCTTCTCAATCCTCCAAGGCCACAAGTGCATAGCGCCACCCCGTCGATACGTCTTGAATCGAAGCTTTCCCGGCCGAGACTGGACGCGTTAGGGGCCTCTGGAGAATCCCAATCATTTGGGTGCCGAAGGGGCAAGCGCCGCGAAACCCATGATCGCGCGGCGTGAAACTCTCAGGCAAAAGGACAGAGCAGCTTCGCAGCTTGTTGCAGGTATTCGTGCATGCGCATCCCCGCAACAGCTCTTCTTCTGTTTATCTCCTTATATTCACAGGCTCCTTCGCTTTCTGAAAACGTGTCGCGCGGCGTTAGATAGTCGGACGTTTCGCGATGCGGAATGAAGAAAGGAAGAGTTGTGGAACAGTTTTTCGCCACGGTGAACAGCATTTTGGTCGCCATCGACGATTTTATTTGGGGCGTGCCGCTGATGGTTCTCATTTTGGCCGGCGGCATTCTTCTGACCGTGCGCCTGCGCGGCTTGCAGTTTGCTAAGTTGCCCCGCGCGCTTCGCTACATGATGAAGAACGAAAAGGGCGAAGACGCCCATGGCGAGGTATCGAGCTTCGGCGCGCTGTGCACGGCGCTTTCGGCCACCATCGGCACGGGCAACATCGTGGGCGTTGCGACGGCTATTGTTGCCGGCGGCCCGGGTGCGATGTTCTGGATGTGGCTCGCCGCGTTGTTCGGAATGGCAACGAAGTATTCCGAGGGCCTGCTCGCTGTGAAGTATCGCAGCATCGACGAAGACGGCCACGTGCTCGGTGGCCCGTTCTACTACATCGAGCGCGGCATGAAGCAGCGTTTGCCCCAGATTTCCTGGCGCTGGCTCGCAAAGATCTTCGCGTTCTTCGGAATGTGCGTTGGCCTGTTCGGCATTGGTACCTTCACTCAGGTGAACTCTATCAACTCGGCTATCACCGGCTTCTTTGATCCGAATATGGCGCATACCGTGAGTCTGTTCGGCATGGAATATTCGCTCGCTACGGTTGTCGGATCGCTCGTTGTCGCCATTTTCGTTGGTCTGGTTGTCATTGGTGGTCTGAAGCGCATTTCGAGTGTTGCTCAGAAGGTCATTCCCATCATGGTTGTCGTCTATGTGGGCTTCTCTCTGGTGCTCATCGTGGTGAACATCGCCGCCCTGCCCGATGCGCTGGTCACGATTGTCGAGAGCGCGTTTGGCCTGCGTGCCGCTGCTGGTGGCGCTCTGGGTGCGATTATCATTGCTATGCAAAAGGGTATCGCGCGCGGTATTTTCTCTAATGAGGCCGGTCTTGGTTCTGCTCCTATTGCTGCTGCCGCCGCTCAGACCAAAGAACCCGTGCGTCAGGGTCTCGTGTCCATGACGGGCACCTTCCTTGACACGATTGTCGTGTGCTCCATGACTGGTTTGGCTCTCGTGATGACGGGCGCGTATCAGATTCCGGGCCTTGAGGGAGCGGCTGTTACCACTGCTGCATTCCAGACTGGCTTGCCGTTCATTCCCGGCGAGGCCGTGAGCTTCGTGCTTATGATTTGCTTGGCTTTGTTCGGTTTCACCACTATTCTCGGTTGGGACTACTATGGAGAGCGTTGCCTCGAGTATTTCAGCAACGGTTCGAAGAAGGCCGTGAAGGCGTATCGCTGGGCGTACATCGCCTGCGTGTTTGCTGGTCCGTACATGACCGTTGCCGCTGTGTGGACCATTGCCGACATCTTCAACGCGTGCATGGCCATTCCGAACATGATTGCCCTGATTGTGCTTTCGGGCATGGTTGTTCGCGAGACCAAGGACTTCTTCAAGCGTCTTGAGGAAGCGAACGGCGATGAGGAGGCTATGGTTCCGAATAAGGCGCAGTAAGAATCGATTCGCCCGATGGAAGCGGGTGGCGGTGAGCTGATTGGCTTCATTTGAAGTTGCGGCTCGCTGCCGCCCGCTCGTTTGAAGAAACTTAGAGCCAAGGGCGCTTTCGCTGTTTGCAGCTTTATAATATCCCCCATGAACCGACGCGCCTTCGGGCGCGTTTTTGTTGTTTGCGGAAAGACGGGAACCAAACGTGGTCGACCAGGAGAAAATCCAACAGGCTGTTCGCCTTTTGCTCGAGGGCATGGGGGAAGATGTTGAGCGCGAAGGGCTGCTCGAGACGCCTCAGCGCGTGGGGCGCATGTATGCTGAAATTTGTCGAGGCATGGACGAGTCGGCATCGGAGCATTTGTCCACGACGTTTTCCATCGACTCCGACGATATGGTCGTCGAGCGCGATATTCAGTTCTATTCGCTGTGCGAGCACCACTTGCTTCCGTTTTATGGCAAGGTGCATCTCGCCTATATCCCCAACGGCCGCGTGACGGGGCTCTCGAAGCTCGCGCGCACGGTTGAGGTGTTCTCTCGACGTCTGCAGCTGCAGGAGCGATTGACTTCGCAAATCGCCGATGCGCTCATGGACGATTTGGGCGCGAAGGGCGCTATTGTCATGGTCGAGGGCGAGCACATGTGCATGTCGATGCGCGGTGTGAGCAAACCGGGCGCTTCGACCGCAACGCTTGCAAAGCGTGGTGTCTTCGAAGGCGATCAAGCGCTGGTTGATGAATTCTTCCGCTTGATTGGGAAATAGTCCGAGTGCATAGACTATCGATGAGCCTTGCTTTTTTGCGAGGCTTATTATTTTGATTGACCGAATACAGGACCGGGGAGGCGAGTATGGCGAAGCCCGATAAAACCGAACGATTCAAAGTGACCGAACGCGAGGCCGGAACGGGGCGCGTTGTGCACGAAATGCAGGGCGACGCTCCGGTCTTGTCGGCGGCAAGCCCGTCTGACGGCGCGAAACTTGAAGGCTTCGAGGGGCCGGTTAACCCCCTTGCGGTCGACCCTCATATTTCTGCGACTTCTGTGCCCGCAACGGGCGGCGGAGTTTCTGCCGTCGAGGTTTTGCCGACGGGTGTGTCGCCTCTTGGAGCGGCATCGACGAAGACCGCATCGATGATTGCGCGCGAGCAGGAGCTCGAGTTGCGCGGTATTTGCGGAAATGACCAGGTCATGCCTGCGGTCGATGCAATTCGCCGCCATCCCGATTTCGTCGACCATATGAAGCGCATCCATCGTGCAGAATTGAGTCGCGAGTTTTGTTGCCACGGGATTGACCACCTGCTCGACGTGGCACGCATCGCGTATATTCGCGTGCTTGAGCGCAAAATGCCTTTCCGAAAAGAAACGGTCTATGCGGCAGCCTTGCTTCACGATTTGGGCAAGGCTGAGCAGTATGAGCACGGTGAGCCCCATGAGGTTGCGGGAGCTCGTGTTGCGACGAATATCTTGATGGATATCGATGGTTTCTCGGCGCTTGAAAAAACGGCCATCGTTGCTGCGGTGGCACAGCACCGCAGCTTCGCCGATGATGCCTCGCCGTTAGGCAAGCTGCTCTATGAGGCCGACAAGGTTTCTCGCCCGTGTTACGCGTGCGTAGCGCGCGAGCGATGCGATTGGCTGCCCGAAAAAATGAACGTTGGTATTAAAATTTAGGTTGAACAGGGGATACGATGGATGAAATTCGCATCGTCGATTTAGAGGTATTCGCGAACCATGGCGTGTTTCCAGAGGAAAACGCGCTGGGGCAGAAATTCATCGTGAACCTCGTGTTGCGCGGCGATTTTTCTGCGGCATGCAAAAGCGATGTCCTGGACGATTCCGTCGATTATGGCGCGGTGTGCCATCTGGTCGATGCGACGTTGCGCGCATCGACGTTCAAGCTGATTGAGCGCGCGGCGCAGGCTGTGGCCGACGCCGTGTTGGGCAGATTTCCGCTGGTTCAAGAAATTGATATTGAGCTGAAAAAGCCCTGGGCGCCTATTGGCTTGCCCGTTGCGTATGCCTCGGTGAAAATTACACGAGGGCGATAGGCTGAATTGAGCGCAGACGGGTCACTCTTTTTTCGGCCTGGGAAATATTTCGCTTATCACGATGGCGCAGAAGATGAGCGCGAAGCCAGCAAGCAGCATCCAGGTGAGTTCTTCGCCATAAAGCAACACGGAAAACGCCACGCCAAACACGCTTTCAAGCGAGAGCAAAAGCGACGCTTGCGCCGGGGGGATTTTCGCTTGTGCCACATTCTGGAATACCATGGCCAAACATGATGCGAAAATCACCAGGTAGCCGAGCTGTACCCAGAAATCGATGCCAAGCGACGAGAAAGCAGGCGTAGGCTCGCTGAGCGCTCCAATTGCGATGCCGCACAGGCCGCTTGTGCCGATTTGCACGATGGTGATGGTCATGATGTCTCGACGGTCGGCGAAAACGGGCACCATAACCATATGCAGCGCGAAGAACACGGCCGAGAGCAGGGTCATCGCATCGCCCCAGCGCATAGAGAGCGTGAAATCGCCACCGAGCGAAACGAACCCGACGCCCGCAATGCACATGACGGCGGCTACCAGGTTGAATACCGTGGGGCGACGCTTCGCCACAATCCAGTAAAGAAAAGGCACCATGACACAATACGTCGCAGTAAGAAACGCGTTGCGGCCGGGGGTCGTATCGGTGATGCCGATAGTTTGAATCCAGAAGCCCAAAAACGAGAGCACGCCAAGCACGACGCCTGCAAAAAGATGGCTCGTATTGAAGTTCGCATGCAGCGTTTCATGGAACACCACGGCCAGAATTGCCGCGGTGGCGACGAAGCGCATGCCCATAAGCCACGCGGGCGATACGGCATCGACGGCGTCTTTTACGACAACGAAGCTGAAGCCCCAAATAATGGTGGCTGCAATAATGAGCAACTTGTAGAACAGGGAGGGGAGTTCTTTTTTCACTGGAATTCTTTCGTGATTCTTGCTGCGGCGACGCCGCGTTTTCTTTGCCTATTGTACGAGTTGCGACGTTGATTTGGCAGGAAGTGCGCCCATGGGGCCCTTTTGCAGGGGCCTTGGGCACTGAAATGATGGCGCGGAATAGCGTGAGCAGGCATTTTGCTTTATACGAGTTTGTTTTGCCTTTGGCTTTCAACGAAAGAGGGCCCCTTTGGTGCGATTCCTGCCAATGTGCGCGGCTTCATATGCAATGAGGCCCCATTGCGACGTTTTCTGTCGTGAATTACTGCGAATTTCCTTTCTTTAGGGGAAAGGTTTCGCTTACCGCGATGCCGAAGGCGATAAGCGCGAAGCCGATGATCGCTGTGATGGTAAGCGTATCGCCGAAGAAGAGCACGGCGAATGTCACGCCGAACAGGCTTTCGGTCGACAGCAGCAAGGCGGCGGGTGCTGCGGGAACGTGTTTGATGCCAATATTCTGGAAGCAGAGCGCGCCGCACGAAGCGAACACCACAAGATACACCATACCTGCGAACACCGAAGGGTCGGCAAACGTGGTTAAGTTCGGTGTGCCTTCCGTTGCTGCTCCCCACGCCATGCCAATGAGGCCGGCGACGATGAATTGGATCGCGGAAAGCGCGAGCGCATCGCGCCCATCCGAGAGGCGCGCCGATACCGCCATATGTAAACCAAGGAAAAAGGCCGAGGCGAGCATGATTGCTTCGCCGATTCCGAAGGTGAGCGAGACTTCGCCCGCTCCGGAAAACGAGATGAAGCCAATGCCGGCTAGGGCGAGCAATGCCGCGGCGATGTTGTAACGTGTGGGGCGTTGCTTTGAAATCGCCCACGCGATGAAGGGCACCATGATGGAATACGTGCCCGTAAGGAACGTCCCCTTCGATGCTGTGGTGAATTGAAGGCCCGATGTGTTGAGCAGATATGCCGGCGCGAGAACGAGGCCGATTATTGCGCCGGCAACGAGCATCTCTCGATTAAGGCATTGTGCGACGCGTTTACGGAAAACGATGAGCAAGAGAATGCCTGCGAGGAAAAACCGAATGCCCATAAGCCAGGCAGGGGGAAACACTGCGACAGTGTCCTTGATGATGCAAGTGCTGAGGCCCCAAATGGCGGCGGCGCCGAGGAGCATGGTCTTATATCCCCATTGGGGAAGTGTCGTTGCAGAGGTTGGAGGATTGTTCGTGATGTGTGCCATGCCTGCCATTGTAGCGGGGCGCTTGAAGCGAATCGAGGGTTGCGTATCGCGTGAAGTTAGGTATTTCAAATGGGGTGCTCGCGAACGCGAATCTAAGGGCACTTGCCGAATGGCGTTCGCTCCATCGTCGGGAACACGATTGCGATTAAAAAAGAAACGCCCCTCGGTTGAGGAGCGTTTCCTGAAATTGCGAGCTTGGCCGCTAGTTCGTCGTGCTTCCGGCGCCTGGAGTGTTGCCGGAATTGTTCGTGTTATCACCCGTGGGGCTCGACGATTCGGGCACGACGTAAATGGTGATCACGGTGTCGCTGTCGACCTTCTTGCCGGCGGTGGTGCTTTGCTTGGCAACCGTTCCCGGGGTTCCCGAACCGGCGGATGCCGTATCAAGCGCATAGGCGAGGTTATACGAGAGCAGCGTGTTGATCGCTTCGCTCTGGCTCATGCCCGTGACCGACGGAACGGTGACCTTGTTCTTTTCGGGGTCTTGGCCCTGCGATACAGTGATGGTCACGGTGCCGCCCTTTTCAAGCTTGCCGCCGTTGGGGTTTTGCGACATGACGATGCCTTCGCCGTATTTATCGCTGTAGTCGCCCGTTTCGACCTGCACGGTGAACCCGGCGCTTTCCAGCTGGGCTTTTGCGCTTGCCTGGTCGGACCCGACTACGTTAGGCACCGACGTGTCTTCGGGGCCCGTGGAAATCCAATATTTGACCGTGGTGCCCTCGTCGACTTCCTTGCCTGCGGCGGGGTCTTGCCTGCTCACGGTGTTTTTATCGGCGTCGGATGCCTCGTTGCCGGCGTATTGGGCCTTCAGGCCAGCGTCTTTCAGCGCCTTTTCGGCCTGTTCGGATGTCATGCCCGAGAGGTTGGGAATGGAGCCCTTCTTTACGCCCTTCGAAATGACGATGTTGATCTTACCGCCCTTCTCGAGGTCGCTGTCGGCTTCGGGGTCTTGCTTGCACACGCGACCCGCTACGGTTTCGGCGTCGTAGTCTTCGGTGACGGTGCCTACGGTGTAGCCGGCTTTTTCAATGGTTTGAACGGCGGCCTCCTGGGTTTGGCCAATCACGTTGGGAACTTTATCGCCCCCGCCGAGACCTCCCGTTATCGCGAACGCGAGCGCGGCGATAACGGCGATTGCCGCGATGGCCGCGACAGCGATAAGGGGACCGCGTTTCTTGCTCTTCGCCTTGCCCATGTCGATATCGTTGCCGCTGCGGTATGAGTTCGTTTTCATTCCCGCGTCGCTGCCGATGGGCTGCATAACGGCGGTGCCGCCCGCTTCGCTTGCCATGCCGGGCACGCTGCCCATGACCGACGTGGGAGCGCTTGCGAAGCCGCCCGCCGCACCGGCGATGTTCACAGGGCGTCCCATGAGGAAGTCGTCGAGCGCCTGCTTCATATCGCGCGCCGTTTGGAAGCGGTTGTAGGGGTTTTTGTCCATCGCCTTCAAGATAATGGCTTCGAGGTCGGGCGAAATGTCGGGCTTGACCTGCGAAGGGGGCAGGGGCTCTTCCTGAACTTGCTTCATGGCGACGCTTACGGCATCGGGGCCGTCGAAGGGAAGTTGGCCCGTGGCGGCTTCATAGAGCACGCAGCCGAGCGAGTACATGTCAGAGGCGCCGGTGAGCTCTTTGCCCTGGGCCTGCTCAGGCGAAATGTAGTGCGCCGTGCCAAGCACGCTGCTCGTTTGCGATTTCACGGAGTTTTTCGCGCGGGCGATACCGAAGTCCATGACCTTCACGTTGCCGTCGGGTTGGACCATGATGTTTTGCGGCTTCACGTCGCGGTGGATGATGTCTTGGTTATGCGCGACGGAAAGCGCTTGGCACACTTGGCTGCCGATCTCGGCGACCTTGCGCTGATTGATGGCGCCACGCTGCAGAATAGCGCTCTTCAAATCGGTGCCGCGCACGTATTCCATGACGATGAAGTATGTGCCGTCATCGTGGCCCCAGTCGTACACGTTCACGATGTAGGGGCTCTGCAGGTTGGCCGCCGATGCGGCTTCCTGCTTGAAGCGCGCCGCGAATTCAGGGTCGGCTGCGTATTGCGGCAGCATCACCTTCACAGCGACAATGCGGCCGAGCGTTTGGTCCTGGGCCTTGTAGACCTCGGCCATGCCGCCAATGCCGATGCGCTCGGTGATGCGGTATCGGCCGTTGAATACTCTGCCTATCACGTTTCTCTCCTCACCTTCCGCCGCCGCGGATGGACCTATGGTTAAGCGCTTTTCGGCTGGTGCGTTTTCCTGGTTCGATTGCCGAGCGCTTTCTTTCGTTAAATACCTTATTTTATTCCAACTACAGCAGGCCTTGCGCCTGAAGTGCCGAAGTTAACACCTTCTGCGCACGCACGCTCGCCAGGCCCGATTCGTCGGTGCCGTGCACGCCTTCTTCGATGAGCACAGCGACGGCAACCGAGGGGTTGTCGGACGGTGCGAAGCCCACGAACCAGCTGTCGTTGTATTCCTTGTTCGTCTCGGCTGTGCCGGTTTTGCCGGCGACCTGCACGCCTTGGATTTTTGCTCCCGCGCCGGTGCCGTTGTTCACGACGCCTTCCATCATTTCGGTGATGGTTTTCGCTGAAGAGCTCGACATGACGCTGCCGAGGTTCTTCGGAGTTGCGCTGAAGGAGCGCTCGCCTTGGGCGTTGTAGACGCCTTCAACGAAGTATGGCTTCTCGAGCACGCCGTCGTTGGCAATCGCCGAGGCGACCATCGCCATTTGCAGCACGGTGGCCTGCGGGCCTGCGGGGCTTGCGTGCTCGCCTACCGGCTGGCCGCATGCCGCCCACGCGGTTTCCCACGTGGTCATCTCGTCGGGGTCGGGCATGAGGCTTGCCGTGGTGGGGATGTCGGTGTCAATGGCGCTGCCGAAGCCGAACTTCTGCGCGGTTTTCACGAGCAGGTCGCTGCCGACTTCCTCACCGAACTGGCCGAATGCCGTATTCGACGAAACGGCGAGAGCCTGGGCGAGCGTGATGGTGCCATAGCCAATGTCGTCGGCGTTGGTGACCGATGCGTTGCCGATGGTCATTTGCGCAGGCGCGTCGACGGTGGTGGAAGGCGTGGCGAGGTTGCCCTCGATAAGCGCAGTAAGCGTGACGAGCTTGAATGTGGAGCCCGGCGCATACACGGCGCTCGTGGCGCGGTTGATGAGCGCACCATTCGTGGCGTCGGCGCCGCTTGCGGCCTGGGCCAATATGTCGTCGACGTCGTTGATGTCGTAAGTGGGCGAGCTCGCGCAGGCGAGCACCGCGCCCGTTTTCGGGTTCATGACCACGACGGCGCCCTTGTAGCCCTCGAGCACCGATTCGGCGGTTTTCTGAATCTCGGAATTGATCGTGAGGCGCACGTCGTTGCCGGGCGCCTCGATTCCCGCCATGCTGTTCACTACGTCGGTCCAGCCTGCGAAGCTCGAATCGCCTTTCAGCGCGTTGTTCTGCGAGGCCTCGATGCCCGATGCGCCGTAAACCTGCGAGTAGTATCCCACCAGGTGAGCTGCGAGCGAACCCTGCGGATATTCGCGCGTGTATCCGCCATCGTCTGCCTGCACGCTGTCGGCCAACACGACGCCATCGTATGTGGAGATGGAGCCGCGTTCGGTGCGCGCTTCTTTATAGAGCGTGTGGTTGTTGCCGGGGTAGCTCTGATACTCGTCGGCCATAAACACCATAACGTAGGTGAGGTTCGCTACAAGCGCCGCGAACATGAGCGCGAACGCGAGCGCGGTATTGGTGAGACGTTTGCCCAGGGCAACGCGGCCGAGCACGCCCGTTTCTGCGGGGCGGCCGTGCGAGCCGTGCGCGCCAATGGGAGCCATGCGGCTCGTTCCGTCGCGAACTTCCGAGTTGATGCCGGTGCCCTCGTCGCCGCATCGCAGCAAAAGGCCAATGCCAATGAAGCTTGCGAGCAGGGAAGATCCACCTTGGCTAATGAAAGGCAGGGTAAGGCCTGTAAGCGGAATGAGTCGCGTAACGCCGCCCACGATGATGAACGCCTGAAGCACGATGGTCACGGTGCAGCCTACGGCCATCATGGCCGACATGTCGCTTTTCGCGCGAGCCGCGGTCGCGAAACCGCGAATGCACAGACTCAAATACAAAAGCAGCACGGCGGCTCCGCCGAGCAAGCCCGTTTCTTCGGCGATGGCGGCGAAGATGAAGTCGGACTCAACGACGGGGATGTTTTCGGCGAGGCCGTTGCCGATGCCTACGCCCACCATGCCGCCATCGGCCAGGGAATAGAGCGTTTGGCACAGCTGATAGCCATTGCCCGATGCGTCAGAGAACGGGTCGAGCCAGGTGTTCACGCGAATTTGCACGTGGCCGAAGAACTGGTACAAAAACACGCAGCCAATGGCGGCAAGGCCGAAGCCCACCACTAAATAGAGCTTCTTTCCGCTTGCGATATAAAGCATGACCAGGAACAGCACGAAGCATACAAGCGCGCTTCCCAAATCTTTCTCGAACACGACGATGATGAACGAAATCGCCCACATCACGAGCAGTGGCGCAAGCGTTCCCAGGTCGGGAACGCGGAAACGGCCAACGCGCACGGTGAAAATGGAGAGCATCTCGCGGTTTTGCGCCAAATACGACGCCAAGAAGATGACGATGCAGATTTTCGCGATTTCGCCTGGCTGGAAGCTGAAAGGACCAAGCTTCAGCCAAATGCGGCTGCCGAGGATTTCCTGGCCGAGGCCGGGAATCATGGGGGAGAGCAGCAAAATGATGCCCAGCACCATGAACGTATATTTGTATTGTGAGAGACGGTCGATGTTGCGCACGACCGCCAGAGTGATCACCATGCACGCGATGCCCACGAACAGCCAGATGATCTGGCTTACCGCCAAATCGGGCGCGAGGCGCGTGACGAATGCGATGCCGATGCCGGAAAGGCCGAATGTGATGGGCAGAATGGCCGGATCGGCGTTTTTCGCGAGGAAGCGGGTGGCGATGTGCGCCACCACAAACGCGGCGAACAGGCCGAGGGGCGCGGTGAGCGATTCGAGAGAAAGCGACGTGCCTTGCTGAACGAGCACCATGGCGAACAGCAGCACAACGAACGGCGCCGCCAAGCACAAAAGCAGCAGTTCGGTATTGCGACGGCTCATTATTTGTCACCACCCTTTCCCTCATTGGCGTCGTCCTGCGTTTTTTCGGAAGTCGCTTGCGATTTCCACGTGCTCACGAGCGAATCGGCGTCGGCCACGGAATCGACGCGCATGCCGCCGTTTTCGGTGAGCCTATCGATGGTGTTTTGCGGAAGGTCCAAATCGTTTGTTTTCACGCCGGTTTTATGGTCGAGCGTGTAGGTTTGGATGCCGAATACCTCGCCCGGCAGGCCGCGGTTCACGACAATCTCGTTATTCGAATCGACGGTAAGAAACGCCACGTGGTTCAAATAGGCATACGAGCCGAAGGCGGTTGCAGCGAGCACGGCAAGAAGCGCAAGCGCGCCGATAATGGCGCCCGTTCGGCTGCGGAACCGCGCTTTTTTCACGCGGGTCTCTTCGTCGCCTTTCACATCGATTACGACGGCGGTCACGTTGTCGTAACCGCCTGCCTTAATCGCCTCGTTTACCAGGATGTTTGCGCAAAGCTGCGGGTCGCAACGACGCACAAGCACGCTTTGAATGACGTCGTCTTCAATCATCGACGAAAGGCCGTCCGAACACAAAAGCAGCCTGTCGCCGCCTTCGAGCGTCATCTCGTAAATATCGGGAAGGGTTCGCGGATCGCTGCCAAGCGCTCGGGTGATGACGCTGCGTTGGGGATGCACGCGGGCCTGTTCTTCGGTGATTTCGCCCGCTTCAACCATGTCGGCCACGAGCGAGTGGTCGCGCGTGATGCGCTGAAGGTTGCCGCGATGCAGCAGGTAGGCGCGCGAATCGCCAACCTGTGCCACCACGAGGCGAACTCCGTCGACCACGGCGGCGGTCATGGTGGTTCCCATGCCTTGTTTGCCGCGCCCGTCGACCGCGGCGCGAATAACCGCGCGATTCGCTTCGACCACGGCGCGCGCAAGCGCATCGCCGTCGGCGGTGTCGGGTGCGTTTTCGACAAGCGTTTGGATGGCGATTTCGCTGGCGACCTCACCTGCCGCATGGCCGCCCATGCCGTCGGCGACGGCGAATACGGGTGGGGCCACGGTCAGGCTGTCTTCATTATGGTCGCGAACCAGGCCGACGTCGGTACGAGAACCGTATTCGGGAAAATCGACCTTGGCGTGGCGGCCGCGGCGCTGGGCCTTCTTCGCGGCGGCCATTATTCGTACCTCACTCGCATGGTGACGTCGCCGATATTGACCACATCGCCGCTCTTGAGCGCGACAGGTTCAGCGATGCGCTGGCCGTTTACGGCAGTGCCGTTCGTTGAACCCAAGTCTTCAACGAACAGGTTTTGGCCCATGATGGAAAAACGCGCGTGGCGCGCGGAAACGTAGCTCGCGCCAATCACGATGTCGGCGCCAGGCGAGCGACCCACGATAACGGGGCCGCGTACGGGCATTTTCACGCCGCGCAGCTCTTTGGGCCCGCGTTCTACCGACACCTCCCAGGCCTTTTCTCGTTTGCGCTGGCCTTTCACCAGGCCAATTCCCGTTTTCATGATGGCGAACAGGAAGAGATACAAAAGCGCGACGAACAGAAGACGGCCAACTAAAAGGACGATGTCGATCACGGAAGGGCTCCTAACGCAGTGAGAAGATGAAATCGGTGATGCCGAGCGTGATGCGGTCGCCGTCGGACAGGCCGCGTCGCGTGACGGGCGCGCCGTTGACGAGCGTGCCGTTGGTGGAGCCAAGGTCGGTAATGACCCAGACGCCCTGCGGTTCGAATTCGATTTGCGCGTGCTGGCGCGAAGCATTCAGGTCGTTCACGACGATGTCGTTGCCCGTTTCGCGGCCGAGGAGCACGCGGTTGGTGGCAAGGTCGTAGGAGCGATTCGATGCGACGTCGATGAGACGCGCGCGAACGGCATTGGCATTGGGAATTTGGTTTGCCTGTGCGGCACCCGCAGTGAACGCGACGGTTCCGGGAACGCCCGCATAAGCGGCATTGCCCGGCATGCCAGGCGTGCCACCTGCGGCTTCGGCGACGTGGGCGACATCGGGGAATGCGCCAGCTCCGCCTGCGGGGTAGGTCGCGGGGAATGCGCCGGGGAACGCGGGGGCCTGCTCAGGCAAAATGACCGGTTCGGGCGCGGGAGGCTGCGGAATGCTCTGCGCGAACGATTGGGCGGCCTGGGCTCCGGCGGCAGCCGGCTGTGCGACGTGCTGCTGGTTGGCGTAGGCGGGAGCTTCGGGTTCAATCACGGGCGGTACGTTGACCGGCGCATGGGGATCGCTGAAGTTCTCGCTGTTGAACGTGTATTCGCCGTAGTTGGCGTCGTAATCGATTTCGTCTTCGTTGACCTGGGGCAGCGGCGGCTTTGCGACGGGTTGCTGGGCCGCGACGTATGCCGCGCCTGCTGCGGCGCCGTATCTGGGCGCCTGACCGAAAGCCGCATTTCGATTGGGCTGCGCGTAGGCGGGTTGTTGGGGCTGCGCTTGCGGTTGCTGACGGTATGCGGGTTGCTGCTGGGGTTGCTGCGCGTAGCCTCGGCCACCGGCGGGAGCCATGCCGTAACGCTGCATTTCCTCATCGCGCAGCTGCGCGATGATGGGTGCGCTCACCACTTCGGCGATCACGTCGAATTTTCCGTGCTTCAGGCTCTCGTCCACGATGAAGCGCACGAGCGGCTTGCAATCCAGGGCCAGACCTTCGGAAGACGCTGCCGATTCAAGGCGCGTTTCGGTTTCGCCCGCAAGCGTGGGATAAAAGCCGAAGAGACGCTGGTCGTCGTCGGCGTTCACGAGCACGGTGTAGAGCGTGGGGGCGAATTCGCGGCCCGCACTCACCATTTTCTCGCGGCGCATTTGCTTTTCAGCCTTCTTCATTATTTGGACGGGCGAGATGGGGGCGTTGTTCATTTTCCCCGCTGCACCCTCGAAGGTATCTTCCATTTTGCCTTCGAATTTCGAGAAGAATCCCATGGGCGACTCAAGCCTTTCTGCGGTTTTAATACGTGAGCTTAAAAAAGATATAATAGCCAACCATTAAAACAGAAAGGCCATGTGGCGTGCAAAATCTCATCTTGAACAGATATAGGCCGCTCGAGGAAGCGGGCGCGGGCGGTTTCGCGACGGTGCTTGCGGCGTGGGATACGCGTATCCAGCGACGCGTGGCTATTAAGTGCCTGCGCCTTGACGGCTACGCGTCGCCCGCTGATGCGCGCTCGCCGCGCGAGATTCCCGGGCTCGATGAGGCACGCACGGCTGCCATGCTGTCCGATTCGCACATTGTGGGTGTGTACGACTTCGACGCATCGGGCGCCCAGGCGTATTTGATCATGGAATACATGGATGGCATCACGCTCACCGAGCTCATGCGCGAGGAGGGTGCGCTGTCGCTCGATGTGGCGACGTGTGTGTTCGAGGCCGTGGCCGGTGCGCTCGAAACGGCGCATGAAAACCAGGTGCTTCACCTCGATATCAAGCCCGATAACGTTTTGATTAACCGGCAAGGCCAGGTCAAAGTGGCCGATTTTGGTCTGTCGCAGTTGTCGCATGCGGCGGGGTATGGCAGAGCGGCGGGTGGAACCATTGGGTATATGCCGCTCGAGCAAATGCGTCTTGAAGCGTGCGACGCGCGTACCGATGAATGGGCGCTTGCCGCGCTTACCTATGAAATGCTCGTGGGCGAAAATCCATTTCGGGCGCCTGGCCTCGATGCTGCCGAACGTGCCATTGAGCAGGCGGAAGTGTTTGTGCCGTCTATGGTGCGCGGCGATTTGAACGAGGAGGTCGACGAGGCGCTGTTTGGTGCGCTTGCAATCGACCGCGACGACCGATTCGATTCGGTCGAGTTGTTCGCCGACGCTATGCTGCCGCATATGGGTGACGCGCGGCGAGGCGCGCGTGAGCTTGCGGTGTTGGTGGGCGAGGCGTGCGATGATGGTGCCGATTGCGACGAAGGATGCGGCGCGGCGTCGGCCTTCTTGCCGGGGCGCGGCGGGTCGCATGCGGGCTTGAGCATGATTGACCGCATGGCGCCACGCACGAAAGCGCTGGTCGCGCGTTTATGGGCGGCTGTCGTATGCGGGTTTGCCGCGTTCGAAGCGGCTGCGAACATTCCCGCGTGCATGACGATTGCTGGACGCATGGAGCCGGCGTTTTGGGGCGTGGTGGGCGTTGCCGTTGCGGCGGCGCTCGCGTGGCCCGGAGCCGGTGCGGCGTTTGCGGTGGGCACGCTCGTGGTGGCGCTCGCGCTTTCGGGGTCGCCGTTTTTGGCGCTCGCGCTCGCGCTTGCTGGCGTAGCGTGGCTTGTACTCGGCGGCGCGCGACATCATGCGTGCGCGAATGTGGGCACAACGGCTGTTCTGGCGGGCGCGTTCGGCTTCGCGCCCGTGGTGCCGCTGCTCGCGGGGTATTTCCTGAACGTGAAGCATGCTTTTGCAGCTACAGCGTTTGCCGTGGTTTCGGCGTTTTGCCTGGCATGCGCGGGCTCGCTCGATTTGACGGGTTGGAATGTGTTCGCGTTCGGGGCTATGCCGGGCGCGAGCGCTATGGAGGATGCGGCGTTGTCGCTCGTCGCAAGCCCGAACGTGTGGGCCATGGCGGTGTCGTGGCTGGTTGGTGCCGTGGTAGGCTCGCTTCTGTGCACCCGCGGCAACCGTGGCCTTGCGGCCTGCGGTATGCTTGCGGCAACGACGATTTTGGTGCTCGGCGTTATTGCGGCGACGCGCCTTGGCGGCGCCGATTTCCCCGACGTGGCGCAGCTCGCTCCCGCATTGGTTGCCGGTATCGCCATGACCTGCGCTACGGCGGCCGGCGTGCCTTCTCGCGAGTAGCGCTTGTCGGAATTGAACCATTCGCAGGAAGGGAGCGTGCCGAATCGAGTTCTTTTCCTACGCCTTGGTTTTCGTTTCTATGTAGTCGATAAGCTGCTGTTTGGAATGCACGCTGAGCTTTGAGTAGATCGATTTTACGTGCGCGCGAGCGGTGTTTTCGCTGATGAAGAGTTTCTTTGCGATTGCTGCGCGCGTGTGGCCGTGTATGAGCAGCATCATGACTTCTGACTCTCGCTCGGTAAGATGGAAGGTTGCGGCGACTTTGCCGCACGCCTCGTCAAGTGGGCCTTTCCTGGCGCTTTCGGCAGTCTCGGCGATTTGGGGGGAATTGGGAGGCTCGACGAAATCGTCAAGGGTGACGATGCCTGCTCTATCGGCCTTTTCGCCGCCCGTATTTTCCCCAACGCTGCTTTTGCTTGGTTCTGGTTCGGGGCAAGGGGACTCTGCGGGAATGATGCTTTCCGCATTGCCGGCGAACATGAGCATGGCGCCAATGACGGTTGTCATGGCGACGCCGACCACAACCACGAACATGCTCTGGCTGTCGGTCACGTATAGGGGGCAGAGCGATTGTCCAATGAGAGTCCCTAATGCATAGCCTCCGCTTAAGATGGACCATCCTGCGGGGAATATGAGCGCGAGGCTTATCACGCCTCGTTTTGAGACGCTGACGAGCAGGCCGAACATAATTATGCAGAGAAGTCGCCATGAGAAGAGTGTGGCGGCGAGCCAGATTTGGGCATGGTCGAGGGCTACGATGTTGAGAAGCATGATGCCTACAATAACGGGCACGAAAACGCGCAGCGCTCCAATGAATGTCGTGCGGTTTCGCAAAATAAGCCATGCCCCCAGTGCGATGATGCCTGCGACAAGCGCGACGGTGCTCACGTTCTCGTTGATGGTCGCCATCTCTATTTCGGTTGCGGCGTGGGCGGTGCTTCCGGCTGTAACACCGAGGGCGCCCGCAAAGAGCGTTGCCGCGGCTGCAATGCGCATGTAGGTGCGCGTATTTTGCGGGCGCACGAGAATCTGGTCGTTTGGCATTATCGAGTCGCCGAGGCTTGCGAGGAACCCCGCGAGCGAAACTGCGCCGAAGAAGGGCGCTGCGATAACCGAGCGCGCATCGCCTCCATGCATGAAGAACAGGTCTGCCGCCGAGGCGAGCACGAGGGCGCACGCAAGGTTTCGGAATGTGTCGCTCAGTGAAGAATTCGCCGCGATTCCCGCCCATAAGAACGCGCATGACGCCCAAGAGAATCCAACGACGACGGCAGCGACGTAAATGCTCCATGTCGGCAGGAGCCGCGCGGCGATGAGACATGCTGCAACGCTGCCTGCGATGATGCACGCGATGAACCATGCGGCAAGGCGCGCATGCGAAAGCGGCGTGGAATCGGCGCGATAGCTCGCGTAGCAATAGGCTACCAGAAGCGACGCTGAGAAAAATGCGGCGAACAATGGCGAGATCGCCATGCCGGCGGAGGGCGCGAAAAGGTAATTGGAAAGTGCGCTGTGCCACGCCAGAAGCCCCGCCAGTCCAATAGTAATCATTGTTTGGCCGCAGGCGCCAAAAGCGTGCGGGACGTTTTGCCCCATGCATATTTTCGTCATGCTTTCCTCCCTCATGCGTACGATTATACGTGATGGGAAGGCCTTTTTCGAAAGACTACCCGTTTTGGGTGATCTTTCTGGGGCTATGGTTCGCCTCGAAAGGTCGGCTGGGGAACCGGTCGATCGAGGCTGCAGGCGAAGGGCCCGCGGCGTTGGGGACCCAAGGAGGGAATCATGAAAAAGTGTAATGGCGTATCGCGTCGCTCGTTTTTGAAGGGTGCCGCTGGCGCGGGCCTTTCCGCGGCCGCTCTTGGTATGCTTGCGGGTTGCAGCCCGGCGGCAACGTCTACGAAGGCGGAGGAATCCGTGGCCGCTGCTTCGGGCGCGTCGGGTGTAGCTGTTGGCCAGCCGAGCTCCATTGCGGCAAATGGTGGTGTCGCGCCGTCGTGGCTTGGCGAGAAGCCTGAAGTACCGAGCGATATCGCAAAAACCATCGACTGCGATTTGCTCGTCATTGGCGGCGGCAATTCTGGCATCGTGGCCGCTCGCAAGGCTGCCGAGCTTGGTGCCAAGGTTGTCGTGATGGAGAAGCAGCCCCAGGATACCTGGTCTCCCATTGGTTGTGACTGTGGCACTATTAATTCACAGGCGTACCTCGATACGGGCGCCGAAGCCGTCGACGAGATGGCCGTGTTCAATGAGTGGCAGATTCGCTCTTTCGTGCGCACCATGCCGTACAACGCCAAAGTGTTCGCGACTCGCTCCGGCGAAGCTGCCGACTATGTGCGCGGTGTTGTTCCCCAAGAAGATCTTGACGAATACAGCGTGTACTACAGCTTCCCCAATGGTCGCAACAAGACTATCGTAAACCACAGCGGCTACACGAGCTTCCCGGGCACCATTTCTTACCGTGACTTCAACAACAAGCTCGGCAATGGCCAAAACCAGCCCGCTTGGAAAGTTGTCATGAAGGCCAATATCGACGCTGCCGAAGAGCATGGCGCCGAGTGGTTGTGGCAGACCAGCGCTACCGTGCTTCTTCAGAACGAAGGCGGCGACGTGACGGGCGCTGTGGGCAAAGGTCCCGACGGCAACGTGCAAGTGAACGCCACGTCGACGCTTTTGGCGTGCGGCGACTTTTCTGCCAATGGCGAAATGGTACTCGCGCTCCAGGACGAGGTTCGTCAGCTCGCTGAAATTTCCGGCATCGACACCACCGACCCCTCGGCGTTTATGGGCATGGGTCAAGACGGCATGGGCCAGAAGCTTGCCTGCTGGGCTGGCGGCGTGATGGAACCCGGTCCTCGTGCGGCCATGAACTTCGGCAACGGCATGGGCGCTCCTGGCCTGACGGCTGTGGGTAATTACCCTGTGTTTGGTCCCGACGGCAAGCGCTTTTATAACGATGCTCAGCTGCAATTTGGCGGCCAGGGCTTTTTCGCCCGCCGTCTTCCTGGTGAGCTGCTGTGTACCATTTGCGATGGCAAATGGGAAGAGAACATCATGAACCAGGGCTACGAGCACAACATGAGCTCTACCACGTGCGCCCGTGAGTGGGACCTGGTCAAGGAAGACTTGAAGAACTACAAGACCGGCCCCGACGGCTTCGAGGTGTATGGCTTTACCGGTTACGGTATGAACAAGTCGAAGATGTATGCCGCCGAAACCCTTGATGAGCTCGCTGATATTTTGGGTTATGAAGGTGAGGCCAAGCAGGGCCTGCTCGACGAAATCGCGCATTACAATGAGATGTGCGCCGCCGGTAAAGATACCGATTGGGGCCGCGATTCAGACCTTATGAATGCGCTCGACACACCGCCGTTCTTCGGCATGGCCGGCACTACGTCGAAGGGTCGCGTTTCTTCGGGCATGGTGCAGATGTCGGGTGTTTTGGTGAACGACAAGTATCAGGTTCGCCGCACCGACGACACCATCATTCACGGTCTTTATGCCGTTGGCAATACCGCTGGCGGCCGCTACGCCATCCAGTATCACGCGATGCTTGCAGGCAACTCGGTCGGTTTTGCCATTACTCAGGGTATGGTTGCGGGCGAACACATCGCCCAGTTCGCCGAGCAAGACGTGACTGATGCCATTGCCTACGAGGAAAAGCTCGCCAAGCTCAAGGAAGAGATGGCCAACCAGCCTCAGGGCGGCCCTGGCGGGGCGCCTAAGGGTGGCGACGCCAAGGAGGGCGACGCCGAGAAGAAATAAGATCGTTTTATAACGTTCGTTATTGCGAGATTCGCTGCCTGGGCATACCCTCCCTCCTTATGGCCCGGGTGGCGTTTCTTGTTCCATAAGATAATGCCGCCAGGTGGGCAATTGCTCCTGCTGCGTACTGGCGTTTGAATGCAATCAGAGGGGGTTCACTATGAGCTGCGTGATTTCCGTCAACATACCGTTCGTTACCGGTCGCTGCGATTTCTATGGGCGCAATCTCTACCCGAATACGGCGCCCGCGGTGAAACACGCCTATTTGGACGCCCTTATCGCGGAGGCGCGCAGTGTGAGCGAAGATCTTGGCGAGCCTGTCTCGTGCGTCGCGTTCGAGGGTGGCGCTCTTGGCACCATCGAGCCACAAAAGCTGCGAGAATTCCTCTCCGAACTCGCAAGTGCGCTGCCCCTTGCCGACGATTGCTTTGTGTCCGCCGAGGTCGATCCCGGGCTGTTGTCAACCGCGACCATGGACGAGTTGCTTGCATTCGGCATTTCTGTGCTGCGATTCCATTGCCTTACGTCGAATTCCATTGAAAGCGAAAGGCTAGAGCGTGCGGGCGCCGTGGGCGAAATGGCGAAAAGTCGCATCGTGCTCGAATCGGCGGGATTCTTCAATATCGATGCGCAAATTCTGGTGGGGCTTGTGGGGCAGACCGAGAAAACGGTGTTGAAAACCTTGCGGGAGCTCGTGCTTTCATCGGACGTGAACCACTGTACGCTGCTTCCCGCGCGCGGGTCCGTGGCCGGCGATGCCGTTTTTGCAACTGAGATGTTTTGTGTGGCGAGCTCTTTTCTGAAAGAGCACGGCTTTGTGCAGTATGCGCCCTTGTGTTTTGCGAAGCCTGGTTTTGAGCTCGCAATTGAGCGTGTGCGTAAAAGTGGCGATGTAGTGGGTCTGGGGCCGTCGACGGTATCGCGTCTTGGCGATTTGACGTGGGCGAATGGCGGCGATATCGACGCATATATCCGATCGGAGGCCGATCCCGAGGTTATTACCGAAAGCGTCGTCGAGATTGCGGGCCCGCTCGCATCTGCGCAAAAGGAGATTTCTCGTTTGTGGCAGCTGGGAAGCACTTCGCTTTCTGTCGATTTTGGCAATCTTGTCTGCGAGGGGCGGCTTACTGCTCAAGGTTGCCTCGATTTTGACGAGGTCGCTCGAAGGATCGTCGCCGAGTTCGTCGAATAGGCATCGGGCCGCTTGCCGCGGGCCTTCGTGCCCCCCATTACGTCATACGCCGTCATTTTCCTGCGGCTCATGTGGCTGGTTCCGTGCGGAGCCAGCCTCTTTTCGTCTGATGCTAAAGTTTGGTTCGCTATAAAGGGGACGTGCGGCTTTTCGCTGCTCGCATTGCATGGAAGGATGTTTGTTGTGCTGGGCGTTTTGATTCTTAACACGGGAACCCCCGATGCTCCAACGCCCGAGGCAATTCGTCCCTACTTGAAGCAATTCCTTTCCGACCGCAACCTCATCAATGTGCCGCGACTTATTTGGAAGCCGGTGCTCAACTTCTGCATTCTGCCGAATCGTCCGAAGAAAACCGCTGCGCACTACCAGCAGTTTTGGACCGAAGAGGGCAGCCCGTTTTTGCTCACGTCGCTTGTGCAGCGCGACAAGCTTCGCGCCCGCCTGGCGGAGCTCATGGGCGAACCCGTTGCGGTTGAGTTGGGCATGCGCTACGGAAACCCGTCGACGAAATCGGCCATTGAGGCGCTGCTTGACGCGGGCATTTCTCGAATTGTGGTTGTGCCGCTCTACCCGCAAGAGACGAAGGCGTGCGCGGGCACGTGCTTGGAGGAATTCGAGCGCGCTTTCGGCGAGGCTATGGCCGAGCGTCCCGAGCGAACGCGACCGGAAGTGCGCACGATTTCGCACTATTGGAATGCGCCGGGCTATCTCGATGCGCTTGCGCAATCGGTGCGCGATGCGTGGTCGTATGAGCCAGGTAAAAAGCTCGTGGTTTCCTTCCACTCCATCCCCGTGAGCTTTCAGGCGGCAGGCGACACCTATCCCGAATCGACCAAGGCCACGGCCGAGGGGCTGGCGTCCAAGCTGGGCATTGCTCCCGAAGATGTGGTGCTCACCTACCAATCGCGCTTTGATTCGCGCAAGTGGCTCGGGCCTTTCCTCGGGCCTGAGCTGCGTCGCTTGGCGGCCGAGGGCGCGCACGACGTTGCCGTGGTGTGCCCCATTTTCTCGGTTGACTGCATCGAGACTTCGTATGAAGTGGGTATTGAGGCTCGTGAGGAGTTCGTCTCGGCAGCGCGCGAAGCGGGCACCGAGGCGCCGAATTTCACCTATATCCCAGCGCTTGGCGCGGCTGATTCGATTATCGGCGTGCTGGCGAATCTCATTATGGCGAAGGACGCGTAAAGCCCCACGTCCCCCGCGCCTTCTTATCGTGCATGGCGTCGCTATTCTTCCTTGTGTGCCATAAAGCGTAGCCTTTGGGTCTTCTTTCTGGATGGTGGCGCTTTCGCTTTCGCGGGCAAGCGGGCATGTGCCCCTTCGGTTTCGCCGCGAATGCGAAGTCTCGCCTGCGCGGCGTTTGCGCTATTATCGAACGCCGAAAGTTTCGCGGCGCGTCGGTGCCGCCATTTGTGAAAGGACTCGCCCGCATGCCTCGTTTCATGCCGAATGCAACGCTCGTGTTTTCTGGGCTCGGCTATGCCGCCGATGGCCCATATCTGCTGGTCAATGACGTGTATGGAAAAAAGCAGATGCGCCTGCCCGTTCTGGGCCGCACCTTCACGCTCCGCCATACGCAAAAGCGTTTCTGCATTGGACCGTTCGATTTGAAAACCTACCAATCGAAGGCGTGCGAAAACAGCGTGGAACTCATGCCGTTTTCCCAGTACAAAGATGACATGTGCCCGGCCTGCCGCGAAGAGACGGGCTTCAATCCGGCTTTCTACAACGCCGACAGCATTTCGGCCCAGCAGCGCGCCTACAACCTCACGCCGCACTTCGTGTACATGGCGTATTTCTCGCCGCGGCATTTGAAAGTGGGCATTTCGTCGGAAACGCGCGGCATCGAGCGCCTGCTCGAGCAGGGCGCGCGCGTCGCGGGCATTTTGAAGCGTTTCGCAAACGCCGATGAAGCCCGCGCACTCGAGGCCCACTTGTGCGCGCAGGAAGGCATTTACGAAACCATGCGATTGGGCACGAAGGTTCGCCTGCTTAGCGACCCGTTTAAGGCCGATGCCGCCATTGAAACGGTGTACGAAGCGGCTCGCGCCCATGGCGTTGAGCCTGAGGGCGGCGTGCTTGACCTCACGAAATACTACTTCGGTGATGTGGAAGCGGCGCCCGACATCGTGCAGCTGCCTGACGATTCGCCGAGCGATATGGTCGCTGGTCGCTGCGTGGGCATGGTGGGCGGCATTTTGATGCTCGAGCAGGGCGGAAATGTGTTTGCCGCGCCTGTGAAGGAATGGGAATCGTACGAGGTTGAGATCACGGTCGGCGAACTTTTATGCGAATACGAGTACGAACCGCAGCAAATGGGGCTGTTCTAGCGCGGCATAGTTGGCGCCATACGCAAAAAGGCGGCGCCACAACCCCTCCCTCGGTGGCACCGCCCGCATTGGAATCATAGCCGTTTTTTCGGGCAAATTCGCCCAGGCGTCGTAAAAAAGTCACTGCACGGGCGGCCCTGTTCTGGGTATATCCATTGGTTGCCCTGTCCTATCGCCGCTCGTTTGTGCCCAAATATGGCAAGGGGGCCGCCCATGGCGGTTGGCATGCTAGAATTGCGCTCATGACTACTTTATTAACATCCTCCGCCCACGACACCATGCGCCGCCACAAGAAGGTGCGCGAATATTCCGTGGGCGAAGAAATCGGCAATTCGATTACGCACGGCGTAGGCGCGGCTTTGGCCATCGCGGCGATTCCCATTAGCATTGTGCGCGCCGTCGGCGATGGCGCAGGCGTGCTTTTGGCCGCAGCGCTCATTTATTCCATCTCTATGCTCATGGAATACTTGGCCTCGACGCTTTACCATGCCCTTGCCGTCGATGGCGCGAAGCGCGTGTTCAAGGTTATCGATCACGCTGCGATTTACCTGTTCATTGCGGGAAGCTATACCCCCTATTGCTTGGTTACGCTTTCTGAATCGGGCGGTATGCACCTGTGCGCGTTCGTGTGGGCGCTCGCGATTATCGGCATGGCTGCCGAGGCGTTCTGGACATTCCGTCCCCGCTGGGTGTCGGTCGTGATTTATTTGATCATGGGCTGGTGCGTAGTGGGATTCTTGCCGGCGCTCGTCGAAAACCTCGCGCCAACCGGCCTTTGGCTGCTTGTCGCCGGCGGCATTTGCTACAGCATCGGCTGCGTGTTTTATGTGCTGAAGAAAATTCCCTTCATGCATATGGTGTTCCATCTGTGGGTGCTCGCTGGCAGCGTCCTGCAGTTTTTCTCGATATTGTTGTTCGTGCTGTAAGCACACCCGCATGGCTGCGGTGATTTAAGAAAGCGGTGACGTGCCTTTATGGACGCAGGCCCTACGAGTTCGACCCCTTCTTTTGAAGAAAAGCCCTCATCGAAAGGCTTCCTTTCGATGTTTTTCGGCGACAAGCGTCGCCAAGAGGTCTCCGAAGACGAGATTCGCACAATGGTCGCCGACAACGAAGAGCTCGACGACGAAGAAAAGCGCATGATTCATGAGGTCATGGACCTCGGAGACGCTACGGCGGAAGAAGTTATGACTCCGCGCGTCGACATGATTATGGTGGGCTCCGACGAAACGGTGCGCCAGGCTATCGACCGCATGCGCGGCACAGGCTACTCACGCCTGCCCGTGTTCCGCGACGATGACGATGACATCATTGGCATCGTTCGTTATAAAGACCTCATCGACCCTTTGCTCGAAGATAAAGAAGACGACCTTGCGGCCGATTACGTGGCCGAGGTGGGTTTCGTGCCCGAAAGCAAGAGCTTGCTGCCGCTGCTCAACGAGATGCAAACGAATCGTCAACAGATGGTGATAGTCGTTGACGAATACGGTGGCACCGCTGGTTTAATTACTATCGAAGACATCGTCGAAGAGATCGTCGGCGAAATCGTCGACGAAACCGACTTCGAAGATGCTGACATCAAAGCGCTTGGCGCGGGCTCGTGGTGCGTGAAGGGTTCGTGCCCCACAGACGACGCGGCCGAGGCGGGCTTCCCCGTGAAGGTGAGCGACGATTACGAAACCGTGGCCGGCTGGCTTATGGATGAATTCGATTGCGTTCCTCAGCTTGGCGATGAATTCGCGAAGGACGGCTTTACGTTCAAGGTGCGCAAGGTGCGTCGCCGTCGCATTTCGGAGCTTTTGGTGACGAAGACAGAGCAGGCTTAAGAGCGCGGCCACGTGCCGCGCGTGGCGAGAAGGAAGGGCACGTTGGCGGCAACGAGGAAAATTTATCGCTCCGACGATACAGCCATTGCCGGCGTGTGTTCCGGTATTGCCGAGGGGCTCGATATGGACCCCGCCGCCGTTCGCATTCTCGCCGCGCTGCTCGTTCTTGCTACGTTCGGGCTCTTTACCCTGGTATACGCCACGCTGTGGCTCGTGTTGCCCAAGCATGTGGCGATTTCCCCCGAGACCCTGCCGTGCGACGCGTATGCGGCCGACGGCTCGCCGCGCCCGTGCTTTTCTGAAGACGATTCCCCTTGTGGCATTGGCCCTCATGGCTGGTCGCGTGCGGGCATGTGGATTGGCACCGCGGCGCTTGCGGTGATTACGGCGTTTTCCCTCACGATTATTGCGCCGAAGGTCGAGTGGTGGCAGTTTTTGCCTATCGCCGTTTGCCTCACGGGCGCAGCTCTCATGATCACGCCCTCTCGCAGCATGGCGCGCCTGCGCCGTTTCTCGTTAGGCCTCATGCTTATGTTTTGCGGGCTGACGCTTTTGGCCGTCTCGGTTGGGGTGGTTGATTCTGAGACGCTTCTGTATGGCATTTCCAAGCTATGGCCTGGCCTTTTTGTCGTCATCGGTCTTGTGCTCATTGGAAAAGCCATGCGGGACGATTTGTTCTATTTCGCGGCTGCTGCGTGCTTCGCCGTGCTCTTGGCCGCCGCGACGTTTGGTTTTGCGCCTCCGGCTCCGCTTGAGGTAATCGAGATATCGCCGTCGCCCTTTACACCGCGCGGCATGTTCTAGGAGGCGTATCGTCATGGCTCAAAATTCTTCAGGAAAACGTGGCAATGCTCCGCAGGTCGCCGTCGTTATTGGCGTGGTGCTCATTCTTATTGGTGCATGGAATCTTGTGAATGTGCTTGTTCCGGCCGCGGCTATTTCGAGTTTGATCAACCTCATTCGTCATTTGTGGAACGTCGTGTGGCCCTGCGGCTTGCTTGCTGCCGGCGGGTATTTGCTGTGGGCGACTAAATCTGGAAAGCTGTCGGGCTTTGCGCAGCCTGGCAACCATGAGGCGTTTCGCCGCTCGCGCGCCGACAAGCGCATCTTCGGCGTATGCGGCGGAATCGCGTATTACTTTGGCGTCGACGCTACGGTGGTTCGCATTATCGCGGTTATTCTGCTCGCCGCATTTCCCCCGATGGCCACGGTGGCGTACCTGGTTATTGCTCTTTTTGTGCCGCAGGTGTGAAGCCGCGGGCGCCATTCGCGGCGTGGATTTTGAGCCCTCTCGGTTTCGCGATATAATAGGATAGTTTTCTTGTATTGGCAGATGCGTTTCGCTGGTCAGCACGTACGTGCTTTCTGCCGCGATTCGCCGCATGAGGTTTGGGCGGCGCGCATCTTGAACATTGGAGGCCGAGTGGCTCGTATCGCTGAAAAACGCGGCAATAGGCACGCATTCGCAGCGGCGTTCATCGCCGTGGCGGTTGTCGCCCTTGTTGCTGCGGGGTTCACGGTCATCACCCTTGAGCCCGCCGTGGCATCCCATGACGTGGACAACTCCACGCTTGGCATCGGCGAGGCACGCAATACCGTTTCCGACGATGAAGCATTCGCTTCTTCCGAAGGCGATTCCAACGCGCAGGAGCGCATTAGCGATTCAAATTCGCTTACGAAAACCGCGTCGCGCACCATCACGGTGAAAGATCCCGATCCGGTTATCGCGCTTGCCGCATATGACGTCCTGAATTCGTCTACCGCCGAGGCCGCGTTGGCCTTGGGAACCACCAATCCGCTGCCCACTGCACCGCGCATTCTCCCTGATGAGTCTGACGGCTGGTCGTATGGCATGGCTTCGGCGTACAGCCGCTCTGACAACGACGACGGTTCGGGCAACTTCTGCACCGATGCCACCGCGTCGGGCCGCCTGCTTTCTGAAAACGAGCTCACGGTGGCCGTTCCCCAGTCGCAGTCGAATTTGCTTGGGCACGCGGTTGCCATTCGCTACGGCGAAACCATCATTGTCGCAACGGTGACCGATACGGGCGGCTTCGAGAAATATGGGCGAGCCCTCGATTTGGCGCCGGGCTGCTGGAAAGCCCTTGGTGCAAGCCAAATCGGCGACTGGGGCGTCAAGCCTGTTTACTACAAATTCCTCTAACGCGCCGTTGACCTCGGCGTAGGCCGAAAGGCAGGAGTATGGCGAATATCATTATCGTTGGCTGCGGGCGTGTTGGCTCTCAGCTTGCAACGCTGCTTTCCCAGGGCGACGGCAACGTGTGCGTCGTTGACCGCAATGCCGCGGCGTTCTCGAATCTCGACCGCAATTTCAATGGCAACACCCTGCAGGGCGTAGGCTTCGACGAGGATGTTCTTGTGCGCGCGGGCGTGGAGGAGGCCGACGTTGTGGCTGCTGTTACGCAGTCGGACAACTCGAACCTCATGGTGATTGAGGTCGCTCGCCGTATTTTCCACGTGCCTCATGTTATCGCGCGACTTTACAACCCCGCGCGCGAGCGAGCCTATATGCAGTTGGGCCTCGACTATGTGTGCGGAACCTCGCTCGTTGCTGAGGAAATCTTCTCGAAAATCATGTCAGGCCACGGAAGCCATCTCGATACGTTCGGAGACTTTGAGGTACTTCGCTTCTCCATCGACCTGTCTATGACGCCCCGCGGTCGCGTGAAGGTAGGCGACCTTGAACGCAATCATGGCATTCGCATTATCGCGTTCGAGCGTCGCGACGGCTCCATGAGCTCCATTCCCACGCGCGACAGCGTGCTCTACCATGGCGACAGCGTGTTGGCATGCATTCGCCATGACCTGCTGAATTCGTTCTCGGTTTACATGATGCAAAGGTAGGCTGCGGTGTATATCGTTATCATGGGCGGCGGCAAAGTCGGCGAATACCTGGCGAGCGTCTTGTTGGGCAAGGGCCATGAGGTCGCGGTGCTCGAAAGCGACCGCGATACCGCCGACCATCTTTCCGTCGAGCTTCAGGGCGAATACCTCATCATTAACGGCGATGGTTGCGACTCCGACTTCCAGGAAGACGCAGGCATTCGTAAGGCCGACGTCTTCGTTGCCGTAACAGGCCGCGACGACGACAACCTTGTGGCGTGCGAAATCGCGACGCGTGTATTCAACGTGAATCGTTGCATTGCCCGCGTGAATAACCCCAAGAATCGTCGAATCTTTCGCGAGGTCGGCATCGAGAGCGTGTCGTCAACCATGCTTATCGCGAACATGATTGAAGAAGAAGCCCTGATGGGCGGCGTGGGTGTTGTGTCGGCGCTTTCGCGCGGAGACATCGCGCTGCTCGAGATCGCGATTCCGCAGAAGCTTCGCCACTTCAAGATGGATGACGGCGTGCCCGTCGACGTTATCGATCTGCCCGAAGGCAGCCTGCTCATCGCTGTTGACCGCCGCGAATACGGCGAGGCTGAAGTGGCGACCGACGACATGGTGCTCTATCCGGGCGATAAGGCCGTCGTGGTCGCCGAGCACGATATCGTCGACGATGTTCGCGCGGTATTCGGCGCTTTGTAGGGCCAGATTGGGCTGCATGCTTTGGTTTGCTCTCGGGGATTGGTGCGGTCTCGGCCACCTTCGAGGGCTTCATACGAGGTGATTCTTATCCATAAGTGCGCAGAAGGCGCTGGGGCGGCCGATCGGAAATGCTCGGTTTCTCATTTCTCTTTAAAACGGG
>OLOA01000135.1_pt1 | contig 81686 bp, 111 predicted proteins | sample 1672201 | NCBI WGS metagenome assembly OLOA01 (sample SAMEA3136658, study PRJEB25190) | human gut metagenome
GAATTCTTATTGTAGGACCAAGACTTACAAACACTTTAGCCCCGATACCTGCATTCTTTGTGAACCTGGTCTTCATTATGTTACTGATGATTTTAGGTTGCCATAATGTGATCATGTCTAATCATTCAACATTTGTATTAGGATATTTATTATTACAGGGATATGATGTTACTGGAGAAGAGTATAGTATGCGAGTAATAAGTTTACTCATTGGAATGGCTATCTGCATGGCAGTATTTTATAAGAATCAGAGGAATCGGCCATATCGCCGGACATTTCTTGATTTGTTCAGAGAATTTAATCTTCATTCTGCAAGAAACTGGTGGTATATTCGACTGACAGTAATGGTTTCTACCGCATTACTCATTATGTCTTTATTAGGATTACCAAGAGCGATGTGGGCAGGAATTGCCTGTATGTCTGTATGTCTGCCATTTTCCAGTGATTTAGTTGCAAGGGCTAAATTAAGAGGGCCTTATAATATCTTAGGTTCCCTCATTTTTGTGGTACTTTATATTGTTCTTCCAAAATCAATGTACCCATATATCGGAATTATTGGTGGAATTGGAGTGGGATATTCTGCAGGTTACGCGTGGCAGACCGTGTTTAATACCTTTGGTGCGTTGTCCATTGCTTCTGGGTTATTTGGAATGACAGGAGCGGTTGTGCTTCGTATTGGAGCCAATGTATTTGCTTCTATTTATACGGTTCTTGTGGATAAGGTGTTAAATAAGATATTTGAATGGACAACACAGATAGCTCCGAAATATGAGTCTTAAAAAATATAATGGAAACAGAAGAAATACATTTTCATATCTAATTGAATAAATTAATCTCCATCAGAAATAGAATCTTTGAAAAAATTACAAAAACCCCAGAATTTATGGTAAAATAGATTTAAAAAGAAAGAGGGGTGGAGCATATGATTAAAGTCTTGATGATATGCCATGGCAATATCTGCAGATCACCAATGGCGGAATTTATTTTAAAGGATATGGTGAAAAAAAAGGGAATGGAGGATTCGTTCCTTATTGCTTCCTGTGCAACGAGCAGGGAGGAAATTGGTAATTCTCTGCATCCGGGTGCAAGAGCGAAGCTTGATGAGATGGGGATACCTCATAAAAAGCGTGCGGCGGTACAGCTTACCAAAGAAGATTATACTACCTATGATTATCTGTTGTGTATGGATCAGTGGAATATCAATAATGTAAAGAGGATCATTGGTCATGATCCAAAGCACAAGGTACATCTGCTATTAGAATATGCAGGGGTTAAGAGGGATATTGCAGACCCGTGGTATACTGGTAATTTTGATGTGACTTATGATGATATTGTTCAGGGATGTGAGGCATTTCTTGAGGAATTAGGTGTATAATTTGTCGATACAGGAAGGAAAATATGAAGATTATTATCAAATGTACGGACGGAATCATGACCGGCAAGGAATGGCGATTTAATGGAAGCGGACAGATTACATTAGGAAGGGAAAAGGGCAGCATGGTTACAACTGCACCCGAAGATAACAGTATTTCAAGGCATCAGTGTGTGATAGATGTCGTGCCGCCGAATGTTTATGTTTCTGATGCAGGAAGTACACATGGAACTTATGTGAATGGTCAGCTTATCGGTAAGAAAGGTCAGGGAGGACAGTGCCCGGTCAGAGATGGTGCATTTATTGGTGTAGGTTCCGGTGGAAGAACAGCAGTATTTCAGATTCGTATTATAGAAGAAGAACGTGGAACAGTTTCACCGGATTATATAGCTGACAATATGGACAACCACTACAATAGAAGTTTCAATGGACAGAATCTTGGGAACGATTTTGCTTCTTCTTTTCAGTTTGTCGTTCCAAGAATCAGGGATATATTTATTCGTCCAGTACATACTGCGATAGAATTTGGCAAGATGAATAGCGCAATACTCGGAACGACAATGATATTAATTAATATGGCTGTTTTACTTGTATTAGCGGTTATTGTTATGGCGATTGCAAAAGATAAGCTATTTGGTTTTGGTGCCTATGTGCCGTGGGGAAGAATCATCATTGGTGTAGAACTTATGGCAGCATTTAGCTATTTTGGACTTGCAGCTTTAATGCTTCTTTCTGCAAGAGTATTTTTCAGAGCGGAGATAACATATGCACAGCTTTTGTCATTCTATGGAGTACAGGCTATATGGAGCACAGCGTATCTTCTTGTAGAGAGTTTCCTACTTATGATTGGAACAGAGGGAAGCATCATGTTATGTCTGTTTGTTTTTTGGATAAGTATTCTCCATACATTTTTAATTGGTATTTTCAGTTATGGAGAAGTTGTGCATTTGTCACCCGATAAGAAAATGTATTCTTATTTTGTGTTTGTGATTTTATACATTATTACATATGCAATTATTCTTGCAATTTTGGGAGGCGGAGTAAGGGATAGTCTTTTTGGACTTATCTAATTATTCATCATATTGGTAGGATTGCCTTTTTAAATGTAATTCAACAAGGCAATATGATTAAAATTTTCTACCCTCATAGATGTATATTCCGTTTGGGGGATAGGAAGTCTAACTAAATAAAAAAGAAAACTCTACCATACGATATATTAGAGTAAGGAAAGGTTATATAGTAGCATATTTCCTCACAAATAATAGTAGTCGTTGGTAGAGTTTTTTTATTTTAAGAGGCAAAAAGGGTCAAGTTATGAAACGGTATGGCATTGTATGTAAAAATAGAAGTATGAAAAGCACGCATTTAAGCCCTTTTTGCAATGTACGAAAATCTTTTCAATTTTATTAATAAAAATTGTTTGGTTTTTTTCAGACTATTGCAAAAATTACTATAAAATGGTATTTTTATAGTAACAATTTTAGCGAATAAAAAGAAAATTAAAAAGGAGAGAAAGTATGGGATACAGAGAAAGAAATAACAGCCAAAATGGTGGGTGGAACACAGGAAATAACCTGCAGTCAGGCTGGAATGCCAGGAATTCTTCACAAAATAGCTGGAACCCTAATAACTCGCAGTCGGGTTGGAATCCGGGAAATAGTCAGCAGCCAGGTTGGAATCCAGATAATTCCCAGCAAAACTGGAACAATATGAATCCAAACAGTCAGTGGAATCCTAATATGGGCGGAGGCTATCAGGGGGATCCGGGAAGGAAAAATCGTGGGGGACTGACAAAAGAAGTAATTATTGCCCTTCTTATCGCAGTAGCAGCCATTGTGTTTGTTGTTATTTTATTTGTGGTTAGTGGAAAAAAGAGTAGCTCTCAAAAGGACAATAACAGCACGAAAAGTTCCACCCAGGCAGTAGCAGAAGCAACAACGCAGGCAGCGACAGAGGAGACACAGGCTACAACAGCCGCAACAACACAGGCAACTGTAGCAACAACAGCTGCAACACAAAGTCAGAACACGACAACAGCCGCAATGGACAATACGTTTATTTTCTCAGATAGTAATTCCAGGAAACTTACAAAAGAAGAAGTACTTAGATTAAGTGCATGGGATACAAAGCTTGCGAAGAATGAGATTTATGCCCGCCATAATAGAAAGTTTGATAATCAGAAAATCCAGGCATATTTTGATTCGCAGCAGTGGTATCATGGAACCGTCGCACCATCCGATTTTGATGAGGATGTTTTTAATGAGTATGAGAAGGCCAATGTAGAGCTCTTAAAGAAAGCAGAAGATGGAACACTGACAGCAAGTACATCCTCAGGAACATCCAGTACAGATGATGGGTATATTATTTCAGATAGCAGTATCAGGGAACTTACAGATTCTGATCTTAGCGGACTATCTAAAGGTAAGTTAAGGATAGCAAGGAATGAGATTTATGCCCGTCATCACAGAAAGTTTGACAGTGCAGATCTCCAAATCTATTTTGATAAAAAAAGCTGGTATTCAGGAACAATTGAGCCATCTGATTTTGATGAAAAGAATGAGCTTAGCCAGATAGAAAAGAAAAATATCGACTTGATAAAAAAATATGAATAAAAATATTTGAAATAATCTTTAATTATTTTAAAATAGAAACAAAGTAACAGACACGAGGGGAAAAAATATGAGAAAAAGATTTAGTTTATGTAAGAAAGTGGGAGTATTTCTTCTTACAGCAGTGATGTGTACAAGCCAGCTCAATGTTCAGGCAGAGAAAAAGTATGATTTTGAGACAGAATATCAGGTGGTTGCCGGAGCAAACGGATATTTTATCGCGAAAAATCAAAAAGGAGAGTACGGTCTGCTTGATCGTGAAGGGGAAAAAGCGGTTGGTTTTGACTACAGTGAGATGGAGTTTCCGAAAGATACCATGCAGTATCAGTACATAAAGGTAAAGCAAAACAAAAACTGGGGAATTGTAGATTATGATGAGAATCCATTAGTTCCTTTAAATTTTGAAAAAGTATCCGAATACAGTAATGGAAATACCATTGCAGCCGGATATAACGGAAATACAACATATCTCTATGATTTAAAGGGAAAGGAACAAAAGAAACAGCTTACAGGTTCTGGAAGTTATTCTGTTATTTCAGATACTGTTTTCTGGGGGAAAGAAGACATTCGTAATGAGAAGGATAATACCTTAGTAAAGTTAGAAGAAAACAGTCTTTTAGATAAGAAGAAAAATAGTCTTGCCGTAAAGGTTGGAGATACCCACTATGCAGTACAAAAGTATACAACGCAGCTGACAGGTAATTTAGAGACAGACCAGAATATTGAAGTGTATGAAAAAGATGAAAAGACACAGGATATTCTTCCAGAGGAAGAATGGGTAAAGGATAAAGACAGTACAGTAAAGGGAAGTCTTAAACTGATTAAAGCAGTATCCGATAAAAATATCATAGCAGATATGCAGATGGATGATGGATTCAAAGTTATTTATAACATTGAAGATGGACAGAGCACATCAAAATATAAAAGCATTGGCGAGTTCAGGGATGGAAAAGCCTTTGCGGTAGATATGGATAACAACATTAAGATTATAGACACATCAGGAAAGGCTATCAATAAAAACGATATCGAGGTTGCAGACTGTGGATGATTTTTACAGATATTATGCACCAGATTTTAATTTTTTATATCCTAAATCTGTTTTTGCTTATTCCGAGGCTGATGATGAGACAAACAGTTATTATTTATCTTCTGCGGATGGATCAATGACATTAGAATTTTATGAAGAAGATACTTCAGGTTCAGCAAAAGAAAATGTAAAGAAATTTTATAACAAAACACAAAATGAGGTTCATGCTATAAAATATGATCCTAAATGGGAAGATCATCAAGTAATAGCAGGACAATATGTGGCTAATACAAACGAGGCATTTTATTATTTTATAAGAAATGAGAACGCTAAAAATTATATTTTTAAGTTTCATTATGTAGATCCCGATCTTAATAACGATTATAATCAGGAAGACTATATTATGGAAACCATATATCGAGGCTGTTCTTTTAGTAAAGCTAGTAAGCCAAGAAGTTTCAGAAATTTTGAAGACGAAGGAAAGAAGCAATAATTACGATGAAAACGATAATAAAAACGAACTATTTTTCTAGAGTTTTTTTATACGGCTTGATTTTTTCTTTGTGCATTTTCCCGCTTTCTGCAAAAGCAAGGCAGACATCTTCCAAAAAAGATTTATGCATCGTCATTGATCCTGGACACGGAGGCATCCAGTCCGGGACACAGAGAGGGACGGTAGAAGAAAAGACTTTGAATTTAAAAATCGCGCAGTATTTAAAAGAGGCATTAGAAAAGTATAAAGGAGTCACCGTATCTTTAACAAGAGATGGAGACTATGATGTGAGTCTTACTGACCGCACGCAATATAGCGTGGATAAGAATGCAGATCTTATGGTGAGTATTCATAATAATGCAACAGGAGACTGCGCGGCTTATGATAGTGGCTGTACAGTTCTTGCAGCAAAAGACGGATATAAGCAGGAATTAGCGGATGAGGAACAGAAACTTGCATGTAATATTTTAAATGAACTATCAGCACTTGGAATAGAGAACCAGGGAATTTTACTCCGAGACTCCGAAGCCAATGAAAAATATGAGAATGGAGAACTGGCAGACTACTATGCGATCATCCGCGGAGGTGTATTAAAAGATATTCCTACCGTTTTAGTGGAGCACGCTTTTGTAGATGATGATTCAGATTTTGAAAACTATTTAAGCAGTGATGCAAAGTTAAAAGTATTGGCAGAAGCGGACGCAAAGGGAATCGCGAGATATTACCAGTTAACCACAGAAGATGGAAAAAAAGCAGAAAGTCCATTAGAAAATTATAAAGAAAAGATAGTTCATATTGTCGATGGAAACAGCAAACATAATAAAATTAGTTATAAAACGTATTATCCATCTTCAAAAAAAGAAACCGAAGAGAACTCCTCTAATACGGACACTGCAACTACAAAAGCCGAAAAACAGGAGCAGACTACAGAAAAGTCTGCTCCAGAGGCGAAAACGGATGTTGGCCTTGAATCAGAAAGTCAGGAAAAAAGTTCAGAAGAATCCTCAAATACATCCGAAAACACTTCCTCCAAATCTGTAACAAAACCTAAAAAAAGAGAAAGTGTTCAGACAGATTCTATAATACTTTTTGTTCTAATATCGGCACTTATCATAACATTGATTTTATTAGGAATCTTACTGAAAAAGAGAAAGAAGTAGTGTAATAATGGGAAAATTAAAAAAGAATACCGATGTGTTCTTGAGCTTGCACATAAGGACACAAATAAGGTCTGTTTATTTATAATTTTGTAAACGCAATAGCCTGTTCATGCCGTACAACACTCTTATAGGCATCTTTCCTCATTGAAGTTAAGAAAAGATATAAAATTTCTATCACAGTCGTTGCAGATACCCGTGAAAAACAATAACCATCAAGAAATAACTTTTCACGGGTTGCCGTTGTAATGTGATAATCACTAAGCTGTGAAGCACTCGATTTCTCACTATTTGTTATAGAAATGGTAGTAGCACCGGCACTTCTGGCGGCCTCTAATGCACGAAGAACGGCGGTGGATTCACCAGAGTTTGAAATAGCAATAATAACATCATCTGCCGTCATATTATAAGTATAACCAATCTGTGTCTCCCAGATTGTGCCGGACACAGCAGGAATACCAATCTGATTTAACTTAAAAGCCCCGTCAATCGCAACGGGAATAGTATTACCAACTGCAAAAAATTGTACCGTCTTTGCAGTATTCAACTTATCTAAAATTTTATGAAGTTGTTTGGTATCCATCATAGAAACTGTTTGTGTGATTTCCGTCACTTTATTGGCTAAAATATTTTTCAGAGATTGACCGATATCATTGACAGAAATGTGGTTGGATACTTCTTCTTCCTCTTTTCCTCTTTCGGAAATTTCTTTTGCAAGAGTAATTTTAAGGTGATGAAAACCTTTCATATCTATTTTTTTACAAAAGCGAGAAACCGAAGCATCACTGACACCACATGCCTGTGCCAATTCTCCAACGGTCATGTCAACGACTTTAGCGGTATGTTGTATGATGTAAGTACCTATTTTTCTTTCTGATTCAAAAAAAGTGTCTAAAGAGGCACAGATTATATCTAAAACTGATTTTTCCATTGATTTTGCTCCTAATTATATAATTTACACTTAACTATATCACAAAATGGATTCAATTACTATTTAATTCATTAAGAGACAGACGCCCGGGAAGAGAACCGATACCCTATATTTGTGACTTTAGTCGCGGCGGTTTAAATGCTCGCTTTATGCGCTCGCATCTAAACCTTGCTCCGAGGCCACAAATATAGGGTATCGGTTCTTTTCCCGGGCTGTCTTTGGCAGGATTTTGATTGAATTAAAGTAAGTGGTTGTGGGGATTTGGGGGCAGAAGCTGATATCTTCTCTCTTCTCGGGCGTCTGTCTCTTAATGAATTAAATGGCAATAAAATAATTTTCACGAAAAAAGTATTGACGAAAATTAAATATCGTGATATAGTACAATTACGAAATGGATTTTCACAAAATAAAATAAATAAGAAAATATATTTCTTTACGTTTTATGAAAGACTAGCAGAAAGATTCAAGATTAAAGGGGAGAATGTTATGAGAATCACTGAGTTACTACGAAAAAGCAGTATTGCACTGCAAGTCGATGTGCAGTCAAAAGAGGAGATAATTGATTATCTTGTAGATTTAATCAGTCAGTCAGTCAGGAATTATTCCAGATAAGGAAGAGTACAAGCAGGGTATTTTATTAAGAGAGAGTCTTGGAACAACGGCAATCGGAGATGAGATTGCGATTCCACATGCACAGTTGGATTCGATAATGGCACCGGGGATTGCAGCGATTACTGTAAAGAATGGTGTGAATTATGATGCGCCAGATGGACAGGATGTAAAGCTTTGTTTTATTATTACCGCTCCAAAGACATTTTATTGGAGCGTTAGTTGGCTGTCTGGTACTTTCTTTCTTAAAGAAACCGCTACCAGAAAACGTGGAAGAAAAAAAGGGAAAGCATTAAAAGATATAATATATAGAAAACTATTTTTTTGAAAATTTATTCTATATAATATGAAGCGTTACGATTTATGGATAAAGAATAAATGAGAAAATAAATAAAACATGCTTTAAAACAGGTGACAGAAAAAGGAGACAGAATAATGAACATGAAACAATTATGTGCCAAAGAAGCACTAAAATATATAAAAGACGGCATGTGTATCGGACTTGGCGGTGGTTCTACCATAGGATATTTAGCAGAGTATCTTGCCAAAGAGGAGAGAAAAATAACGGTAGTAACTCCATCTGATGATACAGCAGAACTTTGTAAAAACTTAGGACTTATGGTATTATCACTGGAAATGACAGCTCATATCAACATTGCTTTCGATGGTTGTGATGAGCTTGATAAAGAGTTAAATGCGCTGAAAGCGAATGGCGCGATTCATACAAAGGAAAAAATTATTGCATCCATGGCAGAAAAATATGTTTTGTTAATTGATGAATCTAAGTTTTATGATACATTACCGTTAAAAGATTCTGTGACATTAGAAGTGATTCCACAGAGCAGAAACTATGTGCAGGCACAGATAGAAAAGCTTGGTGGAAAGGCAGTAATGCGAAAGAGTGGTGCCAAAGCGGGTTTTGTTATTAGTGATAATGGAAATTATATAATGGATACTGATTTTTCTAATGTAGCTACATTTGCAGGGAAACCAGAAGAACTTCATAAGAAGTTAAAGCAGCTTACTGGAGTGGTGGAGACAGCATTATTTATTGATATGGTAGCATTTGCTCTTTGTGTATGCGGGGATGAAGTAAAAGTTATCGAAAAATAATGAGATATTAAGAGCAGAGAGTGTTTGAAAAAGTATTTAATAATATGCATGTGTAATTTACAGAAAGTATTTTTCAAATACGTTATAATTCAGAATAACAAAAAGATAAAAACGGGAAAGAATTTATATCTAATATGGTTTAAAGCAAATGAGTTGAGTTATAAAGAATATAAATTGGCAGAAAGGAAGTTGAATATATAATGAAAAAATTAAACTGGGGAATGCTTGGAACAGGCTGGATTGCCCATGAGATGGGTGAGGCTTTAAAACGTGTCAATGGTGAGATTTATGCCTGCTGTGCGACAAGTATGGAAAGCGCAGAAAAATATGCAGAAGAATTTGATGTAAAAAATGCTTACGGCAGTGCAGATGAAATGTTCGACGATGAGAATATTGATATTGTTTATATTGCAACACCGCATAATTCCCATTATGAATTCTTAATGAAGGCATTACAGAGTGGAAAACACGTTTTTTGTGAAAAGGCAATTACAGTAAATGATACACAGCTTGAAGAAGCAGTGAAACTTGCCAAAAAAAAGAATCTTGTTATTTGTGACGGCATGACATTATATCATATGCCTGTCTTTAAAAAGATGAAAGAAATCGTGGACAGCGGAAAGCTTGGCCCTGTAAAAATGATTCAGGTAAACTTTGGAAGCTGCAAAGAATACGATGTGACAAATCGCTTTTTCTCCAAAGAATTAGCCGGTGGAGCTTTATTAGATATCGGTGTGTATGCGACGAGTTTTTCGAGATTTTTCATGAAGAGTAAACCAAATAGCATTCTCACAACGGCAAATTATTTTGAGACAGGTGTAGATGAGACTTCAGGAATCATTCTTAGAAATCCAGACGGTCAGATGGCAGTTATGGCACTTACGATGCGTGCGAAACAGCCAAAAAGGGGTGTTGTTGCCTGTGAGGACGGATTTATTGAGATTTATAATTATCCAAGAGGAGATAAGGCAACTATTGTTTATACTAATGATGGTCATACAGAGACAATTGAGGCAGGAGAGGCAGCCTATGCACTGGATTATGAAGTAGAAGATATGCAGAACTATGTCTTAAATGGCGGAAGTGAAGAATATCTGACTTACAGCCGTGATGTTATGAGTGTATTGACAGACATTAGAAAACAGTGGGGAATGATTTACCCATTTGAATAGAAAATTGAATGGGAAAAAGAACAAGGAAAGGGGTGCAGGAAAGCTTGCATCTCTTTTGGTATCGCAGTATAATGAAAAATTGTGCTGACTTGCAACTTGAAATAGATAAAAAATGTATAAAAAATAATGTTGTCATTGTATAGTATGTACGCAAATCTATTATTTACTTTGTAAAGTAGGAAGATACAGGAAAAAGAGGAGAAAAGATATGGAAAAGAAATATTTATTTTTTGATATTGATGGAACGTTGACAGACCGTGCAACGGGAGAGATTGTTCCAAGCGCAAAAGAAGTGTTACAGCGATTAGAAGAGAACGGGCATTTTGTGGCAATCGCAACTGGAAGGGCACATTACAAGGCAGAAAACTTTACATTGGCTATGGCTGGTGTCTTGTCATGGATGATACAAAAGATGTTTATATGAAAGATACTTTATTTCGAAAAATCTCGTAGGTCATCTTCGTTTTGAACCAGAATATCTGATGTTCCAGCCGGATAATAAGCGAGGCGGTATCTTAAATATGATGGAATTAAAAAGGCTTGTGAACATTTTGGATGGATTTGATAAGATAAATCAGAGGGTAAACAGGAATTTTACATAATAAATTGTAGATATACACAACCTTCACAACCCGCTTTACAGAAAGCATTTTTCAAACACGCTCTAGTTTAAATTAAGTTAGAGTAGTTTATATATAAAACCAACAATAATAAATAAAGAAAAATAATGCAAGGAAATAATAAAGGAATATCACATAAATGACAGAATTAATAAAACAAAAAAAACAGGTGCCCGAAAGGCTATATAGTAACAAAAAGTTAGCGGCACTGCTCATTCCATTGGCGTTAGACCAGCTTTTGAACTCTTTTATGGGAACGATTGATACATTAGTTGTCAGCAATCTTGGTTCCGCAGCGATTTCTGCGGTATCTCTGGTTGACTCTATTAATATATTGATTGTACAGGCGTTTTTTGCGCTCGCTTCCGGCGGAACAGTTGTCTGCTCACATTATCTTGGATGTAAAAGTAAAGATCATGCGAAGGAAGCGGCAAGGCAGCTTGTATTTGTAACTCTGATGTTATCTCTGATAATCGGAGCAATCTGTCTTGTATTTAATCAGCAGATTTTAAATCTGATTTTTGGAAAAGTAGAAAAGGATGTTATGGCAGGCGCAAAACAATATTTCTTTTACTCTGTGCTATCATATCCGTTTATCGCACTTTATAACGATGGGGCATGCATTTTGCGGGCACAGAATAATAGTAAGTTTCCGATGCAGATTTCCATTGTATCTAACTTTTTGAATGCATTTTTAGATGTAATTTTTGTGTGGGTATTTCATTGGGGCGTTGCCGGTTCCGCGATTGCGACAGCCGGTTCTCGTTTTTTTAGTATGAGTATCGTATTGTGGAAACTTAGAAACCCATCCCTGGAAATTCCATTCAGAAATTATTTTTCGATTCGTCCAAACTGGAGAGAGATTAAGAAGATTTTAAATATCGGAATTCCTTCGGGAATTGAAAACAGCATGTTTCAGTTTGGGAAGCTGGCAATTCAGTCTACCGTTTCACTAATGGGAACGGCGGCGATTGCAGCACAGGGAATGACAAATGTTATCGAGAACTTAAATGGTATTCTTGCTATAGGTATCGGTATTGGACTGATGACTGTTGTAGGAGAAACATTAGGAGCGGGAAGAAAGGAAGAAGCCGTCTATTATATAAAGAAACTTTGTATTATTGCAGAAATAACTCTGGCGGTATCCTGTCTGATTTTTTATCTCCTGGTACGGCCAATTACCTACTTTGGAGGAATGGAACCGGAAAGCGCAAAGTTATGTATCTACATGGTAACGTGGATTAGTATTGTAAAGCCGCTTATCTGGATCATGGCATTTATTCCGGCATATGGATTACGTGCGGCAGGGGATGTAAAGTTTTCTATGACAGTTTCTGTGCTATGTATGTGGTTTTGCAGAGTAAGCCTTGTTATTTTCCTTGCAAGAGCCTATCATATGGGTCCGATGGCGGTATGGATTGGTATGTTTGTGGACTGGGGTGTTCGAAATATAATCTTTACGATTCGCTTTAGAAGCCGGAAATGGCTGAATCATGAAGTGATTTGATTCACAGGCAAGGGGAAGACGCCCTCAGAAAAAGAAACAGACTATATTTGTGACTTTAGTCGCGGCAGGTTGAATGTTCGCTTATACGCTCGCATCCAACCTTTGCTCCGAGGCCACAAATATAGTCTGTTTTCTCTTTTTGAGGACTGCGGATTGGCTGGGGCAAATGCGCTATTGTATGAAATTGTTATAAAGTTTGTAAAAAAGATAGATTATTTTTTGTGTGAGAATAATTCTCTCCGCTTCTGTTCTTAAAAACCTCATTAGAGCGCATAAAATAGCGGTTTTTGAGATTTTAATTTTTGCGAAAAATGCCTTAGGGTATCAATCAGGGCATCAGAACATACATTCACATATTAGATTATAAATACGCAAGAAGGAGGAAGACTTGTATGCGTGACATAAAACAGCTAGAAAACTGTTATTTTTTTACGTTTTTTCGTTCTAATTCAGCTAGAATGGCCAATACAAGGTCGTTTACAAATTTGTTTTCTGAAGAACTTTTATACATAGCGTTAATTTTATAAGCTTCATCCACCACTTTGTCCCAATATTCAGAATCTTCAGAAGGATTACAATAATTCTTATGAAAATCCCATGCTGCTTTCCAAATATCAAAATAAATTTTTTTAAAATCCATAAAAATACCTCAACATAAATTGAAAAATATTTGCATATATTATTATATATTAAAAAAACATATTGATAGCAAGTCTTTTGTATGTTAAAATAATAAAAATAAATGATTACTTTTAGGGATAACAAGAAAATTGTTATCTCTTTTTTTGCTAGGGGGGATATAATGCTGGGAAAATCTCATACGGCATACGATGTGATGAAAGAATATTTGCTGACCGAAGCAGAACTGTGCGGGAAATATGATTTTCCTGCACTATATTCCTCTGTGAATATACCAGGGAGTGATACAATAGACTTTGAAAATAGCTTTGGAAGAAAAATCAAAAATCATCGTGATCTTACTGTGAATTTTTATATTGATGATATGAAATTTCAGAGAATGTGGAATAACCCAGACAAGTATATAGAGCATTTGAAATGCTTTCACAGTGTTATCTCTCCAGATTTCAGCATAGCCGTGGGGAACAACGGAATGCCAGTGGCTATGCAACTATGGAACAAATACAGAAACCATGTTCTGGGGCATTATATGGCGCTCAACGGCGTTAAAATAATCCCCAACGTGAATGTTTTGCCAGAATATTGTTGGGATTGGTGTTTTGATGGATTGCCACAAGAATCGCTAATAGCCTGTAGCACAGTTGGAAGAATGCAAAACAAGGAATCAAAAAAAGAATTTTGCGATGGATTTTCAGAAATGGTTAAGCGCCTTAAGCCATCCAGGGTAATAGTGGTTGGAAAACTGCCAAAAGAAATACGAAATGACATAGAAATTATTAATTTTAAGAGCAGAGGCCAGAAAGTGAGGGAAAACTTTGGGAACTAAAACAGATAAATATGATCGTAAAAATAAAATCAAGGAATCTCAGGAAGCAAGGATGCAAAAACTGAGAAAAAGTAAATACGCCGTGAGCGGAATTAACGTGATTGGCAGAAAGTAAATTGTGAATTTTGACGAAATTTAGATTCACGCCTTGATGGGATATTGGTGGATTTTTTATAATTTTGTTTTTTCAAAAAAAGAAATATCATTCCGTTACGGGTAGAAAAATGAAATTACCTCGCCTTAATTGGAAAAGTATATAAAATGTAAATATGTAATTTTTTAGAAAGACAATTCATGAATTGTCTTCAGGATTTTTATATCGACATCCTCTCTTTTGAAGCTTTTCCCATTGTTTCAGATAGGTTGTTTTAAACCATTGCAAAAAAGTCTCAATATATCTGTTTTTCTACTTCCTTTCTTGCGACTATGGCATCTTTCTTCTCCACATAATAGCCCAAATGATAACGCTTTCCTTGATATACACTCGTGATCCTCCGTTTGCCCTCATAACCTCCGCGGCGTTTTATACCGCTGCCGTTTTGATGCCATCGAGATTTTTCAACTCTTCTTTTAAACGTTTATAGGAAAAACGAGCGTTATTAGTTAACTGGCGTTGCCAACATTTATTCTTTCCGGACCAACGGAAAGAATGAGATTTTAAAAGGGCACGTATTTCTTCGCTTGGTTTGCCTTCAAAAAAGAGCTGCAATCTCATGTTTTCGGTATTTTCAACCATTTTAAAAACCACTCCTTGATATGGAATTGTGACAGATTCACAAGTACCCACTAAATTTTTTTCTTTTTTCAATCTTTCTAGCCTTGATTTATAGCGTCTGAGGTTGGCGGTTTCGTTGGACACATAAAACGGAACAAACCTGCTAGGGTCACGGATGAGGCTTTCAATTTGAGAAATCTCCGCAGATGTTAAGCCCTCAAAGCCTTGTAAGGTTTTATGTTTTTTATAATATTTGTTAGCGCTCAAATGCAATTTATGTTCTGATTCAAGCTCTGTAATTTTCTTCTCTAATTGCTCAATTGCATCTGGGTCGCCAGATTTTATTGGGCGGCTAACATTAAAAAAGTTTTGAATTTTAGAAAGATAATTTTCCAAATAATTCCATCGCTCAATTAAGAGCGTACGACGTTCATTTTGACGTTCTTTCTTCTTACTTGGAAAATTTGCAGGGCCACAAATTAAAACAGAAGGACATGATGCCTCGTTGCGGTAATAGTCATTATAATATTCAGCTAGTTTCCTGCAATAATAGTCAATTTTTTGAGCGGTGCTTTCTGCTTGCTCTGGATGTTCATCTAAAATTTTATCAAGAATACTGTACGCAAAATCACATTTTTCATGGTAAATTCTTGTTGCTGAACCTGTTTCATATTTAGAAAAGCTATTCAATTCTTGAGCAAGTCGGGCGTTCTCTTCGTTTATTTCATAATATTTTTTTGCAAAATCTTCCGGCTCTTTCTTGCAAGAGGAGTTTTCACCTTTTAACTTTTTTATTTTTTTAGGTTTTTCATGATTCTGCACCGCATCAACTTGAGGCTCATAATCATTATTTGCGTATTCTTCAACCGTCATTCCGGCCTCTGCCGCTTCTTCCGTTTCTTTTGGAACGCGTTTTTTGTACTCCTCCAGATCATCTATATAGGGGGCTTTTGAATTTCCAGGAACTCCTAAGAGTTTAGAAGGGTCCTCTTTAAAGATAAAGGCATGTTTAAATCTAGAGTAATACCCTCCACGAGCCTTCATTTCTTCATTAGCCTGTTTGTATTCTTCGCGGGTCAATTTTTCAGAAATTTTCACACAATAAATTTTTTCGTTGTTGCGCGTGTCAACATCTTCTGAGATTTCAAAATGAAGATTTTTAAAGTTGATATTTTCGGAAGTTGCTTCCTTTGCAACCTTCGACTCGCTTTTTTTATTTTTGATGCGTGCGGTTTTCGGCACGATTTTAACATTTTCGCCGTTGTTTTCGCAACAGCCCAAATAATAAAAATTAACATCAAAATAATCGATCATTCCATCGCAATCATCATAATTATAGGAATTTACAAAAGCGTCCACGTCGTCAATAATTGCTTTCGTGGCTTCGTTCATGATTTTGTAAAAATTCCCGTGCTCTTCTGTGATTTTTTTGTATTCACTTTCAAAAACCTCACGGGTCCATGAGGTTAAGTTCCACAAACCATGTCGCTCCGCCTTTTTGATGAAAGCAAGCTCATCTTCTTCGCTCGCTTCTTCTGCAGTCTTGTAAATTTCGATAGGGCTTTCCTTTAAAACCACAGTCAATTCCTGGCACATAGAAGCGTAATGGATTCTGACGCTGAATTTATATGTTGGGTATTTTTCTTTGATATATGTCCGTACAATTTTAGCGATTTCTTTCAAAGATAAATCGCAATCGTAGCGGCTTCCTTCCCAACCAAATTGGGTATAGAATTTTCTACGTGTTTCTGCCGCTGTTTCGTTGATGATTTCGCCGCTTTCCTTCTCCTGTCTGTTCTTCCAGATTGGAAAAAGTGCCTCGTATTCGACGTTGATGGCCTGCATAACTTCCACGTCGCCACCATTATCTGGGTGATTCGCTTTAAGGAGTTCTCTGTATGCCTTTTTTAATTCGTTGTAAGAATTTACATTTTTAAAGTATTTCATTGATTTTCACCATTTCATCTGTTATAATACAGATGCCTTTCATTTTTTCTATTTATTTATGTTTGGCGTTGCCGGCTGTGGTGTGTGTGATTTTTAACAGCCGGCTTTTTTATTGCTTATTTTTCTATCCTCCTTTTCTGACTGTCTACATTATACCATTTGCACGGCTAAATGTCAACACTAAAATTAATGTTTTACAAAATAATAAAATTCGTGTTGCATTATAAAATAGAATAGTATATAATATGTAAAAAAAGGAGGACAAAAAGAATGTTTGTGTACAAAATAAATGTCATGAAAGAATTAGAAAAAAGAGGATACCCCAGTGTGAGGATGCGAAAAGAAAAGATTTTAAGTGAAGGAACTATGCAAAATTTACGAAAAGGGAAAGGAATTACAACAGATACACTAAACAAAATATGCTTATTATTACGCTGCCAGCCGTCAGACGTAATAGAAATAATCCCTACAGACGAGGAAAAAATAAAATATTTTTGATATAACACTAAAATTAGTGTTGACACCTAACGAAGGATGTGCTATAATAAAGATAAGTTAAGAAAGAAACACAATGGAGGTAAAGAAAATGAAAAAGACAAACGTAGAAATCGCTAAATTAGTAGCTGAGAGAGGTTATGATTACGAAGAGGCACTTGAAGGTATCGACGCCGGAAGAACACCAGCAGATGAAGAAAAGGAAATCACGCAGGAAGAACTTAACGAGATGGTAGATGCCATCTGTTCAAGTTTTGATTGCGAATCAGAGAATTGCTAATAGGAAGGGGAAAATTATGAAACGCAGATGTCAGGTCTGTGGCAAAACTTTCGAGGGCAGTAATAACTCCCGGTACTGTTCAGATCAGTGCCGGGAAACCCCGGTTTATACGGATGAATTCAACGGCGAACAGTTCGGAAAATTGAAAATAATTAATGCATATCGCAAAAAAAGACGCATTTACGCCATATGTAAATGTAACTGCGGAAATATATGTACGGTCCGCTACGATATGTTACAATCTGGAAACAACATTTCCTGTGGTTGCGAAAATTTAAAAACGAGGATACAACCGAAGGACCTGACTGGGAAAATTAATGAATATAGTTGTATCGCATTAAACTGTGTCGGAAAGAAAGAAAAAGGATATATGTGGGAATGCCGGTGTAAATGCGGTAAAATTTACACCGTAGAGGCGTCTAAATTTTACACAGTAAAATCCTGCGGGTGTTTATACAAAAAAACTAGAAAAGAAAACGTGAAAAAGGCACAGGAAAAAGATTCCCTCGGCTATGTCGACGGAACGTCCGTAAACACAATCAAACCAGGGAAGAAAATGTTAAAAAATAATACATCTGGGGTGACGGGTGTAAGTTTCGACAAGACCCGTGGAAAATGGACCGCTCAGATTGTATTTAAGGGAAAGAATTATTATCTAGGGCGTTATATTGAGAAGAAAGATGCCATAGTCGCAAGAAAAGAAGCCGAAAAACATTTGTTCGGCGATTTCTTACAATGGTTTAAAACGGAATATCCAGAACGCTGGGAAAAATTAAATAAATAGGAGGCAGCAAAATGGCAGAAAATGAAACAAAGGCTTTTTACACAATGACGAAAGGGAACTGACACTGGCATATTAATTCAGAACGAAAGCACTTGTTTTGACAGGTGCTTTTTTGTTGCCTGAATCATATAAAAACGTTAATCAAAAGTAAAATGAATAATAATTATTAGAATAATAATACTTGACATAAAAAAATAATTATGATAGATTGTAGATAATTTAATAAATGATTACAAAAAGCGTTAGAGATTATAAATAATAAAACTCTAGCGCTTTTCTTTTTTTCTGGATCGTGAGGAAGAAGGAACAGCGGGAGCGTGTGCAGGATGCCAGGAAGAAGGAAACGAATATCTTGAATAAATATATATTATTTATATATCATTCTGTATTGATTTAACGCGTGAAAGTGTGGTGAGAAGATGAAGGACAATACAACGGAAGCCCAGGGGGTTGAGGTGTACGAACATGATATATTTTATTATGCTGATGAGTATATAACAAACACCTTAAATATTATACCTGGCGATGATAATTACAAAGAGATTGTAAGAGATAATTTTAATGATATGTTATTTTATATAAAAAATAATATAATTAAACCAGATAAGAATGATATTGAATTATTAAATGAAATATTTAACATATATATAAGGTTATGTGTTAAGTATAATAGATTGCCAACAATTAATATGTTTTGTATATTAACAGGATTAAATAATACAGTGATATCTAATAATTATCATAATAACGCTAAGATGAGTAATATATATAAACAAACCGTCAAAATGTGGTTGGACACCTGCAAGGGCTTCACGATCGACAGGCTTCACAACCAGGCTGGGGCTAATGCTAATCTAATATTCATCGCAAAAGCAAACTACGGAATGGCAGAAACGGCACCTATTCAGACAGCTAACACGGAGGCGTTACCGGACGAGACAAGGGAGCAGATAGCTGCAAAATATGCAGCATATGCAGATCTACCAGCTCCAGAGCCACCGGAATTATAGATAAATAGTCAGACAATAATAGTTATCTCACAAACAATAGACACAATAAGGCGGCTGAATATTAGATATATAAATATATACAAAACAGCCCTTGCATTTTGTGCAATGTGTATATCAAATACAGCTTAACTATTCGCAAAACTTATGTTTAACGAATAGTTGAAAATGGAAATGAAAGGGAACACAGTGGCTTTCGGGGTAGGGGTCTAAAAGAAGACCGCCCCAGCCGCCAGTGACCTTTCCAAGCTCCCAAAAAACAAAAAGGGGTCTTTCATATGCGAGCATCATATGCATCTCAGCCATCATCAAAAACACATCAGATTATAAATACACTTCCAGGTTCAACAAAATCCAACAAAAAAATTAACGCACATTTTTCAAAAGGAGAAATGTTATGAGCAATGGTATAAATTTTTCAGAAGACAACATAAAATGCAAATGCCAAGAAATAAAAAGTAATGGAGAATACGACATTCTTACAAATGACGAAGACAAATGGTTTTTAAAAAAACTTTCCAGAGGGCGCTGGTTCTTATTTTATAATCACAAGAAGTTTTCTGGTTCGAGAGGAATCCGTATTTATAATTGCCCGTTTTGCGGAAGAAAGCTGGGAAATATTAAAGAAAATAAAATTTCAAGGGCTGCAAAGACAATTCGTGAAGAACTTTTAAAGAGAGAAGGCTTTTATAAAGCGTTTGAATGTAGTGTAGAATCCGTTCTCAGAGAATCTCATTTAAGAGGCACGAAAGAGTTAGCAGAAAAAATCTTAGAAAGGATAATGGGTGATTAAATGCTCTGTTTCAAAATAATTGCAACCTGCTTATGCAGTTGGGATATCGTGTTTCACATTATGGGATTAATCTCTACTGTAAAAAATAATGAAGGAAAGATTTTCAGTTTTACAAATTTCTTTTTGATTTTATGTATTTTAGGATACACGCTTTCATTGGCGTGTATATGGATGAGGTAAAAATGGTAGAAATCAAATTTATTACAGGAGAAACAGAAGCATATGTGCTTCGCGGCAATTCGGGATATTGGTACGATAAAGAAACGGAACTTTTTCGATTAGAAACAGAACAAGGAACTATCACCATTCCAAGAGAAGTTATCCGAACAATTCAATTTTCTAAAAAATACAGCGGCGAATAGTCGCTCTTGGGGCCATCGCCAAACGGTAAGGCACAGGACTTTGACTCCTGCATTTGCTGGTTCAAATCCAGCTGGTCTCGTTTATCCACTCAGTGAAAATAGTACCTCCTTATGTCTAATGCATATGGCTTACAATTTTTTTTACAAAGAAACCGTTTTAGTTAATTATCAATAAATTTCAAAAATCATGCATCTTGACTGAGTGGATATTTATGGAAGTGTAGCTCATTGGTAGAGCATCTGGCTTATATCCAGCGTGTAGTGGGTTCGATTCCTACCACTTCTATTTATGATATTTATGCGACTATGTTATTCTAGCGGCATATTATTATAAATTACCCTTTTCTTAAATGTTAAATCCCCCTTCAAATTAGTAAATAAAACGTTAGCATTTATTAACTGCCTTGAAGGGGGCAGAACGGAATAAAGAATTTTAAATAATATATATAAAAAGTTCCGGTGGTATTAAAAAAGATTAATCCACTGGAATTATTTATAGGGAGGGCATATGGATTTTAAAAGCTGGCTATATAAACGGGCGATTGCTTATATCGAAAAATGTAATCGAGGATGGGAACACTCAATTTTACTACTCCACAATCTAAAAAACTTAGATAGGTTAACGTATCGTAATGGCGATAAAGCATATTTATTTTATGGCATGGATGCTGAATGGAGTAAATTCAGTAGATATGAAGTGCTCGATAATGCAATACAGAAATTAGCTATGTATGAAGATATGGAGCAATTGATAGCTACCAAAAGGGGACGATTAGCAATGGAAGACTGGTCTAGGAAAGAACCGAAATTCCGTTATATGTTATTGGACAGGTTAAGACAAAATTGTGATTATTACTTGCGAATTGGAGGATCAGCTAATTGCCTTTGGGCAGATAGTGAGAAAGAGCAGATTCAAACCATGATTGATATTTGGAATAGTTTCCCGGATGACGACAAACCAGAATGGTTGACTATGGAGCAGATTAAAGAGTTCGCTCAGAAGATGGGTGTTGATAATTGAAAGGAGAACGATATGAATGAATCAATCAAATACGGAGATAGAGTAATGTGTGTTACATTTCCAGGTCAGCCTAGAGGGTTTGTGATAAAACAGTACTATCCAACAGCTTGTTCTCAGCAAACACAAATTATATGTGATGACGGGCGAGTGTTTCATGCACCTACTAGCGATTTTGTGAAGAATTGAAAGGAGATAAATATGAGTAATATGTTAGATTGGGCAAAAAGAGAAGTTGAAATTGCCTGCAAGAAAGAGAATCCTAATAGAAAAGAAGGAGAATTTGATTATGGATGTGCCTGCTATGAGAGTGCTTTAAAAGCTTTCGAAAGCTTATGTGAGGACGGTCACTCTGGTTTCAGTATTAAAATGACTCAGGCTATATTAGATCGTCTTTTAGACGGACAACCGTTAACACCTATCGAAGATACGGATGATATTTGGAATGAATGCTCACGCCCTAAAGACTATCCAGAAACATACCAGTGTAAACGAATGAGTTCATTATTTAAGAAAATCTATGCTGACGGAACTGTTAAATACAATGACGTCAACAGTTCATATTGTGTTAACGTTCATAATCCAAACAGTACGTATTCTTCTGGGCTAGTTAGAAGAATTATTGATGAAATGTTTCCTATAACGATGCCATATATGCCTGGTAAACCAATCAAAGTTTACTGTGAGGATTTCTTAATTGATAAAAAGAACGGTGATTTCGATACGATTGGTGTGCTCTATGCCATAAAAACAGAGGATGGCAATCAAGAGAGAATTGAAATAAATAGATTCTTCAGAGAACCAGAAGGTGACGAAGAGGGTAGCTGGACTGAAATATCTAAAGAAGAGTATTACGAACGAAAAGAGGCTGCAATTGATAGGATATAAATAATTTTGTTGAAAGAAGGAAAAGCAATGAATCTTAGACAAAAATATAAAAGAATAAAAAAAGAGAATGAAAGACTAAAAAAAATCGCTCGCCCAATGGTTCGGCAGCCTATTTTGGAATCGAGAGAATGTAAAATTTTAACTCTGGCAGGGGAAAATATTGTTCACGATTTTGAATATGACGCGGAGGCTATTGACTATGCCCAAAAATGTGTTGTACGAAATTTGTCCGATGAGTTAATGCCGTATATTGAATTTGAAAAATATTTTAATGAAAATGGAGACGTCGCGGTTAAGGGGCAAATAAAAGTGGTTTTACACAATCAACCCAAAAAGAAGGAAATGGAATGTTGATAATTAAAGGATTTAAAATACCAGATGATGAAGCTGGAAAAAAAAGAAAAGAATATTGGATACAGTGCCCTTATTGCGGCAAACGGCAGTTTCCAGTTGGAGAAAATACAAAAATAAGAAATTTATTGTATCAATGCAAGGGCTCAAGTTGCAAACGGCATTTCTTAATTGACACAGAATTACAAAAAGAAATGTAAAATTGTTTTGGAATATTGAAAACAAAGGAGAAGTTTATGGAAGAACACTTTCAAAATATAGAACCAGGAGACGTCTTATTTACAATATGTGAAGAAACAAAAGAAACGATTGCTTATTTGATTATATATGATGGAAAATGGCGACTAATCAACCTTAGTCGGGGTAGCTTTTCCTATAATACAGAGACTAAAAAAGAATTATACGAAATTATAGGGGGATATACGATAGATATAATCCCTCGCAAATTAATAATTAATCAAGTGAATATGCGTCTCGGAGGAAAGTTTAAATACCCAGTAATAGCACACTAAAATGAATTGTTATTAAGTGGGCCTCGCCCGTAAATTATTCGAATTTTAGGCGCTCGTTTTATGCGGCTTTCGAGAATGGCGATTACTCGATGTTGGACCGCGTCGGTTTATCAAATTGTATGGAGGTATAAGGATGATGAATCTCGAACATATCAATAAAATTATGAAGCAAATGGAAGAAACAAAGAAATTGGAGGCTGGCATTCAAGGAATATCGGAATTTCATGAGCAACAGGATAGAATATTTAACTCTATTCATGGTATGGGTTGCGATACATATTATATAGCGAACGGCTATGATGGCTCTGCCAAAATAATTTCAAACATACAATTTGAAACGACAACAAAAATCGGAGTAATAGCTGAAGAATTATACAATGATATTGTTCGACATATGCGTAATGTATATGGCATCTTAAATCCTAAAGTCGAGATTAAGATGCCTGTAGCTAATGATCCTGAAATTACTATCAATCTCTCGGCCGGAGTTCATATTATCGATGTAATCTTCAACGACCCAGCAACTATTGTATTCTGGAGTGATGGAACTAAAACAGTTGTCAAATGCTGTGAAGATGATGTTTTTGATGAAGAAAAAGGTTTAGCAATGGCTGTATTAAAAAAATTATCGGGAAATGATAGCAAAGAATTTCATAGAGGATTAAGACAGTGGATTAAACCTGCGCCTGAACCAGAAACAGAACCAGATTTAAGTAAACTTTTTACCAACTGGGGAGAAGCAGTTACTCGAGCCTTTAACGATGTTATGCGTCGATATAATGTAAAAGAAGAAAAGAATATATAATAATCTGTCCATGCTGCGGAAATCGAATTTATGTTCCTGATATTTACAAATTTTATAAAAATGGAGGAACTACTCGTTGCGCTAAATGCGGCTTAGAAATTCATATGTCTAGTAGAATGCCACTAGACTCTAATAAAAAGGAGGACGAGTCATGCCGACCAGAGAATACCGAGAAGTAAATTTTTGTAAATATTGTGCTAAATGTAAATATTGGGATGTTGAAGATATTATGGATTCTTGCAATAAATGTTTAGGAGAACCATGCAACAAAAATTCAGAAAAGCCGGTTTATTATGAGCCAGATAAGGAGGATTAATCGTGAGCGATATTTATATTATAGGGACGCTTTCTAGAGAAGATACCATCAAAGAAGCAGCTTTATATTATCTTGGACTTGGATATACCGTGAAGATGGTCAGAAAACAGCCAAATGAAAACAAGTACGATCTGATTAGACAATGTTTTAAAGATATTGAAGATTCTAATCATATTGTAGCTATTCCTCATGAAGATGGAACTTGCGGAGAAGGGACACAATATGAAATGGTATATGCAAAAATTCTAGGAAAAAGCGTTGACATATGGAAGGATGAGAAATAATGAGTATTAAAATTGAAGATTGTATTTTTGCATCCCCGGAGCAGATGAAATTTGTTATTATGGGAATGCGAAATCCTATGAATTCATGGGATAAGAGTGATAGTGGAGTCTGCTTAAAAACTTTGGCATGCCATAGTTGCCATGAAAATAGAAACAACTGCAAAAAGAATATAGATTCGGGAGTCTTTATTTTAGGAGAAAACGATAAATCTCTCATGCAGCGTTTATCTAAAGCCGGATCAGAACATAGAAAGTATCTTAGGATGCTTCCAGTTTGGTGTAACATTACCGCCCCGTTGTATTGGTGGGAAGAATTCGACACATATAAAATTGGTACTGTTGCAAACTCTTGCAGTACTATGCACAAAATTCATGAGAAAGAGTTTACGCTGGAGGATTTTAGTACGGAACATATCTGTAGCCAGCAGTCAATAGACATGTTAAAAAACATAATTGACACATTGAATGTATTCAGAGATGTTTATCTGAACGGCGGTAATCTACGCTATAAAAACGGCAACATAAAATGCTTTGGCAAAAAAGATAAAGAAATCTGGTGGCAGATGATTCAACTTCTTCCGAGTAGCCATAACCAGAAGAGAAGCATCTTTATGAACGGCGAAGTTCTTCTTAACATTTATAATCAAAGATGGGGACATAAACTTGACGAATGGCGAGAGGTCTGTTTGTTTATTGAAGACTGCCCTTACTGGCCATTTATTGAGTCTGGTGTATTTAAGAAAGTTAAGGGAGAGTGATATTTATGGTAGCGGGAGTACTTATTGGATCCTTTTCCGGGTTGCATTATGGAATGTCTGACGACAATATGAGTGGTGATTTTTGGTAAACTTGATGATTGGAATAGTTATATTCTTAGTCGGCACTATACTATGGGGTAAACTCATGGTATATATTGCGGTGGAACTCGAATCGATTCTTGGTGTCATATTCTTTGCTATATTTGGCGGATTTGCTTGGTTTTATGGCTTAGCTATGATTATGCAGATGGTTGATTAGGATGTGTAATAATGACAGCGGAACAAGCTATTGAATATTTAAGGGAATAATCTTTACGGAATTGAAAAACAGAACAATTTCAAATCATTCTCCATTTTACAAATCTGATATAAAAGAAATAGTTAGATTAAAAAATAAATAATAGAGAGCCATGCGAGAGCCAGAACTATATAGAAAGGGGGGCCTGGCTCTTTTTATGGGCGAATTAATAGAATGGTATAAAGAAGTAGCAAATAATCTCATGAAAACCGGACTTCGAAAATATTCTGAGCAAAATTCTTTATACAATCTTGTTCTAAATATGAAAATGGATTTTTCGTTTAAAGAAAACGAAGAAGCAAGAGATTGCGCGATGAAAATTTGCCGGTACAATCATATGATGGCCGCACAAATGGCCGGAAAAACAGGAGATGAAAAATTCGAAGAACTTTATTGGAAAATATTACTTATTGAAGCTCAAAATCATCAAGTTGATAGTGGACTTTTGTATTTGGAAAAAAACAGAATTCCATCTGAGAGATTTTACGAACCACGAAGAGAAGTTTTTTTAAAACATAGAATCATTCAATCTCTACAAGATTTAATGGATGATAAATTAGATATATTCTGCCTGAGTGTGCCGCCAGGCTGTGGCAAAAGCACTTTAGAAGATTTCTTTCTCTCGCTGGTGGGAGGGTGGTTCCCAAATGATTTTAATTTGTCTTCTGCACACAGTAGTATTTTGACCAGATCGCTTTACGATGGAGTTCTTGAAATTATAAATGATCCGGTGGAATATACGTGGCATGAAATTTTTCCAGATGTAAAATTACAAGGTACTAATGCGAAAGAAACAACCGTAAATATGGAAAGAAACGGAAGGTTTAAAACATGGACTTTTAGATCTATTGATGGCTCACTTACCGGAGCGACACGCTGCAACAGATTTCTTACTGCAGACGACCTTGTATCTGGAATTGAAGAAGCGTTAAATAAAAATCGACTGGATACCCTTTGGACTAAAGTGGTAAATGACCTTCGCTCTCGTAGGCTTGAAGGTTGCAAAGAATTTTACATTGCAACCAGATGGTCGGTACATGACCCTATTGGGCGATTGCAGCAATTATACGAAGGCAATCCGCGAGCACGATTTATCGCCGTTCCGGCATTAACTGATGATAATAAGAGCAATTTTTTGTTTACAACAAATGGTTTTTCCGAAAAGTATTTTATAGACGCCAAGGAATCTATGGATGAAATTTCTTTTAATTGCCTTTATCAGCAAAAACCTGTAGAACGTGAAGGATTGCTATTTCCACCAGAATCCCTTCAAAGATTTTTCTTTAATGAAGAAGATGTTCCGGCAGGCTGTACAGATCAATATATTATTGCTCCTAACAGAGAAGCAGATGCAATATGGGCTGTATGCGATACAAAAGACAAAGGAACTGACTTCGAATCTTTACCTATTGCATATCAGTACGGAGATAAATTTTTTATTCCAGATGTAGTATTCGACGATAATACAGACTATGGAGTTCTTGACGAGAAAACGGCAAATATTTTAATAAGACATAATCCTCATATGATTCGTTTTGAGTCAAACAATGCCGGAAATCGAGTGGCTTATAATGTGCAAGAAATAATAAATGGAAAATGTAGAGCAGAAATTGACCCGGTTTTTACTAGCTCAAATAAAGAGACGAAGATTCTTGTTAATTCAAATTATATTAAAAAACATTTTTATTTTTTGCATCCCAGCCAATATAAGCCAAAATCAGATTATGGATTATTTATGGAAAATGTAACTACATATACAACAAAAGCCAAAGTACTACATGATGATGGACCTGATAGTTTGGCAATGATGGCAGAATATGTTGCAGCTCCCGAACATAGAAAAACAATGATTATGAGCAGTCCAATATAGGAGGGTGTTATGGATAAAAGACGGCATGGTACTTTAAAAAAATATGGAATTTCCCAAAAACGTTACAAGGAATTAAAAGGATTTTGCGAACAATATCCAGAATTTTTGCAAGAGTTAAGAAATGATGTCATTTCTCCGAAAACACAAAACATCACAGGAATGCCTTTTTCTAAGACGAATGCAAAAGTAGATGAGACAGCCAATATAGCAATTCGAAGGGCAATGATGGAAGAAAAAGTTAAATTAATTGAGGAGACAGCACAAGAAGCGTCTCCTGATTTGTGGGAATATATCATTAAATCCGCCTGCTATGAACAATCATTCTATTATTTGCAAAGCGTTGCGGAAATCCCGATAAGCTACTCGGCATTTTTTGATGCAAGAAGGTATTTCTTTTATTTGCTCGACAAAAGGAAAATGTGAACTAAAAGTAGATGTAGATGTGTAATATAATAATATATGTAATAAATCAAAAAAACATTTTTGAAGCGTTCAGAAAGTCTGAACGCTTTTTATTTTACGCAAATAATAGGAGAGCGCTTGTGAGATTATTAGGACGAAAAAAAATTTATACAGATTATTCAGAAATCACGGCTGATAACATCATTGAAGTGCTTGGGAAATCTTATGCTAAACACAGAATGAATGTGTCGGAGATAAATTTTCTGATTGATTATGAAAGAGGTATACAGCCGTTAAAAAGAGAAAAAAAAATCAGATCAGACATAGATGTTCGCGTGAATAGCAATTTGGCTAATTATGTAAAAGAATTCAAATTAGGATATAACTGGAGTGATCCTATTATGCTAGTTCAACGCGGAGATAAAGAAATGCATGCAACAAATGCAACGATTGATGACTCTGGTATTTCTGGTCTAAATGAAATGCTTTGCAATGGAGAAAACATTGCATATAAAGACCAATCTATGGGTGAATTTGTGGAGATATGCGGCGTTGGATACAAGATGGTTGACATTAAAACAGATTTTTCAAATCCGGTTTTAAAAGATGAAAAATTCGTGGAATCCTTAGTGAATGTATATTCTTTGGATTCTAGGTATGCTTTTTGCGTATACCATAATGGTCCGGGAGAAAAAAAGCTTATGGGGGTAAGCTTTCGTAAATCCGGTGGAAAAAATTATTTTACATGCTTTACAGATAAATGGAGATTTGAAATTATAGCAGGAAAAGTTATTAGACAAGAAAAAAATCCAATGGAAGCAGTGCCTATTGTAGAGTATGAGCGTTCATTTGATCGTACTGGTTGCTTTGAACGAGAACTTTCTAAAATGGATGCACTCAATATTTTATTATCTGATTTCACAAATGACGTTTCTCAAAGAACACAGGAAATGTGGTGGGGAGATAACATTGATTTTAAAAAGGATGAAAAAACAGGAGAAACTATAAAACCAAAATCTGGAGATTGGATTTTGACATATAGCGCAGATGGCAAAGTAGCCAAAATCGCACCTCTTTCAAGTAGTTTTGATACTTCTGGAACATTGGCAGCAATAAAAAACCTTCGAACAGAAATTTTTCAGGATTGCAAAGTTCCCATTCAATATGATAGCTCTGGCGGTGGCTCAACTGGAATTGCTACAGATATGTCTTCTGGATGGAGCGCAACAGAGCTCGATGCGCGAAGAGAACAGCAAATGACAGAACGTGGAAAAAGAGAAGAATTAAAATTGATTCTGAAAGCTATAACTTTCGTTCCTGAAAATGTTTTGCCTATGGGTCATCCTATTCGCAATGTTCACATTACAGACGTGAATTTTCATTTTAATCGCAGAAGAAATTATGATTTGATTAATAAGGCTAATTTTGTTGCTCAAATGATAAATCTTGGTTTTAATGGGCGCCATGTCCTTAAAGAAGCAGAAGTGTTTCCAGATGTTGAACAAGTTTGGAACGATAGCAAAGAAATAGTTGAAGCTATTCAACAATCCAAAATCTCATCTACTACTGCCCAAAAAGATGATGAAAATGTCGATACAAACGAAAGATTGGCAGCAGATAACGGTGACCAGATTTCTAACAGTCCAATTTTAGATGGAACAGCTATTCAACAAGACTCAAAAGGCGGTGATTAAATGTTGCCGGCGGCATCTTTTGACGAATTAAATAGATTGATAAAAGCAAAAAGGTCTATGCCATATGAAAAGTATTTTGGAGAAATGGAGTTAACTGAAAGTGAAAAAAAGAAACGAATTTCTTTGGCTCAAATCATGGAAGAAAAATTTACATATGTCATGATTTTACTTTTTACTATGCAACAATACAATTCTTTTAATTGGGATTTTGCGAAAAAAGAATTTGTAAAAAAATACCTAGAATCTATAGGTGCTTACGCAACGACAGATTCAGAATTTGAACAATATATTTCAATGCAAGCAGATAGGATGACGGAATCCACTAAAGAAAACACGAATAATCCTTATTATTTTTCTTTGGATAGAGCAAAATTTATTGCAGAAAACGAAAGTAATACGGTCAGAAGCTTTCAATGTAATCAGGAAGCTATGCAGCAAAATAAAACATACAAAAGATGGGTATCTATTATGGATGGACATACCAGGTTAGACCACAAGAAAGCAGATGGGCAAATTGTAAAAATAAATGATCCATTTGTCGTAGGAGATTCACTATTAAATTACCCAAGAGATGCTTCGCTGGGAGCGGATTCTTCTGAAATTATAAATTGCAGATGTAGTGTTATCTATTATTAATGTTATATGTGTCACAGAGAAGTGACGTTAATCAAACACAAATTAAAAAACACAGAGAAGTGTATAAACACAAAAAAGCTGGCAGAGAAGCCGATTAAAAAACACAGAAAGGTAGGAATCAATATGAAATTTATGAATAATCATTACGGAGAAAGCAGAGTTTTTGGTCATGCACGATTTAAAACCATGCCTGAAGAAGTAGAAACAGGTGGCGGGGCTTTTTCGGGAGAATCAGAAAAAGATTCTTCAGCAGAAGAAGGCCCAGAAGTCGAATTAAGTACTGATGAATTAGTACAGCAACTTGCAGCGGAGAGGGCAAATAGCGCTAAGCTGAAAGCAAATTTGGACAAGACTCTAAAGGAAAAAGGAGAAATTACAAAAAAATATCGTTCTACTTTATCGGCAAATGAACAAGAAGCAATCGCAAAAAAAGAGGCAGAAGAAGCAAAAGATGCTAGAATTGCTGAACTTGAAGCAAAAATGCAGGTTAATGAATACACAGAACGCTGCATGGACGCCAAGATTGGTATGAGCAAAGATGTGGCAAAATCTTTTGCAGAAGCCTTAACAAATGGAGATTCAGAGAAAGCTTTCGAAGCTTTAGCAAATCATATTGGTTCTATAAAAACTAAACTCGAACAAGAATTTTACGCACAAAGACCTGAGCTTCAAGCGGGCCACGGAGATGGAAAAGAATCCTTAGCTGTTCAAAAGGCAAAGGAATTAGCTAAGAAAAGTGCAGGTGGCGTAAATGTGGAGGCTTTAAAACAGTTTATGTAAAGGAGGAAAAACATGGCTAGAGGAGATATGAAAGTTGACAGCCTTTCAGTAAGCATGGAAACAGAAATTTTAAATAGAAAAGAATTCGAAGCTATTTCAAATACAATTGACTTTTCTAACGTTTCGACTAAAGACGAGGCAGGGAGACTTGTAGTGAAGGCCGGAACGCCAATTGATAAAGATGGACAAGTAGTAAAAACTACTCCGTGGACAGGTGCAGTAGGAATTTTGCTTCACGATACTTACGAAACCCACCCACAACAGGCAATTTTGAAAAAAGCATATGTTAATACTACAAGAGCACAAAAAAGTTCAAGTTTAACTTATGACTTAGCTCTGATTACAGAGCTTTCCAAATCTGGATGCAGAATTGTGTTAGAAGAACCAGAAGTACTGGCTTAAATAATATACCGATTATTTTTTTAGACAAATAATCGCTAACCCTAAATAGTTATGGGGTAGAAAGGAGATATAATGTTATTTACTGACGTTTTTTCAGCGGAGGCAGTAGCGTATAGAGAAACTGTTGATGCTAGTAACAATATAGCATTTGCCGGAGCAGCATTTTTCCCAAATAAAAAGAAAACAGGAATTGATTTAAAATGGATTAAATCCCACAAGGGTCTTGGAATTGCCTTAAAACCATCTTCCTATGATTCTTTGGCGACAATCAGGCCAAGACAAGGGTTTAATGTAACTCTGGAAGAAATGCCTTTATTTAGAGAGTCCATGGTCATTAAAGAGCAGGATTTGGCCCAAATTATGAGAGCGGCTGACTCAAATGACCCATATTTAAATGAAGTTCTTGAACGCATTTATGACGATGTAGGTAATCTTATTGATGGAGCAAATATTTCCGCGGAACGTATGCGTATGCAACTGCTTGCGCCGATTGACGGAGTAATGAAAATTGATATCGGAAAAGCAGATAATACAATTTACAGTTACCAATATGATTCTGATAACACTTGGAAAGCAAAACATTTTGCCGAGCTTACCGGGAGTGATACATGGAATAATCCGGAAACCGCGAAGCCTTTAAATGATGTACAAAAAGGAGTAGATTATTTATCAGGCATTGGTGTCGTGCCAACTTACATTATGATGAATACTACTACATTTAATTATTTGCTTGATATGAAGCAAATTAAGAATGCATTTGTGACTCGTGCGGGTGTAAATGTCGACTTTTTATCTAAGGCAGCAGCAAAAGATGTATTTGCGACACAAACAGGATTGCAGCCTATCTTATATGATAAGATGTACACAGATTATGACGGAAAAGAAAAGAAGTTTTATCCAGATGGTTACGCAACAATTATCGGGGCTGGACAGCTTGGAAATACTTGGTATGGAGTGACACCGGAGGAAAGAACTCTTCTTGGAGACTCAAATGTGGATGTAAGCATTGTTGATACAGGGGTGGCTGTTGCTGTCAAAACAGATTACGGTCCACCAGTACAATATTCTACAACTGCTTCTCAAATCGTTCTTCCGTCATTTGAAGGTATGGATAGTACTTATGTCCTTAAAGTAAAGTAGGAGGATAAGTAAGTGATTTATGATCATATTATAAAAAGAAACGGAAAATTCTACGCAGCAGGGGAGGAAGTGCCGGATTTAATCTCTGGCACTTCTAAAGGAATACAGGACAAACAGAGAAAAACAGAAAAAGGAAATTCCGGCTCTAAAACTTCGCGTAGAAAGCAGGAATAATTATGAAGGAAGAAATATTAAACGAATTAATTGAGTGTATTGGTGATGATTATACACCAGAACAATCTTCTTTTTTACTAATTTTAATAGATGATGCAGCAGAAGAAGTGGCGCGAGGAATGTATCCATATGGATTTGAGACAGATTTTGAAATGGAAAAAGCTAAACAAAATGCCATGAAACGATACAAGAGTAAAATTAGAAAAATTGCACAATATTATTATGACAAACAAGGAAAAGAAGGAGTTGTTAGTTTTTCTGAATCAGGAACTTCTGTCTCCTATGAAACCTCCGGAACTCCATTAAGTTTATTAAGAGGAATTATACCTGTTGCTAAAATAGTTTAAAATAACAAATAAGACGGAGCGTGACGCAAAACCTCCCGGAGCGTCGCAGGGACATTTCGCGAGTGTGGAGGGGAGAAATGGAAATAAACAAGGGAGAACAACGAGGTATAAATATGGAAGAATGTCAAAAATGTGAATTAGCAGAAAAAGTATCTAAACTTGAAAACGAAGTTACAGTAAATGCTGGAAAAATTGAAGTAATCGAAGGGCGATTAGAAAGAGACAGAGAAGACAAAAAAGAGTTTTATGGCAAGTTTGAAAAATTAAATTTGGCAAACGAAACTCACAAGTCCAATACAGAACATATTTTTGAAAAACTTAAATGCATTGATAAATGCACCGAAGAAATAAATAATAAAATTGATGAAATAAATGATAAGCCTTCTAAGAATGCTGACAAATTTACTTCTGCAATTATTTCTGCGATAGGCAGTGCGATAGGAGTTGCTATTATAGGATTAATTGCATTATCTATTGTACAAGGTATGTAATAATGAGGGAGGCGTTTTAACTTGAGTAAAAGAAATTTCTACAAAAGATTTATAGAAGACGAGAAACAATTTTACTTGCATATGGCGGGCTTTAATTCGCGAGAAGCTTGCTTATTTAAGTTACGCGCTTATGAAGATAAAACCTTGTGGGAAGCAGCGGATATAATGGGTTATAGCTTGAGGACAATAGATAGAATAAATCGTGATATGAAAAGAAAAATAGAAAAGACATCTTTTTTATATAATAATATGGCGGATTAGTGGCGTGTTATCCTCTTGTATTTTGTATTAAAATAAAAATATAAAAAACAAGGGAGGAATAAACATGATGCCTTATCAAAATAGCTGGCAGAATACTTATCCGGCAAATTCTCAGTATTTGACATCTTATCCACAGACGTCTATGCAAAGGGCGCCCCAATATCAGCTGCCAATGCAACAGACGTTTCCGAACCAAATGGTAGGAAATACACCTATTGTTCAAGGACTGCCTGGCCAGATTGTAGACGGAATAGATGCAGTTAAGGCTAAAGATGTTGACATGTCGGGCACGGCAACATGGTACCCAAAGGCAGATGGTACGGAAATATATCGCAAACAGCTACAGCCCGATGGGCGAAGCCAAACTCTTGTTTACAAATTAGCTTCGCCGGAAAGCACAGAGCAAGCAAATATTCAGTCAGGATTTGATGCAAATGCGCTGAACGATTTATTTTCTCAATTCAAAAAAGATATAATTGCCGAAATAAAAAGCGTGTTACCTGCGCAACAGGCAATAAACGAGCCTCCAAAACAGAAAGGAGGAAATCAAAAATGATAAATCCAGTAATGAACTTTGTGCAGGCGTTAAGAAATACACAGAACCCTAAACAAATGCTAATGAATACACTTAAGCAGCAAACGGGAAATAATCCTGTAATGAATAATGCATTACAAATGATGGAAAAAGGTGACGAGGTTGGGATTGAGAAGCTAGCTAGGAACCTTTGCAAAGAAAGAAATGTAAACGCCGATGAAATGTTCAAGCAAATAAGAGAACAGTTTAAAGCAAAATAATTTCTTGAGTTTCCCCAGAATTGGGTGATTAAAAATCGCTACAATTTTGGAGGCGTCCCGGGTTGTCTCCAGTTGTAAATATATATAAAAGGAGACTTTTAAGATGATGAATTCAGGTGGATATTCTTTAGCAGATATTGCTGCTGCCACAGGCGGAGAACGTGCTGACGGTATGTGGGGAGATGGAAACTGGCTTTGGATCATAGTTGTTTTCGCCCTTCTGTTCGGCTGGGGAAACGGCGGATTTGGAAACGGATTTGGTGGAAACGGCGGCGGCTACGTTGCCACAGCAGCTACACAGGCCGATATTCAAAGAGGCTTCGACAACCAGGCAGTTATTAGCAAATTAGATGGAATTGCAAACGGATTATGTGATGGCTTTTACGCCATGAATACAAGTTTACTCCAAGGAACGAATACGATTCAGAACGCAATTCAGCAGGATACTATTGCTGGAATGCAGAACACTTTTGGAATTCAGCAGGCGATTAATGCTGATACTGTAGCTAATATGCAGAACACAAACGCTCTCGCTAATCAATTATCAAATTGTTGCTGTGAGACAAGAGAAGCTATTCAGGGCGTAAACTACAACATGGCAACTAATACTTGTGCGTTGCAGAATACTATGAATAATAACACTCGTGATATTATTGATAGTCAGAATGCGGGAACAAGAGCAATCCTTGATTATCTGTGCAATGAAAAAATCGCATCTCTTCAGAGTGAGAATAACGATTTGAGACGTGCCGCATCTCAGGATAGACAGAGTGCATTTATTACAACGGCAATGACAGCGCAGACACAGCAACTTATTAACGCTATAAATCCAGCGGCTATTCCGGCTTATGTAGTTCCTAATCCAAACGCATATTATAATGCTTGCGGATGCAATAATGGATGTTGCTAACAATTCACCCTTAGAGGTTGATTAAATTTCTAAGAGGTGGGTTGAATCCCACCTCTTGTTTTATGAGAGGTAGAAAATATGGGATGCAAAAACATATGTAAACTTTGTAATAGGTTAATTATAAGTCAGGCAGTTGCGTTTACAAACGGTCAGCTGATAATTACTTTGCCGGCAGGAAGTTATGAAAATGGAGAAAAATATTGCATTGTTGTGGCACAGAACATTCCGGAGGCCGCAACGATAAATGCCCCTGTAGTCATTCAAATAGGAACAGGAACGCAACTTTACCCACTTCAAAATCGTTGTTGTGCGCAAGTTACAGCATGTAGCATTAGAACGAGAACAAAATACTCCACACGAGTCGCGACTAATGCAACTGGCGGAACATTTAAAATGTTCGGAATACCAGCCTGTTCACCAAACAACGATTTAAGAGCGATTAATGGAACAGCAGCAACCGTTGAAGCGGAAGCTACAGCAACGCAAGGAATTAAGAAGGGAGGAAAAGTTAATGCATAACCTGGCAATGGAAATGGGAAGATGGGCAATGAATAAAGCTAATCAATGTGGATTAGAAAAGTTAACTTCTCAAGACTGGGATGACTTAAAAGACTGTATGGAAGCTGTAAAATGTGCAATATGCGCGGATAAAGACTACCGTATTATTAAAGCAATGGATGAAGCAGAGGAAGAAGAAAAAATTCTTGATAAATTAGGTGTAAGAGCTGGATACGATAGATATCGTTACGCCGATGGAAGATTTGCTCCAAAAGGGCACGGCACAAGGCGAGGCTATACGCCATACCTTCCGATGGAACCAGATGAGTGGATTAATGCATATTTAAACAATCCTGATTTTGTAGATAAGAACTATCGAATGGGATATCATGGCGACAAAGGAGTTTATTCAACTCCTTCAAAACACGGAGAGGTTTATGACAGATATAGCGAATATCGTAGACATTATCACGAATCGCACGATCAGGAGTCTAAACATAAAATGGAAGAATCTATGAAAGATTATGCAAATGATGTTATTCAAAACGTAAAAAACTTATGGGCAGATGCTGACGTGACGTTGCGTCAAGCGTTAAAAAATGATTTTACAAAATTAGTTCAACAGATGCAATAATGTGACACAAGGGCTCTTGACTGCTTTGCGGTCAGGGGCTTTTTGTTTAAGGAATGATACTTTATGTTTAAAGAATTTTATATAAATGGAGATTGGTGGAAAATTGTATTTGTAAATCCATGGGACAAACACTTGGTTGATAGGACGGGAGAAATAACTCTTGCAACATCTGACTATTCAGAAAAAATTGTATTTATTTCTGAATCATTAAATAAAGAATTGCTTACCCATGTTTTTTTACATGAACTTGGACATTGCATCATGTTTAGTTGCGGTCTACTTTTTGAATTGCACAAAATGGTAAAAAGAGAATTCTGGATTCAAGCCGAAGAATGGGTGTGCAATTTTATAGCAAATTATGGTTGTTTTGCAATAAAAATAGCTCGAGATGTTCTTGGGAATGACTTTATTTGTATAGAACCAGCATGGGACGGAGCGAATGTAGCATGAGAGAATTAAAATTTTATGTAAACGGACAAAGAATTAAAAAAGATAATACATGTGATTTTTCTGGAATAGTAGCAGGGACAAAGGGATATCTTGAAGCGGTGTTTTGCTTCGGAAGTGACTGGTCGGGAATGTCTAAGGTTGCTGTTTTCACTCGATTAAAAGAACAACATCCAGCAAAAATTATAAAAAATAAATGTATTATTCCGCATGAAGCATTCACATGGAGAGACTTTTCAGTTCAAGTAATTGGAGAAAAAGATGGAATTAGAATTTGCACAAATCAAGAAATCGTAGAACAGGAGGTGATTTAACCTTGCCTACTGTAGAAGAACTTCTAAGAGAACAGAATGAAACAGACTTTTATGAAGAAGAACAGTTTACTTCTGTTCCTGGATACCAAACAAGCGAATATAAGGATTCTCAAATAATTATCATTTCCAATAAAGAAATTGGAAATTTAGATCAGCAAATAAGTGTCTCAGGAGAATCAAATAGTCAATATATTATGTTTGAAGTAAATCGCTTTGAGGATAACATTGATTTGATTGACAAATTAATTCAAGTTCATTACGAAAGAGAAGATGGGGTTGGAGACAACTGCCCTGTAGTAGATGTTTCTGCTTCAAATTTGCATATGCGTTTTGGATGGGTTATTCCTCCTAAAGCTGTAGAAAATGATGGTATTTTGAAGATAATGCCATTTATTCACGGGACGACTTCTTCTGGAAACACTTATATTTTAAAAGAAATATATGCGGAATATGACGTTAAAGAAGGTTTGGCACTATCTGGAGGAATTGAAAAGCCAGAAGAAGATTGGTATGTTCAATTTTTGAATAAAATGGACAACTATGTATCTGATGTTGAAAAGCTTGAAGACTCCGCAAAGACATCTGCTTCAAATGCAAGTGATAGCAAACAGGCAGCGGCCGCAAGTGAATCCAAAGCGCAAGAATATTCCGACTCCGCAAAGACATATTATGAAAAAACGAAAACACTATCCATTTTAAATGTTGGGGAAATGGAATTTTCGATAAATGAATCTAAAAAATGTTTATCTATAACATATACACAGGAAGGAGAATAGAATGTCTACAATTAATGTTGGAAATTTAGAAAATCAAGAAGAGATACTTGATTATTTAAAAAGAATTTATGCAAATGTATTTGATGTGTCTGCTATTGACTGGCAGGCTTTTTTTAATGCTAGAGCAACAGGAGAATTGTTTTCTACAAAATTTTATAATTTATCAGTGACCAATACCGCGCAAGGCGAAAAGATGAATGACTCTATTGGAAAAGAATGTACGCCATCTACAAATTTAGTGAAAAACAGAGATGATTTTGCATCTTTTAACGCTTTTTGGTTCTGCTATTGCAATTTTATTGTTAGCGATGATGGTCAAAAGACAATTACGGCAATTCAAGGACAGAAAAATTTCTCGCGTACAGGAAAAGTGAACGTAGGAATATTAACTCCTCCACTTTATTATGGCATTAGCAAAGTCTCAGATGGAGAAATATGGCACTTGTCAGATAAGCCAAATAGAGAACTTGGATTAGTACTAATGCCACATTGCAAAGATAATAAAGGAAAAGAAATGCCATACGGTGTTCTTCCTGTCTATTATGCAGGCGATATTGATGGAAAATTATACGGGTCTTCTGGACTTCCGGTAAAGAATTTTATTTCTTATATGTCTTTACACACAGAAATGTCAAAACTAGGGAACGGATATGTTGGAGCAGGTTCGGAAAGAAGCATATATCTTAAAACCATGTTAAGGATAAAATATGCATTTTCTTCTTCACAAAAAGTTTTTCAAGGAAATACGGCAAATAATCAACAAATCAAAACAGCGGCAGCGATTGAAAACGTTACATATTTTCCTGTTTCTGCATCATATGCAAATATATTTTATGTAGGAGAAGATGTTTCTATCGGAGATGCGACAGGGCATACAGATAATCTTGATCGCGGAAATTCTTACATGAGAAACATTGCTGACAAGGTTTTGATTACAAAAATTGAAACAGAATCCGACGAAATTGTCAGAATATATGTTGATGTTGAAACTCCATTTAACTTAACGGCAGATTCGTACCTTTCAACGATGCCATTACATTCTGGAACAACAGATGATGTTTTAGGAAATGATGGATATATTGCGAATGATGGAAAACATGCATTCAAATTACAAGGGCTTGAAGAAGGAATTGGCGCCTATATGGTTTCTTCAAATGAAGTTATGAATAAAGAAACAGCTACAAAAACTGTTTTTTACCATAAAAATTATGGTGACTACCACTCTGATAATTCGATTTTGACAAACTATAAAAAAGTTGGCGAATTTACAAAAGAAGATTCAACAGATTTTTGGATAGGCGAAGTCGACATCGACTTAGAGACAGGCGCAGAAGTTCCGCGAACCATAGGAAGCGGTGATTCAGTAGGAACTGGAGACCGATATTATTTTGGAGGAGCAGGAACTGGATTTAAAGAACATTTGTCGCGTGGGTCTCTCGGGAATGGGTCGGATGCTGGCCTCTCGTGCTTGGCTGGCGGGGGCGTCTTGTCGGGTGCTGGGTGGTACTGCGCGGTCTGCGTTTCCTAACCCTGTAGGGGTGAATTTTGCGTAGCAAAAGAGGGGTTTTCCCCTCAAAAAAATGTAGGGCTTGATGTGAGCGTGGGAATCTCAGGAATGGGTCGAATGCTGGCCTCTCGTACTTGAATGGCAGGAACGACTTGTCGAATGCTAGGTGGAACTACGCGGTCTGTATTTCTAAAAAAAATGTGTCGTTTGAGCGACTTTACACATCATTCCGTCCGTGAAATCGGATTACCGGAAACGGTACTTAAATGATATTACAGGGAATCGAAAGTACGGCGGTACGAGTAGAAATATAATACGAAAGGGGATTATGTTGGGGCTAGTAGTAAAACCGAAAACTCCTTAATTTAGAAACGAATGAAACGATATTGTAAAAATATTGATATAACAAATAGAGAATTAATAAATCGGGCGGTTTGCAAATGCCTAAAAAATAAAATGGACCGTCTGGATGTATTGAGAATGTTTTCTCAATATTCAGATGCACCATATGGTTTAATTTATAAAATTGCGAAAGAAAAACAATTTTATATGTTTGAGGGCATGATAAATACGGTGGTGGACGGAATTAGAGAAGAAATTCTTACAGAAAAATATTCCTGGAAAAAGAGTTGGTATACTTATAAAAGAGAGTGTAATAAAGTTAGAAAGATAGGAATACAAGATGTCAAGCAGCAGTTATATGATTATATAGCTGCCGAAGGGCTATCGGAATTATTTTCTAAAAGAATAGGATATTATCAATGCGCTGCAATTCCCAATAAAGGACAAGTTATGGGGATGAAAACGATTAAAAAATGGTTAAGAAATAAGAATTTGCGCTATGCATGGCAAGGTGACGCAAAACATTATTATGAAAATATTCATATTCCTAAACTAAAGCAACTCCTTAGAAAATATGTAAAAAATCAAGCACTATTAAAGCTAGTGTTCAAATTGATTGATAGCTTTGAAAAAGGATTATCAATAGGGTCTTATTTGAGCCAATATCTTGCAAATTTTTACATGTCATTTGGTTATCATTATGCAAAGGAAAAACTTTTAAAAACAAGAAGGAGTAAAACTGGAAACAAAGTTGTAAATATGGTTTCTTGTGTATTGATTTATATGGACGATATTTTATTTCTTTCTACTTCTTTAAAATATTTAAAATCATCAATAAAAATATTTAAAAAGTGGATACTTGAAGAATTTAAGATAACGATAAAGCCGTCTGATAAAATAATAGATTTATTAAATGGATATATTGATATGATGGGATTTCTTATTTCAAGAACAAAAGTTCTCGTAAGAAGCAGAATATTTTTAAGATTTAGGAAATCAATTACAAAAGTGAGAAAAACAAAAACAATTTTCAGAAAAGAAGCGCAAAGGATATTAAGTAGATATGGTTGGATTAAAAATTCTGATTGCAGACACTGGGAAAAGAAGAATAAGGTTTTACAAATAGTGAAAATATGTAAGGAGATGATTAGCCATGGCCAAAATGTTATTTACATCGCAGCAACCTAATGTACTGGTGATTCCGTTGCCAAATGGAAAAACGGATGTAACGGTATTAACCAACGAAACCGAAGTTGTTATTAAAAATGAAGATGATAATTCTTCCACTATACAATTCCAATATGACGGAAATCAATTTAGAACAGTTTATTCTATTACGGAAGAGGATGTAAAATCTAACATAGAAAAATATCTTAATTATAGTTCCGAAGGAGAACCAACCCTAGAACAGTTAAAAAGAGAACAAGATGCGATAGATGCATACACATTACAACTTATTGAAGAGGGGGTAATTTCATGAGAACTTTAGTACTTAGTCTTAGAAGGCTTTATGAAAAAAATAAAGTATCGCTAGAAACGGTCTTGAAACTTAAAGAAAATGGAAAAATCACCAAAGAAGAAGAAAATTATATTCTTTATGGCAATATCGACGGCTAGGAGGAGCAGAAATGGCAAAAGCGGAAACAACAATGGTCTATGATGGAATTACATATCATGCAGGGGACGAAATTTATGATTTAGGCACATTTGAATGCGTGGAAGCGGTAGGGATGAAAAGGGACTATGAAGGGCTTTCAAAAGACGTTTCCAAGCTACCACATTACGTAGACAGCGGTTCATCTGCGTTATGCCTTGATACATCAGAATTATATGAATACCATAAATCTACAGATACTTGGTACAAACTGTAGAGGAGGACAATTATGTCATTAACAGCAAAAAAAGTCTATGCGATTCTTAACGGAAAGATTGTAAAGATTAACGGAATAATAGAAACAATAAAACATCCTGTGATTTATCAAGGAAGTGTTAAAAATGAATCAGAACTTCCTCAAAACAACGAAATTGGATGGATGTATAACATTCAAGAAAAATCTTCTTATGGTGAGGCTGGGATGAATGTTGTGTGGACTAAAGATGGATGGGATGCTATGGGGGCAATGATCGATACCTCTTTATTCTTAGAAAAAACAGATTTGGCAGATTGGGCAAAGCAACCTCAAAAGCCTTCTTATACGGCCAAAGAAGTCGGAGCTCTTCCAGAAAACGTATTAATTCCAACTAAACTTTCAGAACTCACCGGGGATGCTACACATAGAACGGTTACAGATGCAGAAAAAAATAATTGGAATAAAGTGGCCGAAATATCATCTGACGGTATAACTTTTTCAATTAATACTGCAAAAAATTGTTTGCAGGCCACTTATGGAGAGTGATTGTATGAGATCCAATAAACGACAGCAGCAAAAAATATGGTTTTCAACAATAAGTTCCGAAAATATATCTGGAATTGATACAGTCCCCGCATATTCTGCACCAGAAATGTATAAAATGACGGTTTCTGATACATCTGGGACAAGCGAAGAAACTTCGGCTGGTTTAATTCCGAATTATGATCGCTATATTACGCAATGGAAAAGTCGTTGGAATTCATTTGAGCCTAAGGAAGGAATGGTTTGCTGGATTGATGTGCGACCTCAATTAAAAGCAAATGGAGAATTATTAACTTCGTCTGATGGGTTACTAATTACCCCTCCTGATTACAGAATTGTCAAAAAAATAAATACTCAAAAAAGTAGCGTTAGACGCTACGGCATTGTGAAAGTTGCAGGATATGATAATGAGTAAAAAAATAGTTTTTAAGCTTTCTCCGCAGTCGATTCAAAATGCTATTGATGAATTAGAAAAATATAAAGATACATTTTTGAATAAAAATGAAATTTTTGTTCAAAGACTTTGCGAGGTCGGAATTCCGGTTGTTAGAGAAAATATTTCTTCTTCTACAGGTGATTCTGACAAGAATTATAATACATATATCCAAGTGAATTCTTATCAGGGGCATTCGGAAGCAAAGTTAATCGTTGAGGGAAGAGAATTGTTATTTATAGAATTTGGAGCAGGAATTCATTATAATGGTTCGGCAGGAAGTAGCCCTCATCCAAAGGGAAATGAATTTGGATATACAATTGGTTCTTACGGAAAAGGTCTTGGAAAAAAAGATCATTGGTATTATACAGCAGACACCGGAGAAAATATAAAGTCCTTTGGTACAAAAGCTACAATGCCTGTATACAAAGCAAGCCAAACAATGATTCAGCAAATTCGAAAGATAGCAAAAGAAGTATTTGAAAGTTAATGGGGGTGTAATTTTGGAAACCATTAAAAATCCTGCTTTAGAAGTATTTAAAAAATGGTCCGAAAAAGTAAAGAATGTTGTAGGGGAAGGAAATTATGCAATGGAACGAAGCGAATCCGTTGCTCCCGGAAAGAAAAAATATGCCCGTATTTTTTTACTAGGTAATCCGACCATTAACGGAGATTTAGAGGGAGACGAATGCGCTACAACAGCGTCATTTCAAGTAGATTCATTTGCCGCGGGCTTCAAGTCATTATCCGCAGTATATGATATTGATAATGCTAGTCACGAAGCGATGATCTCTATGGGATTTCGGAGAACTTATGGACCAGAAGAACAAAATAATATTGACAACAGCATTAAAAGAATTGTAAGTAGATATAGCCGCGTCTACATGGGAGAATTGGAAATGTGAATTAAAAACGAGTGTAAATATAATATATAATGTTATTGATATAAAGTACAGACAAACAAAAAACGTCTGTACTTATTTTGTTACAAGAAGAAAGGAGAAGTAACATGGAAGGACAAGTTTTGACATATGTGAAACCGGAGTTAATCATTGTAGCAATTGCGCTATATTTTATTGGCATCGGCTTAAAGAGAGCAGAAATTGTCAATGACAGATTTATTCCAGCAATTTTAGGGATTTCCGGAATCGTGATTTGCGGAATTTACGTCATTGCCACAACCGATATTTATACCGAACGAGAAATAGCCATGGCGTTATTTACTGCTATTATGCAGGGAATACTCGTTGCCGGCTTAAGCGTATACGGAAATCAACTTATTAAACAGAATCGAAAAGAAGAATAAAAGGAGGTGATCCTTTTATCTCCCGGGCGCAGGGTTAAGCGTTGGTACCGGCTTTTAAATAGAAAAAGTCGCTAACCCCAAATAGTTATGGGGTAGAAAGGAGATATAATGTCAGACTTAAGCACATTAGGCGTAACCATTCATTATGGAGTGGAAACGAAAGCTGGCTCTAAGCCAACATCTTTTATATGGCTAAAAAGATGCAATGCAATCGATGGAATCTCTCTTGACACAGACCAGATTGATGTATCAGCATTAGAAGACTATATAGCACAGTACACAGCAGGCAGACAAGATACCGGCGGTTCATGGACGGTTACGTTCAATATGAATCCAGATGTAATCACTGCGATTAAAAAGCTTTTTTCAGATGCAAAAACAGCAAAAAGCAGCGGACTCAATGTCTGGTTTGAAATTGTTTTTCCAGGTCTTACAGATGCATTTTTTGTTATTGCAGACCCTGGAATAAACATTCCACTTCCGGATATTTCTCAGGCTTCAGCGGCAACATTGCCAATTTCTATGGTTGTAAAAGAATATAAGGGATTAGACACGAAAGTTGTTTCTGAAACAAGTGAACTAGCACTTGACGATGCAAAAGTGACGGCAGATTCATTTAATGCTCCATTGAGCTAGTAAGAATTAATTGGGAGGATATAATGTTTAGTTTTAATGTGAAGGACAAAGAATACAAAGTAAGATTTGGATACAGGGCCCTATGCGGAACGGATCTCATTGACCGCATTGCAAAGACAGAAAAAAATAGCGAGGGAAATGCAAATTTTCAAGAAATGTTAAAACTAGTCGCAGAATTATTACTGGCAGGTTTACAAAAAAAACAGCCTGATTTTCGCTATGAAACAGAAGCTGAAAAAAAGGAAGCTTTAAACAAAGTTTATGATCTTATGGACGACTATGAGGACGAAAGCACAGACGAGAATCCTCAGAATGGATATGTTCTTTTTGAAAAATTACAAAAAGAGCTGTTTAAAAACGGTTTTTTATCCGCGCTTCAGAAGGAGGAAGCCAAAAGGTAGAAGGTGCTGATTTTAAAACGTTTACTGAAAGAGTAAATCGTAAAATACTTCCTTTTTTCTTGTCAATTGGGGTATCTGAAGAAAAGTTTATGGATTCTACCCCTAATGAATTAGAACCATATGTAGAAGCTTTTAGATTGAAAGAAAAACGAAAAGATTGCAGCCAGTGGCAAAATGGCTTTTACACGATAGCCGCAATCGCATCCGTTATAGATAAAATCTTAAGTAAAAACCCTACAGTAAACTATCCAGATAAGCCTTTGACCGAGTCAATAGAAGAAAAAAACGAAAAAGAATTATTAACCGAAGATCAAAAGCAAAAAGAAATAAATAATTTCTTAATGAAACTGCAACTTATGCAGGCGAATTTTGAACTGAATCACCCCAAAAATGAGGACGAGCAAAAATAATAATGCTCGTCCCTTCTTTTATTTACCGGCTTTTAAGTAGAAAAAGTCGCTAACCTCAAAAAATAGGAGGTGAACTATGGCAGAAAATACAGTTGATACTCTTGAAGTAAAAGTTGCCAGTGAAGCGCAGCAAGCACTCACTGGGCTTCAAAATCTATCTAAAGAATTAAGAAAGCTAAAAAAAGAAATGCAAGGCGGCTGGGGAACAAAAGGCAAAAGTTTTTTTAATTTTTCCAATGATTTAAAAGAAATCGAGCGTTTAAAAAAAGCTGCTGCAAGTGTCGAAAAAATAACTCCTAAATTAAACACTAAAGATATAGATACTAAAATTTTTGAATTGCAAAAAAAATTCAAGGATGTAGGCACGGATTTCCAATTTAAAGGAAATACATCAGAGCTGGAAAAAACATTTTCAAGCCTTGAAAGTAAATTAGATAGATTGTATGCCAAAGAGGATAAAATTCGTGATTTAGGTTCAAATTTCAATACTTCTGGATTTGAAAGTTTACAGTATGATATTGCAAAAACATCAAATCAATTAGATGCATTACGGGAAAAAATGGCTGAGCTTAATGCAGAAAGCGCAAACAAACTTGAACAGGCAATAAAAAGAGCTACAACGCAAAATATTGAACCTTCACAAACGGTTTCTTCACAACCCCAAATTGCTAAAACGGGACCAGATTATTTTGAAGGCAGAAATGTAGAAAAAGAGATTGAAAACCTTAATGATATTACTGTTGAACCCAAAGTAGAGACCGAGAATATTGATTCTGCAATAGAAAATTTACGAGCCAAATTCAAAGATGTGGGCACGGATTTTCAGTTTAAAGGAAATACAGCTGAGCTGGAAAAAGCCATTACAAAAGCTGAAAACGAGCTAGACAGGCTATATGAAAAAGAAGATAAAATCCGTGAAACAGGCGGAAATTTTAATTCTACTGGTTTTTCTAACCTTCAATATGACATTTCTAAAACATCGAATCAACTCGATGCTATGAGAAAGAAAATGTCTGAAACAAGCAAAACAAGAATTGATACAGGATCATGGTCTAAACTTCAAAAAGTAGCATCTGCAACAGGCCAAACTTTTCGTTCACTTTCCTCTTATGCAGGACAAATTAAAAATGTGTTTTCAAGTTTAGCAAGTGGTGTTCAAAAAGCATATTCTGCGCTTACTGGTTTTAACAAAGAATCCAAAAATACTGGAATGAGCTTAGGAAGAATGCTTGCACAATCTATTCTTTTTTCTTCGGTGTTTTCAGCAATTTCTTCAATCACAACGGGACTCAAAACTGGAGCTCAAAATTTAGCACAATATTCTAACGAGTACAATCAAAGCCTGTCCATGATGCTCGCAGCATTAATGAGGCTCCAAAATGCATGGGGCGTAGCATTTGCTCCAATCGTAAATGTGGTTGCTCCATTGATAACTAAATTTTTAAACCTTATGTCTGCGGCCCTGAACGCAGTAGGCAGATTTTTTGCAACACTTACCGGAAAAACGTTTACACCGCAAGCCATTTCTTTTTCTTACGATTACGCAAAAAGCCTAGAAAAGGTAGGCAATTCGGCATCAAAAGCGTCAAAAGAAGCAAACAAATTAAAAAAATCTTTGTCCGTACTGCCGTTTGACGAATTGAACCAACTTACCAAAAACACTTCATCTACATCCAATAGTGGAAATGGGGCTTACAGCGTTGATCCAAAAGATATGTTTAAAACAGTTGATGCTGATAACGGAGATGCCGTAAATAAATGGGCCGAAAGAATTCGAAAAGCTTTTCTCGACCATGATTGGGAAGGGCTCGGAAAAGAAATTGCAAACATGCTCAATGCAGGCCTGCAAAAAGTATACGACGTCATCAGCTGGAACAATGTAGGTCCTAAGATTACAGCATTTATAACAGCATTTGCAAAAACTTTTAACAGTTTGGTAGATAATCTTGATTGGGATTTGTTAGGAAGAACAGTAGGAGAAGGAATTAACGACTTAGTAAATACGTTTAATCTTCTTACAGACCCCGAATCAGGAATTGATTTTGAAAATATTGGAAACAAATTGTCAACAGGACTTAGGGGAGCCCTAGACCAAATTCAATGGACAAATCTTGGCAATGCTTTAGGTAATGGCTTTATGGTCAGTTGGAGGATGCTTGATGGGTTTGTTACAAATATGTCTTCAAAAAGCGATGCCGGATTAACGGGATGGGCACAACTTGGAATTTCTTTAGCAAGTGCAGTTAATGGTATTTTTGATAAAGTTAATTTTACGACGATTGCAAATGTTCTTGTTGGCGGAATAAACGGGGCCTTTGAAACACTCAAAAATTTTACAACAACGGTAAACTGGGACGATATTGCTCAAAACATTACGAACGGATTAAATACAATGATTCACGGAGTTGATTGGGCAGGAAATGGGCAAATATTTAGTCAGTTTGTAACAGATTTATTAGGAACAATTAAACAAGTCGCAGAAAATACCGATTGGCAAGGGCTAGGAAGAGGAATAGGCGAATTTCTTTCTAATATAGACTGGGGAACAATTTTTAAAGATGTTTTTAGCATCATTACAAATGTAATTGGCGGACTTATTTCCGGACTGGCAGAGACCACTGCTGGAAAACTCGGAATTGCCCTTACGACAGCAATTGGCGGAATCAAGCTTGCATCTGCGTTTACAACCCTTTTTACAGGGCAAGGATTGCTGCAAACAATTATTAGTGCAATTAGCGGTACTGGCGGTATCGTTGCGACTACTGAAGCAACGCTGGAAACAGGAATGTTGGGAACCTTTAGCGCAAGTGGAGGCGTGATGAGTGCTTTAGTTAGTGGAGCATCTTCTCTCGTCGGGACCTTAGGGAGCATACTCGGCGGAATTGGCAGCGTTATTTTTTCACCAACTGGTTTACTTATTGCAGGAGTAGTAGCTGGAGTAGCATTAATTGTTACACACTGGGACGACATTAAATCGGCAGCAAATGATGTTGCAGAAAAGGTCAACAATGCATGGGAAGGTGTTAAGAAAAATGCATCCCAAACCTGGAATGATATTTATAGTGACCTTTCCAAAACTTGGAAGAATATAACAAGCGATGCGCATGATAAATTTGAAGAAACCAAGAAAAACATTTCTACATCCTGGCAAAATGTCAGAAATGATACGCAAACTTATTGGTCTGGAATATTCAATGATTTTCTTTCTAAAGCAAAAGAAATAAAAGAAAATGCATTTACAACATTTGGAAATGTAGAATCTAAGATTAAAGATGCATGGAAAAATTCTATGGCTTCAACAAAAAGCGCAGGAGAAAATATTTCTAAAAACGCTTCCTCAATGGCGTCCGCTGTTAAAAAGGCGATGAACGGAGATTTTTCAGGCGCAGCAGATATAATGGGGAATCTTTTGGGGGACATGGACCAAGATGCTGCTGACAGATTTAACTCGATAAAAAAGACAGTTAGTTCGGCTGTAAAAAAACTTAAAAGTCTTATGAACTTTAGCTGGAGTCTTCCTAAGATTAAACTACCGCACTTTGATATTTCAGGAAAATTTAGCTTAGACCCTCTTAGTGTACCGCATATTAGTGTAGATTGGTATAAAAAAGGTGGTCTTTTTACAGATGCTTCCCTCATCGGTGTAGGCGAAGCAGGTAGCGAAGCGGTACTCCCTTTAACGAATAAACGCACAATGGCTATGATCGCAGAAAGTATTACAAATAGTATGCCTTCTGGAACAGGAATAGATAAGCAAACAATTATAGATGCTGTAGCACAAGGAGTTTCAATGTCTCTGATGAACAATCAAGCAAACGGGAATATTAATCTTACTGTGTATTCTGAGCTTAGAACAGAAAATAATGAAGTTTTAGCAAGGGCAGTTACAAAAGGGCAGCAGAGTTTAAATAGCAGATTTGAACCATCCCCAGCTTATTAATGAACGGAGGTAATTATGGCATATGAATATTTTATCAAAGTAGATGGAACGGAATTACCTTGCCCAAGTTCATTCACATGGGGATTGCAAGATGTTTCGGCATCGCAATCGGGCAGAACAGACGACGCCATAATGCATAAAAATAGAGTGGCGCAAAAAAGGAAATTATCAATCGGATGGAATGGCCCAGATTTTGAAACAGCACATAAAATTATAAAAGCAGTAAATCCGGAATATATCAAGGTTGAGTATCCGGACTTACTTTCTGGAGATGAACATGAAAAGCGTACATTTTACGTCGGAGACCGTTCATCTCCTTGGAAATGCTGGTGGGTCGGAAACAAACGCATGGAAGGGCTTAGTTTTGATTTGATTGAAAGGTAAACAAAGATGAGAAATCTATCAACAGAATTTAAAGAAAAGCAACATAACGGGAAAAGTGATTATCTTCGCTTTGCTACTCTGAATTTAAAAGATGGAACAACGTTAAATCTTACCAATCAAGAATTGTGGTCTGAAGGATTTAGCTTTGATGATTCAACTTCATCAACAGATTCTTTTTCAATTGGCGCAGCGATAGTAAATTCATTTACACTAACAATCAACAATATTAATGATGAGTTTACTGATAAAAACTTTGAAGGAGCAACAGTATCTTGCTCGGTAGGATTTGATTTGGCAAATGGTAATGAATCGAACAGCCGAATTGAAAAAGTTGCCGTATGTACAGGGACTGTAGTAGAAGCGCCGTATCAAGATTCATCTATTATTACTTTGAAATGCGAAGACAACATGCGTAAATTTGATAAGGATTATTCTGAAAGCCAAATTACTTATCCGGCTACACGATTACAGATTGTAAAGGATGCTTGCGATGTATGTGGAGTAAATTTGCAAACTACAAGTTTTGATAGAGATGATTACGTCGTGCAAGAAAAACCTTCTAATGACAATTTGACGTTTAGGCAGGTTATCTCATGGGTTCTGCAATTAGGAGGTCAGTATGGTCGTTGTGATGCTTCTGGCAGATTATGCGTAGATTGGTATGATGTAAATTTTTCTCAAAAAGATATAAGCTACTATAATTTTAGGGCTGAGCCAAATCTTTTAAAAGGAACCGAAAATTTTTCAAAGGGAATAGTATCAGGAGAATTAGATTCAGAAAAATTTAACAAATTAAGCGTTCTTAAATGTAATGCACCTTCGAGCGGTGCATCGTATGTTGATGCATGCAAATGGGATAATTTCGATAATCCAGAGCCGAATACAGATTATGCATTATCTTTTTACGCAAAGGCAAGCAAAAACGGAATGACAATTCAATCCTTATTTGGAACAAACTGTGTTGTATTTGAAGACGAAAACGGGGAATATCAATTATCTTCGGACGGAAAAGCGGAAACCACATTGACAACACAGTGGGTACGTTATTCTGTGCTATGGCTCACCTCGAACCAAACAACAGGATTGAAAACGCTGACTCCTGTTAGAATTCCATATAGTACTTCAAATGCTGGAGGCACGGTTTACATTGCCGGAGTAAAATTTGAAAGAAATACAGAAAACACAGAATATATTCCTAATCCAGAAGATTTTGATGCTTGTGCATTACTTGATTTAACTTCTATAACTCCGAATTTAGAACCAGTTGTGATTACTGGCGTTAGAGTAACGGAATTTGTTGATTCTGCTACAACAATTACAAACGAAGATGGTACTACAACAGAAATTGTTGCCGGAAAGTATCTTTATGGAAAAGAAGGCTACGTTCTTGAAATTTCTGAGAATAGAATGATTCCGATTGGAACAGGAGAAACAATAGCTGCTATTATCGGAGAAAAAATAGTCGGCATGTCTTTTATACCATTTACGGGTTCCTGCATGACGAATTTAGAGTTAGAAGCAGGAGATTCAGTTGTGTTTACCGATAGAAAAGGCAAGACGTATAAAAGTTATCTTACGAATGCCACTATGCAGCCCGGTAGCGCGCACAGCCTTTCGAATAATGCAAAAAGCTCAGAAAGAAACAGTTCGGTACAATATTCTTTAATAACACGAATCTATCAAGACGCGAGAAATGCGGTTATTAAAGAAAAAACGGCACGAGAAAAAGCCCTAGAGGATTTATCTAAACGCCTGGAAGATTCCGAAGGAGTGTTTACTACTGTTCAGGAAACGGAATCAGGAGCGAAAATTTATTATCTTCATAATAAACCATCCCTGGACGACTCTGACATGATTTGGAAAATGACAGCAGAGGCTTGGGCCGTTTCTACAGACGGCGGAAAAACTTGGAATGCAGGAATGACTGTTGATGGAGACGTTATTGCAAGAATTCTCACAGCGACGGGAGTTAATGCAGAATGGATTAATACAGGGGCTTTAACAGTTAAAGATAGTTCTGGAAAAACTGTATTTTCTGTGGATATGGATACGGGAAATGTGATAATTGATGCGCAATATATCCAAATCGGCGGCGGAAATCTTACCGACAAAGTAAATAATTTACAGGGGCAAATTGATGGAAATATCCAGACCTGGACAGGAACTTCTACGCCTACCCTTGAAAATTATCCAGCGAATGAATGGGAGACTGATGAAGAAAAAGATAAGCATGTTGGAGATGTGTATTATGATGGAAATAATCACGCCTATCGTTTTAGAAATGATGGTTCAGGCTATGAGTGGCAACAGTTAAAAGATACTGATATTACAAAGGCACTGCAAGATTCTAGCGATGCATTACAAAATTCCAAGGATGCTTTAAATGCGGCTGCGCTAGCAAAAAATATGACAATGCAGCTTGATAATGATTATCAGGCAATTCCTGTGGACGATAAAGGGCAGTATAGTGTGTTTCCGGATGTAACAACAAGCCCAACTGTAATGTATGGTTCTTCAGATATTACAGATGATTGCACGTATGATATTGTTAAGTCCGACAACATTCAAGGTAATTGGAATTTGTCTAAGAAAACCTATACTGTTACAGCTCTTACGGCGGATTCTGGATGGGTTGATATCAAGGCGACCTACCTTAATAAGCTTTCTGTTGTCAAACGATTAACCGTGGCAAAACTTTACGCAGGGTCAATGGGCGAAGATGGAAAAGGGATTTCTGGAACGCCTGAAATAACTTACCAAGTAAGCTCAAGTGGAGATGCAATTCCGTCAGGAACTTGGCAGGCCACAATCCCTTCTGTACCGGAAGGGCAGTACTTATGGACCAGAACAGTAACAAATTATACAGATGGCACTTCAACAACAGCTTATTCGGTTGGTAGAATGGGAGAAAACGGAGCAAATGGTTCAAATGGAATAAACGGAACAGATGGGAAAGACGGCAGAAGTGTTACCGGTACTTCTGTTACTTATCAAAGAAGTACTTCAGGGACAACAGTTCCATCAGGAACTTGGCAAACCACAATTCCTTCTGTACCAGCTGGGGAATTTTTGTGGACAAGGACAACTTTCACTTACAGCGACAATACAAGCGATAATGCATATTCCGTTAGCATGATGGGGCAGACAGGGTTGCAAGGAATACAGGGAGAAAAAGGAGAACAAGGAATCCCCGGAGCAAACGGAAAAACGTCTTATTTTCACATAAAATATTCTTCCGTATCAAGTCCAACAAGCTCTTCACAGATGAAAGAGACACCAGATGTTTACATAGGAACATATGTTGATTTTACAGAGACAGATAGTACTGATCCTAAAAAATATACTTGGAGTAGATTTCAGGGAGCACAAGGCGAAAAAGGTGACCAGGGGATTCCTGGAGTAGGAGAAGATGGTAAAACATCTTATTTGCACATTGCTTATGCAACGAGTGCGGACGGCAAAACTGGATTTTCGGTTTCTGACAGCACAAATAAAACCTATATCGGGCAATATACTGATTTTACAGAAAAAGATAGCACCGACCCGACAAAATATAGTTGGAGTAAAATTAAAGGTGACGATGGCGCGGCTGGAAGGACATATTTTATTGAGCCTTCTGTAAACGTATTAAAACGCTCAAGAGATGATTCTATTGTGCCTAATTCGATTACATTCAGTGCTTATTATAGAGATGGAACCTCAACTTCGCGAACTGCTTATTCCGGAAGGTTTATCATCGAAGAAACTTCTGATGGAAGTAGCTGGAAAACAATTTATACTAGTTCCTCAAACGAAAGTTCCATCACACATAGTGTGTATGCCGTACTTGCAGATGGCAGCGGAAAAGGTGTTTCAACTAGCTCCGGAAACGCAATTGGTATTACCAGAGATGTTTCTGCAATTCGCTGCAAACTTTATGCAGCTGGCGGAACTTCACAATTAATTGATATGCAATCCGTAGCAGTAGTGGTTGACATAGATAACTTGAGTCAAACGGAAGTGTTTAATATTCTTACCAATAACGGTGTCGCTAAAGGAATCTATATGTCCGGAAACGAACTTTATGTCAATGCAACATATCTTGTTACGGGAATGCTGGCAGACAAAAGGAAAAACAATTATTGGGATTTAGATGCCGGAAAATTCGTTACTAAGATGGCCAAAATTGGAGACTGGGTGGTAAATGATACTGCAATTTATAAAGACGTGGTATCAGGAGATACAACTTATAGAGTTTATTTTCAACCACCTCTTGCAAGTAACCCATCCGGAACGTTTGTGCTATCGTGCCAAAAAAAGACAGGTAGTGGCCCGTTTTCATCAGCTTTTATTTTGTTTTCCAACGGGAAAGCGCAGTTTGGAAGCACTACTTTAAATCCAGATGGTTCGTGCGCTTTAGGAACGAATTTTAAAGTGGATAAAAGTGGAAATTTAAAAGTGGGAAGTACAGAAATTACTTCTAGCGGAGATATATCTTTTAAATCAGAATTATTAATTTCTACAGATAACGGAACGCCAGCATATACAGCAGCAAAGGGAAACACCCTCGCGGTATTGACTAGATCACAATTACAACTGGCAAACACAAATACAGGAAAGACGACAACGATTACTCCGTCAAAAGTGACAACGACAGATCTTTCTGCAACAGGTAGGAAAAAAAGAGTAGTAGACACTAAAAATTACGCAACACGTAGCTTATACTGCTACGAAATGCCTTCTCCGATGTTCGGAGATATAGGTGAAGCAATTTTGGATGATTCTGGGAAATGTATTATTATGTTAGATGATATTTTTTCTGAAACAATTACTACTGAAATTGAGTATCAAGTATTCTTACAAAAAGAGGGAAAAGGAGACATTTGGGTACAAGAAAAAAATAGTAATTATTTCGAAATAAATGGTACCCCAAATCTTAAATTTGCTTGGGAATTAAAAGCAAGGCAAAATGATTTTTCGTCTGAGAGAATGGAAATTTTTGATGAAGAAGAGGATGATTTTGTCGACATAGATTATGCATCGGAAGCAGCAGAAATGGTAAATAATTTTTATAAAGAATTGGAGGTTTTTTAATGAAAAAATTAACATCGTTTACGCATTTAACAACAGGAGAAGGAGATCGGATTGCTTATACATATTCAGAAATTGATTCTTCTGGAAATTTAATAAGCCAGAATAACAAAGGCAATTTTGTTGCTATTGATAACGAATTAATTAATCACATTAGAGCGATTCAAACTTTTATTCAAAAGAACCATTTAGAGGAGCAATAAAATGGCAACTTTTTCCGGTATCGTCCAATTAATCAAAGATTTAGCTGAACAAACCAGTGCATCTGATTCTGACAATCTTATTATCGGAAGCACAACTATGAAAAGAATTGCAATGGCAAATATTGCGAAATATATCAAAGGCAAAAGAAAACAATCAAAATCAGTCGTTCACGGTTATGGAAACAGTACCATTTCTTCAAGTTCAACAAACGGAACTTATACATTGTTACCTTCGTTTACCAGTGTGGGTAATGGCACTTTAAGTTCTTTGTATACTAAAAATACGAGCAGTCAGATCGAAATTAATAAAACCGGTCTATATGCTTTTCAACTCCGATTAGGCATTAATTCTGGAACGGCAAACAAAAGAGTAGAGGTTGCCACATACATTAATAACTCCAGATCGGCTATGAACACATCTGGTTATTGCACAAATGGTAATTATACAAGTGTTTTTATGACTACCATCTTGTTAGATTTGGCCGCAAACGATACTGTTGATTTTCGGATTGCTCCTGTAGATGGAATATCTGTAAAAGTAACAATGATGGATATACAGGTGTTTGCCCTTGATTGGGACGGGAAATTTGCTTAACTTTCTTTTGAAATATACGTATGTAAAGGATATCTATTCAAAGGCAACATGATAATCAATAAAATCAGAAAGGAAGAATTATAAAATGAAAGCAAAAAATATTTTTCTGTATGTAGCATTAGTTATGTGTTTATTATCTCCGGTTAGCGTATCTGCTAAACAACCGGCACAAACACAGATTGTAGAAAATTATAAAAATTTCGTGCGCGTAATGGCACATAAACCGATAAAGATATCTATTGAATATAATACAATTACGAAAAATGAACGGAAATTTATGTACAAATGGACACATCTGGAAAACGTGACAGGGTACGAGCATCAGATTTCACCGGATAAAAATTTTAAAAAAGATGTACATAATCAGAAAGGCGGCCCGAACTGGGGCAGTGCTACGAGGGAATATACGTGCAGTTTAAATGACGAACCGTGTGCACATATTCATCAGAATTATTACGTCCGCATCCGTCCTGTATTTGGAAAATACCGCGGTCGGTGGAGCAAGGTAGCAATTTGCAAGGGTGATCTGAATGAAAATAGTAGCAAATAAAAATAAAAAAAACAAAAAGCGATTTCCGTGGAGGATTATCTTAGACAACGGCCGGGTTATTCCGGTCCCTTCACAACATAATTTTAAAACTGACTTCATTAAGCGGCATGGCTGTAGCCTTGTCGCTTTTTATATGGCATTGAGATTTCGAGGAGTCAAAAAAAATATGCAGCAGTGTCTGCAATTCGCTCGAAAAAAATTAAAATGCGCAACAAAATATCCTTTGTTGCAAATTTCTAAAGGAATTAATATGATTTGCTCCGGAAAACCAGCAACCTATTATAAAACTCTAACAAATGCCCAGATAGACTCTCATTTAAAGAAGGGGCGCATGATTTTATTTGAAGAAGGCAACCCGATTCATACGGTAGTTCTTTTAAGAGATTCAAAGACGGGAAAAATATGGTGCTTTTCAGATGGAGCAAAAAACACAACAACCGCATCAAAAGAAAATGCTCGCAAATGTACAAATGAGAAGTACAGAGGCGTCATTGTAATAAAATAATTACGGAGGAAAAACTATGGCAAAACTTTATTATCCAGACATTTCACATTGGGAAACCGTAACAAATTGGGACACTGTTAAAAATAAGTGTCCTTTTTTAATTACAAAAGCAACGGAAGGAACGACTTATGTTGACGCCAAGTTGAAAAGTATTGTAAAAAAATGTGAAGAGAAGAAAATCCCGTACTGGTTATACACATTTTTAAAACCAGGAAACGAGTTGGAGCAGGCGAAATTTATGGTAAAAACCTGCAAAAATATTATCGGAGATTATTTCGTGGGGTATATTCTTGATGTGGAGCAGAAAAATTCGTCATACAGCGTAAAGAAAGCGTTTGATTATATCAATTCTTTGGGATGCAAAACAATGTTTTATTGCATGTATGCAGATTATAATCGGTACAAAGATATCATTGGAAAGAAACCTAAAAATTGTGCTTTTTGGGAAGCGAGATATGGCAAAAACGATGGAAGATATTATACCAAATACCCTCCTCATAAAACTGCGGAGCTGCATCAGTTTACCGAAAATGGAACTTGTCCAGGAATTTCTGGAAAACTCGATTTAAACCGCATTACAGGCACCGAAAAGGACGAAGCATGGTTTTGTACCTCTATAGAAAAAGAATCTGGCAAAAAGCCTGCTACGCATTCAAAGCAGCATTATGCAGGGGAATATCCGGCATTTCCAGACAAACGTCAGTATTACCAACAGGGTGATGGAAAGAAAACACTTAAAAATTACAAAACACAAATCAGAAGAGTACAATGCCTTTTAAACTGGGCATTAGGAACAAAACTTGATGATGACGGAGTTTATGGCTATCTCACACGGGATGCCACAAAGAAATTGCAGAAGCAATGTGGACTGCCTGTTAACGGAAAGTTCGGAAATAAGTGCCTGGCAGCTTGTAAGAAAATGACCCGTTGACATAACAAAGAAAATATGCCAACTTATATCCGTGAGCAATCGTTGGTTACAATTGTAGCCGAACAAAAGAGGGGCATCTGCCCCTCTTTTTGTATTTGCAAAAGTTCATAATAAAATTTATCCTTTTCTTTTGCAATCTGAGGAGTGGTACAGCTAAGCTTTTAGTTATCTTTCATTCCTTTGCCAGCCCGTGATAGCACGCGTTATCATAATACAAACTTGAAGCGCAAAAAGGGCATTTAGTTAACAACTTTTTCGCTTCGTTGCCTCCATTCTAGCATACTTTTCGAATTGCCCCAAACAATTATATCCAGCATCGTGATTTTCTTCTCCGCAATACCCAAAGAATTCTCGACAAGCCTTACAGGTAAAAAGATTTTCACAGTTAAAAATACCTTCTTCATCAACATTGAAAGAATTACAATAATTTAGCAAACTTTCAAATTCTTCAATGCCCATTTCTTTTATCTGCTCTATTACATTTTCTTTCATTTTATCCAGATTTGTCATCAATTTTCATCACCCTCTACCCTAACTCTTAAACCCTCCAATTCGCTCCCTGACTTACCTATTCCGATTAAGTACCATTTGCCTTTTGCGTTTATTTCAATTCTGGTATCTACCCATTCATCATTAATCAAAACCTGCAGATGATTTCCGCGGTGGAAATCCTTTTCGTGAAGATCTGATGTCAACAATCTGTACCGCTTGTTTTGCGCATTGTAAAACAAATTCCCCTCAATAACTTTTGGGCTTATGATTTCTTTATATTCCTTTTGTCTTAAATCATTTATAACAATATCAATCCAGTTTATTAATTCGAGTAACTTCCCGATATCAAAGCGAACCATGTCTTCCTGTAATGCCGGAGGCAATCCTTTTATTTCGGACAGCTCATCCAGTGCAATTTCTATATGTTTATAAGCGCGATTCAATTCATTTTGTATCTTTTGCAAATTTTTCCTGGTTTTGTTCATCTATAAATCACATCCTAAATTTGTTTATCAATTAATCTTCGATAAATATTCTCCCTGATGCCATTTGACATAAAATGGGAAATGTATTTATTTATCGGTTTCACAGTTCCATATTCAGAATTTCCAGACTTGCCAAACTCAATACTGAAATATATATCAATCATTTGACGGTATGTCTCAAAGCCGTAGACCTCGTTATCCTGCATTATTTTCGGCGGCATAAGGTAATTATCAATGATTCGTGCAAAAGCTCCATATGAGAGAATGGGGTGCTTTATATCGTGCATTGAATTGTATTCGGCATAGAAATATTCGACAATATCTAAAAGAACCCCTCTACGGTCAAAATCGGCTGGCAAAAATACAGTTTCATTATCGGACGTTGTTTGATAATAGCCATCTGGCTGCATATTGTTATATACATTCTGAACTAAATAATCATGCAATTCAACGTTAGTATAATCAGTCCTTCCATTACTATTATTACTATAGTGGACTTCTTTCTCCTGAAAAGGAGAATACCGTCCACCATCTTCTTTAGAAGTGGTGCATTTTTGATCTCCATTTTTAAATGGAGCATTATTATTAATACCTTTAGTATTTGATATATCAGTATTTAATATATTAGTATTTAATTGGGTCAGTGGTTCTAGGTCTGATGGTTCTAGCGATAGGGTTTCTGTACCTAGAGAATATGTATCTTGATTTTTGGCATTTTTTCTGTTTTTAAGAGCTGGAATTTCATAAAAAGAATATTCATATAAAAATTTTCCACCATTTTCTTTAGTTGGAGGAATTTTAGTTATCGTTAAATATCCTTTGTCCTGTAATTCTTTCAAAGCGGTCTTTATGGCAGTTTTATTTTCTTTAAGTATAGAAACGAGCCCAGCAATGCTAAATTTCCAATTGTCTGGCAACGTTAAAACTGTTGCTAATAACCCTCTGCCTTTCATGGGAAGCTCGCTATCTCTAAAAGGATAATTGGATATAGTAGTAAAATTATTTGATTTTTCAACTCTATAAATTGGCATTACCATCCACCTCCAAAACAGTAATCTTTCCATTTGACATAGAAATGTACCCAGCAGACTCTAATTCTAAGACACCCGACCGGATGGCAGTCTTACTTTCTACAGACGTCTTAATAAGCTTTCCTAATCGCCTATCGGAATCTTTTAGGGCAAGCAAAGTAAAATAAATGCCTCGAGCTTTCAAAGAAAGTTCTCGGTCATGAATAAATTTTTCAGAAATAATTACCGGATTGTTTTCAAAATTCTCAAGTACAGTCATTTATATATCCTCCCTGCTATAATATTGTTTTATTGCCATTTCTTGAATTTTAACTTCTATGTTTCGGACGTAGAAAGAAATTTCTTCCGCAACAGGCAAAAAAGATTTCAAAACCCGAGTGATTTCGTTCCAAGAAAAATCAAAATTCCCACCAACTTTAAATAGTGATTCAAAACACCAAGTGTCATCAGAAGATAGTCTTTGTAATTCACCTAATAAAAGGTGAAATTTTCGGTGCAAATCTTGGGGAATAGCAATAAGATTCTCGATGTGATTGTTTGAACGGTCAAGATCTAAATGATGTACTTCAAAACCAGGCGGTATCGGTTCGCCCATACATCTTTCATAATATTTCCTGTAATCTTTTATTGGTGCAGGAAACTCATAGTACAATGGATTATGCATTGTAAACACATTCCTTTCTTAAATATTAAATTTTAAAATGGTAAAATGTGGAGATTCCCACGGTATTCTGAAAGTGTAATGATTCCCGTGAATTCGGGAGATAATCTGAAATGTAGAAAAAATAAATGTTTGAATTAATGATTAATCATCAAGCTGCTGTTCTAAAAATTCTATGCCTTTTATGATAGCATTAATTCTGGAAGTACCAATCTTCACAGCAACTTCGCCGATTTTATCCTTTTCCGCCTGAGTAAGGCGAAGGGTTAATTTTGCGTTTCTAGCTTCGTCGTTGATTAATGGTCTGCCCATTTTTGCCATAAGTGTCACCTCCCTTTTGTACTTGTATTATGCCATATGCACGGTCAAAAGTCAACAACAAAATAGCCGGGCAAAAATAAATACCCGGCTGAAATAGCAATTATTTAACTTTGATTTTACACGTTGCCTTTGCTCCGGCTTTGGTAATAACGGTGATCTTGGTAGTGCCTTTCTTCTTTGCTGTGATAATGCCTTTCTTAGTTACGGTCGCAACTTTTTTGTTGCTTGAGCTGTATGATTTTATCTTATCCCCGGCAGAACAGGAAACAGCGGGGAAAGAAACTTTTTGGTTCTTTTTTATTACAAGAGAAGTTTTTTTCAAAACAGCTTTGGCTGAAAGTTTTTTTATAGTCGAACGGAAGACTTTTCCACAGTAAAAACACATACGCGTGCGAATGCCGACCTGACTAACAGTTGGTGACTTTGACACAATCCAATTAGTATAACTGTGATATGCAGAATCACTATCAACTTTAATAACTTCTTCTTCGTCGCAACGCTTACAAGTTCGGACTTTCTTTCCGGCAGACATACAAGTAGGCAAAGTAGAAAAAGACCATTTAGACCAATTATGCTTGCCGTAAGCAGGAATAGTATAAGTGTCTATAGCCAAGCATCGAGAACACATCCGCTCTTTGTGGCCTTCGGCAAAGCAACTAGGTTCGTCCCAAGTACGCCATTCTCCCCAAGCGTGCTTACCGTAAGCAGGAATAATCTCGGTCTCTTGCTTTGAGCAAACTCTACAATGCCGTTTTTGAATATTTTCGGCAAAGCAATCCTCCGGAAGGTCTGTTTCCCATTCGCTCCATTTATGCTCGCCTGTAGCCGGAATAGTGCCTTCTTCTTGTATATAACATTTAGTGCAATACCTATATTTAGAACCTTCGCTATCACATAATGGCTTTTCGGTCACAACCCAATCACTCCATGTATGGTCGCAAAACTCTTCTCCGGTATTTCCGGTGGTATCTTCTTGCGATTCAGTGGTAACATCAACTTCTGTTGTTTCGGTGGTGGTCTCTGATTGAGACTCGGTAGTCGTTTCAGATGCCGTTTCGGTGGTAGTTTCCGAAGAATCAGCAAATGCTGTAAACGGCACAAGAGCGATAGACATAAAAATGCCTAAGACTAATAACATTTTTTTCATAATTTTGACCTCCCTATGTTAATTGAGTCTATTATACTATATAAAGCAATAGAGCCGTACATAAATAAATGGTAATTTTTTGTCATGTCTTGCATACATTAAAAAAGGCAGGAATTGGTTTCCTGCCTTATAACCATTATTTAATATATTCTTTTACAAAATCAACAACTTCCAAATTTTTTTCTTGGATATTTTTGTCTTTCTCCATTTCCGGTATGGACATCCAGTAGTAATGCTTGCCGTTAATTACAAAATTGTTCTCCTTGAACTTTTCTGGGAAATCGCAACAATGTATTTCGTATAATCGGTGATTATATATCCTCATTTCGCCGTGGCTGACAGAATATTTTTCTTGCACTCTGGATGCTATATAGTCAAAAAGTAAATTTGTGCTATCCAGTCCTAAATCTGCCGCAACCTGTTCCTTTAAAGCGGATTCATTATTTCTATCCTGCGTCTTATAATTTAGAAACAACTTGCAATCCCATCTTTCGTCGTAATAGACGAGATAGCGATTAGAGGCTGCGTCTTTGATTACTACCAGAGAATGATTGTGCTGGATCATATTCAAATGTTCAATATCTTGAAACAAAACTTCGTGATTGTATTTATTTTTTATTCTAGATAAGATGTCTCGCGTAATTTCTAAACAATAGATAATCCCGATAAAACAAAAAACAGTTTTTAAAACCACTCCTGGAATACCCAATATATCTTCATAACTTGCTGTGAATACCGAAAGTAAAAAAGATATGCCTGCAATTATGGTGTCAGCTGTAACTTTGTTTCCTACGAAATCTCTTTTCTTTTCTAACAACAAAGCCAAATCCTTTTCGTCTATTAATAATCTCATGTGTTTCTTCCTTGCCATTCTTGATATTTAACAGTCTAACATATGCAGGCAAAGCAAACAAGCCATATTTTTATATATCTGCAAAAAAGAATTATAATTTTCACTATATCCGTGGTACAATTATGGCAAAGTAAAACATGAGGCATAAAGGGGTGCAAAATGAATAATTATATGAATTTCGAGGGACACAACATTGAGGTCTTTGAGTTTGAGGGGCAAATCCTGTTCAATCCATACGATGTAGGGCGATGCTTGGGTATTTCAGACAACAAGACCAGAAAACTTATTTCCAAAATGAGCGAAAACCAGCTCATAAAACTAGAAAATGCAGAAATAAAGAACATGGAAATACGGGTACTGGATAACTTAGGCGAAGAATTTCTAACAGAAGCCGGCACATATGCCTTGATTTCCAAGGGAAAACAGCCTCAGGCTGACAGACTTCTAAAATGGATACTGGAAGCGGTAATACCAACTTACCGGCAAGAAACAGTCCATTGGAAATCGGTTGCCGAACTTAAACAGGAGAAACGAGAGCCAGAGACAATAACAACAAAGGGAATTACTGTCGAAAAAGATGAAGCGGCAAAAATATCTGAAAAGGCATGTAAAGTATTAAACATACTGTTTGAAATCTTGTTTTGGGGTGTGTCAGGGGTATACATCTTCATAGGTGTGGCATTGACTCCGAATGGATTCTTTTCAGGCCTATCAATGGTTCTAGGTGGCGTACTAGTAAATCCTGAAATTAGAAAAATAATAAAGGCTCGCACAACTTACCCTATATGGCTATGTTTAATAGCGTGTATTCTCGCATTTTTTGTTTCGATAGCATTATGGGAGTGACTTTATCCTTTTCTAGCAAGAAGACTCCGACCTCTAAGGTGGGAGATGAATTGCGGCTGCTACCTACTTGATAGAGCATCCTAATTATAGTATAGTGTCTTTAGTCGGATAATAAAAAATTGAGATACAATAAATTGAGATAATAACGCACATTTAGTATTCTTACTATACTATCATCTTGTGCTTGTGTTCAAGTATCGCAGGCGGTTTTTCGAGGAAAAGGAAGTAAAACAAACGGCAACCAAGCCCAAAATAAAACCCCTCGGTACCGCTAATACCGAGGGGTTTTTGGTGCATAAATGATATCATCATTTACTCTTTTCTGACTTCAATACATCATATTGGGTCAGATAATTCAAGTATATTCTTATTTTAGATTTTTATGCTTTTTTTATTTTAGAAGCATCATTATGAATGGATTGAAAGTTACCAGTTGGAACGGTATTCCAAAATTTTTTAAAATTAAAGTTTTTGGCAGATAACTTTTTGGATAGATTTTTTTCTTTTATTAAATCTGCTTTGAAATCTTTATTTGATTTACTTCCAGTAAGCTCCTTAATTTGTTTTATATTGCAACTACGTTTAAATTCATCTTCTAAATTTTTAACTTGGGTTATACATAAAACCTTTCTGATTGTGCTTTGCTTTTCTAAAAAACGAATATTTTCATTTAGAATTTTAGAATCTCCAACATCTGTATCAAAAACTAAAACAATAGTTGTACCACTTTTTATAGTCATAAGACGAGGTTTGGTAATTTTTTCTTGGATGATATTAAAATGTTCTATTTTCCCGGGAAGAATTAATTGCATATCTGTCTTCAATACACTTAATAGCTTCTTTTCATCTTCGCCTTCAACAAAATAATGATAATTTTTATTCCCCATAATGCCCTTCTTTCGTATTTACTAAAAATCTTTTGTGCTAAAATTTTAATTATGTATAAAGTCTAGGAGCTGGTAGATTGAATCTAAATTAGGGGCAATCGAAAATAAATCATTATCAACTGCGTTGTGTAATGAATCAGTAGCTCGCTTTAAATATTTAGAGGCACTTACACATGTAATAACAAAATCATCTTCATAAAATTCTTTTTTCAAAAAAGAGAAAGAATGTTTTGGGAGAGGAAGATCTAAAATATCATTATTGTGTGTAGTGAAAAATAGCTGTTCGTTTTGCCGTATACTGTTAATCATAACAGTTAGAATAGCTTTTTCCACATCGCTATTAATATAAGAAAATTTTTCGTCACAATAATAAAAACTACATTCTCTTCCAAGTATTGAAGTAAGCACGCTGGCAATGGCAATTCCTTCTTTTGTGCCGCTAGAGAGGATATCTTTATTGATAACTTCACCATCCTGCATAACAATATCTTTATTTTTCATGCGAATAACAAAAGCATTTTCTACCTGAGCTATTTTTTCTACTTTTTCAATAGATGGATCCAATGTATGTAATATATTCTGCAAGACTCTAATATAAAGATCTACATTCTGGTTTAAATCAGTGTTGACTATTGAAGAATCTGATGGATATTCAAATAACCATGATAAATCAGTTACTTTTTCTAATTCCTGTACAAAATTATTATCGTAACTACACTTTTGGTTTGAAATTTTTTTAGCACAAGTTTCATAACTATCTTTTAAAGTAATAGGTACTTCTCGTATACATACCTTAACATTTTCAGCGGTATATTTTTCAACTCTTAGAGGTGAAAATATTGCATTAATTCTATACATTTTGAAACCAGAAGTTATAAAATCCATTGAAAAATAAGCTTCTTTTTTAGGATTATTTATTTTTTGTACAATAGTGGTATATTGTTTTTTGTCTATAAAGTTAAAAATATCCATCAACATTTTACCAACGGAGGTTTTTCCAGAAGCGTTTGCACCTAAAAGAATATTAATCTTTTTGTATCTGAAATTTGGTCGTTCCATCAAATACTCATCTGGAATGTACGAATTAACAATTTTTTTAGGATAGGACATATTCATGTGAAAATCTTTAAAAGAATAGAAGTTGTCCGTCCTTATATCTAATACAATCATTTTTTGGTCCCCTTTTCTGTTTGGTTCGTAATACACGAAATAATCTTCCTCCCTTTATAAAATAATACATCAAGATGCTAATTAATTCAAATAAAATCGAAATAATATGTATTTAATTATATTTTTTTCACACAAAAATATGTATTTTAATAATAAAATGTAAAAAATATCAAAAAAGATTTGGCAAAATAAACGAGAAGAAAAAGAAGACTAAGTGTTTGTAAGAAAAAAGGTGCCTCAGAAGGTTTCAGATATGCGAAAACCAGTCTTGGAGTAGGTTTTTTGCACAAAAATGCATATTTTTTAGTGAAATCCGAAGGTATTTGCACTATAAACCATGTTATATCCTATAAGAGGGGAGGTTTCTGGAAACCTCCATGCGTGATTTTTTTAGTAAGTATACTGAAAAATGCGTATTTAGTCAGAAAGCTGACTACAAAAAAAGAAAAGAGCAGCGGATGAGCTGCTCTGTTATGTAAAGAGATGTAAAATTATTTAAAGATGTAAATAGCAGAATTTTCAGCATTGATATAATCAGAGTAATCGTATGAAAAATGTTCGCCAATTAAACTTATTTTATCTCCTTCTTTTGGAAGAAGGTCTTCGGTAGTATTTATAAAACAAGGTAACGTGTTGCCAGGACCGTTATTAAGATAGATTACATAATTAGCGAATCTGTATGCGGATGCATAATTGTACTCATCAGAAGAGGTATCTACGCTTTCTAGATACTCCTCTTTGTCATCATCGGATGCGGTTATTTCCTCTATGGAATTTACAGTTCCCATAATCCGCTCTGAACCATCAACCGCTATAGCATCAGTTACATTATCGGCAAATTTAACTTTACTTATATCAGGGGATTTGATTTTGCAGTCTGAAAGGTATTCGGATATATATTTTGTACCTTTTTCCTCATCTTTCTTTTCCGCAAAAAGAGTTCCCTCGATTGCTACATTACTACCAGGTTCTAATAGTGCAGGTGAGTTAGGGTTTTCCGAAAAAAGGCACATAAATGTTGTAGAATCGAAGTCTGCATCTTCAGAATCAGGTTCAAAATCTTCATCTTCATAATCATCGGATTCTGTATCTTCGTTGGAGTTTTTACTGGTACTTATAAACAAGAATGAAGGGTAGGTCGTATCAACCTTTCCCCTGATGATAATAGTTTGATTTAAAGAAAATCCACCAGACTCTGCTTCCTTTTTAACAAGTTCAGTATATTTGGAAGACTGAAGCTCGTCTTCACTCCAGTATTGAGTTTTTTCTTCGATAGAACTAAGTATTTTCCTGTAAGTTGGAAGAAATTCGTCAATATTATATTCTTTAACCGAAGAAGTTCCAGAAGAACATCCACACATTCCAATTGCTAAAATCATAGCAAGTAGTAATCCCAAAATTTTTTTCATAAGTTTTCCTCTTTCAAATTTATTTATTGTAATTCTGTAAATTTATTCGAAATCTGCTCTGTAAGTTTTTTCTGCTGTGTAGCAGTCAATTGACTTGATGTTCTAATCAAAACAGTACCAAGAACAATGTGAGAGCCTGAATCCATCATGCCATTTCCATCAAAAGAAGCAAGATAAGATTCTCGTTTCTTTGCATCCTTGGCAGAAGCAAAGACTTCAATAGCTCCACCGCCATCTGTTCCCTTTTCAGCAATGGTATTACCATAAACATAATCCTGTTTTACTTTCTTACTTGAGAAATACACACAAGCGGTATATCCACCGTTTTTATTTAAAAGCCTATTAATATCTGTTTTTTCGGTAACGGCTTCAACTCCGGAAATACTCTTAATCTGTTTCAAACGTTCCACTACAAAATCTTCCGAAGGATTTGTTACCTGTTTAAGCTGTTTGATGCTATTTTCCAAATTAGTCTGTGCCTCAGAAAGAGTAGCTATAATATTTGAATAATCCGGAATGGTAGATATTTTTTTAGTTGCTGTATTAATATCATTTGTCTTCTTTGGCATTTCTGGAACTTTCATTTCAGTTTTTTTAGCATCCGATAATTTACCTTTTGCTGTGGTGAGTGTTGCTGGATCCAGGGGTTCTTCTTTTGAATCAATTACAGATTTGAGAGATGATACTGCCTCGTCTAATGGCTTATTACTTTCTTTTAAAGCAGAAACTGCCTTATTGAAATTAGCAACAGCTTCATCATGTGGCTTTTTGTACTGGAAATACCAGAAACAGGAACCTGCAACAATAACTATCAAAAGAATGATTATTGCAGGTATTATCTTTTTCTTTTTCATAATTTCTTACTCCTTTTTATGTATTAATGAAAAAATCAAATAGTTACAAGTAAAATTATACAACAAAATATGAAATAAGTACACAAAATTTGGAAGAATAATAGAGAAAATTATCCACACTATACAAACCGATAGAAATGACAAAAAAACTTCTACAGAAAAATCGTCCAATTTTAAAATCTGTTATAATCGCTTTCGAAAGGAGAAATTTATTTGAATGGCTATTCTGACATACTATTAATGATGGGAAATTTAATTCCAAAAATTACATATTGACGAAAATATGTTCGAGTTATATAATGGAATAAAATCGAACATACTTTCGGAAGAAAGGAGCGTTACATAATGTACAGAAAGAAACTTCTCAAATTAATTAGCAATTGCGAAAATGAAACGTTTTGCGAGTTCGTATTTGTATTTGCTGAAAAATTAAAAAGAAACTGGGGGTGCTAGTCCCCAGTATCTTTAATTAATTTCTTCTACAATTCTATCTATATAGCCATAGACTTTATGTTTATGGCTATTAGGCATTTTAGAAAGTTTTGTTGTATACTCTAATAATTCTGGATCAAGAGTTAAGTCGGCTAAAAATTCAGCAGTTGCAGCAGTTGCAATTCCTTCCAATCCCATCAATTCCGATTGGCTAACACGCAAGGCATTTGCAAAAAGTTTAATTTTAGACAACTGTAAATCAACTTCGCCTTTTTCGATTTTAGCAATAGATGAACGACTCGTATAGCCAGTTTTTTGGGCTAATTCCTCTTGAGACATTCCAATTTCTAATCGACGTTTCTTGATATTTTTATAGAGTAGCAACATAATATCACCACCTTCCAGAGTCAATATATCATGTGTGTGAAAATAAATCAACAAAAATGATGAAAAATGTTGACATATATTCAACGAGATGATATATTACAGGTGTGAATGTAATTCACCAAAATAAATATTGAACAAGGAGGGAAAAAGATGGCTAATGTGGAACTTCTTAAGGAAAAAATAAAAGAATCCGGAATGAGTATTTCTTTTTTAACAGAAAAAATGGGCGTTGGCAGGGAAACATTTTATAATAGAATGAATAATCCAGATTTTAGAGCCTCTGAAATTGTTTCGTTGACTCGAATTTTACGTCTTACAAAAAAAGAACGCGATTCTATTTTTTTTAATTAAAATGTTGAATTTAATTCACTAATCAAAATTAGAAAGCAGGATAGGGAACGATATGTTTTTAAGAAAAATTTATAACGAGTTAGTTCTCATAAGAAAAGAACTCCAAACTTTGCGTCCGGAGCCAAGGTTTAAAAAATACCGAGAAGTACAAGTGTTTGAAAAAAGATACATCAATCAAGAAGATTCCCAAGTGATAGTGTCTTTCGGACTTCCCGGCCGCGATTGGTGCGAATTATCAGAGTCACCTGCTTGGAAAGAGGTGGAAAGTCATCTTTCTCAGCAGAAAAGAACAAATAACCAGAATCTCCGCACAACGGAGAAAGATTAATTGGAAATTGCATGGAATAAGAATCATGCTGACTAATAATTTGTTTTCCACTTTTATGAATCTGCTCTAAAACTCTTACAGAAATTTTATTACTGATGTATTCATGATTGTTATGTAGAACAGCTATTTCGTTTATTGATAATGGGAGTTCTGAATGATTGGAGAATCGTACATAGAGTAATAAGCCAGTTGAAGAAGGATGGTATCCAATTATTTCAATAGAAAAATGCTTGTGATTTTTGTAAAAGGTATAGAGCCAGGATAATGTTGAGCCAACAGCTCCCCAAATGGAAAGAAAGAGAGTGATGTTTGAGCGAGTAAATAGTGACAAAACCGATTTTAAAGACATAATAATTTTCCTTTCATATTTGATTAGGGAAATTATAACAAAGGGAAACTAAGAAAACAAGATGGCTGAGAAAGCAGGATAGGAGGCGAGATATGGATGAAAATAAAGAAGAAATCCAAAAACTGCGTAAGCAAGTCAGAAATTTAAGAATAGCATTCTTGCTTACGCAGATGGGATTTCTCATTATTAGTATTATTTTTCAGATTCAGTATTGCCGGATGATGCATTATTATCGAGAGATTTTTCGATTGAATCAAGAGATTTCTCAATCCTTGATAGATGTAAATTCTGTTCTTCGACTGCTTTCTTTAAAGATTGCAGGGATCCTGATTCACTAGAGGAAGATGTATCTATGCTATGTAATAAATCATAAAGAAGTTGGTTCTGAGTCTGGAGAAGTGCATTTTGAGTTTCATCAAGTTGAATTTGTTGGGTTTCAGATTTAGTAGGACCTTGGCTGGATTGATATAAGGCGATTGATGTGCTCAAAATAATGGATACCAGTAAAGAAATTATACTGATAAACACATCCGTAGACATTTTTACTCGGTATTTTCCAAGAGGAATAGCTATTGATTCAGGAATTTCGAATGTCTCAATCGAATCCTTATCAAGAGTTACATAATCTTCATTTGGAGGGAAAAATTTTTCAAAAGTGTTTGCTGATTCGGTATTAAATGAGGAAGAGATACTCTTAGTTAATTCTTCATTTACCAAATGAGCAATGCCGGCGGCACTAGATATTTCAATTGATTGCTTAGCAATATTACCAGAAAGTGCTGCGGCTGAAACAAGTGAGGATGTATCCCATTTTCCAGTCGAAGAAGTAAATCCTTTGATATATGATTCAAGAATTGATTTTCCTATACCAGAAGCAGGCAACGCTTGTACTGATAACGAATTACGAAGCTCAGAGATTAAAGCTTTCGTGTCAGAAGTTTTCCAGTTATCAGATTTTATTAAATCATCATTCACAATAATAACTCCTTTCTTTCGTACTTGGACGTGCCAGCGTCCTGTATAAAAAGAATATGAGAGAATTTATGAAAAGTCAAGAATAGTTGGAGAGGAGGTGAAACCATGACATTTTCTCAAAAGTTAAAATACATACTTTCAGAACAGAATATATCTCAGGCAGAGCTATCCAGATTAACAGGCATAAATAAAAGTTCTATTTGTCAGTATCTATCAGGCAAAAACATACCATCCAAGAAGAGACAGGGCGTGATTGCTACAGCAATAGGGATGCCAGAAGATTACTTTGGAAACGAAAACTTCAAAGAACCAAGTATATCATATCCTAAGATTCCGCGACTTACACTCACGGAGACGGCTGGAATCATGGGCGTGTCACAGCGAGCACTTGCACTTGCTATTCAGCAGGGTATGTATTCATGGGCGCAGGCTTTGCCAGGGAGAAACAAGAAAAGACCTATCTATTTTATTAATGCCATTACGTTTGCTAAAGCGCAGGGAATAGATTTGGAAGAATATAAAAAATGCACCTGCGAAGCGGCAACTCCAACAGGCGCATAGAAAATAATAACAATTAAATTGTAACACAGAAATGGAAAAATGGAAGGAGAAATTATGATTAAGATTGAAGAAAAAACAAAAATCATAGTAATTGATGGAGAACCAGGGATGCTTCTTCTCGAATTTGCAGTTATTACACGAGATTTGAAAAAGATTTTACCGAAAGGATTTGCTGAAAAATTAGAGGAGGCTTTTAAAATCGGAATGACGGCAAAAGTCGAAGGAGAAGTCGGAAGAAGAATGTCCAGATTGGTTCACGGCGAGCCAAGAGTATTATCAAAAAAAGAAGTAGAAGATGGTATCGAAGCAGTAATCAAGGCATTGATGGAAGAGATTGGAGTTGATGAAAGTGATGGAGAATAGAACCTTAAGCTTAGAAGATATCAAACTTTTGGTTGGGAAAGTACATGCAGCACAGCAGGCAGGAAATTATATCCTTTTTAGATATGCTAACTATTCAATAGATGTACTCACTATGCAAGGTGAAATTTCCGAAGAAAAAAACTGGGATAAGGGCTTTGAGATGCCTTTGGGTTATGATTCTGATGCAACGAAACGAGAATACCTTGAATGTATCGCATATCTCGAAAAATTAGCAGGTGAAGAATATGATAATTAATTTCTTAATGCGTAAGTGGGAACAAAACGAGCTGGCTCTGGAGCAGGAGCCAACATCGCTGCTCCTGTTAAGACGTAAAGTCGCATTGATAAAGCTGATTAACTTAGATTTAAAGAAAAAACGAGGTGTCGAAATGAAGACAATTAAGATAACCGCAGATAATAAGATTTCTATCGTGGATGTGGATTTTAGCAACAATAGAGCGATCATGGATGCCATGGGCGGTCCTGTAGAAGTAGTTACAACAAATGAGTTGTATGATTTTTTTAAGTGCCCCGTTCTTATGATGTTGGATAAAAACGGTTACAAACCTAAAGATGTAAATGGTTTTTGTCCAAGCGCAAATGCAGTAGCCTCCTTTTTGTACGGTTATGTCAAAACTGGTATACCAATTTTAGGCGATGTTATTTTGGCGCAACCGGCAGGGGGGCGCATAGAAAATTTAGAGGGTGTTGGAGAATTGGAAGAAAAGATGCAGATGTTAATGCAGCGTTTTAGTTTTCTGGAGACAACATGAAGAGAGAGCAGCTTTCAACAGATATTACAAGAATCCAATTTGATTCCATGGAAGAGTGGCTGGTAAATCGTAAGGGCATCGGCGGTTCCGATGCCTCTGCTATCCTTGGACTGAATCCATATAAAACAAATCAGGAACTGTGGATGGAGAAGAAAGGACAGATGTCTCCTGTAGATATTTCGGGCAAATCATATGTCAAGTATGGAAACGATGCAGAGCCGCTGCTTAGAGCATTGTTTGCTTTAGACTATCCGGAATACAAAGTGGAGTATTACGACAACAACATGATCATCAATAAAAAATATCCCTGGGCACATGCCTCACTGGATGGTGAACTGATGGATCCAGATGGACGGAGAGGCATTTTAGAGATTAAGACAACAAATATCTTACAGTCTATGCAGTGGGAAAAATGGGATAATCGGATACCGGACAATTATTACATACAGGTCCTTCACTATCTCTTAGTCACAGAGTATGACTTCGTAGTGTTAAAAGCACAGCTTAAGCGTGTAAGAGATGGGGAAGTGAGGCTGACAACGAAACATTATCACATTGAGAGGGAAGAAGTCCTCTCGGATATCAAGATGTTAAAAGAAGAGGAGGAAGCGTTCTGGCACAGCTTGCAAAGCGGACAGGAGCCGGGACTTCTTCTTCCGGAAATTTAAAAAGGAGAAATAGCGATGGAGTTAAAGATTTATAACCCACAGGCAGACGGTTTCTTAAAAGCGATCGATTGGAACTTTGAAGAGCTAAAAGAAGAGATCACAAAAAAATCAAGCGATTATCTGAATCTCGTTTATAGCGATGACCAGATAAAAGATGCAAAGCAGGATAGAGCGAATTTAAGAAAATTAGTTACTGCCCTTGAGGATAAGAGAAAAGAAATCAAAAAAGAGGTTATGCTTCCTTATGAAGATTTTGCTGTTAAGGAGAAAGAACTGGTTGAGATCATCAATGGAGCAATCGAGAATATCGATACACAGGTAAAAGGATATGAAGAAGGATTAAGGCAGGAGAAGCTTGCAAAAGTCAAAGAGATTTATAAGGAGTGCATCGGTGATCTGGACAGAACAATTCCTTTTGATAAGATTTTTAAAGAATCCTGGCTGAACGTCTCTACAACATTAAAATCCATAAAAGAGGAGATTATCACTATTCGGGAAAAGATAGACGGAGACTTAAAGATTATCAATGCAGAAAACAGTCCTTATATCTATGAGATGAAGGAAGAGTATTTAAAAGACTTTGACCTCATGGCTGCTATGGCAAAAAAACAGCAGCTCGAAGATACAGCAAAGAAGAAAGCTCTTTACGAAGAACAAAAGAAGCAGGAAGCAGAAGAAAAAGAGCGTAAGAGAAAAGAAGAGGCCGCCAGGGTAGAACTGGCCGGTAAGGTACAGTCTGCCCCTATTCCGGAAAAACAGCCGGATCCGGCAGGTATTGTTACACAGCAGCCGGCTATCGCAGAAAGTTATCAGGAGCAGGCTGCAAAACTCAGACGTAAAAGAGTAGTGATTGAGATTACAGCGAACGAAACACAGTTTGCTTATTTGAACGAAGTGTTAATGAAATTAAAAAACAATGCTGAGAAAGTAGAGGTTTTAGAGAAGGAGGAATTATAAATGGCAGTATCAAACACATTGGCAAAAAAGAGAACAGAGGCTTTTCAGAATGTTCAGTCCGCTTCCTACGAGGTAGGAGGTATGAAGATTGAACTTACTCCGGAGATTGTAAAGCAGTACATGGTTTCCGGAAGCAAGGATAACGTCACAGTAGATGAAGTTATCATGTTTATGAATCTTTGCAAGAATAGCGGTCTCAATCCATGGGCAAAAGAGGCTTACTGTATTAAGTATGGAAGTGAGCCAGCAACGATGGTTATCGGCAAAGAAGCTTATATGAAACGTGCAGAGGCAAATGAGAATTATGATGGCTTTGAAGCCGGAATTATTGTTCTTGATGCACAGACGCAGGAAATAACACATAGAACCGGTTGCTTTAAGCTGCCTTCGGAAGAGATTCTCGGAGGATGGGCGAAAGTTTACCGCACTGATCGCACTCATGCATACGAAGCAGAGGTTTCCTTTGACGAATATGCCGGTAGAAAGAAAGACGGAAGCTTAAATGCCCAGTGGAGTAAGAAGCCATCTACAATGATCCGCAAGGTTGCATTAGTACAGGCCTTAAGAGAAGCATTTCCTTCAGCATTCGGAGGCATGTATACCGCAGAGGAAAAGGGATTTGCGGAAGATGTTGCTGGTGAGGTTTATGTTCCTCCAGTAGAAGCTGCAGCGATCGAAGAAAAGGCAATGATACAGCCGGAAGTGGTGGCCTCTGCTATAAAGGAGCCGACATCTGATCAGGGACGTTCGCAGGCACCAGAAGGCCAGCAGACATTTTTTTAAAGGATTAAAGCAATGACGGAAATTCATTTTACAGTGCCCGGCCCTCCGAAAGGAAAGGCCCGGGCCAGAACCGTACACACAAACGGTCGTACATTTTCTTATACTCCAGATGGAACGGTACTTTATGAGAATCTGATAAAGACCTGCTATTATCAGACCGGGGTTCATCCCTTTGATGCGGATGAGGAGCTTAGAGCAAATATCATAGCATATTACCCGATCGCAAAGAATACGAGCAAGAAAAAGCGGCAGCAGATGCTTGCCGGTCTTATCCGGCCGACAAAGAAGCCGGATTTAGATAATGTTATAAAGAGTATCTTAGACGCGTTAAATAAGGTCGCTTATCATGATGATACGCAGATTGTCTCGTTATCCATGGAGAAATTTTATTCAGGCTCTCCAAGAGTGGAGGTCAGTATAAGTAACTTAGAAAACAAATCATAGAAAATTAAATATTGAGTCCTGAAAGGAGTCTTATGACATATTTAGATATGCTCAATAATTTTTACGATTTTTGCGAGTGCAACGTCGTTTCTGGAAATGCGCAATTGCTTTTTCATACACTTTTAATGATCAACAATAGGTGCGTTTGGGAACAATGGTTCTCTCGCACTAACGTAAGTCTGAGCGAAAGAATGGGTATTAGTGAGAAAGCCTTTATTCGTGCCAGGAACGAGTTGAAGCAACTTGGGTTGATTGATTTTATATCTTCAAAAAAGCGAGGGACATGCACTAAGTACTGCATTTTGTACAATACAAATGACAGTACAAAAGAAGTACAAAAGAAGTACAAAGGAAGCACAAAGGAAGTACAAAAGGCTGACATAAATAGATATAAGACAGAGACTAAGATAAAAAAAGATATATCTGACGATATATCTAAAAAAACACGCACAATCTTCAAACCACCGACTATTCAGGAAGTGAGGGACTACTGTGAGCAAAGAGGCAACAGCATCGATGCGGAGTATTTCGTAGATTTTTACACATCGAAGAACTGGATGGTGGGGAAGAACAAAATGAAAGACTGGAAGGCGTGTGTGAGAACTTGGGAACGTAATAGCAAGCAGGAGAACCCCGCTAAGCAGCAGGCAAGCAGGAATGGATTTCACAATTTTGAGCAGCGTGAATATGATTACGGTGCACTGGAAGAGAGGCTCACGGGAGGTAGATAACAATGATAAAAACAGACACTGAAAAATTGACTGTAGAGATGGAAGGGAATCTTGCGGACTACATGATGGATTTCGTGCTGATTGTAGAAGGAATAAAAGAAGAAGTTTTGAGAGAAGACTTAAGACATATGAAAGAGATTGCTAATATTGCCTTTGATACAGAGAATCCAGAAGAAACAGCAGAAAAGATAGAAGAATATTTTAGTCGCTTAAAGCTGGACACGCCTCTTTAGAGGATTTTTACATTACAGCAACTTGTTAACCGCTCCATGTGCGAACACGGAGCTATATGCCATTGATTCCCCGGCAATGCCGGGGAGAAGGAGTAAACATGATAGAAAAAATTTTAAAAAATAACCAGGCAGTAATTGCAGGAGAAATTATCTCTGATTTTGAATTCAACCATGAGGTTTTTGGCGAAGGATTCTATTTTGTGAAGTTAAAAGTGAGCAGACTCAGTCACTCAAGTGACATTATTCCGCTGCTGGTATCAGAACGCCTTATTGATGTGAAACAGTCGCATATTGGTCAGTTTTTAGAGGCGCGAGGTCAGTTCCGATCTCATAACAAACAAGAAAGCGATAAAAATCGCGTGGTTTTATTTTTGTTTGCAAAAGAGATTGAGATGATAGACAGTGCAGAGAATCGAAATCCCAATGAAATTTTTCTTGATGGATATATCTGTAAAGAGCCAGTATATAGAACAACACCTCTTGGAAGAGAAATTGCAGATGTGTTATTGGCTGTAAACAGGGCTTATGGCAAGTCTGATTATATTCCGTGCATATGTTGGGGACGTAATGCGAGATATGCAGGTAACCTTACAGTGGGAAGCAGGATTCAGTTACGGGGACGTATTCAAAGCAGAGAATATCAGAAACGAATTGGAGAAGGTAAGGTAGTTGATAAGATAGCTTACGAAGTTTCTGCAAGCCAGATGGAATACATCGAGGAGGAAGAATGAAGAAGATTGAAATAGATATCCCTCTTGAGGCTTACACAGACAATGTCAGAAGAATCATCGAAAGAAGCTTACATGATTTAGAAGCAGAGCCCCCCTATTTGACTTCATTTCTTTGTGATCCGAAGCTGACAGAAGAAGACTTAGAGACAGCACTGCATATCTTAGAAAAAGCAGGAACAGAATTAACAAAACAAAAGTTTATTAGAGCAGAGTTGGAAGCCAGAAAAGAAGTAGTTAATCCGGAAGTATTCCCAGAAGACTTAAGAAAGGATTGGGAAGATATGCGAAAAGCTGCAGAAAGGAGAAGAAAGAGATGATTGACGAAAAAAGACTCATTAAGGAATGTGAAGAGAGATTACTTGTAGGCACAAACGTAATTAAGCTGATTGAAGAGCAGCCTAAAATTTGTGAATGGATACCGTTAGAAGAAAAAACACCCCAGAACGGAGAACATGTATTGTTATCATTTGCAAATGAGAAGCAGGAGCCGCTTGTAGGCACTTGGAAAGTAGATGATGAGGGAGGAGCTTTTTATGCTCCATTTACAGGCAGAACATATGCATCTTTAGGTTGTTTTGTAACAGCATGGATGCCGCTGCCAGAACCGTATAGACCAGATGATTCTATGAAAGACGAGGAGAGATTAGTATTATGACAGGATCATGTCAAATATTATTCGAAAATAAGCAAGAGGAATACGGATTAACAGACAAGGAAGTAGAAAAATTTTGTCAGGAAGGTTGCTCTGTAGATTGTGATATTTTATTAAAACAATATGCAGAGAAGCTGAATAAGAGGAAAGGAGCAAACAGATGATTAATCCATGTGTGAAATGTCCCGAAAGAGACCGTTGTGAGGGAATGAATCAGCCATGTAAGCAAGGTAAAGCCTACCAGAGATGGAAAGCTGGCTGCAAGAGAGTGGCGGAGCATACGAAACAGGTGAATAAGAGGAAAAAGTAAATTATGAGTAACGAATACAGAGTTTTAGAACGCATGCTCGTTGAAGGACAAATAAGCCGTCAGGAGTTTAAAGAGAGAATAGATGCTGAATATGATAAGTTGGAGCAGGAGCTTATGAATGATGAGATTGCACCGGATGAACATGTTGAGAGATATAATGTTTTGATGGAGCTGGAGCCTCAGTCGTTCGGACCACCGGAGTTGCATGAGCATATATAAGCGGAAATTTACAAAATAACATGAAAAATAAGAGATACTTGACAAAAAAACATTATACACAAGAAATAATAACCAGTTTATTTGTAAAGTAAAAGAAAGGGACGATTAAATGAAGAAAGCAAAAACAATTAAAATTTTTCCAGCACCGCATGTGGAAGTGAGATTGCATGTGTCAAAAGAAATGGCGGAAGACTACAAAGCATGTTATGACACAGGCGGTTTAGGCCAGATTTGTACAGAATGTAGCTGGTTTAATGTAAAGATTGGCGGGGCAGCGGTTTGTTGTATTAAAGGTCTGAGAAAAGAAACAAGAAGACAATTAGAAATGGAGCAAGAATGAGTATAACAGAAGCAATAGTAATCATAGTAGCGATAATTTATACAGGATTTGTATTTTGCATACTTAATAAGTGAGGTGGTAGGATGGATACACGAAATCACGAACACTATAAAGACAAGACAGCTCATGATGCGATTAAGGCAGCGGATAAGTCGCCGGATTCAGTGACAAGAACAATAAATGCAATGAAAGCGGTGGCAGCAATAGATGAACTTGAAGTATTCGGACGGATTAAACTCAGAGACAAGAAAACAGGCAAGATTTATAGATAGCAGGAGGTGGTTATCTTGAACATAAAACAGGTTCTCAATGATTATGTAGATGCCTGCGAGTTAGTCAGAGAGACGGAGGATGATATTGCAGAGCTTGAACAGAAACAGTCTGTAGTCACTTCTGACAAGGTAAAAGGCAGCATGAATGAGCATCCATATACACAACAGTCCTTTAACATCGAAGGGCTTGCGTATGATGAGAAACGCAATGAACGCTTGACGAAAGAAAGGGATATTCTTTCTAAGCGGAGAGAAAAAGCAAACAGCGTCAGACTGCAGGCACTAGAAGTCATTAACCAGGCACCAATCCGTATCCAGAGAATTATCCGCTTTCGATATGAGAAAAAACTTACATGGGAAGAAGTAGCCGATCGGATGAAAGGAAGTACCTCCGGAGGGTTAAAGATGGAACTTAAAAGATTTTTTGAAGAAAAATGAAAGTTTGTTACGAATGTTACACATGTTACGATGAAGTGTGTTAAAATTTAAAATTGAGAAGACAGGATAAGTAGTTTTCCTTTGTAAAACATTTTTTCAGAAGGTACTCCACAGAAATGTGGGGTATTTTTTGTTATATAAAAAATTCGTAGTAGTATGGAAATTTATCGATATATATTGTAAAATAAAGAAAAATGTTTTACGGAGGAAACAAATGGAAAGAAATATTATATCTTTCATGAATATGAAAGGTGGAGTTGGAAAAACAACAGTTTGTGTAAATATAGCCGGTTGTTTGGCTGATCAAGGTAAAAAAATATTATTGATTGATATTGATCCACAAATGAATGCTACACAATATTTATTAAATCCTCAAAATATTCAAAAAGTGATTGATGATAAATATACAGAAAAGGAAACTATTTACTGGCTTTATAAGGATAGTGCAGAAGATGATTTGTACGGTATTAGCGGAGAAGAACCAGATTCAGTTTCAAGCTCTGAAAGTTCTATAAGTGAGAAAATTATATATAATGTAAGAGAAAACTTAGATTTGATATGTGGCGATTTAAGAATGACAAATATAGTTGATACAGATGGAACAGCAACAGATACATTAAATTTATTTATAGATAATGCCAGTTTGAGAGATAAGTATGATTTTATTTTCATTGATTGTCCGCCTACGCAGTCAGTATATACGACCTCTGCATTTAAAGCCTCTGATTTTTATTTGTTAATAATCAAGCCAGATTATTTATCTACAATAGGCTTATCACTGTTTGAAAAGATTGTTGGAAAATTTAATAATCGCAGAACAAAAAATGCGAAAATACAAAGACTTGGTATTATAGCGAACCTTGTACAAAAGGGATCAGGCGGATATCATGATGAGAAATTACGTGAAATAAGAGAAAAATATAAATTCAGTAAAGTGTTTGAGCAGACCATTATAATAAATAACCGAATCGCAAGAGCTAGTGAAGAACAAAAATTGATGTATGAAACGAAAGGTTGTAAAAGTCCGATATTAAAATTAACTAGGGAATTTTTAGATGTATATAATTGTGCAGTGAATGGAGGAAGCTTGAATGATAGATAATAATACGCTGGATTTAATAAAAGAATATTTAAATACAAGAGAAAGGAGTAATATGGATTCTGAATTATCGGATATTTTGGTAGTTAGGAAACTTTTGTTTATTTCTATTCTTCAAAATTTAATTTTATCAAAAAAAATTTTTAGAAAAAACAAAGATATTGCTACTTTTTTAAAAAATAATTTTGGAATTTCCTTAAGTGATTATATGATTCATTCACGTACAACAATTTGCGGGAAAATAGTTCGAATAATTAAAGAAATAACAGATGAAGATGAAATAAATAATTATTTGAATAAGTTATTTGAGATATTAAAAAAAATAAACAATAATGATGATTTAGAAAAAGTTGATATTTATAGTGTGATAGAAAGAATGGAGCTATAATTTATGGATGTGGTTAGTGACTTCAAACGCACCATTGAGAAAAATACAGCAAACTCAATGAATATTTTAAATAAAGTCTATAAGAAAAAAGAAATTAATTCTAGAAAAGAGTTTATACGAGAGATTAATAAGTATTATACCGGATTAAGAGTTTTGTTCCAATATACATCTGGAGAAGAAAAACAAGTTCAATTACTTAATAATATTTTGTTAAATATGTGTTCACTATTAAATTGTGTAATCATTGGGGATATAAGATTAATTTATTTTTTATATAGAAATACTATAGAGAGTTTCTTGAGATATATATCTCAAGATTATGCTATGAAAAATTTAGAAGATCTCTTTGCTTGTATTGATAATGGAAGTAGTGGTATTGAAAAGAATATATTAACAAAATACAAAAGTCAAATTAAGTATATATATTCAGAAGCATGTAAATATATTCATACAGATATTAATAAAGTGCCTGAAAATATAAATAATATGAAAAGATTCAATACATATGTAAAAAGAAATTTGAAAGAGGAATTAAAATATTTTCGTCGGTTATCAATTCTTATTATATCGATACTTAAAATTAAATATCCAGAAAAATATATGTGCTTGAAGGCAAATGCAAAAGCATATATTGATGACATTATCCCATTGGAAAAACGTACGGAATATCAAGATATATTGGATGAAAAAAATAAACAAGATCGAAAATATTAATTTATTAAAGTATTTTAAAAAGAGATGATATTATAGAGTGAGATAATATAGTAATTCAAGACCGCACAAAATGTGTGGTCTTTTTCTTATCCCCTTAGCTCAGTGGTAGAGTAATGTCCCAGGTTCGATTCCTGGAGGGGATATTTCCAAAACGAATAAAGAGGTGG
>OLOA01000138.1_pt1 | contig 81065 bp, 70 predicted proteins | sample 1672201 | NCBI WGS metagenome assembly OLOA01 (sample SAMEA3136658, study PRJEB25190) | human gut metagenome
CGGGAAACCGGAGCGAGGCGCATAGGCCGCGAAGCGGCCGGTAGCCGAGCGGGCATGCCAAATCGGCCCCCTCCGCCCGGCGCGGACAACAACCCTAGTAATACCTGAAATATGCGGCGCAGGAGCCCTCGGAGCTCACCATGCAGGGTCCCACGGGGTTTTCCGGCGTGCAAACCTTGCGGAACAGCGGGCACTCGCTTGGTGCCATAATGCCGCGCAGGACATCGCCGCAGCGGCAACCCTTCGGTTCAATCGTGGGCTCTACCTCGACCTCATGCACGCGCATCGCATCGAAATCAGCGAACTCGTCGCGAATTCGGTAGCCGCTTCCCTCAATGGGGCCAAGGCCGCGCCATGTCGCGGTGCAGGTATCGAACACCTCATCAATCGCGGCAAGCGCCACGGGGTTGCCTTCGGGCATGACGCCGCGCGCGTATGCGTTCTCGATTTCGGCGCGCCTTTCGTGCAACTGGCGCATGATCATGGCGATGCCCTCGAGTACGTCAAGCGGCTCGAACCCGGTGATAACGCCAGGGATGTGGTATTTCTCGGCCAAAAACTGGTAAGGCTTCATTCCGATGATGGTGCTTACGTGCCCCGGCAAAATGAGGGCGTTAACCTTCAGCTCGGGATCACCCATGAGCACGTCGAGCGCACCGGGCATGTTCTTGTGCGCAGCATACACGCTGAAATTGGCAAGCCCCATCGCCTTGGCGCGTTTGATCGCCATGGCAACGAGCGGCGTGGTGGTTTCAAAGCCGACGCCTACGAAAATGACGGGACGCGTGGGGTTTTCCTTGGCGACCGTCAGTGCGTCGAGGGGCGAATACACAATGCGAATGTCGCGTCCCGCGGCCTGTTCCTTAAGAAGCGAGCTCGTGGAGCCGGGCACGCGCGTCATGTCTCCGAAGGTGGTGATGATCGCGTTCGGAACGCGAGAGAGTGCAATAACCGTATCGATGTCGTGGTTGCTCGTCACGCATACGGGGCAGCCCGGACCGCTTGCAAGGCGGCAGCCTTCGGGCATGAGCGAGCGAATGCCGTTTCGGGCAATGGCGACGGTGTGCGTTCCGCATACTTCCATAAGAGTCGCATGCTCGGGCGCGAGTGCCTGGATGCTTTCGATGAGCCCGCGTGCAAGCACGGGGTCTTTGAAACTGTTTTGGTCAACCATGGCCGCCACCTACACCGCGGGCGCGGGTTGCACGTCTTCGGCAAATTCGGGGAATTGGCGAATAAGGTCGAGCGTTTCGTTCGCGGCCTGTTCGCTTACCACCTCAATCGCGAATCCCGCATGCACCAACACGTAGTCGCCTACGGTTGCCTGCGGAGTAAGGTCGATGGAAATGGAGCGCGTGACGCCCAAAATGTCGACGGTGGCCATGTTGCCCTCGTCGAGCTCAGTGATTTTTGCGGGAATCGCAAGGCACATACTGGGTTCCTCCCTCTATTTCTGCGCATCTGCCTCAGCGTGGCGCGCTGCGGCGATGACGGCTTGTCCGAATGAAATGCCGCCGTCGTTGCACGGCAGCTCTTTATTGAGCGCGACGGTGAATCCGGCGGCTTCGAGCGCGGCGAGCGTATGCTCGAGCAGGTAGCGGTTCATGAATACACCGCCCGAAAGCGCAACGGTGGAAATGCCGTAGGCCGCGTTTGCCACCAGGCATGCCTGCATAATGGCTTCGACCATGGCGTCGTGGAACTTGCGGGCGATGGCCGACGTCGCCACGCCTGCCGCCATGTCGTCGAGCATACTCGCGAATACGGGCTGGGCGTCGAGCAGAATGACGCTCGTGTCGTGCGCGGTGCTGTCGGGGTTGGCACAATTCTTGGAGACGCCCATATGGTAGGCGTCGCCTGCGGCTTCAGGGTCGATGGTTCGCTTTCGGCCCAGCGAGGCGTCGCTTATGGCCGCTTCCAGCAGCACAGCGGCTTCGCCCTCGTAGGCGGGGTGCTCGCATACGCCCAAAAGCGCGCTTGCGGCGTCGAACAGTCGGCCGACGCTTGAGGTGCGCGGGCAATTCAGGTCGCGTTCAATCATGTGGTCGCACACGTGGGCGGCATCGCCGAGCGCCTCAATCGCGGGGGTGGCTGCGGGGTGATCGAGCAAGTCGAATTCATGCAGCGCCCCATAGGCCATACGCAGTGGGTTTTTCACCGCCGCCGCGCCGCCTGGCATGGGGAGGTAGGCGAAGTTCGCGAACCTCTCGAAATCGGTTCGATTCGCGAGCAGAACCTCGCCGCCCCAAATGCGCCCGTCGTAACCGTAGCCCGTGCCATCGAAGGCAACGCCAATGGTCGCCTCGTCGAGGCCGCATTCGGCCATGGCGCTTACGATGTGCGCGTGGTGGTGCTGGATTTTCTCAAGGGGCAGCTCTTCGCCTGCGTCGACTGCGCGACGATGGGCCTCTTCGGCCCATTTCGACGAGAGGTACTCGGGATGCATGTCAGCCACAAGGCTTTCGGGCGCGGCTTGGAACAGGCTTTCGAAATGCTTTTTTGCCGAAAGCCACGCGTCGAACGTCTCGGCGTTTTCCATATCGCCAATATGCTGGCTCACGAACGCCTCGTCTCCGCGCAGCAGGCAGAACGTATTCTTTTGCTCGGGGCCCGCGGCGAACAGCACGCGTTTTGTTTGGCTGCTGGCTTGGTCGCCCTTCTTCGCAAGCGAAATCGGCATGGGCGCGAACCCGCGCGCGCGGCGCACCATTTGCACGGCGTCTCCGGCGCTTCCCGCCGAAATCACGCGCACGACCGAATCGTCGAAGCGGCAACGAATGGGGCGATTGTTGCCCAGAAACGCGTCAGCGATGCTTGCGAGCTGGGAGCGCGCCTCGTCATCGGTCATGCAAATGGGCTCATCGTGCAGATTGCCCGACGTCATGACGAGCGGACCGCCGAACGCGGCAAGCAGCAGGTGCTGCACCGGCGTATACGGCAGCATAACCCCCAGTTCGGGAAGATGGTCGGCGAGGCCCGCCGCGAATTTCGCGTCTTCGCGTTTCTTCAAGAGCACGATGGGTCGCTGCGTACCCGTGAGCAAGCGGCGTTCGGCATCGTTGACCTGACAGGTTTCACGCACGTCGTCGAGCGTGCGATACATAACCGCGAATGCTTTGCCTTCGCGGCGTTTGCGGCGGCGCAGCTCGGCGAGGGCTTCGGGGTTGCGCGCATCGCATGCTAAATGAAAGCCGCCAAGACCTTTTACGGCGACGATGGCCCCTTCATGCAAAAGTTCGGCTGCGCGCGCGAAAATCGCATCGCTGGCCTGAAGGGTGCTGCCCCACAACGTTCCGTCTTCGTCAATATCGGCGCCGTCAAAGGCTTCGTTCGTCGCGGGGGTTTCCGTGAAGCCCTTTTCCCACCAGGAGATATGAGGGCCGCATTCGAAGCATGCGTCGGGCTGTGCGTGGAAACGTCTGTCGGCCGGGTTGCGATATTCGGCGTCGCACGCTTCGCACATGGGGAAGTCTGCCATGGAAGTTTTCACGCGATCGTAGGGGAGGCTATCGATAATCGTGAAGCGCGGTCCGCAATTCGTGCAATTGATGAATGGGTAATGGTAGCGGCGGTTGTGCGGGTCGAACAGCTCGGCCACGCATTCGTCGCATGTTGCCAAGTCGGGCGATACCAGGGTGGTCGCGTCGGCTTCGGCTTCGTCTGAATAGCGAATTTCGAAATCGGAGAACCCTTCGAGCGGGGCTTCTTTCATATTGATTTCGTCCACGCGCGAGGCGGCCGGCGCATTGCTATTGATTTCCATAACCAATGCGTCGATGTCTTCGGGCTCGCCTTCCGCGTGCACGAAGACGCCCGCGGTGGCGTTGAGCACCCAACCGCAGATGTTGTGGCGCAGCGCGGCGTTGAAGACGAACGGGCGAAAGCCTACGCCTTGAACGACGCCGTGAACTTCTATGTCGAGGGCTTCTCTCATGGATGCTCCTTGGGGCTAGTGCGTGTGGCTATGGCTGTGGGTATGCGGATGGTCGTGCGCGTAAGCGCGCGCAGCATTCACGGCGTCGGTGCCTGGCGTGGGCTGATTGTCGTAGATGCCATGTCCCGTCGAGGTCATGGTGAGATGCCCGTGCGTCACGCCCTTTGTGCCCAGGATAATATTTGAGATGGTTTGAATCAGGCCGCTTTCGCCGCGCAGGATAATGACTTCCATGCAGGTTTCGGCATCGAGATGCACATGCATGCTCGAAACAATTTGCTCGAAGAACTCGTGCTGGATGCCGTCGAGTTTGTCGCGTACGTCTCCCGTGTGGTGGTTGAACACGATGGTGAGCGTGCCCATGACCTCTTCGCCGGGCATGGAGCATTCTTCGTCGATGAGCGCGTCGCGCACCAGGTCACGAATGACCTCGCTGCGGTTTTTTGCCAGGCCGCGTCGCGCGACCAGGGCATCGAAGCGGACCAAGAGGCTCTCGGGCATTGCAACCGAGAACCTCATAAGATCTTGAGCCATGATTTACACCAGTTTGACGGTTACGCCGCTGGCCTTTTCGGCGTCGTCTTCCAGGGCTTCTTTGGCGTCGTCGAGCAGCGCGCGAATGTCGTCGAGCGCGCTCATGGCTGCGTGGAGCTTCTCTCCAGCGGTTTCGAAGCCCGCGTCTTCTGCCTGGTGGGCCAGGTTGTGAGCCCAGCGGCGCTCCAGCTTGATGTGGTCGTCGATCTGCTCGATCATTTGCTCGAACTGGCCGGTGTTAATGCCGTTGGTGCACATGGTGGCTCCTCTCGCTGCGCCTCGCAGGCAACGCTTTGGCCTCGCTGGCCGGTGGTCGTTGGGGTTGGCGCAAAAAAATGGTGATGGGCGCGATGGGCGCTCATCCGTACGGTTTTCGGCGGGCGTTCGCTTTTGGACGTTACGTTGTCGCTCGCGACTGGAAGTGCGGCGATTGGGCGCGTTGCCTTTCGGGCGGGTTGCTCCGTCGGAGTTGCCCCGAAGAGGGTTTTGCTGTTTGGCCTCTCGGGTTTGGGGCTATTATGGTCCTGCGCGTGTTGCATTAAAAGCAAGAAAAGGGGATAGGTGTGAAAAAACCAGTGAAAAGTAACATGTATCTCGATGCGAAGTTCGAGCAGCTCGCGGAATACGATGCGGCTATTGCGGGCGACGTGGATGCCGATGCGTGCATCGTTGGTTTTGGCGAATTGCCTGACCAGGTGTTTTCCGCGCTTTGCGCGGCATGCGCAGGTATTGGCATGCCAGACCCCGTGATAGTGGATGCGTCGCTTGTCGGCGACCCCGCGCGTGCGACGTTCGTAGTGGAAGCGCTTGACCCAGCGGCGATTATCGTGGCCGACGGGATTGCGGCGGCCATGCTCTCGGATGGCTACCATGCAAAGCTGCCGCTCAATGCCGCGACACGCTTGTTGGGGCGCCCGTTCGTGGCGTTCGAATCGTTCCAGGGCGATTTGTCCGACGACAAATTGAAGCAGCGCGACTGGGCGCTCATCAAAACGCTGAAACGTGCGTAACTTAGTTCTGCTTGTAGGTGGCTTCTTCTTCAATAATGAGTTCGGCCATGTGTGCCTCGCCCCAGACGCGCATGGCGTCGATGACGGGCTCGAGGCTGCGGCCGCGATCGGTGAGCGTATATTCGACGCGCGGCGGCACTTCGGCGAACACTTCACGCTTGAGCAGGCCGTCTTCTTCCATGGCGCGCAAATTTGAGGTGAGCACTTTTTGGGAGATGCTGCCGATAGATTTCTTCAGCTCGCCAAAGCGTTTCGTGCCGGTAAGAAGATCGCGAAGAATGAGGACTTTCCATTTGTCAGACATGAAGGAAAGCGTCGCCTCGACGGGAGATGAAGTTCTAGACAGCTTAGTGGCCATGCGCCATGGATCCTTTCGCTCGTGCGGTGTTTAAGGTGTGTGTAAGCGAAACTTATGAAATTGTGTGCGGTTGCTGGTTGCACGGTGGTTAGTATCCCACAGAAACCTGATTACCGCAAATAATTCATAGGGTTTCCTATGAAAAAAACGAGCAATTCGAAAATGCAATTTGTTGCATGCGGCTACCTTCTGAACGTGTGACGTGGGGTTTTGCTAACGCGTTACAAAAAGCTTGGAACCGTTCAACGCCATTTCCGAATTTCTTCTTGCAAACGCTGCAAGTCATGGTATTTTGCGGTCAGTGATTTGAGCCGGCGGGGTGTCGGTTTGAGTTTTTGTCAGTGTTGATTTTCAGCGTTGAAGCTGAGTACACAAGTGAGAGGAGCGCACAATGGCTCATCCTGTGCTTGAAACCGAAGAGTGCATTGGCTGCGGCATTTGCGTTGACGCTTGCCCGCAGGACGTTTTGGAGATTGCCGGAGGCGTTGTCGTTGTCGAGAACGAAGATGCATGCATCGCCTGCGGCGACTGCGTCGAGGAATGCCCCATGGGCTGCATCACCGAGATCAGCGAAGACTAATTCAGATTTTGGTTGCCTTTGAAGGCCCCGCGTTTGTGATGAGCGCGGGGCCTTCGTGCGTTTTTGAGCCGAAAGGCCGATTTCGGGCCGAAGGATGATTCTCTTGGTTTGCGCCTGTGGGGTGGAGTTTGCGAGATGAAGGCGGCTTGGTCTTGTGGAATAAGGTCTGTGCCATTGTTGATGTCGGCGCAGATGGCGCTCGCTTTTCTGTGGAACCTTGCTCGAAGCGCCGCTCGCGCTAAAGGTCGCTTTGTTTGAAGCGACGTTGGGTCCAAAGACTGCGCCGCATATTCGGTGAAATAAAAAAGGTCAGGAGCGAACTCCTGACCTCAAGTTTTAAGTGGTGCGGGTGAAAGGACTTGAACCTTCATGGGGTTGCCCCCATACGGACCTGAACCGTACGCGTCTGCCAATTCCGCCACACCCGCATGGCTTCTTGCGAAGCGAGTTAGTACTATATCCGAAGCGATTCATGGATGCAAGCACCTTTTTCGAAAAAAGCGAGATTTTTGGTTTCGGCGCCATGGGGGCTGCTTTTTGGAGGCGCTCGTTTTCGCGGGCGATATCTTCCAAATAAAAATGCCGACACGAGGCCGGCATTTCTTTCGACGGTTGGGGCCTGAGGTGCCCAGTTGGTTCAGAGGCTACTCGTCCTCGTCGTCATCGTCATCGAAGAAGGTGAAATCGTCATCATCGTCTTCGACCTCGCCGCGATCTTTGAACGCTTGGCGGGTGCGCCACTCCATAATCACGCACACCAAAACCGAAATCACGAGGCCTGCAAGCACCAGAATGCCCACGCCAGCGAATGACTCGAAGAAAAAGTGGTACAGCGACTCTATGCTCATGACGATCTTCCTAAGTTTTAGATGAGTAATTGCGCCTTGGCGCATCTGCGATTCTAAACGATTGCGCGCAGAAGTTGGGCGAGACTTGTCCATATTGCAGAGAACCAAACAACCTCGCGGGACGGGACGTGCGTGCAGGGGAATTACGCGCTTGTGACGCTTGGCGTGTTTTTGGACGCACGCGGGCTGTTTTGCGCGGGTGCGTTTGCGTTTTCACCGGGGCTTGGCGGATGGCTTGGCGAGCCCGTGCGCGGTCGCGTTCGTGCGCTTTGGCGGTCGGTCGCCGGCGGATTGAGGGGGCCGTTAACGAGCGTGCGCCCGAAGACTGCGGGGCTTTGCGGTACTATAAGCGGTCATTGGTGAAGCAAATGCGTCGCGAAGGGAAAGGTTGGTGGGTTTTGAAGAGACTGGGCGGTGAGATCGAGGTATCGAACCCCCGCAAGCGGGTGAAGCTTGCGCCGGCCGCCGCGTCGCTCGTGACATTTTCTTTTGCGCTTTTGCTTTCAAGTTCGCTGTTGTATGCGGCGCTCTTCCCTGGTTTTTCCATGCCGAGCTCGTATGCGTCTTTTCATGCCGAGAAGAGCAACGCCGCATCGCCTGAGGGCATTATTCGCGCGCTCGTCGGTGGTGGCTCGAGCGAGGTCTCTTCCGTTGACGGGAATGGGCCCTCTTCCGACGTTTCGGCCTCTTCTGCGCTTACGTTCTCGAGTTTTTTCGCTTCCGCGATTCAATCGACCGAGGCGACCGTCTCGAAGGCTGAATCCGTCAAAACACAAAACCCTTCATCGGACAATCTCTCTTCGGGTGGGGCGTCGGGCGACTCTGACCAATCGGGCCCGTCGGGCGGAAGCCCTGCTGGCTCAGAAGATTCGGGCGGCGCTGCTAGCGGATCGGGCGGCGCTGCGACGGCGTCGGGTCTTACGGCCGCCGAAGAAAATGAGTTTCACGCGTTTCTCGTTGATCGGTTCAATCAATGCGTGCAGCTTTCTGGTAGCCTGCGCGAGTCTTCGGGGCATTTGCAACATGATGCCGACTTGGGCGATTTCGGGGATGCCGCGCAATGGTATTCCGACATGCTTATTTACGATAACTCGATTGACTCCATGAAGGCAGAGCTCAACAGAAAGATTCCCGTGGCCGAGCGTTCTCGCTATCGCAATTTTTGGAGCGAGATTCAGTGCATGGTGAACGATTTGGGCACCATGTCGGCCGCGCTCGTGAATCAGTGGGGAATCGCAAAGCAGTCGGGCTCGGCGAGCGCTGTGGATACCTCTGTGACCTATGCGAGTTACCGCGCACATGAAGATAGGGCGAGGAGCTTGGCATGAGTGGTTGGCTTTCGGGGCCGCGCGACTCGCGGCCATTGGGGTATTCTGCGATTGATGGGGGCGGTGACCCTTTCAGCGGCGCTCGGGTAGTGAGCGTTGCGCACTTCGAACCAGCTGCCGGTATGCAAGGCGAAGCGCTCGATTCGTACAAGCGCCGTTTCGGCACGCTCTTCGTTGACGAATCTACGCGCCGTCGCGGCGGCATTGGGTCGGTCGTGCGCGCGACCAATGTGCTTGGCGAGCAGTTCGCGCTGAAAACGCTCGTTATACCCGAGCGTGATGAGCGTGCGAGCGAGGCTGAATACGAACGGTATGAAGTAGGTTTGAAAACCGCGTTTCGTCAGGAATTCGAGTGCCACAAGGCAGTTTCGGGCCTCAAGGGATTTCCTCATTTGTATGGGATGGGCGAGGTCGCGGGCATGCCTGCCATCGTTATGGAATGGGTGTGCGGCGAAACGCTCGTGCATGTATGCGACGCCCTTGCGGTTGACGGGGCTGGCCGCATGCCTACGCTTGTGGCTGCTCAAATCGGCCGCGACGTGTTTGATTTGCTCGCACACCTTGATTTCCTTGAAGGCGGCTTTGTCCATCGCGACATCTCGCTCGCCAATGTGATGGTTCGCACGTCTCGCCTTTCTCTTGCCGAACAGGTTGAGGAAGGCTTTTTCGACGTATGCCTTATCGATTTCGGGTCGTCGACGCCGGAGGAGATGCAGGGCTCGTCGTTTACGAGAGTCAGTTCTCTTACTCGCAAGGCAACGGCCGATTTTGCGCCGCCCGAGATGCTTACGGAGGATATCGCGGGAATCGATGCGCTGCGCAAATCGCCCAAAATCGATGTGTATGCGACAGCGAGCGTGATATACCGGCTCGCCTGCGGGCGTGCTCCGTTTGACCTGGAGGCGGAAGCCGCGCAGTCTGCGGCCGAATCGGGCGATGCGACCGATTCGAGAGGCGAAAAAGGTTCGGGAAAAAATGCCGAAGCAACGAAACGCGCGTTTTCTCCGTATCGCGTAAAAACCGAGGCCGCTCCCGCCCGCCCCGTGTTCGCACATGCTGCGGCGGCCGATATCGCCGCCGTGGTTCTCTGCGAGCCGGAGGTGGACAAGGCTCTTCGTCGCGCATGCTCGAATGCGGCGCAAGCCCCGAGTGTCGACGAAGTGCGCGATGTGCTCGCGTTTGTCGATGACCAGCTCGCTTCCGTGCTTTTGGCTTGTCTTTCCGCCGATCAGGGAAAGCGCCCCACGGCGCATGAGGCTTTCAATGCGTTTTCGGCATTTTGCGGTCACTATTTGGAAAACGTTGTGCTCTCGTTTCAAGGCGAACCGCTGATCCCATGCACGTTCGATGGTTCGGGCGCAGGATCGATGCGCGATATGTTTGCCGTGCGATTGGCGGTGCGTATCGCCGCGTGGGCGGCTTCGGTGGCAGTGCTCGTGGTTGTAGCCGTGTCGGCGGCGTATTCGGCGGACGGCATGGAGGCGAGCCTCCTTTTGCCCGGCATGCAATGGCAGGGGGCGCTTGAGCCTTGGATGGTCGTCCTCGCATTGGCTGCGCCCGTTGTGCTCGGAGCCGTTTTTCGTGGCCCGAGCCTACATTCGCGAGCTGGCTTCATTCGGGCGAGTTTCGGTGTTGCGGCGGCGAGCGTGGTTGAGGGCTTCGTTTTGTCGAATGCGACGGTGGCTCCGTCGAGCGCGCATGCGAGTTTGGCGGCGGCCCTTTTTGCGGCCGCTGCTGCGGCATGGTGTCCGTTTGTGGCCGATTTCGCGTTGGCGGTAGTATATGGTCCCGCTCGTAAGAAAATGCGGGGAGCCTTGCCGGCGGGTGCGGCGCCTCGAGGCGTGTTTGGCGCTGCGGCAGTGGCGTTGGAAGAACCCCAAGGCGATAGGGCACGCGAAGACGCTTCGGCCGAGCAGGAAGTTTCGGCCGATCAGGAAGAATCGGCCAATCAGAAAGATTCGACTTTAGAAGACCCAAGGAAAGGAGGCGGCCAGAGTGAATAACAACCCTACGCCCTGCGGCGCCCTGTTTGACGTGATGAAAAAACACGCTAGCATCAGCTACAAAGAGCTTGCGGGCCTTATTCTGTCGAATCGCCCCCTTTCGGATGGTCGCAGCCCCATAAGCCGCGTCGGCGATAGAACGTGGATTTCGCGCTTCATCGTGCATGCGCCGGCGGGATCGCTACAGGAGCGTTATTTCTGCGATTACGGCGTGGCGGCGCTTCGCGTCATGGCGCGCCTTCGTTCTCGCACCAATCGTCCCATGCGGGGCGGCGATGTGCTTGTTATGCTTCGCGACCAAGGGATTCCCGAAATGACAGCCGCTCTTTCGCGCATTGGCGAAGATGCGAGCGTCTTGCGTAACGTGTTCGACCGCCTGGTATGCGGGTCGGGCTATTCCGAGGATGAGCGGGCCGATGTGGCCATGGTGCTGTTCATCTTGGCCGGTTGCATGGGAAGCGCTCGCAAGGCGGCCGCGTTTGCGCTTGAGTATGCGCAAACCTCGCACGGGGGCAGGCTCGCGGCTACGCCCGCCATTATGATGCGCGATGATGACGCCGAAGATGCGCGTGAAATAGAGCCGCTTCCTTTGTCGCTCGGCCTTCTTCGCGTCGTTGACGGCTACGTGAAGGGCTCGCCCCATTGGGTCGACCCCGGCAACAAAGAGGTTGAAATTGGCGCGCTTGCCTTGGGCGATGGCGATATCGCCGACGTGGGAGCGGGTGCTTCGGCCCACCACGCGCGTCTCGTGCGCGAAGGTGCGGCCTGGTTTGTGCGCGACCTTGGCTCCACGAACGGCACGGAAATCGTGAGCGGCGCCACGGGCGAGCGCATGGTTGTGCGCGAAGGCTCGACGTCGCGGCTGAGCGCGGGCGACCGCCTTGTCCTCGGAGACGATACGGTGTTCATCGTTATTGAGGGAGTGCCAGGGGCGTAAAGCAAATAAACAGAGAGGTGCTGTGCCTGGGCGCCCTTATGGCCGCTTTCGGCCCTCTCTTGTGCAACCTTCGCGCAGGTAGGGCGGCGCGTGGCATGAAGCGTGCGCGTTTGGGCTATACTTTGGCGATATGTTTCTATTGCCCCTCGCGATGCGCGCGGGGCTCAAAGCCACCGAAGGCGGCGCGCCGCGCGCCGCAGCCACTTGAAGGAGTGCCAGGCCATGCTTGATATTCGCTATGTTCGCGATAACCAGGAAGCCGTTGCCCAGGCAATGGTGAACCGCAATTTCCCATGGGATGCCGAGCTGTTCGCGTCGCTCGACGAGCAGCGTCGCGAGGCTATCTCCGCCGAGGAAAGCCTGCAGGCCGAACGCAATGCCGCTTCTAAGGAAATCGGCAAGCTCATGGGCGCTGGCAAAAAGGAAGAGGCCGAAGCTGCCAAGGAGCAGGTTCGCCAGATCAACGAAAAGCTCGCCGAGGCAAGCGCCAAGCGCGAGAAAGTCGACGCCAAGCTCAATGACATTCTGGTGGGATCGCCGAACATTCCGTGCGACGCCACTCCGGTGGGCAAAGACGAAAGCGAAAACCCCGAGCGCCGTCGCTGGGGCACGCCGCGCGAGTTCGATTTCGATTTCAAGCCCCATTGGGATCTTGGCACCGATCTGGACATCCTCGATTTCGATCGAGGCAATAAGCTTTCGGGCAGCCGTTTCACGGTGCTCGGCGGCGCAGGCGCTCGTCTTGAGCGCGCGCTCATCAACTATTTCCTCGATACGCACACGTCCCGCGGTTTCAAAGAATGGTGGCCGCCTATCGTCGTGAAGCGTCAGACCATGTTCGGTACGGGCCAGCTTCCCAAGTTCGAAGACGACGCGTATCACGTTTCCGGCGACAACTTCCTTATCCCCACCGCTGAAGTCGTGCTTACCAACCTGCATGCGGGCGAAGTGCTCGATGCTGCCGATTTGCCGAAGTGGTACACCGCGTTCACGCCGTGCTTCCGCGAAGAGGCTGGCTCTGCCGGCCGCGACACGCGAGGCATCATTCGCCAACACGAGTTCGACAAGGTCGAGATGGTGAAGTTTGCCACGCCCGAAGATTCCGATGCCCAGCTCGAGAGCATGACCGCCGAAGCCGAATATCTGCTGCAGCAGCTCGAGCTGCCCTACCGCGTTATTTCGCTGTGCACGGGCGACCTGGGCTTTTCCGCGCGCCAGACCTACGACGTCGAGGTGTGGCTGCCCAGCTACAACGCATACAAAGAAATTTCCAGCTGCTCGAACTGCGGCGACTTCCAGGCACGCCGCGCAAACATCAAGTATCGCGACCCCGCGAACTTCAAGGGCACGCGCTACGTTCACACGCTGAACGGCTCGGGCTTGCCCGCGGGCCGCACGATGGCCGCCATTCTGGAGAACTACCAGCAGGCTGACGGCTCCATCAAGGTGCCTGATGTGCTCGTTCCCTACATGGGCGGCATGGAATACATCAAGGCCGAAGCGTAAAAACGCAAAGGCATACGAATGACCGAACCCCTTCGCGATGACACACGGGGCGCTGCGGCGCCCCCACCGCCTCCTCCGCCGAAATACGCGCCGGAGTTGTCGAGCCCTGCGCTCAGTGAGGAACTTCGGCAGGAAAGTGGAAGCGCGCGAGACTCAGCTGCGTCGCGGGCGAAGCTCAAGGCAAAGGGAAAGGCTCGCGGAGGCAAACGCGTGGTTACCGCTTCTACGATTGTTGCCCTGGTTGCCGCATGCATCGTTGTCGCCGCCTTGATTTTCGCATTGTGGGCAATCGGCTTTGCGCAGAAGTCTCCCCTCGACACCCGTCTGGGTGATACATCGTCGCAAAATTCGTCGAGCGCGCGTTCGTCTTCGTCTGACGAAGCCACGAAAAACGACGAGGCGAAGCGAGCGACGGCCGATGCGCAGCAGGCTCTCAACGCGCTTGCCGCCGACGAGGATAGCCGGTTCCTCGATTGCGTGCAGGAATTCGTGGACGCATACGATTCCGTCGTTGACGAGAGGAGCTACTCGCTCGCCGATTTGGATATCGACGCCTCCGATTTGGCTCCGCGTTTGCGCTCGGAGTTCGAATGCAAAGTCGTCCAAGCTGATGTATACAACGGCATGGCTTGGGTCGATATCGATGTGACCTCGAAAAACATAGCGAGCGCGGTTGATTCGTTCGCTCGCGAGGTGGCGGGCGATGCCTTGTCGTATGACGATGAGGATGCTTATCGCGCACATTTGAAAGAAGCGCTGCTCGATTCGATCGACAAGCAAAAGCCGCGCACGGTGCGCGTGCTGCTTACGCTCGAGCAGGGCGATGATGGGTGGCAAGTTTCGCAAAGAGACGTGGAATCGCTGCTCGGCTCGGCATGGGGTTCACAGTGAGTTTTAAGAAAGGGCTGCAGTAGGAATGGCCAAGTCTCGATCGAACGATCCCCATGTACGCCCTTCCGTGCGTCAGCCCGCTTCGCAGTCCGTAAAAGAATTTCTTGAACCAGCTGATTCGTTTGACCTGGGGGACGATGTCTCCAGTGCCGAGGCGGCTGCAGGAGAGTGGCTTGGCCGCAAGGCCGCGGCGAAATCGCGCAAGAAAAAATCGCTGAAAGAAAAAACCGCCCGTGGCTCGGTCGCGGGTGCGGCGACGAAGGAACCGGCGCCTGCGCAGAAAGCTCCTGTCGCACACGATGCGGCGTTTCCGCCGAGCGGGGCCGAGTCGGGCCGTGCCGACGCGTCGTCTTCGCCTGGCGCAGATGCCCTCTCGAATTCCGCATCGGATGAGACATGCCTCTCCGATGCGGGCTCGTCGCCGCGCAATCGTCCTTCGCGCAGGGGGTCAGTGGCAAAGCCTCGCTCTTCGGAGCATCGCAATCGCATTCTTAAGATTGTCGCCGCATGCCTTGCGGCAGTGCTTGTCGCATGCGCTGCCGTGGCCGCATTCTGGGCGTGGGATACGTGGCTTCGCTTTGACGATTCGGCCGATATTCAGGGCGAATGGCTTACCGCCAACGGCACCGCGCTCGTGGTTATCGATGCCGAAGAAATACATATGCCCGATTCGGTCGATTTCAAATACACCCTGGATACGAATAACAAAACGATCTCTTATACGTTCGTCGACCTTACGGGTGGCGGCTCATACGAGTTTTCGCGAGATCGCGTGACGCTCACTATCACAGAGTCCGACGGGTCTCAAACGGTGTTCCAGAAATACTCCGACTCAACCGATGGGAAGCCTCGCGTGCTTTCGGCCGATGAGGCGGCGGCTCTTATGAATGCTGGTCAAAGCCAGGAAAATGCCACTGCTCAAGGTTCTGGCGATTCAAGCGAAGCCACGGGTGAAGTATCGGCTGAAACTTCCGGTGAAGCAGCCGGCGATTCCGCCGCGCAAACCGAAACGACCGATGGGTCGGCATCTTCTGCGGCTTCGGCCCCCGCGTTAGATAAAGAGGAAAGTGCCAAAATCGCCGAAGCGCTTAACTCAAGCTCGGGCGATTTGTCTCCTGGGTCGAATGCCGTGCAGCCTGGCGCGATGGGCGCGGCTGCAGGAGCGTAACCTTGTTCCCTCAACGAAAGCCGCCTGAATCTGCCAAAGCGCCCGAAGCTTTTCGGTGGGCGTGCCGAATCGTGGGTATTGAGGTTCGACCCGACCGTATGATCGCTTATGTGGAAGTATCCGATGAGCGATTCTGCTTTGCTACGCCGGCGCTTATCGCCGACCTTTTGCCGCGTTTTCCGAATATTCTGTCGCACACGTGCGTGAATGAGCGTGGCGAAACGTTTATGAGCGTGGCCGCAAACACGTCGATTCCCCATGTGCTCGAGCATTTGGTTATTGACGAGCAGGCTCGGCTTGATGAATCGACGAGCAAGGTGGTGTTTGTCGGCAAAACCGCATGGTCGAATCGTTCTGAGCGCAAAGCGTGCGTGCAAGTGAGTTATGCCGACGAGCATATTGCCCGTCAGGCGCTCGCCGTCGCGCAGCGCGAGCTGAACGACGCTTTGCTCGCGCGGGTTCGCTAGGCAGGCGGTTTTTGCACTGGTGCTTTGTGCGCATGGCCTGGTTCGATGCTCATGCGTTTTGGGCGAACCCGGAAATCGCCTGGGTTTTTGTGCTGGTAGCGCGATATGGAGGCGTCGACGGCTCTATGCGCCGTGCGCACCCCCGTTTTCTGTGCGGCGGTCTTTCGCTTCAACATAACGGCAACGCTCGCGTTCGCGCGGGCGTTTTCTTTTATAATGGCGCCAATACGATAACAACGTCGTTGCGTGGCGGCGGCGCGTACTCGAGGAGGCAAATATGAACAACAAACTCGGTGTGTTCCTGGCGGGCGGATTGATTGGCGCGGGAGTCGCATTGTTCTACGCACCTCGCACGGGCGTTGAGACGCGCGCGATGGTGGCCGACAAGGCCCAGGCAATGTGGGGTCAGGCTCAGGGCCTGGGCGCACAGGTTGCGGTTGACGCTCAGCAGTTCTACGGCAATGCCGCCCAAAATGCCCAGCAGGTCTATGGCGCCGCCGCCGCTAATGCGCAGGCCGCTTACACGAACGTCGCCGCTTCCGCCCAGCAGGCGTATGTGACCGCGTCCGATCGCGGCAAGCAAGCTGCCGACGCTATCGCCCAAGGCGCTCAGGCCGTTGCGGGCCGCGCGCACGAGGCGGCCGAGGGCGTGAAGCCCGTATTCGCCGAAAAGAACGATGAGCTGCGCGCGAAGATCGACGCCGCCCGCGAGCGCATTGCCGCCCAGGTGGCGAAAAACGCCGAGCAAGCATCCGCGAACGCTGGGCAGGTCGCAGAGGAGCTTCAGGCGGAGGCCGCTGTTGAGCAGGCCGTCGAGCAAGTCGAAGAGGCTGCTGAAGAAGAGCAGAAGGCAGAATAGCGCCGCAGCTACAGGAACAGCACAATGAAGGGTCGGCCTTGCGCCGGCCCTTTTCGCGAACGGAAGGGGAGCCGACATGGCTCGTAAGAAGCTGGTGACAAGCCACGATATTCGCAAGCTCCGCGTTGTGGGCGGCAAAAAGGGAACGAAGCGCATCGGTAAGGTGAAGTCGTGCGTATTCCATCCGACCGAGCGACGCTGCATTGGCTTTATAGTGAAGCGCCCCGATTTGCTCTGGATGTTCCACCGCAAAGATATCTTCGTGGCCCTTGGCGGCTTCGATTTCGCCGACGGCCGCATTCGGGTTAAGCCCGATGCGCCTACTTCGGGCCATGCGGTATGTCGAGCCATGGGCCTCGATTGGGATAAGTGCGTTTTGTGGGAAGGCCTGCCAATCATGACCGCCGACGAAACGGCGGTCGGCTTCGTGAGCAACATCACGTTCGATATCGAAACGGGCCAGGTCGAAGCCGTGGAGGCGAGCAACGGTGCTACGGCGAAGCTTCTTTTGGGAACGCTCGAAGTGCCGGCGAGCTACATTGCGGGCTTTAAGCGCGGCATGGGTGCCGATTTGGCCGTGAAGGAAGATTCGCGCGAAGCGGGCGAAGAGGTCGTGTTCAAGGGCGCGATTTTGGTCTCCGACGATGTGTGGGAGCTCTCTCCCGAAGGTGGTTGGGCCGAGGCCGCGGGCAAATTCACGGCGAAGGCCGGAGCTCGCGCGAAAGAGACGGCTGCCGCGGCGAAAGAAGCCGCTGTCGCTGCAAAGCCTAAAGTCGAGGCCGCAACGGCTGCCGCGGGTGCTGCCGTGAAAGAGGGCGCCGAGGGCGTTGGGCGCCAGGTGAGCGCGACCAAAGATGCATTTGGGGCATTTAAGGAAGAGTTCAGCAAGGCAGCCGCAGGCGAAGAGACCGAAGTGGGCGAAGAGGTCGCCGAGCGCGAATCGAAAACCAAGGGCATGTTTGCCGCCTTTAAAGAAGAATTCGATAAGGCCAAGGCCGGCGATGAGGATCTCGAGGAAGACGTCGAGGAAGAGTACGACGAAGAGGTCGACGACGAAGGTGAGGCCCTGGTCGAGGAAGCCGACGAAGGCGAATACGAAGAACCCGAAGACTACGAATATGACGACGAATATGACGATGACGACGACGATGCCGACGAGGAGCCTTCTCGTAAAGACCCTGGCATAGGAGGCATGTTCGCCGCGTTTAAAAGCGAATTCGACAAGGCGGCGAAGGGCGAGTAGCTTGGTCGAACGGGCTCCGTTCCGGCGGCGTTCGGCTTTGATTCGCGGGAGCTATTATTACGGCATCCTAACGAAATTACGGCAAGACGGTGGCATTCGGGTTTTTCGCCTGGCGCCACCGTCTTTTGTGTCACAATGGCGTCAATGCGCTTGGGTGAGGCGCTTTGATGAAACTAGGTGAACCAGATGGCGATGAATTCGTCGGGCATGACCGGCAAGATTGCTCTGAAAAAAGAAGAGTTTCAAGAAAAGCGCGAGGAGCATCGCGAGAAATACGAAGCGAAAAAAGAAGCCTTCAACGAAAAGTACGAAGTTCCCGTTTCCGAGCGTCCTTCTCTTGCTCGCCTGACCAAGGCCGATATTTTCAAATTGGTGGGTTTGGGATTGTTTTTTGTGCTTATGGCGGGCGTGTGCGTGCTTATCGCGCCGTGGATCGCCGAGCTATCCGAGCCTGACGGTTTGCAACGCGTAGTTGAAGATGTGCGCAACGCGGGCGTCGGCGGCGTGTTCATTTTGCTCGCCTTCCAATTCCTGCAAATTGTGGTGGCGTTCATTCCCGGTGAAATCGTGCAAATTGCGGCTGGCATGATGTATGGCCCGTGGATTGGCGCCCTCGTCGTGATTGTGGGCGCCGTGATTTCGAGCGCCTTCATTTTTGCGATCGTGCATAAACTCGGCGCGCCGTTCGTTCGCGCGATGATTCCCGAGAAGTGGATGAGCAAACTCGAGCGCTTTGAGAATTCCGAAAAGCTCGACGTTATGGTGTTCGTTCTGTTCCTCATTCCCGGTTTGCCAAAAGACGTGTTTACCTATCTGGTTCCGCTTACGAATATGAGCATGCGCAACTTTGTGGTGCTCGCGAATGTCGGGCGCATTCCGGGCGTGCTCATTAGCACGCTTGGCGCCGACAAGCTTATCGAAGGGGATTACGGCCAAAGCGCCATTCTGTTCGGCATCGCAGCGGTTATCGGAATTCTTGCGATTTGGCAGCATGACCGTATTCTGCATGTCGCGGCAAAGCTTAGACTTTCCAAGAAGAAGGGCACTGATCAGGAGAAATAAACGAATTCGGAAGATGCGTGGCGCGGTGCGGCGCACAGAGCCGGACTGCTACACTTGACGGGCTGGGTTGTCTAGCCCGTTTTTCGTTTTTGAAGAGGAGTGCGCGCTATGCGTTTGGTTTCATGGAATGTGAATGGCTTGCGGGCCGCGGTGAAGAAGGGTTTCGGGGATTCAGTGCTCGATTTGGACGCCGATGCGATTTGCCTCCAAGAAACGAAATTGCAAGAGGGCCAGATCGATCTTGATCTTCCTGGCTACCTGCAGTTTTGGAGCTATGCCGAGAAGAAGGGATATTCAGGCACTGCGATTTTTACGCGTCGCGAGCCGCTGCGCGCGCTTCACGGTTTGGGAGTGCCTGAACTTGATACCGAGGGGCGCCTCGTCGCGTTGGAACTCCCCGAGTTTTGGCTCGTTGATGTGTATACGCCGAACGCGCAAGATGGTTTGGCTCGTATAGACCATCGTATGGCCTGGGACGATGCGTTTCGTGATTTCTGCAAGGGGCTTGAGGCCGGCGTGATTCCTGCGGGCGTGCCCGTGCAGGCGCAGGGGGCGGGCGAGGGACATGTGTGCGTCGCCGAGCTTCCGCGCACGGAGGCCGATGAGATTGCGCATCCGAAACCTGTGGTCATGTGTGGCGACTTCAATGTGGCGCATGAGGAAATCGACTTGAAGAACCCCAAGACGAACCGCGGCAATGCGGGCTTTTCCGATGAGGAGCGCGGCAAATTCACCGATTTGCTCGATGCGGGGTTTGTGGATACGTTCCGCACGCTGCACCCCGATTTGGAAGGTGCGTATTCGTGGTGGAGTTATCGCTTCAACGCGCGCAAGAACAATGCAGGTTGGCGCATTGACTACTTCTTGGTGAGCGAGGCTCTGCGAGCCTCGGTTGAGGATGCCGCCATCCATAATGAGGTTTTTGGCAGTGATCACTGTCCCGTGTCGCTCGATTTGAGGCTGTAGAAAAAATTTCAAAATAGGGCTTGACCGCGTTTTTGAAACTCGTATAATAGTTACCCGCTGGTTCGACAACAGCCAGTTAAATGGGCGGTTAGCTCAGGGGGAGAGCACTACCTTGACACGGTAGGGGTCACAAGTTCAAATCTTGTATCGCCCACCACTTCGCGGACATGGCTCAGTTGGTAGAGCACCACCTTGCCAAGGTGGGGGTCGCGGGTTCGAGCCCCGTTGTCCGCTCCAGAAATCTTACAGCCGAGGCAAGCGCCTCGGCTGTTTTTGTTTTCGAGCACGGAGCGGGGCTCGAACCGATGAGGTGGAATTCCGTCAAGAAAACCGCCCAGTGGGCGGTTTTGTGCCAGCTGGCGTATAATCATGCAATTATGGATTTGCGAGCCTACAAAGAAACCTTGAACAGCCTGAAAACTCCCATGCAGGGGGTCTTCGTCGTTGTGCTGTGCACGGTGGCTTTTGTCGTGTGGCTTGGTGTGCTTGTCGTTATCACGAAGCTGTTGATGGGTTAGCGCGCTATGTGGCAGAAATTCTCATTCTATGACTTCCGCGTGATCGCGCACTATTTGGGCGTGCTCATGATGTTTCTTGCTGCTGCTGAATGCGTCCCGTTTGTTGTGGCCGTTGTGCTTGGCGAGTGGCAGCCGGCGTCGCATTATCTATTCGGCATAGGCGTCGCGCTCATCGTCGGTTCGCTTTTGCGCCTTATTCTCCCCAGTCCTGGCAAACTCACGCCGAAGCAGGCCTTGGCCGTTACGGGCTTTGCATGGCTTGCGTTGGCTCTTTTGGGGTGCATACCTTTATATATGTCGGGCCATTATGGCAGCATGCTCGATGCGGTGTTCGAGGGAATGAGCGCGTGGACCACGACGGGCTGTTCGTTGGTGCAAGATATCGACCATATGTCGATCGCCGATAATACGTGGCGCTTCACCATGCAATGCATCGGCGGTCAAGGCGTTGTCGTTATCGCTTTGTCGCTGGGCTTGTTCGGGCGTGCGGTCGATTCGTCTTTGTATTCCTCTGAGGGCCGCAGCGAGCACGTTATTCCTAACATTATGCAAACGGCTCGCTTCATCGTGCGATTCTCGATGGCGACTATCGTCATTGGCACGATTCTGACCACGGCGGCGTGCCTCTTCATTGGCATGGCGCCCGTGCGCGCGTTCTTCAACGGTCTTTGGCTCGCTGTTGCTTCGTTCAATACGGGCGGCATGACCTCGATGTCGACGGGCATTATCTATTACCATTGCGCGCCGCTCGAGATCGTCATTATGGTGCTTATTCTTTTGGGCTCCATCAACTTCACTCTGCATAGCGAGGTATGGAAGGGACATATCGAGCATTTCTTCCGCGATATTGAGATTCGCACGCTTGTCGTGTGGCTGAGCGTGATTCTGGTTGCGTTCGTGGCGACGCTGTGCGCGGCGAAAATCTACGACGACCTGCCGACGCTTTTGCGACGGGCCGCATTCACCGTTGTGGCGGCATTCTCTTCGACGGGCTTCCAAACTATTAGCGTGAACCAAATGACCACGGTGATTTCGAGCGGCGCTCTGCTCATCATCATCTTCTGCATGGCAGTTGGCGGCTCGGCCGGATCGACCACGGGTGGTATCAAGGTGCTGCGCATCGGTGTTCTGGTCAAGGAATTGGTCGCCTATATTAAAGATTTGCTCGCCCCGGCTTCGGCGCGACAGGTGGTTATGTATTACCACGTTGGCCGCCGTCCCCTTTCCCACGATTTGGTTCGCGCAAACCTCGTGGTGTTGCTGCTGTATGGCGTGGCATTTCTCATCACAACCATCGTTACGGTCACGTTCGGCTATGCCGCCGCGCCTTCTATGTTCGAATCGGTATCTATGGTGTCGAATATCGGCATGTCGTGCGGCATCATTCAGCCTGGCATGCCCGACCCGTTGAAGGTGCTCTATATCGTCGATATGTGGGCCGGCCGTCTTGAATACGTAACGCTCATCGCACTGCTGGTTTCCATTATCGCATCCATTCGCCCGAAAAGGAGGGTCCGTGCACGTTAGCGCAAACAAGCTATCGCGAACTGCTTTGGCTGCGGTTCTTGCTGCCGCTGTGGTTCTGGTGCCCGCAGGCGTTGCGTTTGCCGTCGATGGCGATGGCAGCTCGGCTGGATCGGTGTCGAATTCCGATTCAACTGCTGCAGCCGACAAAAAGGATGTGTCCAAGGCACGCATCGATGCCGCTGCCGCCGATGTCGATGCCGCAAAGGGCGAAAGCGACAATGGGGAGGCGCCCAAGCCCGTCGACAACCCCGATAATTCGATTGATGATGGGCAAACCTCCGACAACTCGTTTCTCTATGATGCGTCCATCGCCGATTTGGCTGGTGCCGATTCGTACTACGACAAACAAACTGTGCAGGTGACGGGCGAAGTGGTGGGTGAAGCCATTGCTGTGACGGGCGATGCCGACCATGCGTGGATCGTGCTGCGCGACTCCGATACGGGCTCGACCGTTACCGTATTCGTGCGTCGCAGCGATTTGCGCAAGATCGACACCTATGGGACATACGGTACGACGGGAACCACTTTGCGCGTTCGGGGCATGTTCAATCTGGCATGTTCTCAGCATGAAGGCGAAAGTGACGTGCATGCTCAGGTGGTAAATGTGGTTTCGGCTGGCTATGAGCATAAAGATGTCTTCAATGTCGAAGATTTCGCGCCCGGCGTCGTTGCTTTGGCTGTGGGTATCGTTTTGGCGCTCGTGTTTTGGCGCATGCGGGAAAGGTCGCGTTAATTAATGCTTATGCAAGGAACTGTGATCAAACTTGATCGCGGCTACCCGCTCGTCCGCTTGAACGACGGGCGTGAGCTTCGCTGTGAGCACGCAACGGCTTTGGTGAAGGGCGCCGACGTGCGCGCGACAACGGGCGATATCGTCGACGTGTCTGCGCCCGATGGCCACGATAAAGGCATCATCGAACGCGTGCATGACCGCAAACGCGCTTTCGTGCGCAAAGATCCGACCGAGCGCATGGAGCAGCAGGTGCTTGCGGCGAATTTCGATACGGTTATTGTGGCTGAGCCTTTGGTGGGCATCAATGTGCGCCGGCTTGAGCGCGAGCTCGTTTTGGCCCATGAGAGCGGTGCGAGCGTTGCTGTCGTGCTTACCAAGGCTGATTTGGCGGAAACCGAAGTCGAGCTTGCTCGGGCGCGCGATTTGGTTGAGAAAATCGCCCATGGCACGCCTGTTTTGGTAGTTTCTGCCGAAGACCTCCAAAGCGTTGAGGGGGTGCGCGCCCTGATTCCGGAAGGCCGCGTCGCCGTGCTGCTGGGAAAAAGCGGCGTCGGCAAATCGAGCTTGGTGAACCTGCTGGTCGGAAGCGATGTGCAGGCAACGGGCGCCGTTCGCGAGGGCGATGGCAAGGGTCGCCACACGACGGTTTCTCGCGAAATGATCGCGATTCCTGGCGCTGGCAGCGTTGTCGATATGCCGGGCGTGCGCGGTCTTGCCTTGTGGGATTCCGATGCGGGCATCGAGGCTGCATTCGTCGATGTGGAGCAGCTCGCCGAACAGTGTCGATTCCGCGATTGCCGACATGAAGCGGAGCCTGGATGTGCGGTGCGCGCTGCCGTGAAGTCGGGCGAGCTTCCCAAGGAACGATATGACAGCTATCTTCGTTTGCGCGGCGAGGTTCGTGAGGCCAAGAAGCGCAATGAAGAGGCGAAGCGCATTCGTTCGCGCAAGGGTCATCCTCGTCGATGGAAGGGATAAAGCGCAGGTCGCTTTCGTGGCACCCCTGTTCCTCCATTTTCAATCTCTACTCATATGAGCAAAAATACACATGTTCGTCGTGTGAGTTGATGACGTTATCAGGCGTTTTTTAACATTCAGCCCTAGAATGTTCCGCTATGGAAACTTTTGCTGAAATACTCCCGCATGCTTTCGAGCATGCATTCATCGACACCTTGAAGCTCGTGCCGTTCCTTTTCGTGACCTATCTCGCCATGGAAGCGCTCGAGCACTACGCGAGCTCGAAAAGCGTCGTCGCTGTTCGTCGCGCTGGCACCGCAGGCCCCGTTATTGGCGCGCTTCTGGGCGTGGTGCCGCAGTGCGGCTTTTCCGCCGCTGCCGCGACGCTGTATTCCGCGCGCGTTATTACCCTGGGCACGCTCTTTGCCGTATTTCTTTCTACGAGCGATGAAATGCTGCCCATCATGATTGCCGCGCAGGCCCCAGCAGGGTTCATTGCTGAGGTTCTCGCGATTAAGGCCCTTTGCGGCCTTATTGCCGGCTTTGCCATTGACGTGGTGCTGCGGCTTCGCCACCATGCTGTAGAAGCGATGCGTATCCGCGATTTGTGCGAGCGCGACCACTGCGGCTGCGACGATGAAAGCGATTCGCCGTCCGCGCTTTTCGATGCATGCCAAAAGCATGAGGAAAGCGCCGCTAGCCGCATTGACGATTGGGGTGCCGAGTATTCGAACGAGGAAGAACGTGGGGCCGAGCTTGCGTGCGCTTCCGACGAGCGACACGAGCGCGATCGCGCTCACAACTACGATCGCGGGCATGACCACAGCCGCGACCACGTCCATGCCCATGCCCACAATCACTCGCATGAACATGCCCACGGCTTCGGTGCTATCGCGAAGAGCTCTTTAGTGCATACGTTGCAGGTCACGCTGTTCGTATTCTTGGTTTCGCTTGCGCTTGAGATCGTTATCGACGGCGTTGGGGAAGACGCGCTCGCCTCGTTCATTTCCGCGAATTCGAACCTTTCCGTAGTGGTTTCGGCAATTGTGGGCCTTATTCCCAATTGCGCCGCGTCAGTTGTTCTTACCGAGCTGTATTTAGAGGGCGCCCTTTCCACAGGAGCCATGCTCGCTGGATTGTTGGTAAGCGCGGGCGTTGGCCTGCTTGTTTTGTTCCGCGCGAACCGTCCCATGCATGAGAATTTCCTTATTGCCGCGGGCTTGGTCGCATGCGGCGTGGTGTTCGGATTTATTGTTGGAGTATTCGGGATTGCGCTTTAGTCGAATTTTCGTCGAACTGCGTCTTTCGGCGAAATGATATGGACAATTATTCGGAAGCTGTTTAGTATAATCGTTCAGTTGAAAGGGCGTTTCTGGCGTTCGTTATTGCATAGGGTTGCGATCGTTCGTCGACCGTTAGTGGCTTTTCGGCGCTCTTTTATCATGTAAACAGTATTGTTTCAATGCGGGGGTTTATTCAGAACCGCTCATACTATTGGAAAACTGTTTGCATGTAATAAGGTCTGTGTCGTCGCATGCTTCGGCGAGGCGCGACATAGGAGAAATACTAGACGATGAAGGGAGGTCGGCTTCGTTGCGTGGCGAAACCGAATCCCAAGGAGTTCGCTTGAGCTCCGCCCAAAAAAGAATTCTAGGGTACATTTCGGCGGAAACGACGCTGTCCGACGGCGTGCGCTGCTCGAAAAAGGAGCTCGCTAAGCAGGCAGGCTGTAGCGTGCAAACCGTCGACAGGGCGATTTTCCGCTTGCGCAAGCTTGGCCTTGTCGAAGTTGAAGAGTGCCATGCCGAGTCCGGCGCGCAAACGGCGAACCTTTATCGTGCCAAGCGCTAGCACCACCTGGACTTTTTGCCTATAATTCGGCTTAATTGAAGATTTGTCTGCCCTCATCCCCGGGTGAGGGGCAAAAATGGCACCTGCATCGTTTCGTTAGGGGTCGCTCTTTGGTGAGCGATAGAAACGCTGCGGGTGCCATTTTGCTCAAGGGCGAATTCGTTTTGCGCCGCCCGCGCGGCGCGCAGGAATAAGGAGGCAACACCATGGCGAAACTCGATGCTGGCATGACGCGAGAAGCGGCATTCGATTTGCTGCAGGAGCACAACAAAGACGCGTTCCACATTGAACACGGCGAAACGGTTGAGGCGACCATGCGGTATTTCGCACGTGAATTCGATCCCGAGAATGAGGAGTTTTGGGGCATCGTGGGTCTTCTGCACGATCTCGACTGGGAAGAGCATGACGACGAACCCGAGATGCACACGCTGTATGCCACGCCGCTCATCGAAGCTGCCGGGGGGTCGCCCGAGCTCATTCGCGCGATTCAGAGCCACACGAGCGACTTCAATCCCGACTTGCCCAAGCCGGAGCTGCAGATGGAGAAGATCCTGTTCGCGACCGAGGAGCTTACGGGCCTCATTGGCGCGGCGGTCATTATGCGTCCCAGCAAGAGCGTGATGGACTTCGAGGTGAAATCGCTGAAGAAGAAGTTCAAGGACAAGCGTTTTGCTGCCGGCGTGAATCGCGATGTGATTCGTTCGGGCGCCGAGATGCTCGGTTGGGAGCTGGACGAGCTGTTCGACCGCACCATCAAGGCCATGCAGAGCTTCGCGCCCGATCGCGATACCTTCAAGCCTGCTGAATAACGAACAAGGCCGCCCGATGGGGCGGCCTTTCTGTTCCGTCGTTTTATTCTTCCACCGGCTGGCCCGAGAAATTGAGGCTTCCCGTGAGTGCGTGCGCTGCGGCTTCGTCGAAATCGTCTTTATCGAAGGCTTCGATTGCGCTGAAGGCGATGGCTTTCGTGCCGTCGAAAATATCCCAGAAGCTTTGCGTGCTCACTTCGTGGGTATACGGGTTTACCCAGGGATGGCGCATGCGATTGTCGAAGTCGCTCACGCGCGTGGCATTGTCGCGGTGCGACATGGATTTATAGAACGAGAATTGCCTGTTCAGGACGCGCGTTTCAATAGTGTTGAGCGCGCTTTGCATGGTTCCGTTCGGCGAGTAGAACAAGCGCTGCATTCGGCGGAAATCGTGCACGGCGGAAACGAACAGGTCGACGGGCGGGAATGTACGGTACGCCTTCATCGCGACGAAGGCGTACATTTTCCCAATGGTTTGCAGAGTGTGCTCGCTCGCGTGGAGCGTCTCTTCGAAGGGACGGTAGGAGCGAATGGTGCGCCCCAGTTTGCTGAACAGCACCATTTCGTCGTATTCTCGTTCGATTTCAGCATGGACTTCGTTTTCCTGGCTGCGGTTGAGTCCGTCGATGCCTGCGTCGCAAATGGCGTATTGCTGGCAATACACGAGCGGATGCATGGCTCGGTCGAGCGAATAGTGGCACAGAAAGCCCAGCGCATAGGCGCGACCCACGGGCAATTCGTGTTCCTCGAGCACTTGCAGGCTTTCCTTCAACGCGGCGATGAGTTTGCTGGGGGCGTTGTGGTGCATGGCACTGCCCAGTCCGAAGAATTGCTTCATACTCGGTGAAAGAACAAGGTAGAACAGCGGGTCGGGGCCTTGGTTGCCCAGCAAGAACGCATCTTTCTCGTCGATCGATTTGCCGATGACGTGCGAATGCGCGGCATAGACGTCTTGGCCGAAGAAATCGTGGGTAAGAATTGCAGGCATGATGCCTCCCTCTCGGAAGTATGGCGCGGGGCGTTTTACGGCGAATTGACGTTAAGCCGCCAATGCGCGCGTCCCAGTGTAGACCCCATGATATACAATCGTTTGAGCGTTTTTTCCGCAGCGCCCAGAACTTTACGCAAGTTGTTATTTTGGGCGTCCCTCCCACGAAAAAAAGGAAGCACGCATGTCCGCAATAAAATTGACGAAGCGCGAGAAGAGCTGGATTGCCTACGACGTTGGCAACTCGGCATTCGTGCTGCTGGCGTCGACCCTTATCCCCATTTACTTCTCGGCGATTGCCGACCCCGGCAGCTCTGTTGTAGTGGCCTGGGGCTATGCAACCACGGTGGCGTCGCTTTTACTCGCGTTGCTCATGCCGTTTTTGGGCAGTATCGCCGACTTGAAGGGCAACAAGAAACGCTTGCTCGTAGGCTCCATTGGCACGGGCGCCGTGCTGCTCGCATGCATGGGCATTCCCGGCAACGCGATGGTGTTCTTAGTGATGTACGTGGTAGCGACCATCATGCTTAACGCGTCGCTCGTGTTCTACGATGCGTTCCTTATTGACGCGACCGATTCCGAAGACCGCTACGACGAGGTATCTTCGCAAGGCTATGCATGGGGCTACATTGGTTCGTGCGTGCCCTTCATCATTTGCCTCGTGCTCGTGCTATTCGGCGAGAACTTCGGCCTCGGCCAGCTCGACGCCATTCGCATTTCCTTTGTGATTACCGCTGTGTGGTGGGTCGTTTTCAGCGTGCCCGTGCTGAAGAACGTGCACCAGACGCATTACAAGGAGCGCACCGAGCACCTGTTCCGCGACGCGCTCGTGGGCTTGTGGGCCACGGCGAAGCGCATTTTCGCCGACAAGCGCGTGTTCATGTTCATGCTCGCGTTCTTCTTCTATATCGATGGCGTGCATACCATTATCACGATGTCGACGAGTTACGGCACCGATCTGGGCATCAGCTCCACCCAGCTCGTGCTTGCGCTGTTGGTCACGCAGTTCGTGGCGTTCCCCTCGGCTATCGCGTATGGCCGCCTGGCGGGCAAATTCGGCACGAAGCGCATGCTGCTCATCGCGATTTTCGCGTATTTCTGCATCACGTTGTTTGCGGCGTTTTTCCTGCGCTCCGCCACGGAGTTCTGGGTGCTTGCCGTGTGCGTCGGTTTGTTCCAGGGCGGCATCCAGGCCCTTTCGCGCAGCGAGTTTGGCAAGCTCATTCCGAAGGAACATGCCAACGAGTACTACGGCTTCTTCGATATTTTCGGCAAGTACGCAACGGTGCTTGGCACGCTGCTCGTGAGCGTGTTCACTCAGATTACCGGCAATTCCTCTATCGGAGTGCTCAGCATTGCCGTGCTGTTCATCATCGGTTTCGTTCTTATGACGAAAGTTCCCGAGAAGTAGAATCCGCATCGCTCGCGCGGTGTATGCAACTTACGAAAACATAACGCTCGTTTAACAGGTGGGCGGCGGCTTAAGGCCGTCGCCCTTTTTCGTTATAGTATGGCCCCAGCACATATTTCGGGCATCGCGAATATACGCGATACGCCGTTTTGAAAAAGGAGAGAGGTTATGGCTGAAGAGGCGAAGAATTCGGCGGCTGCGCATGCTGCTGAAATTGAGGCGCTCAAGCGTCAAATCGAAGAAATGAACAAGCGCCTCGAGGAGCTTTCCGAGGCCACGAACGCGGGCGCGCCTGCCGAGGGCGATTCTTCTGCTTTGGCTGCTTCGGCTGAGGTTGCCGAGGTTGCTGAGGTTGCCGAGGTTGCCGAGGTCGTCGAACCCGCGATTTCATCCGAGGCGCCCGTTGCCGATTTGGGTATGACGGGGTCTTTCGTTGCCGAAACCAACGCCTCCGCGGTCGAAGCGGTTCCCGCCCCCGCTCCCAACGTGTCGACTGCCGCGCCAGAGGCTTTCGAGGCTTTCCCGAACACCCCGCCGATTGAGAAGGTCGTCGATGACGACGGCAAACCGGTCGATCCCGCCTATGTCGCGGCTGCCGTTGCCGATTTCATGCCCACGTCGCAGCCTCCCAAGCCGGCGCCTCCTGTCTTCAATGGCGTTCCCTATGGGCAGCAAGGTGCGGTGTCGCAGCAGCCTACCTGCCAGCCGCAGCAACCTTATGCGCAGCCTGGTTATGCCGCTCAGCAACCTTATGCTCAGCAGCCGGGTCAAGCAGCGTACTATTCGCAAAGCAATGGCTATTATGCGTCGAGCCAAGGCGCCTATCAGGTTCCGTACCAGCAGCCGCTCGTGCATACGAAAGACCATGTTGCCGCAGGCCTGCTTGCGATTTTCTTGGGCGTGTTTGGTGTGCATAAGTTTTATCTGGGCTATCACACCACGGGTTTCATTATGTTGGGCGTGACTATTTTGGGCAGCCTGCTCACGATCGGCATTGCGGCGGGCGTGGTATGGCTCATTGGTGTTATCGAGGGCATTATTTACCTTACGAAGAGCCAGTCGGAATTCGAGCAGCTGTACGTATTCAATAAACGTGAGATGTTCTAGAGACACGCCACCTCTTCGTATTCGAAAGAAAAAGCAGGACGGCCGCTTGACCGTCCTGCTTTTTTGGGAGGGGCAATTGGGAAGTGCTTTTTGGGCGCATGCATTCGCAGCTGCGGCCGCGAGTAAAGTTGGCTTACGCGTCGATGTCCTCGGAAGCGTACATGCCTGCCATGCGGCCGCCGTTATAAGCGCACATGAGAGAGAAGCCCTCGTAGTCGCAATAGGGTGCGCTCATCAGGGTGCCGTTGTCGGCGCCGGCAACGTAGAGGCCCTTGATAGCCTTGCCCTTGTTGTCGATGGCCTGCATACGGTCGTTCGTACGAATGCCGCCGATGGTTACCCAAGCGCTGGGCTCGTACTGAAGGGCATAGAACGGCGCGGTAGCAACGGATTGTAGGAAGCATGCGGGCTTGTAGAACTGCTCGTCTTTGCCGTCGGCGCAGTAGTCGTTGTACTCGTCCACGGTTTCGACGAGATCAGGCGCGTCGATTGCGTTGGCAAGCTCCTCAATGCTGTCCGCCTTAAACGCCCAGCCTGCCGCCACGGCGGCGTCGATGTTTTCCTGAACCTTTTCGAGGCTCTTTCCTTTCAGGGTCATAGAGCCGGTGCGCCAGTTTTCGGCATCGGAGCCGCACAGGGTCCATGCGTCGGTTCCTGCATTCAGGCCATCAACGTAAGCCTGGTCGACAATGGCGTAATATTGGCCACCGACCAGCGAAATTGCACCGCCGAGTGCCAACGGCAAATTGGCGAAGCGACCTTCGTTGGCGAAGCGGCGGCCCTGGTTGTTTACCAGCATGGTGCCATAAATGCCAATGGAGAAGGCGGCGTTGTTTTTGCCCCACACGCCGTCGGCGTTTTGATTGGAACCCGAGAACTCGTTTCCGGCAATGCCCCACTGCGTGGACAGCTGGCCTCCCGCAGCGGTAACCATGTCGATGCCTTCGCCGATGGATAACACGTTGCCCAAGGGGTTCACGTGCGTGCCAAACTGCTTCTGCATCATCTCGTCGTTGCCAAGAAATCCACCAGTGCACACGATGACGGCCGGGGCCTTCACGTTGACGACCTTCTTGTCCTGCTCGCATTGCACGCCGACGCAGGCGTCTTCTTCCATGAGCAGCGTTTTGCCCGTGGTGCTGAACAGGAACTGGGCGCCGTTGGCCTCGCACCATTGCTGCAGCGGTCCCATGCGATTCACACCCTTCTGTTGGGTTTTGGAATCTTTCGGGTCGGCCTGGAAGTTGCAGCGAACCGACTTGTGGCCGGCGCCGTAGTTATCGGGGCGAAGGCCGGTGGGAACGCCGAAATCGTCGGTGAACTGGTCGACGGTGGAGCCGGAGAGTTCGACTGCCTTTTTGATAGCGCCGCCGTTGGTTGCCCAGTGGGCGTATTCCATAATGTGGCAGAAGGCCTCCTCAACGCCGAAATCGATGCCGGCTGCCTGCTGGAGTTTCGATCCCACCATGAATGGGCCGCCCGCTATTGAGCCATTGGATACGCCGACGTCTTGGCCTTTCTCGATCACGATGGCTTTTTTGCCAGCGCGGCACGCTTCGACGGCCGCCCACATGCCGGCGCCGCCCGCACCAACGATGGCGATGTCGCATTCCATGGTCTCGTCGGCGGTTTTAATCTCGGCGGCTTTGGCGTCGTCTTTCGATGCCTTGCCTTCCGACTTTGTTGGGGCGCAGCCTGCAAGGGCGGCGCCCCCAGCGACGGCGGCCAGCGAACCCAACGCCAAGAAGTTTCGGCGGCTCATTCCTTTAGTGCTCATTGTTCCCTCCTCAATGGTATAAGGCGCGCGTTCTTCCAAACTCGGGGCGACCCTTTCGCCCGAGCCGTTTGCGCGTGGTGCGCTTGACTCCGCCTTCGATGGGTTCATCATTGCGCCGCCGCTTTGCTCTGTCGCGGGTGAAGCGTGCTCGCAAAGGGGTGAATTCATGCTCACCCCTCATCACCCCTTTAGCGACCTGGAAGAATGCATATGCGAAAGAAGCATTGCGTTTTGGGTATAATGCCGTGTGAAGTGGGTGCCGTGCAGTCGAGCGGCTTTTTGGGAGGGTCATGTCGAAAAACCAAACGATGTCGCAGGGCGCGCGCTCGGCGGAAAACGTGCGTTTAGCGGGAGGCGTGCAGGGCGCGCAAACGCTTGGCAAGTTCGATTCCGTCAGCGTCGATGCGTCGGACGATTCCGCCGTATCGACCGCGCTTCATCCTCTGCGCTTGCTCGGAATGGGCTTTTTTGTGGCATGGCTGTGCTGCGTTCACATTCCGTCTATTTTTTGCGGTGAGTCCACCGTGCTGCGAAATGCGGCGTCTATGGGTATGCGCGTGGGCGATATTGGCATGTTTGTGATCATGGCGCTGATCGCTTCGCGCTTGGGGCCGTTGAGCTCGCAGCGCGCGATGGGCAACGTGCTCGTTGCTGCGACGACCGCGCTTACGGCGGTGCTCGGTTATGCGCTTGTGCCAGGTGATGCGAATGCGACTCTCGTTTTCGTCGCGGGCATAGCTTCGGCGCTCGGTGGCGCTTATTTGTTCTGCCTGTGGGCGGAAATCTATTGTCAGCTTGGCACCATGCAGATGGTGGTGTATGGCGGCGGGTCATGCGTCGCTGCATGGGCTACGTATTGTCTAATTTCTACCATGACCCATAATTACTCAGTTGCGGCTACCGCGCTTTTGCCGGTGCTGTCACTCGCGTGCGCGTGGGCGAGTTTTCGCATCGTTGCTCCCGAGCGGCCCGCGCCTTGCGTCGCTGTGGAGTTTCGTATTCCCTGGAAAATCGTGGGCATTATGGCTCTTGCGGGGTTCGCATCAGGAATTTCGGGCCTTTTCGCGAATATAAGCGAGGGCATGGGCGCGATTCATCGCATTTGGGCGACGGCTGTGGCGGGCGGTGCGCTTATGTATGCCGCCTTCCATGGAGAAAAATCATTCGACCTGCGCAAGCTGGCGCAGGCATGCTTGATTGCGGCAATTGCGGCATACGCTTTTACCCCGCTTGCGTTTGCGGGGCTTGGGGCGGTGGTTTCGTTCCTTGCGAAATTAGCGTACGTGTGGTTTACCGTGTTTGCGCTCGCGATGCTCGCGAATGTGGCGTTTCGTTTTGAGATTCCCAGCTTGCGCATGTTCGCCATCGCGCGCGCAAGCAGCGAGGTGGCTATTTTAGCAGGCGTTCTTGTTCGTGACGGACTGCGCGCGTTTGGTGTGATGTCCGATGCGTTCGCGTTGTCGGTTGTGGCGGGCGTGGGACTTTTGCTCGTTGGCGTGAGCGTGCTGGTTTGGCGCAGCGAGGAATCGGTGAACGCTGACTGGGGCGCTGCGGGCATCGATTTGGAAAGCGGCCAGCGTGCCGTTGGGCAACGCGAACGGCTGCTTGCACGCTGCTCGGTGCTGCGCGAGCAATTCGGCCTTACCGAGCGAGAGACTGAACTCCTTGCACTTATTGCTCAGGGCAAGACGCGCGCTGAAATTGAGCGCGAGCTGTTCTTGTCTCAGAATACGGTGAAAACGCACGCTCGCCATTTGTATGCGAAGCTTGGCGTTCACTCTAAGGATGAAGTGCAAAGGCTCGTTGTCTAATGGCCTATTGGCGGCTTTGATATCCGCAGATCAAAGGGCTAGTTGGGTAAAACGTCGAATGACATGCCGAATGCGGCGGCCACTGCAAGCACTGCGATGATTGCAACGAAGGCGATAAGAAGGGCGCGTTTGCCAGCGCTCTTCTTTTTTTGGCCTTCGGCGTAATGGACCGACTCCGCAGAGGCGGGCTTGGTGCCATTAATGGGTGCAGGGGCGATGAACTCGGTAATGTCGGGGCTTTTCGCCTCAAAAGGCGTGGGGTCGCAGAATTGAGCGGGGTTGGCATCTGGATAGAGAGCTGCAAGCGCGGCGATTTCGTCAGATTTTTCCTGCTCGAGGGCCGCTTTTTCGGCGCCGAATCCGGGAAGTACCGTCGTTTTGTCCGACGGTGCGGCAAGGGGAATCACGGTTGTCTCGTTCGACGAGCTGTTCGGGGCGTCGAGCTCGGCCGAGTTCGAGCCCTGAGCCTCTTCGGCCTCGTCGTGGTCGTTTTCGTCGGCGGATTCCGATATGCCGTATGCTTGCTCGCTGGATTGGTCTTCCGCTGATGTTTCGTCTGGGCCGCTTTCGTTGGTCGTCGCGAACGCGTCGTGGGCATCTTCGATGAGGCCGTCTTCAATGGCAAGCTCTGGTGTGTCGGGGTTTTTCTCGCTGGAGCTGGTTGTGGGGGCCTCTTGAATTTCGATGCCGAATCCTTCTTCGTCGATGCTTCCGCTGTTGGCGGCAACGATATTTTCTGGATTGTCGGCGGGTTCGGCTTTCTTTCCGCACATGAAGCAGAATCGTGCTTCATCGGGGAGTTTTGTGCCGCAATAAACGCAAAACATCGCATAACTCCTTCGCAATGAGTTTTCTAGGCCCATGGGTCCTTTCGTGAATGAGCCCATTGTAGTGCGCTCGACTTTTGCTTGCTGAAAAGTCGCGAAAAGCGCAGCGACGAAAAGAGAGAGCCTCCCGTTTCGTCGCGGTTGTCGTTGTGGGTCTATTCGCGCGCGATAAATAGGGCGAGCCTATGGATAAAGGCGAATTCGTCTCGCTTTGCGATTGAAAGGGCGCATTTGGTGCACGTGCTGCGACCTTCGACTATATTAAGGACATGTCGTTATGCGTCGCTGATGGGGCGGCGTTTTGGAATGGAGGAAGCATGCTGAGTGATTCCGAAAAAGCTCTCGCGGAAATGATGGCCGCGCAATACATGGACAAGGGTGACGCTGCTGCCGTCGAACCCGCGGAAGGCACGGTGAAAATTACGTTCTTCGAAAAGGGCAACACCGTCGATAGCTCCATCGAGGGCATTGCTTCGCGCATGCAGTTCGATGGCTGTTTCGCGATTGACGAATATATGATTCAACGTAAAGACGGCACGCCGGTCGACGCTGGCTTTGGCGCCGACTTCAACGACGCGGGCGGTCCGGTGGCGTCGTGGGTATGGTTCTCGCGCCCCGTGAACGGTCCAGTGAGGGCGAAATTCGAAGAGCGTTTCAATGGCACGTTCGACGAAGAGGGCCTGCGCATGGACATTCCTACGGATGATTTCCTCGCCTTCGCCGATTCGGGGGCATGGAACGCATTCGCGGTGGAAGACGACGAAGACGATCAGGTTTTGTTCGAATAAACGCAGCCTTCTCGTTGAATAAGGCTTAAAAGCCCGGAATGAAGATTCATTCCGGGCTTTTTGCGTTCGAGATGCAGCTCGATGGAGCGCATGACGAAATGCAGGTTTAGCGTTGGAGCGCGGCTTAATGCTGGCGCGGAGCTTTTGCATCTGCGACGCGGCTTGGCGCGGGCGCGCAAAAGGACGCGAATTCGGTGCGGGTGCGCGTCTTTCGTAGCTTATTTTGCTTGCAACCGCTTTGCTTTGCGACGTTTATGAATAAGGGCGCCCGCCAGCACGACAAACGCGGCGAAGCAGGCCAGCGCAGCAGCAGCTACGTAAGGGAGCACGGCCCGATAACCGATTTTTCCTTCCTTGGGATTCGCGATAATCTGAAATGTCGCGTGCGTGTCGCCAGCGCAATTGCCGATGCCCTTCACCATGAGCGTCGCTGTGCCTTCGTTTACGTTTTCGGAATAAGACACCTCGTAATCGACGCCCTTTGCAAGGGTGCGTCCGTCGAGTTTCACGACAGGGTCGGGCTCAATGGGGTAGCTTGTGCGTACATGGTCGGGAATCATGTCGATGGTTGCGTTCGCCAAGTCGGCCGGAAGAATCACGAAACTCGTTTCCACGGTGCCCGTGTAGTCGCCTGCGCCGGTGATGGTTACGTGCACGGTGCCGGGATCGACCAGGTCGCCATCGAATTGCACGTTGAAATCGACGCCCTCGCGAAGTGACGTCTCGGTTTTCTTGCCGTCTTTGACCGAGTCAATGCGCAGGGTGACTGTGGGACGTTTTTCGGTGCCGTCATACATCATATCTTGCAGGCCCTGAACGCGGGCAGTGGCGATATCGGTCGCTTCGAGGGCTTCGAGGGTCTTTTTTGCCTGGTCGTATGCTGAAAGTGCGGGGCCAAGCTCTCCGCGTATAGAATCGGCGGCGGCGGAGATGGCGTTGCGGGAAGTTGTGGCGCCATCGCCTTCGGCGTCGTCGGCGAAGGCCGCGGGGGTGAACATGGTGGTGCTCAACACGAGCGCGCATGCGGCACCGGCAAGGGCGCGGGCGGGTTGTGGCATGGTCACCTTCTTAGGAATTCTGCAAGTATTCAGTGCGATTGATTATAGCCTGCCTATGAGAGTTCATCATGGTAAGCTGTGCGGGTATCACGAGAAGTTCCAAGGGGGAATGGCATGCATACATTCAATACGCGCGGCACGTGCTCGCGGCAAATCAATTTCGACATCGTCGACGGCAATGTGCACAACGTGAGCTTCGTCGGCGGCTGCGACGGCAATCTGAAGGCTATCTCGAAGCTCATCGAGGGCAAGCCTGTCGATTGGGTCGTTTCTGTTCTTGAGGGCAATACCTGCGGTCGTCGCACCACGAGCTGCGCCGATCAGCTGACACGGGCCCTGAAGGCTGCCGAAGCGGGCGAAATCTAACCGGAACGCATTCGTCGTTTCATCAAAGGAGGGGAGTGAGCACCGGGCTCGCTCCCCTCATTTCTTTTCCGTGCCTGTTAAACGCTACGAGCATTTAACAGGTTGCGAGTTGCGATGCGCGCCGCTTCCGCGATTAGAGCGTTGAGAAGGCTGTGAAGTTTTTCAGGCGCACGTCGGCGAGGGCTTGGCATGCTTTCGCGTCGCCTGCGCTGGCCGGTTCGTCGATGAGCATCACGGGGAAGGCGGCCGCATGCGCCGTTTCGATAGCGTGCAGCGAATCTTCGAACACAAACGTGGTTTCGCGCGGGGTGCCAAGGTGCGAAAGCGCCAGCTCGAAAATGTCGGGCTCGGTTTTGCTTGCGCCCACTTCAGTGCAGGTGAACAGCGCCGAGAAATATTTAAGAATGTCGAGCCTTTCGAGGGCCGCAAGCGCGCAGTCGCGACGCGTGGCGGTTGCGACGCACATGGCGACACCCGCGTTGCTCAGCGCCTCAAGCATGTCGACAACGCTCGGCTTGCATTGGATGCAATCGCGGTAGGCGAATTCAATGCCGCTCATTACGCCCATGCATATTTCTTCAATCGACTGCTCCAGGCCGTAAGTTTCCTTCATGTAATGCGCCGATCCCTCCATGGTAAGGCGCTTGAAGTGGTAGCGAATGTTGGGTTCGGGCGTTTTGCCGAGTGAACGAAGATAACGCTCGCCCAAGTCGTCCCACCAAGGCATGGAATCGAGCAGGGTTCCGTCCAGATCGAAAATCGCGCCATGGACGCACTGTGGAGCGCTCGGCCACACGATGCCGTGTGCTGTTTCTATGGCAGTTTCTTCCGCAAGTTGGTCTGCTGCCGCTGGCGTGTTTGCCCCAATGAAGTCAAGGGTAGGAATGCTGCCCAAGTTCGCTCCTTACATAATGGACGTAGCCGCAATAACAATAAAGCAGGTGAGCAGGCCCGATACCGCAATGGCCACGCCGCTCATGGCTCCTTCGAGTTTGCCCATTTCCAGGGCCTTCGCCGTGCCTACCGCGTGGCTGCACGTGCCAATGGCCACGCCCTGGGCCACTTTGTTCTTGATGTGGAACAAATTGGCCAGCATAGGCGAGAAGATGGCGCCCATAACGCCCGTGGTCATGACGGCCGCCATGGTGATAGACGCCGTTCCGCCCAGCTCTCCGGTCACGGCAAGCGCGATGGGAGCGGTGGTCGATTTCGGCAGTGTAGAAAGCGCCACTTGGTCGCCCAGGCCGAACAGCTCGCACAGTCCGTATGCGCTCACCATGGAAACGGTGGATCCTACCAAGCATCCTATGAAAATCGGCAGGAAATTGCTCTGCAGAATCTTGCGTTGCTGGTAAATGGAGAACGCCAACACGGCAGTGGCGGGGCCGAGCATGGACGAAATGAGCGTTGCTCCCTTTTCGTACGAATCGAGGGGAATGTTGAACACGGTAAGGCCGATCATGATGATGGCCACCGTGACGAGCAGGGGGTTGAGGAGCGGGGAATTCGTTTTGCGGTTAAGCCACACGGCGAACGCGAACACGCCAATGCTCAGCGCCAGGCTTCCGCCTGCTTCAAGAATTGATGCGAAATCCATGGCTATTCTCCTTCGGTCTCGGTTGTGAACACGCCACGCAGATGGACGTCTTTGCCGGCGCGTTTGCCCGCGATGTATTTCTGCAAGCGTCCAACAAGAATAACCGTGAGCGCCGTGGAGAGGAACACGAGCACGGTGGTGATGATGCACACGAGTGCGAACCAGCCGATGCGGTCGCCGATCATGGGGAGGCATCGCAGAATCGTGACGCCTGCGGGAATGAAGAATACAGGCATGTATTTCAGCAGGAAGCTTGATACGAGTTCGATTTTGCTCTCGTCAATCATGCCCGAAATCAGCAGCGAGAGCAGAATACCCATGCTGCAGATGTTCGCAGGAACCTCGACGGGCAAATGGACCGAAACCGCTTCGCCGATGTAGCAAACGCCGGCAAGGAAGGCCAGCTGAATGAAGAAAAGCGTAAGTCGCTTGCTGTGGAATTTGATGCGTTCTCGCATGGGTGGGTCATCTCCAGGCTTTCGATAAAAGGGGTCGCCATCGTACACCCGCATGGAGCTGCTCTTGGAAATGTGAAAAAACGTCCATGGCACTTTGGCAGCATCTTCACGATTTCCTATTTGGGCAGAGGGTTTCGAATTTTACTTTTGACCTGCGCTTTGCTTTGTTTTTACGTTCATTCGGCATGATGATTTCAGTAAATCGGGCTTTTCCTGCACTCGCGGAAAGGGTCGCGAACCCTTTGTTGCGGACGAGTGGTGCGGGGTTTTTCTTGGGTGCGCGGAAAGGGGTCTGTCATGGAGCTCGCGATTTTGCTTGTGGCGCTCGTGGTAACGCTTGCCGTGTGCTTCGCGGCGCTTCGTTTGCTTGCCTATGAATTTGATTGCGTGTGCGGTCTGAGCGCCAATGGACGTCAGCGTGCGCAGCGCGTACGTCAGGAACTGGTTGATTTGAGCTGACGAGCTGTTCGAGGCGAGCTGGCGAACCGTTCGATTCGGATTGACGGCCGACGAGCCGTTCGACTTGGACTGTCGGGCTGTTCGATCGGCGCTTGCCGATGCTCGCCGACGTTTGTCGCCGTTCGCGATGCTTGTCATGGGGCGCGATAGCCGTTTTCGCGGCGGCGTTGCTGTCCTCTTCTGTTTTGCGCGCATCGTCGCTATACAATGGTGCAGATTAAAAAACGCTGCAGTAAACGCTGCCGACCAAGTGGCATTCGAAGGAGCGATTATGGAAGAAGACGTGTGCACGGCAAGCTTCGATGAAGCGGCCGGATTGCCCGAATTGCTCGGCATCGAGCAGGTGAGCGATGGCTGGATTAAGAAATATATTCTGACGTATCGCTTGCCGAATGGGCGCGAGCTGAAATATGACGTGGTTTCGCGCAAGGGCCTTGAGGAATATCGCAGCGAAATCGAGACGCTGGGAACCGTTGCGCCCCAGGTTGATGCGGTGTGCATTGTGGGCCATACGGCGAACGATGAATTCCTGCTCATTCGCGAATTCCGTTTCCCCATGAATCGCATGTGCGTGGCGTTTCCCGCTGGTTTGCGCGAGCCTGGCGAGGGCATCGTGGAATGCGCGGCCCGCGAGCTGCGCGAAGAAACCGGCTTCGATTTGGTACGCGACGAGTGCGGCCAGCCGGTGAGCGCGCGTGCATGCGTGCAGCCTGGTTTTTCGTCGCTTGGCATGGGCGACGAGAGCATCGCCATGGTATTTGCCGAGGTGGAACGCGTGGCTGAACCACGCAGCGAGTCAACCGAATTCATCGAATCGGTCCTTCTTCCGCGTGCCGAGGTGCCGACGTTTCTGAGCGAGAACCGCGATCCGCTTTCTATTCGTTGCCAGCTGGTGCTTGAGATGGTGGCTCAGCCGCCGTTCGAATTTGGCGTGAAGGCGGGTGCGTAAGTGGCGCAAAACGAGCAGTTTCAAAACCCATCGCGCGATAAACGTGGTGCGCGTGATGGCCAAGGCGGCCAAGAAGCGCGTCGCTCGAGCGTACGAGGCGATTTCCGAGGGCGAGATTCGCGCAAAAACGGGCCAAGTGGTCGCGGTGCTTCGCGTGGCAATGGCGCGTCCCGTGGCAATGGCGCGTCCCGTAGCGCTCGCGGCGATGTTGAGCTGGCGGCCACGGAGCCCGCTTTCGAACCGTTGCCTGCGCAGTATCCCCTTATGGTGGGCAACATCGACGGCAGGCGCAAAGTCGAGGTGCTGTGTCGCGACAAGGGCGCCGACCAGTTCGCGGCGCGTCTTCGCAAAGTGGCGAAAGACCGCCGCAAGTGGGCGCGCGACAACGACATTTCGTGCTATCGCGTTTACGATGCCGACCTGCCAGATTTCGCTGTAGCTATCGACCGATATGATGGCGTATGGAAAAGCGAGGGCGAGAGTTGCCTGGTCATAGCCGAGTATCAGGCGCCGAAATCAATCGACGCGGCGAAGGCTGCCGCCCGTCTGGGCGATGCGGTGGAAATCGCTTCGGCAACGCTCGGCATTCCTCGCGAGCGCGTGTTCTTGAAGACACGCCGTCGCGAAAAAGGCGGCGGGCAATATACCGACCAGCAAAAAGAGGGGCATGTGCTCTATACGCAGGAATCGGGCAACGTGTTCGAGTGCGACCTGGGTTCATATTTGGATACGGGCATTTTCCTCGATCACCGCGTGACGCGCGAAATGGTCGGAGGCATGGCCGAAGGCAAGTCGTTTTTGAACCTGTTCTCGTACACGGGTACCTGCACGGTTCATGCGGCGGTGGGCGGCGCAAAATCGACGCTTACGGTCGATTTATCGCAGACCTATTTGTCGTGGGCACATCGCAATATGGAATTGAACGGCTGCGATGGCCCCGAGCACGGCTTCGTGCGCGCCGATGTGTTGCAGTGGATTGAACGTGAGGCGCGCGGGTGGCGCCGCTTCGATTTGATTTTCGTGGACCCGCCTACGTTTTCGAATTCGAAGGCCATGGGCAAAAACACTTGGAGTGTGCAGCGCGACCACGTGAAGCTGCTGACGAATGTGGTGCGCTTGCTCGAGCGCGACGGCGTAGCGGTGTTCAGCTGCAACCTGCGCAATTTCAAGCCTGATGTTGAAGCGCTTGCCGAGGCGGGCGTGGCAATTGAGAATATTACGCCGCAGACCATTCCGCACGATTTCGAGCGCAATGCCAAAATCCATTGCTGCTATTTAGTGCGCAAGGCCTAGGCGGAAGAAGGCGGACTGGCCTGCACTCGACCTCTTTCCACAGATAACGGAAGTTGTTTATTGATGCAATGTGACGGTTGCACGAAAATGACGCCGATGAAAGCAGCTGACGTTGTTGGTACGAACAACATTTTTGCATGCGGAAGGGGAATCGGAATGGTTGACGAGAAGCTGATTGAGAAGATGTGGTGCAACGTTCCTGAAGCGCCCGAGTTCCGAGAGAATATTGAGATCGTCGAGGTAAGCGAGCCTGGGTATGTGCACTTCACGATGGACATTCCCGAAAGCTTGGGCAATTATCGCGGCGGTATCCATGGCGGCACGGGCTATTTCATTGGAGAAATCGGCTGCGGGTTCGCGACGTATTCGTTTGGCGTGAACAACGTGTGCAATTCCGCGAGCATCAATTTTTTCAAGGCGGTGCCGTGCTGCAAGGTCGACGTGACGACCGAGCCTTTGCACAAGGGCCGCTCGACCGCTGTGATTCGCGTGACCACGCGCGAGGCGGCGACGGGCAAGCTGCTGTTCCAGTCGACGCACAATATGTTCCTCATGGGACCGATTGAATAAGCGCGTGAGGCAACTGGGTGGTGGCTGGTTTCGTGTGGGCGACGTTTGGGCGGAGCTTCTTCGATTGGGGCGTCTGGTTGCGTCTTGCAAGCCCGATTTTCGAGCGGTCAATCTTCGGCGCAGCCGTCCCCAACCGTTCGTTGGGTGCGACGTTTGCACCGAGGAACCAAAAACGCCGGATGCGCATGACGCATCCGGTGTTTTTTTGCGTTGGTTCGCGTGCTTTCGTGCGCAGGTTGTTAGCGTCGTCGTAGCTAGCGAAGGGCGAGTGGCATTGAATGGGACGGCTCCGAGGAATAGGGACCGCCCCGTGTTTGGATGCCGAAATTCTTATTACGATTGAAGAGCGAACGAGCGCTTTGCCCTGATTATGAAGAGCTAGCGATTGGCGAGCATTCTTGGAAATTCGGCTTTGCGTTAATTGCTGAGGCTGTATGCATTCCTTTTTAAGGCACCTAACATATTGCGGGGTGGAACAGCCTGGTCAACTCGCCGGGCTCATAATCCGGAGGCCGTAGGTTCAAATCTGATCCTCGCGACCAATAACACCAGGTCACAGGCTCAAGCTTGTGGCCTTTTTCTTTGTCTGGACCCCCAAGTGGTCCCAAAGTGGTCCCAAACCCCAAGAAGTACCAAACTTTCATGGTTACAACACATGCTTGCGTGACAGCAGTTGCAGCTGTGGCAGGTATGTAGGGATGCCCCTGAATTTGCAACAGAACGCACCATCACTATGGTAAATGGCTATTTAGAAGAGCTGGGTCAAGCTTTAACTTGCAAATATCTCGATAGCTGCATTAGCAATTGTTTGTTGAGCGATATCCTTGAATTGGGTAATGGCTTTGCTTTCAAAAGCGGGGCATACACCGAAAGTGGACGATATAAGGTGCTGACTATAAAAACGTCCAAGACGGCAACGTTGATTGCTCGTCGTCAAACAGGCTTGACGAGCTGCCCATCAAAATGAAGGAACACTGCAAGCTTAAGCCCGGTGATGTCGTTCTTTCGTTGACGGGAAACGTAGGTCGCGTGGGCATAGTTGCAGAGACCAGCTGCTTACTTAATCAGCGCGTAGCCGTATTGCTACCTCGCGACGAGCATTGTCTCGCCGGTCTATATTTCATCTTCCGTCAGCAATCATTTCGGAGCGAAATGATTGGAATTGCAAAAGGCACGGCCCAGGCAAATCTGAGCCCGGTCGAAACGCTGCGTTTGTCGATCTCGTACGATGAATCTACATTCCAGGAGCTATCCGCAATACTGAGGCCTGTGTTTGATGGTATCCTCGCAAACAAAATAGAGTCTTTGAAGCTCGCCGAATTTCGCAGTTTGCTTCTCCCTAAACTGATGTCTGGCGAAATCGATGTCTCAAAGATTGGCCTTATGCAGCTAAATAGCCAGTTTCCCAAGGCTTGGCTCAGCAGGTGCCTTCCTCGTTGTTGGGATTGGATCCGCCATCCAGAACTTGCAATGAGGGTAGTTGCGCCGGTCTTCGTGGGGGGCGTGAAGCGTTCCAATTTCATCGTGGCTTCGGCTGACGTTCTGATGGACATGGGTGTGAATCTGCAGCACGTCGTGCTTGGCATCCACGCGCTTCTCGTAGGGGGAGTTAACGGGATCCATCTCTGTGAAAACCGTATATAGGAAGTAAAATGGCTTCGTTCGTTTAGCTCAAGTTTCTAGGATTGCATATGAAAGATTGCTACAGCGTCACTACTTACTCGGTGCAAAGCATTCTCGGACTTATAGAATCCGGCGACATCGCGATTCCTGAAATCCAACGACCCTTCGTATGGGACAGCACCAAAGTTCGCGACTTGATCGACTCTCTTTACTATGGATATCCGACAGGCTATCTGATCACCTGGAAGAACCCTGATGTGAAAATCAAAGGCGGCGGCGTCGCAGAGGGCAAGACGGTGCTTATCGACGGTCAGCAGCGTGTGACTGCGCTCACCGCCGCGCTCGCGGGTAAAGCCGTGCTTAACGAAGATTACGAGTCGAAGCGCGTAAAGATAGCCTTCAACCCTCTTTACGAAGGCGAGGATACTCCCTTTGCCGTACTTACGCCGGTGATCGATAAAGATCCGCGCTGGATATCGGACATCGCCGAATTCTTCGCCCCCGATTTCGACTCCTGGACATTCGTCAACGGATACATCGAGGCGAATCCCGGCTGCGATCCCAAGGTCGTGAACTCGAGGATTACCGATCTTAAGGCGATAGCAACGCGTCAACTCGGCTGCATCGTCGTGGCTGCTGAATGCAGCATCGACGAGGTTACGGACATCTTCATCCGCATCAATTCTAAGGGCGCCGTTTTATCTCAAGCCGACTTCGCGATGTCTAAAATTGCCGCCGATGAGGCGCACGGTGGCAACATGCTGCGTAAGGCCATCGACTATTATTGCCATTTGGCCGCCAAACCTGAATTCTGGACCACCATTAGCCAGAACGACGCTGAGTTCATGAGATCTGAGTACGCAGACAAGTGCGAATGGCTCAAAGACGACAAGGATGACATTTACGACCCCGACTACAATGACGTCCTGCGCGTCGCGTTCATGCACATGTTCGGCCGGGGCAAACTCGCCGACCTGGTATCTCTTCTTTCTGGCCGTGATTTTGAGGCTCGTGATTTCAAGGGCGAGATAGCGGACGCCTCCTTCGCCAAACTGCACGACGGCGTGATTAAGTTCATGCGTAAAAGCAATTTCCAGGACTTTACCGCCGCTCTTCGCTCTGCGGGATTCGTGTCTTCGTCGATAATCGGATCCAAAGGGGCGGTTAATTTTGCTTACAACTTGTACCTTACCCTGCGAGAAGATGACTCTGTGCCTTCGACCGACGTTAAGCGCTGGGTGCAGCGTTGGTACGTGATGTCCATCCTTACGGGGCGCTATTCGGGCTCGTCGGAATCTATCATGGATCGCGACATGCGTCGTATATCCGAGCAGGGATTCATCCCGTTCTACAACGAGGTCGTCGCATCGCAGCTTTCCGACAATTTCTGGGAAGTCGCCTTGCCGCAGAGTCTCGTTATGACCTCGGTGCGTACCGGCGCATGGATGGTCTACGTGGCCTTGCAGGTTCGATCAGCTGACAACACCCTGTTTACCAACGGGTTTAAGGTGGCCGGCGTCATCGGCAACGTTGGTGATATCCACCACATCTTCCCAAAGGCGTATTTGAGAAAAACGATCGACGCGCCGCAACGCCTCTATAATCAAATCGCAAACTACACCTACCTCGAAAAGCGCATCAACATAGCGATTGGCGAAATGCGTCCCGGCGAGTACTTTACTAAGGCACGCGAAGCCATTGCGGCAGAAGACAAGTATTTCGGCGACATCGCCACCGAGGCGGATCTTATTGCCAATCTCAAAGCGAATTGTATTCCGGAAGGAATATTCGATATGGGTGCGGCCGATTACGAGGGCTTCCTTGCTCAGCGCCGTATCCTTATGGCTAGAAAAATACGTGGCTACTACGAGAGCCTGTAGTTTCGATTGAATGGCAGAGGCTGTCACGCCGTCTGAACAGCTTCCTATTTCTCGTGTCCAAGGAATGGGAAGCTGTTCAGACTGGTGGGCGGGGTTTCTCCAGGCAACCGCGACCTCCTTTATGGCCGTTACGTTACAGATCAAGCGCGCCGCCATGGTGCGTGTGCTACTGACCGACGGCTAAGCGATTACAGAGAAGCCTGCTTCCTCAGGTACTTCCTGCTTCGACTTGTTGACGATGCGGTTGGCACTGCGAACCCGGCTTCCACAAGCTTCTTGACGTGATAGCGGGTGCTGGGAACGGTCTTCCCGATCATCTCTGCGAGTTCTTGGATACTTAAAGCCTTGTCGGTTTGCAGTATAGAGAGCAGGACGTCTTCCACTTCCGGCGTTGGGTGCTGGCCGGTATCGTCAGCGAGCATCTTGTAAGTGTCTGCATATACATGGGAGACTATGCCTTCCCTCTCGAATCGGGAGGCAGTCTCGCGGATCTCGTCAGAGTCGATCATCAGGGTTCTATGGAGTTCCTGAACCGTTGACGTGCCCAATTTTTTCATGGTGAGAAGCAGGGACTGCTCGTGTTGCGATAGCTTCCGCTTGGTTACGCGACTGATCCATTCGCGGTTCACTGCTATCTCCGTTCCGCTCCTGCCGAGCCTTACCTTGAAGCTGTCGATATTTGCCTTGAAATCTGGTGCAGTGAGCGTCTTCGACTGCATTGCCCTGATCATGAAGGGTACGCCGCCTCCGCCGCCTTCGGCGGGCCTGCCAGTCCCTCCAGGCAGCTCGACTGCGGACATCAAGCGCATGAGCGCCGCATTCCTGCAAAGCGAGGTTCCGTCTGCTATGTTGTCGAGAGTCTTGCCGCCCCAGAGACCTCCGGGGTTCGTGATTTCTACCCTGTCTGGATAGATGTCGACTGTGACGGACTGGCCCTCATGGCGGGGTCCGTATTCTCGGTGGATGACTGCGTTTGCGATAGCCTCACGCAAGACCTCTTCGGGAATCTCCAGCTCGTCTTTTCTGCCAGCTCCCTCTATGACGGATATTCGCCTGAGGTTCTTTGCGGTTGCCGCAACGGCGTCCTCTATGATCTCTCCAAGCTCTCCTTCGCATACCGTTCTGTCTAGGTACCGGGGGCCTGTCGGAGTTGACTTCTCAATGTCGGGATGGACCATGACGTCGACGGCCAGCTTAGGGAAGAACTGCTGCGGGTAGTTGCCCGCAGCAAGGAGGCCGCCAAGTCTGATTTTGCCGTTTTGATCGGTTATGTTCAGCCGAGCCATCTGGACTTGCAGGGTCTTGGCTCCACGCAGCGCTTTGGGATGATTTATCTTCTCGTTTTCGATGATTTTTCTGATTGTTTCTTTGTTGAGGTCGTCGACGGATGCCTCCAGGACGATTTCCTTGTCCGCGGGTGATGGCACCAGTGCGTTCTGCAAAGCGAATATCTCTGTCGCCGAGAGCTTCATGTCCTTGTCGGCAACACGCTTGTAGCTACCGTTTTCCACTCCGCGACTCGTGATGAAGCAGGGCTTTTGCGCGAGGTCTACCTCGGCTACTCGGATGGCGAGGACCTGTCTTCCCTCGAAATCAACTCTCGAGAGGTTGTATTGGGGCGGATTAGTCAGCTTGCCGTCTCTCGGTTGCATGCCGGAGACAAACTGCTCGATTGACTTATCTATGTCAAATTTCGGGGGAATAGTGAAGCCGTTCTCCTTGGTCCAGACCAAGGAGAATGAGACCGCCCGAGGTGTTGCCAAAAGCGCTCACGCTTTCCCACACGTCGTTGCTCAGTTTTGTTTCGCACTTCTTTGCCTCGATGTTTTCGTCATCGTTGTGCTGGATGCGCAGCCTTTCGACGACCTCCGTCAGCTCTTCCGGACTCATTGTGCTCCTTGCCTGACTGGCGCTTTCTGTTTCAATAAAATATTCTAGCACCTCACTAAAAGAATCTTCATATCACTCAATATTTTAGTGATAAATAGAATTTTTAACTGATATGTGAGGATGTGGTTTTTGACAGTTAGCGTTCAGAGCTCGAATCGCTTTTGCGTATTCAGCGCGGGGCCTTGGCTGTGCTCTCAAGAGGGACTATCTCCAATACTGAGAGTCCTCACTAAAAATCTCACTAAAAATTTGATTGAGGCTTTTAGTGACAAGCTAAACCACTTTAGTGAAGGAGATAGTCGTGTCGGAATGGTGGTGGGCTTTACGGTCCCAGCACACTGCCGATGGTGTCGGCGGCCCCATGGCATCGCTTCTAGCGAATGGTGATGCCTTCGGGCAAATCGATTGCGCGGAAGTCGAATTCGTCGTCTTCCTGTTCTTCGGCGGGCGCGACGACCTCTTCAACGACGGGCGCGGGTTGGCCGAACGCCTCGTCGAACGCATCAAAGCTTGCGCGCGGCACGGCGAACACGATGGTTTTGATGACGCCAGGGTGAGCGGCAATCCATTGCTGGAAAAGCTCGATGACTTGGGCGGGTTGGAAGCCTTGGCGTCCGCATGCGTAGGCGTTCACGATGAGCGTTTCGATTTCGTTGGCAGCCGCGATGTTGAGCATGGTTTCGATGCGGGCCGCCAGGCAATCGAGGCATTCGCGTTCGGAGCGATGGTTTTCCAAGGCGCGCTCGCGGTTGGGTTCGGGCACGGCGATGACGTTCGCCTCGCGAATTTCGCCTTCACGAATGAAAACGACGTTCGGCAAGTACATCGCGCGGCTCGTGAGCAGCATGCCGCACATGTAGCTGCGGTTTTGGTCGTGGTAGGCCGACTTCATACCGCACAGAACGGGGTAAAGATTGCTTTCGGAACACAGAATTTGCTCGGGGCCGAAAGAGCCATCCTCGTAGGCGCCGCCGGGGCGCGTGTAAGAAACGGGGTCGACGATGGCGGTTTTGCCCTGTGCACGGCGAAGCGCGGTGGTGGTGAAATCGCTGGTCACCTGGGTTTCGGTTGCCTCGGCGGTGGGCTTGGGCAACTCGAGCGCGAGCGCGTCGCCGTCTTCGTAGACAACAGCGGCATCGATGGTCGCCTGGGTTTCTTTGGCGAATGCGCCTTTCATAAGAGCCAAATGCTTGCTTGCTTCAGCGCGGCGCTCGTCGCGAGTGGGCATGATTTCCTCCCTTGGTCGGAATTTCGATTTCGCCGTCGATTGTAGTTGAATGCGCGCCGCACAACAACGCAGCCCAGCCGCATGTCGCGCAATTGCAATGTTGGGAGTTAATAGCTTCTAAAAGGCTTCTACATTGAAATAGAAGCAAGCTTTTCAAACGAATGTTAGTAACTAAGAGATATATAAGTATATAAAAGTTTCTCATATAGAAGCGACCAGTTGCGCCTCTGGAATCTGGCGGGCGTAACGCTTCCGCAGCGGCGATGGCGACAGGGCGCTGTGGGCTAAGCGTGCGTTCCAAGCGCAAAAGTTGACTTCTCTACTCCTACCTGCGTTTTCTTCAGAGGGTTCGTAAATACGGCCCTCTTTTTGCGTGTCGCGTCGCACATGCGAACCTTCCGGCGTCAGGGCTTTGTTTGTAGGAAATGAAAGTAGGTCGCGGCCCATTTTGGCCATTTTCGATGCGAAATGGCACTTCCGCAGAAACAAAAGGGATCGAATAATCAAGGTAATTATCTTTGGGCGAAAGGAGCCGTGCATGAAAGTAGGAAGGGTCAAGCAATGGGCGCATAAGGCGGGGAGCATGAAGGAGGCCACACCATGAAGCGATTGAAAATGGCGATTGCGGCGCTGCTCGCATTCGCACTGCTTCCTTTGGTTGGGAGCACGGCTTTGGCCGACGAATCGAGCGCGTCGTCGCGCGCGGAACAGATTCGCGCGGCAGCAAACATTGAGACGATCGCCGACGCATCGACGATGGGCGATTGGTCTGGCGTCGTCGAAAATACGACCCAAAATATCGGTCGTATTTGGACCGACAAAACGGTATCGACTAACGATATTGACATTTCAGGCGCCATGAGCGCTACGGTTTCTAAGGGCGATTCCGATTTCATCACGGCGCTTTCGGTGCTTTCTTCGACGTCGAACATTGCGTCGACGTCGACCACGCCGCTCGACATCGTGCTTGTGCTCGACGCATCGGGATCTATGGATGACAACATGACCGGCGGAAAACGCATCGACGCGCTGAAGAATGCCGCAAACGCGTTTATCGACGAGATTGCAACGCAAAATGCGAGCATTTCCGACGCATCGAAGCAGCATCAGGTTTCTATCGTGAAGTTCGCCGGCGAGAAGTCAAATAGGGTTGGCAACGACACGTATCGCGAGGGTAGGTACACATACAACTACAGCCAGGTCATGAAAAACATGACGGCGTGCAGCGAAACGACGAAGAGCTCGTTTAAAGACACCATCAACGCCATCAATCCGGCGGGCGCTACGAATGCGGCTGCTGGCATGGAGCTTGCGCAGGGTCAAATCTCCAAGCGTTCCGATGCAAAAAAGATTGTGATTTTCTTTACTGATGGTACGCCGACGACTCAAAGTGAATTCTCGAATGGGGTTGCCTCTGACGCCATTGCCGCCGCGAAAACCATGAAAGACGCGGGCGCCTCGGTGTATACCATCGGCATTTTTGATGGCGCAAACCCGAGTGCTGATGTGAATGCCTCGGGAACATCCAACGAAAACAAGTTCATGCAGGCGGCTTCGAGCAACTACCCTGCAGCTGCCTATACCTATACACAATACTGGTTGAGTGGCGAGTGGAAGTGGAGCTTCGGCAATCGCGCTGAAGGGTCCGACTTCTATAAGTCTGCTTCGAGCGCGAGCGAGCTCTCGAAAATCTTCGAAGACATCTCGAAGGAAATCGTGAAGGGCGCGGGCTATCCCACCGACGCTCGCGAGGGCTTTGAGATGAGCGATGGCTACATCACGTTCGACGACTCGCTGGGCTCGTACATGCAGGTTGACGCATTCAAAGCGATCGTGGTGAACAACCATGTGTTTAGCGACGTGACGAAAAACACGACCGATACCGCCGACACCTACACATTTGCAGGCACGACCGAACTGAACGGCAAAACTGCGAGCCTGGGCAATATCGTGATCACCGTGACGAAATCGAGTGACGTGGCCACGGGCGATAAGGTTCAGGTGAAGGTTCCCGCGGGCCTTATTCCGCTGCGCAACTTCAATGTGAACGAAACTGCGGGTACTATGACGGTAAGCGATACGTATCCGCTGCGCGTTTTCTTTACGTCGAGCATTAAGCCCGATGCGCTTGCGCTTGTCGCGAATCCCGATGAAGCCATGGCGAAATACATCGCGGCCAACACCGAAAACGGCAAGGTGAATTTCTACGCGAACGCGTTCACCCCGGGTGCCGTGTTGGGCGATACCGTTTCGCACTTCAATCCTTCTAAGGGCAATGCGTATTACTACTTCACGAGCGATACGCCCATTTATTCTGATGAAGCGTGCACGCAGCCTGCGACTCGCGGCGCGATCGCGGCGGGTGGAACGCATTACTACCAGAATCATTTCTTTGCGATGGGCGAAGGCGGCGCTGCCGTTTCTCAAACGGAAGTCGTGAGCTTCCCATCTGGCACGGCCGAGCAATTTTCGGGCGCTCTTGCGTACGACGCCAGCGGCAATGCCTATTTCAAGGCCGGCACGGCACGTTTGACGTATATCGATGAACTCGCGAAGTCGAAGGCGGAAAATATCACCGGCACGGCGACTGACGTGCTGAATCCGAAGTGGAACAGCGAGACGTCGACCTCGGCCGCGACGACGGTTATTCCGCATTTGGGCAACAACGGCAAGCTGTCGGTTGAAATTCCGGGAACGCTGGCGGTTTCGAAGACGCTCGATATGCCTGAGGGTTTCGATGCGGCCGTTTATTCCGACAAGTCGTTTGATTTCGAGCTCACGGTAGAGGCTGCGGCGCGTAAAACGCTGCATGCCGAAGTGAAGAACGCCGCGGAAGACGTGTGCGGCGACCCGTTTGAGCTGACGTTTGACGAGAATGGAAAGGCAACGCATTCGATCAAGGCCGATGAAACGCTGTACGTGTATGGCGTTGCTCCGAATGCCGCCTATTCGGTCGAGGAGTTGCTGAATGTATCTGCCGACGATGGCTCGCTGACGCATGCGAACCCTGGTTTCTCGCAGACGTCTCCGGTTAATGCCGAAGGCAAGGCGATTGCCGCGACGGGCACGGTTGTAGCGGGCGAGTTTGCGAAGGCCGAATTCGTGAACACGTATGCTGCGCAGGGTACGCTGGAGGGCTCAACTGCGCTTGCGGGTGCGAAGACCCTCAACGGCCGCGATTGGCTGTCCAGTGACAAATTCACGTTTGTGCTGAAAGATGCCAACACGTCTGTGGTCGCTCCAATGCCCGAGCGTGCAAGCGATGGCGTGGCTCGTCTTGAGGTAACGCAGCCCGAAGGCACGCCGGCGGGCACGCAAGTCGGTTTCCATTTCGGCGACATCGTGTACACGCAGCCTGGCACGTATATTTACCAGATTTACGAATCGGAAGAAAGCAGCACCGTTAATCCAGGCGTTTCCATGTCACAAGCTTTGTATGAGGTAAAGGTCGTTGTCGCCGACAAGCATGATGGCACGCTTTCGGTCGAATCGGTTATGACAAAGCTTGCGGACGATAACGGCGTTGAATTCAAAACGCCCGAGGCCGCCGAACTCGCTGCGTTTGTGAACGCCTTCAGCGACAAGAGCGTGACCTGGAATCCGAGCGGCACGAAAACGTGGAACGACGCAACGGGGCAGCGCGCGCTTGAGTCGGGCATGTTCTTCGTGATGGCGAAAACGACCGACGTTTCAGCGCCGTTGCCCAAGGGGGATGGCGTCGAGGCCGTGACGGGTAAAACCGCCGCCGGCGTTGACTACCGCGGCGTGGTGTCGACGGTTTCGGCGGGCGGAGGCATCGCGTTCCCCCAGGCGACATTCAGCCTGAGAGACTTGGGTAGCGCGCAAAGCAAGACGTATGTCTACGAAATTACTGAAGTGGTGAAGGTCGACAATGCGTGGGTCGATGCGAAAGACTTGGCTGCTGGCAAAGGTTTGCCTGGTGTGACGTATGACCCTACAGTGTGGCAGGCGACTGTCTCGGTTGAAAGCGTGGGCGAGGGAGCCGATGCCCATATCAAGCTGAACGTTGCGTACTCTAAGCAGGGTGCCACGACCGATGCGAAGGCGTTCGCATTCGAAAACAGCTACAGACCCGAACCCGCTGTGGCCACGATTTCTGGCACAAAGGTGTTCCAGGGCCGTGCGATGACCGAAGCCGAGAGCTTTGGGTTCAGCCTGGTGGCGGCTAACAAGGCCGCGACCGATGCGCCCGGCGCCGATTTTGCGAAGCAGGCAACGGTAAGCGGCTTGGCGAATGACGTTCCGAAGACCTTCAGCTTCGATAAGCTTTCGTTTGCCAAACCTGGCACGTATACGTTCAAGATGGTCGAAAACGCTTACTGCGGCAAGGCGCTGAATTCCGAAGCTGCGCAGGCGAGCCATATCGCGTTTGATACCCATGAGTGCCTGGTGAAGGTTGAGGTGACCGACGACCATTCGGGCGCTTTGCATGCCAAGGTTTCTTACGATGGTGGGAATACCTTTACCAACGTGTATTCCGAGGAAAAGACGTACGGCAGCTTTGGCGGCCTTGCGGTGAAGAAGACACTTGAGGGTCGCACGATGCATGCGGGCGAATTCGCCTTCAGCATCGAAGGAGCCGATGATGCCTCGAAGGCGCTGCTCAAGCGCATTGACGAAGACTACGGTGGCGTGCTCCAGTTCAGCAACCCGAACGATTGCGCCGCAGGCGTGGCCGACGTCATGAAGCCGATTGACGGCATCAAGTTTACGCAAGCCGACGCGGGCAAAACGTTCGAGTTCGTCGTGAGCGAAGTTGTTCCCGGCGACGGTGGCAAGCTTGCTGGCGTGACCTATGACGAAGCGACCCATAAGGTTGAGATTGCCGTAAGCCTGAAGGACGGCATAAGCCTTGACGTGGCGACGTATGTCGACGGCAAGCTGGTCGAAAGCGGCACTCCGACGGTAGCTTTCACGAATACCTACGCACCGGCAAATACGGAATATGCCACGACGAACTTCGGTTTGAACAAGGTTCTTGAGGGCCGCGATTGGATCGAAGACGATAGCTTCTCGTTTGAAATTACGGCCGAAACCCAAGGCGCTCCCATGCCTTCCGGCGGCGCGACTGCGACTGCTCAGTCGACGAGCGCCAAAGATGGCGAGGCGGTGGCGTTTGGCTTCGGTAGCATCAGGTTCACGGCGGACGATATGGTCATCGATGGCAGTGCAGTCACGAGCAAGACGTTCGTCTATGCCGTGCGCGAGATTGTGCCCAACCCCGCGAAGGCTGGCATCCAATACAGCACGAATGTCGCGAAGATTTATGTGACGGTGACCGACGACGGCGAGGGCCACCTGGTTGCTACGTCCTCGACCGAGAACGGCACATTCGTGAACAAGTACGAAACAAGCCTCAACTACTCGGCTGCTGGTGGACTGACGCTGACGAAGACCTTGAACGGCCGCGACATGACCCAGGGCCAGTTCCAGATTCAGGTTGTGCCTAACGACGAGGCGTCGGCTGCAGTGCTTGGTCTGACCATGAACGGCAAGGTGTTCGATATGCCCGCTGCCAAGGACGGTAAGGCGGCGAGCGTGCTGGTATGCAGCGATGTGGAATTCACACAGTTCGACGCGGGCAAAACGTTCACGTATGCCGTTTCCGAGCTTGGCGACGCGGGCAACGGATACACCTTCGATACGGCTGTTCGCACGGTGGCGATTGCCGTGAGCGATGATCCCGCTACGGCGACGCTTACGACGACCACGACGGTTTCCGGCGGTCCCGATGCTGCGACATATACCTACAAGACGGGTGATAGCCCAGCGGCTGTTGCGGCCAAAGTGGCGTTCACGAACAGCTATTCCGCTTCGGGAAGCATTGACGTGAATGCGACGAAAACCTTGAGCGGCCGCGCATTGGTTGAAGGCGAGTTCACCTTTGGCGTGCAGTATGCCGAAGGGGAAGCGGCGGGCAGCGACGTGCTTACGGCGACGAGCGCGGCCGACGGCACGGTTGCATTCGGCACGCTGAGTTTCGATACGGCGATGCTGAACGAGCTGGTCGCGAAGCGCTCTGCCACGAAGATGACAAGCGATAACGGCGACGCAACCTGGACTATTCCGTGCATTGCGTACGAGAAAACTGACGGGCTCTCTGATCGTGGCGTTACCGCAACGACTCAGTCGATTCCGTTCACCATCAATACTGTCGATGACGGTTCTGGCGCGCTTGCCGTGACTATCGAGACTGGCGATAAGGGATTGGCTTTCGAGAACACGTACGGAACGGGCGAGGCGTCGGTGAGCGTGACGGGCGTGAAGCGTTTGAGCCACGCCGAAGGTTTGACTCCGGGCAATATTAAGGGCAAATTCACGTTCACCATTACGGCGAATGAAAAGGACGCTCCCATGCCCGAGCGTGTGACTACGACGAATGCGGATAAGGGAAGCATCGATTTCGGCAAAATCGTGTTTACGCTCGATGCTCTGAACAAGGCGCTGGGCACCACGCAGCAAGGAGCGGCTCTTGACACTGGTGTGGCAAGCATTCAGTCTGCAGCTCCTGCCGCGAATGATGTCGTGGCTGCGGGCACGACCGTAGGCGTCGGGGTTGCGGGCGATTTCGCGATGCCCGCCCAAGCGGCGACGGGCGATGATCTTGCTGGCAATGCTGCCGATGGTGCGGCGAACGCCGACGGCGCTGTCCAGGGTGCGGTTCCTGTGAGCGACGATGCAGTTGGGCTTGCTGCGGCGGGTGGCGCTGAGCCTGCGGCGGTTGATGCTGCTTCCGGTGCGAGCGATGCAGCTCCGAGCGGCAATGCCGACAACCAGGCGACAGCTCCTGCGGCTTCTGTCAACGCTGCACCGGCTGCCAATGCGGCAACCGATAATGCGGCGGCGAGCGTTCAGAGTGCTGCTCCTGCGGCGCAAACTGCCACGGTTCGCTCCCATGTGTTCACCTATACGATTACCGAAACCGGCAGCGCGCCTGGTGTTACCAACGACACCAGCGTGAAAACGGTGAGCTTCAAGGTGACCGATAACGGCAAGGGCGAGCTGACGGTTGAACGTGTCGGCGACGAGACCAAGCCGACGTTCGAGTTCACCAATGCGTACAGCGTTACCCCCGTTGATTCGAGCGTTACTGACCAAATTAAGGTCTCGAAGTCGCTCGTGGGGCGCGAGCTGGTCGAGGGCGAGTTCCTTTTCGAGCTTGTTGAAAACGGTCAGGTTGTGGCGCGGGGCGCGAATGACGCTGCGGGCAACGTGGCCATGAGCGCGGTTACGTATACGACGGCTGGCAAACACGACTACGTTCTGCGCGAGGTGGGCGCTGGCACGACGCATAATGGCGTGACGTTCGACGGCAAATCAATCGCGATCCACACGAAAGTGGTCGATAACGGCGAAGGTAGCTTGGTGGTTGAGCATGCGTTCGCTACGGATGATGCCAATGCTGCGTTTGTGAATACGTACGCGCACGGCACGACGAGTGTGGTGCTTGGCGCAACGAAGGTGCTGAGTGGCAAGGCCTTGGCCGATGGCCAGTTCACCTTTGTGCTGACTGCGGAAGACGGTACGGTTTATCAGGCGAAGAACGATGCTGCGGGATCGGTTGCGTTCCCCGCGCTGACGTTTGCGGAACCTGGTACTTACGTGTATACGATTTCCGAGGTGAACGACAAGCAGGCGAACGTGACCTACGATACCGCGACGTACCAAGTTGTCGTGAACGTGGTCGACGATGGCCAGGGGAATTTGGTCGCGACGGTAGCTTACGATGGTGGCGCGGCCCCGACGTTCAAGAATTCCTATACTGAGCCGCCTGCTCCTGCGCCCACGCCGGGCGGTGGCGCAACGACGCCGAAGAATCCGGTTGCGAAGCTGTTCTCGAAGACGGCTGACGATGCCGGGTTGATGCTTGGCGCGGCTGCGGTTGCGGCTGGGTTGGCGCTGGTGGTGTGCGGCGCGGCTGCTTGCTGGCGTCGTCGCAGCTAGCGAAGGGCGAGCGGTAGTGAATGGAACGGCCCCGAGGAATCGGGGCCGTTCTGCGTTTAGGTGCCGAAGTTCTTATTGCTTGCAAGGGACGAGCGATCATTCCGCGTTTGGGTGACGAAATTCTTATTATGATTGAGAAGCAACTGCCTATCTGGCCTCGATTGTGAAGAACTGGTGATTGGCGGGTATTCTCGGAAATTCGGTGTTGCATTAAACGCTGAGGCTGGTAATATATTTTTTGCCTTAAGGCACCTAACATATTGCGGGGTGGAGCAGTCTGGTCAGCTCGTCGGGCTCATAACCCGAAGGTCATCGGTTCAAATCCGGTCCCCGCGACCAAAAGTTTCAGCAGGTCAGAACGGTAAAAGTTCTGGCCTGCTTTTTTTATTTTCGGCTCCCGAATTCGCCCCGGGGAAGAATTTGGACTTATAGAGCAAATGTTACAATGCTTGCATGACGGATGATTTGCTCGGCTCGCTTAAAGCATTCCGTTTCTGATGATTTCGGCTATCACTGATTACGTCGTACCTGCGTAATCTTGATGACGGCGGGCGTAAAAGCCGACGAGGAGACGGTGCAGGGTCTTTCGAGGTATGGGGAATGTGACGCCGCGATCGGGGTGGGGCTGATTGTGTTTCCGGTGGCAAAGGAAGCTATACCCGCTTGTTCGGCACGAGAGCTTGCCGCTTGCGGTTGTTGGTTTACACTGGCTGTTAGCAAATGACGAAGGAGCCGCATATGCAGCAGCCCATAGCGACGAACGATGTCGTCCGATTTTCTTCTACGAAAGAGAGTCAATACTTTGATCGCAAGAGCGCCCGTAAAGACGACAAGGAAATCGCCAAGCATATAAGCGCTTTTGCGAATGCCGCTGGTGGCAAGCTCGTTATCGGAATTGAGGACGACGGCGAGGTGACTGGTTTCAGGCGCAATGGCGCTCGTGATGTCGAGAATTTCGAACGCGCCCCGATTGCCACATGCTCTCCGAGTCCTGTTGTGCGTAAAGAGCGCATTCCTGTGGTGAACTCCTCGGGTGAGGATGACGTAGTCCTCGTTCTCGATGTCGAGGCTTCGCCGAACCATGTCGTGTCGAGGGCGAGCGACGGCGAGGTGTTTCTTCGTCAGAACGACAAGAGCGTTAAGCTGACGCGTGAGCAAGTCTCGGCACTTGAGTATGATAAGGGACAGCGCGTTTTCGAGGACGAGCTCGTGTCGGACTCCTCGATCGAGGATGTCGACCACGAAGTGCTTGACCACTATAAGGAATTGCTTGGAACCGAGGCTTCCGACGAGCAGGTGCTCAGGAGCCGACGTTTCATGCGCGATGGTAAGCTAACGGTCGCTGGTGCGCTGCTGTTCGCCCAGGATCCTTCGGCCATGATGCCGCAGGCGCGTGTACGCGTGCTGCGCTACGACGGCGTGAGGATGGAGACGGGCGAGCGGCTCAATATCACAAAGGAGCGCACGTTTTGTGGCCCGCTGCCCAAGGTTATCGAAGGGGCGTATGCGCTCGTTTCCAGTATGCTTCGCGAGTTCCAATTTCTCGGTCCCGATGGTAAATTTCAGACCGTACCTGAATATCCGGAGTTCGCGTGGTTTGAAGGTCTTGTCAATGCTGTGACCCATCGAGATTATGCCTTTCGCGGCGACTACGTGCGCGTCTCGATGTTCGATGACCGCCTAGAAATCGTGAGTCCCGGCGCGCTGCCCAACATCGTGACGCTCGACAACATGCGCGAGACGCGTTACTCGCGAAACCCGCGCATCGCCCGCACGCTCGTCGAGTTCGGGTGGGTCCGTGAACTCAACGAGGGTATACCCCGCATCTACAGCGAGATGCAAGGAATGCTCTTGAATGCGCCGACGTACTCGGAACCCGACAATGCGAAAGTCAAGCTCACGCTCGAGAACAATATTGTGGCGAGGAGCGTCCGACGTCGCGAGGCGCTGGACGACAAACTGTCGCCAGAGTCTCTTGCTGTGCTCGGCGAATATGAGCTCGCCGCCGTGCGGCTCGCGTTTGCCAACGGCAAAGTTACGGCGGCGGAGCTCGCTGGGCATATCGGACGCGGTCAGCGTACCGCGACCCGTATCCTCAAAGGACTTTCCGGCGATGGCGGGCTGTTCGAGTGGCACGGGTCTTCCGCAACTGACCCAAACCAGTTTTATACGCTGGTATAGGGGTGTCGTAGCTCTGTCATAGCTCTGTCATAGCTTGTCGTAGCTCTGTCATAGCTTTGTCGGAGCTCCGACGCGCCTCGTGACGCATTCTCGGCAAGAAGTTGCGTGGTTGAAATCGTATTGGCATGCCCGTATGGCGATGGGCTCCTACAAAGCGTGGGGGGGTGCGGGCGACATGACATCATGATTTCAGGTTGCCGATGCCCGTCATTCCTGTTCCTTGCGTCATATCTATAAAAAAGTAGGGTCAATAGAGGCTTCCTCGCCATGGGAATAAAGGGAGAAGAAATGGCCCCCAGCAAGGTATCGGGGAGAAAATAGGGAGAGAGTATCGAATAATTCTTGTCAAAGAAAGCCCAGGTATACCGAGAAATGCCGAAAAAAGGAAGAAGCAAGGTGGTCGGCGCTGCTCTTGCAACCCGAAGGTCATCGGTTCAAATCCGGTCCCCGCGACCAAAAGTTTCAGCAGGTCAGAACGGTAAAAGTTCTGGCCTGCTTTTTCTTTTTCGACTCTCGAATTTGCTCCCGGGGAAGAATTTGAGAAGAATGCGTTCCCGTTGCGCAGGTGCGTTCCAGCTGTGTGCGTGACGTATGGCACGATGGAGATGGGCGCGCGCCGACCTTCCCATGGGAGGACAGGCCAAACGGCAAGTCGTAACCGACCTGATTGAAGTTACTTATTGTACTGAGTAAAAATACTCAGTACAATAAGTAAAAATACTCAGTACGAGAAGAATGCGGGTCTGGAATGTTTGAGCGGCATTATGTGAAAACCATCGTCGATAGGATCTCCGAAGCAAATAACCCGCTTATGCAGGTTGTCGTTGGGCCTCGTCAAACAGGCAAGAGCACAATGCTCGGTCAAGCTTTGGCGAAAATCGACACGGAGCAGTTTTTCGTAAGCGCAGACGATGCCATCGTTCCGAGCGAGGAATGGCTTCAGGTTGAGTGGCAGCAGGCGAGAAATGCTACGCGGTCGGGGTCGCGCCCCGTGGTACTTGTCGTTGACGAGATTCAAAAGGTGCCCCATTGGTCGCTCGTCGTTAAGTCGCTCTACGATGCCGATCGGCGAAACGACATGCCGGTTCGGGTTGTTCTAAGCGGTTCGTCGTCGCTTCTGCTGCACAAGGGACTGGAAGATTCCCTCATGGGGCGCTTTGAGCTTATTCATTCTCCGCATTGGAGTTATCTGGAATGCTTCCAGGCGTTCGGCTTCTCGTTTGACGATTACCTTTATTACGGCGGCTACCCTGGCGCAGCGCGATTTGCGAGCGACGATGCTCGCTGGATTTCGTATATTCGTGAAGCGATTATTGAGCCAACGATTTCGCAAGACGTTTTGGCCCTTGAAGATATTCGCAAGCCGGCGCTCATGAGGGCGCTTTTCCGGCTCGGCGCAACGTATTCGGCGCAAGAACTCTCGTATACCAAGATGCTTGGACAACTGCAAGATGCGGGCAACACGGTGACGGTTGCGCATTATCTCGATTTGCTTGATAAAGCGGGAATGCTTTGCGGCATTCAGAAATACGATGCCAAAGAGGTGAGGCGCAGAAAATCGTCGCCACGTTTCATGGTGTACGACACCTCGCTTATGACGGCATCGTCGGGAATTGAGAAATCGAGATATTTGGGTGAACCCGATTTGCGCGGCCATTTGGTCGAATCGGTGGTTGGCGCACGGCTTCTCGCGCGGGCGTCCGAAGAGGGTCTGGGCGTGTATTGGTGGCGTGAGGGGACGAAAGAGGTTGACTTCGTCGTTTCGAAGGGCTTTGATTCGCTTTCGGCTATTGAAGTGAAAAGCGGCAAAGAAAAGGGTCAGAGCGGGATGGCCGATTTCCTGTCTGCCCATCCGAATGCGAAGCGAATCGTTGTTGGCGGCGCGGCGTCTGGCGCATGCGGCGTCGAGGAATTCCTCAAAGATGAGGTGGAATTGTTCTATTAGCCTGTCGTTTTGTCGTTGCTTGCTGCGCCGAAACCGGCTCGTTTATCAAAAAGGCCGATTCCGAAAACGCAGAATCGGCCTTTGCTGTTGTTGAGCGATAACGCTATGCGGGGCGCATTTGTATTTGGATGGTCACGGCGCCTCTTACTTCAAAGTCACCATTTCGAACATGGGCAGGGCGTCTTCCCAGGTGAGATTGCTGTTGGCATAGATGCTGACCGTTGTGCCGTTCGATGCTTCGGCATACAGGTACGTGGCGCCATGCGAAGCGATGAAGCGCGTCCACGTCACGCCATTGATTTCGACTTCGTCAATCTCGCCGCCACCCATGTTGTTCTGGGCGAGCTTGGCTTCACCCATCGGATCTTTGGAGGCGGTGTACACGTCGACGTGTCCATCATCTACGGCATCGAGGCTGAATTCGGCATCGCTGTGCTTCTCGTCCATTTCGGTAAGCGTCCAGCCATCGGCGGCCTTCGCGCTATAGGTTTCGAAATCGACGCCGCCAAGGGCTTTGATTTCGTCGGCCTTTTCCTTAACTGCCTTGTATTCGTCGGTCTCGCATCCCGCGGTGTCGAAGTGCATCACGCTGGGGTTGGTGCCGCCCGATACGTCATTCTCGAATTCGACGGTAATAGGTCCGTAATAGTTGTTGTCAACGACCCAGAAATACACCCACTCAATGCTTTCGCCAGGTGCGATGGTCGGGTTGCCCTCTGTTTGGGCGTCTTTGCAAAGCTCCGTCGGCGGGGTTTCAATTTCTTCGACATACGCGGTGAATGTATTGAAGATACTATCGCCCGGTTCAAGGTTGCCGGGAGCAGCGTTCGTGGTGAAGCTGAAGCGCTCAAGCGGCTTGTCGCTCGTGTTCGTGATGCGTACGCGCAGCCAGAAGCCATCTTGCCCATAGAACTCGCCGCGATAGTACGTGCCATCGGCGAGTGATTCGACGGTGAAGCCCTCGACTTCAATCTTCTGTGATTCGTAGGCCGATTTGCTGGCGGCGGCATCGCCGCCCGATTCGCTCTGCTCGCCGCCGCCACCGCCGCATGCGATCATCGTGCATGCAAGCGCCGCGGACAGTGCGACTACGGGCGCGCCCAGCAGAATCTTCTTCGTCATGGGTTTCGTCATTCCCATCACTTCCTTTCGCATCGCGATAAAAGCGCTCTCCCTTCGGCGTCCATCGCGCCAGTTCGGCTTTCAAAGCGATTGTGCTGCGTTCGCCAGCGCGCGCGAAGTACTCTGCGGCCCAAATGGTGAGCGCGCAAAGTCCCAAACGGCTAAAAGAGGAAGCGGTGGTTTTTTGGATGGTTGGCTTGCCGATGAAGCGGTCGGGCGATTCGTTGATGCCCATGAAACACTTCCGGGTAGCCGCCCTCTTCGTTCTGTCGCCGACGATCATGCTGTATGGTCGCGCTCATCGGATTGCGGACACTTGAGCATATGTGTGGGGAATGGGCTCTGATACCATCCGTGAATCATGTCGCACATTTTCTGTTGCGACATGCTTGAGAAGAGGGAGGAACACCATGATCATCGAATTCAAGGGCATGCGTCCTGATGTGGAAAAAGCTACGTTTATCGCCGACAGCGCCACGCTTTCCGGCGATATTCATTTGGCGGAAAACACTTCCGTATGGTTCGGCGCATCGGTGCGTGCCGAAGTCGCGTCCATCATCATCGGCCGCGACAGCAACGTGCAGGACAACGCCATGCTCCATGCCGATTACGATTTGCCCGTTACCATCGGCGAGCGCGTGTCGGTGGGGCACAACGCCATCGTGCACGGCGCCACCATCGAGGACGACGTTATTGTAGGCATGCATGCCACGGTTATGAATGGTGCCCATGTTGGTCGCGGTTCCATTATCGCCGCAGGCGCGCTGGTCAAAGAGCATGCCGTGATTCCCGAGCGCTCGCTGGTCGCGGGCGTTCCTGGCGTGGTCAAGCGCACGTTTACCGAAGAAGAGCTTCAGCGCCAGAAGAAAAATGCGGCGGTGTATACCGACGACGCGAGCGAGTACGCCAACAACGTCAAAATTGTAGGCTAGCGAGTTCCGAGGCGGTTTGATTCGCCGCGAATAGTGCGTCGCATCGGTCCCCAGGAGCCGAATGGCATCTTTTTCGATGCCTTCGAACCGAATGATCGTCTCGCTTCGGCGTTTTCGGACCGAAGTCGCCTTGTTTCGGCTTTCGTGCCTGTCCTAACGATTTTCGGCCTGTATCGTTGCTTTTTGCGCGTGCTCTGAAATTTCGGTTTGCGCTTTCGGGAACATCGGGTATAATTCGATTTCGCGCCCGAGTGGCGGAATGGCAGACGCGGCGGTCTCAAAAACCGTTGTCGAAAGACGTGCGAGTTCGACTCTCGCCTCGGGCACCATTCTGAATCTGAAAAGCCGGCTTCTAAGGAAGTCGGCTTTTTCTTTTAAAGATCCTACACCTCGGCGCGAATAAAGGTCTACGTCTCGGCGTGAATTCCGCTTCGGCCGCGCTCCCGTTTTCAAAAGGAGGAAACCAGCTTCCTTTTGAAGCTGGTTTCTTTTGATGGGTCGACGATCTCGACTTAAAGGGCCTACGCTTTCGACGCCAGCATGAAATGTGAGAAACGAAGAGCAGCCCGTTATGCGAACATGGCATCGATCCTGCATGAAACGCACGTTCGGGCAGTCAAACGATGTTCAGGCGGTTGACACCTTCCTGCTTGGCATATGGAAGCCTGTCGAAGGCGTGCGTTCCGTTCGGCATATGGGGGCTTGTTGAAAAAATTGGTCCTGTTCGCCATGCGGAAGCCCGTCGAAAGGTGTGCCTTGCTCGGCGTATGGGCCTCTCGGACCTCTCGGAAAGTGTGCTTTGCTCGGCGTATGGAAGCCTGTCGAAGGCATGCATTCTTTTCGGCGTTGGCAGAAAACGCCGCAATGGGGCCCGATTGCATGGATTCGGGAACGTTCTGTCAGGAAATGCTACGATGGGGCCTTTTCTCGGGCGGATATTCTTCGGCTCTCTTTCGGAAAATTACGTGACCTGGCCTTTTGTTGAACTTAGTTACTCCGTGCGGGCTTTTGCGGGCTTTTCCCTCCGTAATGAGGCCTGCAGAGAGGCCCCCTTGTCGCGTTTTCTGCCATCTGGGGCTCGAGACGCTGCACGGTTTTCTTGTGATGTGTTTCGGCGTAAGGTGTCTTCGTCAAGAGATTGGAGCTGTTTTGAATATCACGTGTTCTATGGCTGTGAGCAGCAAAAGTGGAAACACCAAATTGGTGGCTGATGCGCTGCAGCGCGAGTTGACCGACGCTGGAGTGCGCTTTGCGGCCTCTTTCGATTTGGATGGCGCGGCTGCGGAATCGGCGCACTCGGAAGGCGTTAAAGGTGCTGAAAATGTCGAAGGCGCTGAAGGGGACGAGGCTGTCGAAAATGGCCAAAGCGCCAACGCCGCTGCATCGGCGCCCGCTGAATCGACGTCTTCCACATCGACGATTGCCACGCAAGCGAGTGAGGCCGACGTGGTATTCGTCGGCTTTTGGTGCGACAAGGGCTCATGCAGCCCCGCTGTTCAGCATTTTCTTCAGGGCCTTGTGGGAAAGCGCGTTTTTCTGTTCGGCACCTGCGGCTTCGGTGAAAGCGACGAGTATTTCGCGCAAATTCTCGACAGGGTTCGCACATATTTGCCTGCCGATGCGCAGTATATTGGCGGCGCGATGTGTCAAGGCAAGATGGGTATGGGCGTGAAGCGCCGCTACGAGGGCATGCTCGAGAAAGATCCCGAGAACGCTCAGGCTCGCATGCTGATTGACAATTGGAACAAGGCGCAAAGCCATCCGAACGAGGATGACGTCTCGCGCATCGCAGCTGCGGTGAAAGAAGCGCTCGAGGGCATTGCCGAGTAGCGCTGCGACTAAAGCGAAAGAGGCGATCGAGGGCATTGCCGAGCGGTGGGTTCGCTTAAAGAAGAAGGCCAAGGGTTCGTGCCCTTGGCCTTCTTGGTGTTGCATGCGTCGAGTGCCTCCTGGGGTGCTTCACCCGCGCCCCTCGCCTACAGCAGGCTGACGTTTTCGCCCTTCATGGCTTTGTTCATGGTGCGCACTGAGCACATGGCGCCGCACATGGTGCAGGTGCTCGGGTCGTGCGGGTTGGTGCTCGCCACGTATTCTTCGGCCTTCTTGCGGTCGATGGCCTCGTCGAACATCGCGGGCCAGTCGAGGCGCTGGCGGGCGCGAGCCATGCGGTCGTCCCAATCGCGAGCGCCAGGAACGCCGTTCGCCAAGTCGGCGGCGTGCGCGGCAATTTTCGAGGCGATAACGCCCTCGCGTACATCCTGCACGCTCGGCAGGCGCAGGTGCTCGGCGGGAGTCACGTAGCACAGGAAGTCGGCGCCGTTTGCTGCGGCGATCGCGCCGCCAATGGCCGACGTAATGTGGTCGTAGCCAGGCGCGATATCGGTCACCAGCGGCCCCAGCACGTAGAACGGCGCGTTGTGGCACAGGGTTTTCTCGATTTGCATGTTGGCCGCGATCTCGTTGAGCGCCATGTGGCCCGGGCCCTCAATCATGACCTGCACGTTGCGCTCCCATGCGCGCGTGGTAAGAAGGCCCAGCTCAATGAGCTCGCTTACCTGGCCCGCGTCGGTGGAGTCGCTCACGCAGCCAGGGCGCAGCGCGTCGCCGAGCGAAATGGTGACGTCGTATTCGTACAGAATGTCGAGCAGTTCGTCGTAGTGCTCGAAGAACGGGTTCTCGTTGCCCGTCATTTCCATCCAGGCGTAAATCAGGCTGCCGCCGCGGCTCACAATGTTCATCATGCGGCCGCTGCGCTTGAAGCTGTCGATGCTCTTGCGGTTGAGGCCGGCGTGGATGGTCACGAAGTCCACGCCTTCTTCGGCATGCGCGCGCACGACGTCAAGGAAATCTTGCGCGGTGATGTTGCCCAGGTCTTTTTCCAGGTAGCCGACGGCGTCGTACATAGGAACGGTGCCGATCATCGCGGGCGACATATCCACGAGTGCGCGGCGGAAATCGTGCGTTTTGCCGTAGTTCGACAGGTCCATAATGGCCTCGGCGTCGAACTCAAGCGCGGTGCGCACCTTCTGCATCTCGCATTCGTAGTCGCGCTCGTCGCCAGAAATGCCTAGGTTCACGTTGATTTTCGTGCGCAGCCCTTCGCCAACGCCATGCGCGTGCAGCGCAGGGTGGTTGTGGTTGGCGGGAATGGCAATGGTGCCGCGCGCGACGCGCTCGCGAATGACTTCGGCGTCGATGCCTTCGTCTTCGGCGACTTGTGCCATTTGTGGCGTGACGATGCCGAGCTTGGCGGCTTCCATTTGGGTTGAATAGGTTTGGGTCATGGTCGCTCCCTCAATAGACGGGCAGCCCTTGCGCCTCGCTGCGACGCCCGCGCGCCCGCTTTCCGCAATTACTGTCCGAGGTTTCTGCGCAAGTATAGCCGCTCGTGGCACATGGGGTGAACACGCTTCGCCGTATGGCGCGAATTCTGCACCAGTTACTGCGGGAAAGGGCCCTTCCTTCAAGGAAAACGGAGGAGCGTGGCGCATGGCACGAATTGTGCTGCCCGCCTAACAAAGGCACGATGAAGAAATGGCGGAAAGAAGGTTTGCGATGAAGGGAGCCAAACGGGGGAGATTGCCTCTGAGCGTCTCTGCCTGAATGGTGCATTTATTTTCGAGCGGCCGCGCCCGAATAGGGAACTCGCCGCGGAAGGCTTCGATGGAGTCGCTTCCGAAAGCCTCGATGGAGTCGCCCGGGGGCGTGGAGCCAGTTCTTGAAATGCCCGTTTATCCTGGGGCTTCGCTGCGTTACACTGAAAAAGCATTCGTTGCATCGTTAACCTGCGAGTAGGGGATAACCCAGGAAGAGACGGTGGTATCAATGGCAGCTCCCGAGACGTTGCATGTCCGCAACATCGTGTTGGTCGGACAAGATGGTGCGGGCAAAACTTCACTGGCCGAAGCCATGCTCTACATTTCCGGCCAAACGCCGCGCATGGGCACTACGCACGACGGAAAATCGTACCTCGACTACGATGCCGAGGAAATCAAACGCAAGTTCACTATGGGCACATCGGTCGCGCCCATTCCGTATAAAGATTACAAGATCAACCTGCTCGACACGTCGGGCCACCCCGACTTCATTGGCGACACGCTCGCAACCATGCACGCCGCCGAAATGGCCATGTTCGTGGTTGACGCCGTAGAGGGCCCGCAGGTCATGACCACGAAGTTGTGGCGCGAGGCCGAAACTATGCGCCTGTCGCGCTCGGTGTTCATTAACCACATCGATCGCGAGCATGCGAACTTCGACGTTATCATGGCCGCGCTGCACGCCCGCTTCGGCGCGCGTTTGGGCGTGGTGACCATTCCCATTGGCGTTGACAAAGATTTCAAGGGCGTCATCGATATTCTGCGCATGAAGGCGCGCTACTTCGAAGGCGATTCTGAGCGCGTGGAAGAAATTCCCGATGAATACCTTGAGCAGGCCCAGGTGGCGCGCGACAAGCTGTGCGACTTGGTTGCTGAAGCCGATGACGACCTTATGATGAAATACCTCGATGGCGAAGAGCAGCTCACCCAGGCAGAACTCGAGGGTCTGTTCGATAAAGCCATCGCGCAGGAGCTGTTCATTCCCGTGTTCGTGGGTTCTACCATCATCAAACAGGGCATTCAGGGCCTTATGGAAGACATTTGCACCTACTTCCCGCACCCCACAGCGCATGGCCCCATTCCCACGGCCGACGGCGGTGAAGTGAAGGTTTCCAAAGAAGGCGAGCCTGCGTGCTTCGTGTTCAAGACCTTGGCCGACCCCTATGTTGGCCGCCTGAGCTTCGTGAAGGTGCTTTCGGGCACGCTGGTGCCGGGCCTCGAGCTGCTGAACGCGCGCACGGGCAAAAAGGAGCGCCTGGGCCATGTGTGCGTGATGAAGGGCAAAGAAACCACGCCGGTGAAAAGCGCTATGGCGGGCGACATCGTGGTGGTGCCGAAGCTCGTCGAAACGCGCACGGGCGACACGCTTTCGGAAAGCGGCAGCATTGCCATTGCCCCGCTGCCGTTCCCTATTCCGCAGTATCCTGTCGCCATTGAGGCTGTGAATAAGAAGGAAGAAGACAAGCTGGGAACTTTCCTTGCGCGTGTTGCGGAAAACGATCCGACTGTTCGCATCGAGCGCCATGAAGATACGCACCAAACGGTGGTTACGGCAATGGGCGAGGCTCAGATCGATACTATTTTGAGCCGCTTGGCCGCTCAGGCAAAGGTTGAGACGAAGCTTGTTCCGGTGCGCATTCCGTATCGCGAGACCATTCGCAAGACGGCTGAAGCCGAGGGTCGTCATAAGAAGCAGACCGGCGGCGCGGGTCAGTTCGGCGATTGCTGGCTGCGTCTGGAGCCCAACCCCGGGTGCGGCTATGAATTCGTCGACGCCATTAAGGGCGGTGCGATTCCGGGCGGCTTGGTCCCCGCGGTCGATAAGGGCGTGCAGGAGGCCATGGCCGAGGGCGTTATCGCGGGCTACCCCATGGTCGATGTGAAATGCACCGTGTTCGATGGTTCGTATCATCCGGTCGATTCCAACGAGATGGCGTTCAAGACGGCGGCGCGTATCGGTTTCCGTGCGGCATGCGAACAGGCGACCCCCGTGGTGCTTGAGCCCATGGCCACGATGAGCATCGCTGTGGGCGAGTCGTACGCGGGCGCGGTAATGGGTGATATCTCCACGCGTCGTGGCCGCATTATCGGCACCGACTCAAACGATGCCGGCGAGACGGTCATTATGGTGCGCGTGCCGTATGCCGAGGTCGTGAGCTACACGAAAGACCTGCGCAGCATTTCGCGCGGATCGGGCAGCTATACCATCGAGCTTGATGGCTATGAGCAGGCTCCGGCCGACGTACAGAAAAAGCTCGTCGCCGAATACGAAGCCAAGCGAGCCGCCGGCAACTAACGATTCGCGAATGGAACCTGTTAAATGCTCGCAGCGTTTAACAGCTTTTCTCGCTCGCGAGTGGGCAATGGGGCAGGGGTTTATCCCCTGTCCCATTTTTTGCGCGGGGAATGTGTTCAATGCTCGTAGCATTTAACACATTCTTTGAGATGAGGGGCGAGGCAGCCTTGTTCCTTTTAACTTTGCCGTGGTTCTCGTCGCACGCAATCTGCTAAACGCTACGAGCATTTAGCAGGTTTTGGCGGGTTCTTGCGCTACCATGGGCGCACGCACTCGTCGGAAGGTCTGCCCATGAAGCTCCAACAGCTCGTTTACGTCACGAAAGTCGCGGAATGCGGCAGCATTACCGAGGCCGCGCGCAGGCTGTATGTTTCGCAGCCCTCTATCACGAGCGCGATTCACGACCTTGAGCAGGAAATGAACGTGCATATTTTCGACCGCACGAATAAGGGCGTGGTAGTTTCGGAAGAGGGCGAAACCTTCCTGGGTTATGCACGTCAGGTGCTCGAACAGACGGAATTGCTTGAGGGCAAATACAAAAATCCAGCGCAGCGCGTGCCTCACTTCAGCGTGTCGTGCCAGCACTATTCGTTCGCGGTGAACGCGTTCGTCGACGTGATTCGCGAGTTCGATGCCGCACGCTACGATTTCACGCTTCGCGAGGAGCAAACGCACGAGATTATCGAAGACGTCGCCCATATGAAAAGCGAGCTTGGCGTGCTCTACTTGTCGGCGCGCAATCGCGAGGTCATAGGGAAGATGCTTGCTGCCAACGAGTTGGCTTTCGAGCCGTTGTTTCGAGCCGAGCCGCATGTCTTCGTGTGTTCGAGCCACCCTTTGGCGTCTCGCGCGTCGGTCACGCTCGACGATATGGCCGATTATCCGTTTCTGTCATATGAGCAGGGCAACTTCAACTCGTTCTACTATTCCGAAGAGCTTACATCCACGCTCGATCGCAACAAAAATATTCGCGTGCGCGATAGGGCGACGCTGTTCAACCTGCTCATCGGCCTGAATGGCTATACGGTGTGCTCGGGCGTGATTAGCGCTGAGCTCAATGGCGCGTCGATTATTTCAGTGCCGCTCGATATCGATGAGTATATGGAAGTGGGACTGGTTACGCGCAAGGGCACGCAGCGTTCGGTATACGGCGCGGCGTATGTTGAAGCGATTCGGCGACATATTCCGCAATAGGGCCGAGGTGGCGCGAAGCGAAGCGCGCGCGGTGACTTGCCACTTTGTGGCGCATTCTCGCAGGTCGCCTCAATGGTGGCCCCATGCTTCCGTTCTGGTTTGTATGACGGCGCTCTTGGGTAGCTTGGCTCGGTAGCGCTGTGGTGACATTGGCTCATTGCCTCGACGGCTCGTCTTAGCACCGTGAGCTCGCGGCGCGTTCCGAGGGCTGACATCCGGCAGCTCGGTTTTCGACAGGCTGGCTGTCTGCATCGCTCTTTGCCAACGCCATAGGAAAAACCTATTACAAAAGCAAAGTTATTCGTATTTCACAATCGCAAAGCAAACCCGCATACTGTTCGGCAGACATTAAACCAATTCGAACAGAGGGTTAAACATGACTGCGAATTCTGTAACTAATGCGCCGTTTCGCTGCGATATCGTCGGCAGCTTTCTTCGTCCCGACGTGCTGAAACAGGCGCGCGCCGATTTCAACGCGGGCATCATCGACGCCGACCAGCTCAAGACTGTGGAAGACGTGGCCATTCGCGACCTTGTCGCCAAGCAGAAGGCTGCGGGCCTGAAGGTTGTGACCGATGGCGAATTTCGTCGCAGCTATTGGCATCTCGACTTCATGTGGGGCCTTCAGGGCATTGAGCGCCGCACGAGCCGCGAGGGCTATATGTTCCACGATGAGGAAACCACGGCCGATACCGCGGTGGTAACGGGTCCGATTTCCGGTGAAAACCACCCGTTCGTTGAGCATTTCAAGTTCGTGCAGGCGCTCGCCGGCGACGACCACGTTGCGCGCCAGACCATTCCTGCGCCTATCCAGACGTTTTCGGAAGTGACGCTCGATCGTTGCGATGGCCAGCAGGAAAGCCTGCGCAGCGTGTATGCGACCGACGAGGAGCTTGCCGATGCGATTGCTGCCGCATATCGCCAGGTGATCGCCGATTTGTATGCCGCGGGTTGCCGCAACATTCAGTTCGACGACTGCACATGGGGCATTTACTGCGATGCCGATTTCGTGGCGAAAACGGGCATGCAGGCCGTCGACATCCAAAAGGTGAGCGAGCTCGGCGTGGCATTGAACAACGCTGCTATCGAAGGTGCGCCCGAAGACCTCGTGATTAACACCCACGTATGCCGCGGCAATTACCACTCCACCTATGCGTTCGAGGGCGGCTACGACCCGGTGGCGCCGTACTTGTTCGCCCATGAAAACGTCAACGCGTTCTATTTGGAATTCGACACGCCGCGCGCGGGCGGCTTCGAGCCTTTGGCGCACGTCGCCGAGGGCAAGAAGGTCGTGCTCGGCCTTATCACGTCCAAACAGCCCGGCTTGGAGGACAAGGAAGTGGTGAAGGCGCGCATCAAGGAAGCGTCGAAGTACGTGCCGCTCGAGAACCTCTACCTTTCGCCGCAATGCGGCTTCGCGAGTTGCGAGATTGGCAATAAGCTCACCGAGGAAGAGCAGTGGGCGAAAATCGCTCTCATCCAAGAAATCGCCGCCGAGGTGTGGGGAGAGTAACGTTGCGGGCAATGTTGCGGGAATGCGCGATTGCAAACGACTTTATGGCGTGGTCATCGTAGAGTCGCTGTGGGTTGTGTTCTGGTCTGAGGATAAAGAAAGGGCTGGTCGTTTGACCAGCCCTTTCGTGTATTTGCGGAAAAAAAGAATCGATCTCGCCCCTGCTTAGCGACGTCCGCCGCGACCGGGACGATTGCCGCCCTTGCCGCCACGGTTGTTGCCATTGGAACGGCCGCCGCCGAAGTTGCCGCCACGGTTGTTGCCGCCGCGACCGCCGAAGTTGCCGCCGTTGTTGCGGCCCGCGCCGCCCTTGCCGGAGCGCTGGAAGCCATCAGAGTGGCCGCCGTTGCCAGGGCGTCCGCCGCCGTTGCTCGGACGGTCACCGAAGCCCTTGCCGCCGAAGCCGTTGCTGCGGTTGTTGCCGCCGCGGCCGCCGTTGCCGTAGTTCCTCTTGCCGGGCTTGCTGCCGCGGCCGTCGGAGTACTGCTTGTCGGCGTACTTCTTGCCGCGTGCACCGCGGCTGCCGCGCTCGTCGTCGAAGAAGCTGCCTTGATAGGCTTCGTTGCGCGGGGTATCCCAGCTGCCACGCTTGCCGCCGTTGCGGTCGTTGCCGCCACGGCGGTCGTCGCGGTCGTTGTACTTGCGCACGCGGCCGCCGCCACGGCGCTCGTCGCGGAAGCCGTCGAGGTCGCGGTCGTCATGGTTGGCCATGCGGCTGCGCTTGCCGGGCTTGCCCTTCGCGCCGCCCTTCTTCGAGAAGGAATCGTACGAATAGCCGCCCTCATCGTTTCCGCGCTTCTTGGACTTCTTCTTGCCGCCTTCCATATTCGGCGTATCGAACATGGCTGCGTAAGCTGCGTCGGCTGCGGCTTGGCGCTCGCTCAGGCTGCGCTTCTTCTCGCCGCCGTTGTTGTGATGCGGATTGGCGGGAATGTACTCTTCACCGTTCGCTTCGGCTTCGAGCTTGCGCTTGTGCTCGGCGGAACGCTCCAGGTCGCGCTTGCGGGCGCCCTTCTTGCCGCCTTTGCCCTTGCCTCGATCGAACTTGCCTTCGCCGCGGCTTTTGCCGCCCTTCTTGCCGCGGCCCTTCTTCTCTTCGAAGAAGTAGCTCTCGTCGTCGGCGAGCAGGCGTTCATCGGCGCCTTCAACCGGCTCGAACGCATCGGCCGAAACCTCGAAGTTCATCTCGGGAATTTCCTGACCCGTGAACTTCTGAATGTTGCGCAGCAGGTTGCGCGTGTCAGGCGTCACGAGCGACACGGCGAAGCCATCGGCGCCCGCGCGGCCCGTGCGGCCAATGCGGTGTACGTAATCTTCGGGCATCATGGGCAGGTCGTAGTTTACGACGTAGTCGACCTCGGGCACGTCGATGCCGCGGGCGAGTACGTCGGTGGCGACGAGCACGTTGGTCTTGCCCTCGCGGAAGTTGGTCAGCGCGCGGCTGCGCTGGGCCTGGCTGCGGTCGGCGTGAATGGCCTCGGCGGGAATGCCGATGCGGCGAAGGCGCCTGCAGCAGTTGTCGGCGCCGCCCTTGGTGCGGGTGAACACGATAACGCGGTAGCCGCCCTTTTCCTTGATGAAGGAGTTGAGTAGCTCGGGTTTCTGGCGACGCGTTGTTTTAATCACGTACTGGTCGACTTTGTCGGCCGTTTCGCCGCGGTGGGCGATTTCGACGATCGCGGGGTCGTTCAGGATGCTGAACATGGTTTTGTCCTGGCTGCGGTCGATGGTCGCCGAGAACAGCAGCGTCTGGCGGTTTTCGGGCGTGGCCTCGACAATGCGCTGGACTTGGGGCCAAAAGCCCATGTCGAGCATGCGATCGGCCTCGTCGAGAACGAGCACCTGAACCTGCGAGAGGTCGGCGGCGCCGCGCTCCATAAGGTCGATCATGCGGCCGGGGGTCACGATGGCCACGTCAAGGCCGCGTTCGAGCTTCTTGATCTGCGGGCCGTAGGCCACGCCGCCCACGAATGTGCCCACGAAGTGGTGCGTGTGCTTGCCGATGGGCATGCACGTGTCAGCGATCTGGCTGGCCAGCTCGCGGGTGGGGGTCACGATGAGCATGAAGGGGCCGCGGTCGTTGCCTTCGCGATGGCCCAGTTGGTCCATGGAAGGAAGCGAGAACGCGGCGGTTTTGCCCGTGCCGGTTTTTGCGGCGGCGATAAGGTCGCGGCCCTGGAGCACCAGCGGAATGGCCTGCTCCTGGATGGGGGTTGCATCGGTGTAGCCGAGGGTGTCAACGGCTTCGAGGGTCTGCTCGGAAAGGCCGAGCTCAGCAAACGTAGTAATGACGTGCTCCTTTGGTCAGGTGCTTTAACGCGATGCGAATTGAATGCGAGGTCGCACGTGGCACGAGGCGAGCAGGCATGCGGGCGAAATGGATGCGTGCGCAGCCGTTTCTGCGGGCATGATGGACGTGGCGCCTGCAGCCGCAGAGCGGCATACGGGAGCTACGGCCGAAAGGTCGCAAAGTGCCAAGCGGCATAAAGCCGCAGCGAAAGTCAGGCGAGCGAGGTGCCAGCCTTATATGCCATTTCTTTTGGATTGTTGCGCGAAACGCGAGAACAACCCGCCATGTGAGGCCAATCGTCGTGTGCGGAGCCCCGGGCGAGTTACATGGGAAGCGGGGAGTCAATCCGCATTCACCGAGCCGCCAAGGCTCTTGGGCGCAATCGATATGCGATCGAATAAAGCGCGGTTAAAAACAACGTTGGCTATTATGCCTGGCAATGCGCGAACGAAGCGCAGGCGGAAAACAATTCACGAAATTTTTATTGCTAGCGTGCTTTAGTGTGCTATAGTGCGTGGCAACGAAAACGCAGCGCTCAGGCGCTGCAGACGATTTTCCGAAAGGAGCCACCAGCATGAACAGCATTCAGAACAACCTCATGAACTGGTGGTGGCGTGATGCGAATACGGTCGGTCGACTGTGAGTTCCTCACGCCTTTTATAGTTTGGCGAATAGGGGCCCTCGGTTAGACCGAGGGCCTTTTTGTATGCGCCGAACTTCCTTGGGCGTGCCAACGGAAAGGCATCGACCGCATTCGCATCACGCGCCTCCACCTCTTCGAACAACGCTCATTCAGCCTGTTACTCAACCTGCCCCGACCTGTTAAATGCTCGTAGCATTTAACAGGTGGCATTAGCGAATAGCGCTAACGGGCGGCTTTACCAGGCTTTCCTTGAAAGGATGCATCTCATGTCTGAAAATGCTACTACCGCCCAGCCCCGTACCGTCGCAACCGTCGATCGCGGAAAGCTCGACATTAAAGCGCTCGTGCTGCTCGCCATTTTGCTCGCGGCGGGCTTTATTCTGAATATGTTTGTGGGCAAGGCGATTTCTGGCGCCACAGGCGGCATGATTTCGCCCGAGTTCATTATCTCGGCGTTCTGCCTGACTATTTTGGTGGTTCGTCCAAATATCGGCCAAGCCCTGGTCATTGGCCTTATTTCTGCGGCTGTTATTCAAATTACCACCACGTCGCCGTTTATCGATTTCGCAGCGGAAGGCGTTGCCGCGGTGGTTATGGCGCTCATCGTAAAGGCGGGCATGAAGACGCCGGCGAAAAAGATTATTCCTTTGGTCGGCACGTTTGTGACCACGGTGCTTTCGGGCTGCATTTTCATGGTTATCAAGATGGCCATGATCGGCGTGGTGGGGGAACTTGCTGCTGCAATGCTTCCCGTTGTTATCGCCACGGCGGTGTTCAACGCCATTCTGTGCCAGGCGCTTTATGTGCCCATTAAGAAGGCTCTGAAGGTCGAAGATTAGGCCTCACTTAACCTTTCTAAAGGTTATCAAGTATCTAAGAGTAATTAAGTAGCATCTCGCATATAGGTTTCCGAAAGGCCAGCCATGAATTCGATCATCGAAGTTAAAGACGTAACGTTCACGTATTCAGGCGCGCAACGTCACGCGCTCGAACGGGTATCGCTCGCCGTTGCCGAGGGCGAATTCGTGGGGGTCATTGGGCCGTCGGGCGCTGGCAAGTCGACTTTGGCGGGCGTTATGTCGGGTGCGGTGCCGCACCATTTTTCAGGCGAGCTTTATGGCGCATGCCTGGTCGATGGCAAAGATACATGCGAGGTTGCCTTGACCGATGTATCGCGCCTGGTAGGAAGCGTGTTGCAAGATATCGATGCTCAGTTCGTGGCGTCGAATGTGCGTGACGAGTTGCTGTTCGGGCTGGAGAATTTCGGCGTGACGCACGATGAAATCCCCGCTCGTATGCAGCAGGCGCTCGAAACGGTGGGCATCGAAGATTTGCGCGATCGCGAAATCGCAACGCTTTCGGGTGGTCAAAAGCAAAAGGCTGCCATTGCGGCTATTCTGGCGTTGCGCCCGCGTGTTCTGGTGCTCGATGAGCCCACCGCGGCGCTCGACCCGGCGTCTTCAACGCTTGTGTTCGAAACGCTGTGCGAAGTAAACCGATCGGCCGGCATCACCGTGGTGGTTATCGAGCAGAAGGTTGCGTTGCTTTCGGAATTCTGCAGTCGCGTTGTGGTGCTCGACCAAGGAAAACTGGTATTCGACGATACGCCGCGAAAGGTATTCTCGCATGGCGAGCGACTGCGTGAGATTGGCGTTGATAGCCCGCGCGTCGCCCGCGTGTCGAACTCGCTTGCGGCGGCGGGGCTGTGCGAGCTGGGTAAGCCGGCGCTTTCCGTCGATGAGGCGGCGGCGCTTGTTGCCCGCATCGTAGGCGAGGGCGTGCACGGCGCCGTCGTTGAAGGGGCTTGTGCGGTGCCTGCCGTGCCGAGTTCGCCTTCGCATGCGGTTATGTGCGACTCATCGATTGACGGTGATTCCGTTGTTGCCGCTTCCTCTTCTGCTCGCACTGGCGAGTCGATGGTTCGTTTTGAAGGTGTGAGTTATTCCTATCCGGGTGGCGGCGCTTCGGTGCGAGCGCTCGACTTTAAGGTGCTCTCTGGCGAAATCGTCGGTATCGTGGGCCAGAATGGCGCGGGCAAAACCACGCTCACCAAGTTGCTCAACGGTTTGCTTAAGCCTGCCGAGGGCAACGTGGTTGTTGCTGGCTTGAATACGCGCGAGGTTCCCACGAGCCGCATTGCCCGTCACGTGTCCACGCTGTTCCAAAATCCCGATCGGCAAATTTGCAAAGATACCGTGCTCGACGAGGTTACATTCGGGCTGCTGTTGCAGGGCGTTTCGCTGGACGAGGCATCTGCGCGCGCCAAAGCGACGTGCGAGCGGTTCGGCCTTCCGCTCGACGAAGTGCCGTTTTCGCTGTCGCGCGGCCAGCGCCAGATGGTTGCGCTTGCGTCGGTCGTGGTGGGCGAGCCGCAGATCATCGTGCTCGACGAGCCCACAAGCGGGCTTGACTACCGCGAGTGCATGACGGTTATGGAAACCGTGCGCGACATGGCGGCGGCGGGAAGCGCGGTGGTCATGGTGTGCCACGACATGGAAGTGGTGAGCGATTTCGCCAATCGCCTGGTGGTTATGGCGAACGGGGAAATTCTTGGGCGCGGAACGTGCGCCGATGTGTTCGCGAACGCCGACCTCATGCAGCGCGCTTTCGTCGAGCCTCCTCAGGCCATCGCACTTGCGAAAAGGCTCGCGGCCGAGGTATCGCCGGCGTTTGCGGGACTTTCCGAAGTGTCGGACATTGTTGCCGTTTCAAAGGAGCTGGCTTGCCGTGCTTAACGTTATCGACTATATGCCGGGTGACACGCTGCTGCATAAGCTGAACCCCGTGGCGAAGGCGGCGCTTGCCGCCTCCATTATCGCGGCGACGTTTCTGTCCAATTCTTACGCCATGCTTGTAGGGCTGCTCGCGTTCACGTTGCTTATGGGGGCTTACGCGGGTGTTGTGGGCCGTTTGGTCGTGCTCATGAAACTGCTCGTGCCGCTTGCGCTCATCTTATTTGTGCTGCAGGTTCTTTTCATGCGTGCGGGCACGCCTGTGTTTGGGTTTGCCACCGATGAGGGCCTTATTACGGGCAGCAAGGCGTGCCTTCGCCTGCTCGGCGTGGCGACGCCGCTGTTGCTCATGCTCATGGTTACCCCGCTTGGCGATCTTGCGAACGCCTGCGTCGAGAAGCTGCATATTCCGTATCGCTATGCGTTCACGTTTACCACGGCGCTGCGTTTTGTGCCTATTTTCTCGCAGGAAATGAATGCCATCATGGAGGCCCAAACCGCGCGCGGCGTCGAATACGATACGAAGAATCCACTTAAGAAAATGCGCCTTATGCTGCCTTTGTGCGTGCCGCTGCTGCTTTCTTCGGTGGGCAAAACCGACGCCACGGCGCTTGCTGCCGAGCAGCGGGGGTTTTACTTGCGCACGCGTGAGAGCGCCTACGATCGCCACCCGTTCGTGGCGCGAGACTATGCGGCCTTCGCTCTGTGCATTGCGCTCATTATGCTGGGTGTTGCGTTTTAGTCGGCGCCACTGGTGCCTGTGCGAATGCGCGAAATGGCTTGCCTCATTAAAAAAGGGAGTCGATTGCTCGACTCCCTTTGTGCATGTGCGCGAATGGCGCGTTTGCAAGTGAGATGCGCGAATTAGAAGCGCAGGCTCAGGCAGCTCAGGCCGCCGTCGATTTTGCGGTACTCAGACGTGTCAACGGTGAGCGTCTTGTAGCCCAGATCCTGCACGGCCTTGAGCACGGTGGGGTAGCCCTCGGGCACGATGACGGTGCCGTTGACCCAAATGCAGTTGGCGGCATAGGCCTCGTCCTCGGGAATTTCAACCTTGTTGTACTTCTCGAAGTCGGGCTTGGTCTTGAACTCGCCAGAAACGAGCATGTTGTTGTCTTCCAGGTAGTTCACGCCGGTCTTCAGGTGCAGCACGTACTCCAGCGGCACCTCGCTGCCCGAAAGGCCCCAGCCCTCGAGGATCTCGATGAACTGGCGAATGCCTTCTTCGTTGGTGCGAGCGGAGCGGCCCACATAGAAGTGGTCGCCGACCATCATGACGTCGCCACCCTCGAGCGTGCCAGGAGCGGTGATGTGGGCAATGTGATCGTCGTCGAAGAACTGGCGAATGGTGGGCTCCATTTCCTTGGCCTCGCCATTGCGGGTGCCAGCGCCTGGGTTGTCGATGATGGCGCCGCAGCGGGTGATAACGGCGGTGTCCTCGACGAAGCAGCTGTCGGGATACTCTTCCATTGCGGGAAGCACGGTAACGTCTACGCCACACTGCTTCAGGGCTTCGATGTAGGCGTCATGCTGCTCAATCGCCTTCTCGTAAATCGGCTTGCCCAGCTCGGGTGCGCTGGTGATGCCGTCGCACAGCGATTTGCCGGGGCGGCGGACAATAACGTGGGAAAACTTAGCCATGGAAAGTTCCTCTCTCTGCGAACGTGGCTACAGTCGCGCGTTGCGCGGCTTTCCAAACGACCCCCATTGTACCCCCTTTAGGCGAATACGTCTCGGAGGGAGGGGCTTCCGCTTTGGGAGGGTGCGGCTTGGGTGTTGCGTTGGTCATGGGGACGGTGGACTGAGCGGAGGAGCCGAGCGTCGAATCGCTCGGAGTAGGACGGCGGGTCGCTCGACGGCCTGCGGCTGGTGATGGCTCCCGCGGTTTCGGTAAAGGGTGCCCGGATTTGAGCTTGCGGAGGCCTCAAGAGCGCAGTGAGGGCGAGGATGCCTGCAACGCTTGCGCCGAGGATAGTGCTTGTGCTCACACGGCGCCCTCCAGCGGCATAGGCATGCCCATGCGCATGTCGAAGAATGGCTCGCCTCCCAAGAACGCGAACGTGAACAGTGCAAGTGCGGCAAGCGATTCGAGGGATTTTCTTTCGATACGAAGTAGGGGCGACCCTTGACGTATATGGGGAGGTGCCGTCGCGTGATGGTAATGGCAGAAAGTCGGTACATCCAATCCATTGCATCTGTGAGTCGCGGCCTTCTGCGCAAAACCCGCGAAACGCCGCGACGAAACGGAGCGAGGGGATGTGTGGCAGGCATGGCCTTCGGGCTTTCCTCTATGCGCTTGCGACCTCAACCACATGCAGCGTATCGCCGTCTACGGTGAAAGCGACGTCATATGCGGCAAAGGCCAAATGGTAGACGCGGCTTGGGTCGTGCTTGCTTCCGGCGCGGCGCGGGTCTTGGCGCAGCACCTCCACGAGACCCTCGAGCTTGTCGCCCTCGATATGCGCCTGCAGCGTTTCGGGGAAGTCGACGTCTAGTTCGTGCCAGGGCGCATCGTCGATGAAACCGCCCGTCGCATCGGGGTGGCAGTCGGCGAAGGGAATATAGGGCTTGATGTCAAAGATGGGCGTTCCATCGCGCAGGTCGGCGCCCAACACATGGATAATCGGGCCGTCGTCGGTGAGCTCGACGTGGTCGATTTTGACGCAGGTCAATCCAATGGGGTTGGGGCGGAATGGGCTTCGGGTTGCGAACACTCCCATGCGCTCTGATCCGCCCAAGCGCGGAGGCCTCACCGTGGGCGACCATTTCGTGTTCGTGCCGCTTTTGTCGTCGGTGACGGCATCTGCTGCAATGTCTTGCGCGGTTCCGCCTGGCGTGCCGTTCTCAAATTCCCAAAGCAGCCATGCGTGCGAGAAGCCGTCGAGTCCCGCGACGGCGCTATTCAGCGCGAACTCAGGCTCGAAAACGATGCGCCCTTGCAAATGTGGCGCCAGAAAGCTGTTGCGTGGAATGCCGAACTTCTGGGGAAGGTCGGTGCGAATATGCGCGATGGGTTTCATGCTGCGGGGTCTCCTGTGATGCTTGTGACGTCGGACGTTCTCTCGGTTCCTTCTTACCCCATTCGAGAGTGCGACTGAGCGCCCTCAAAGAATTTCAAAACTTCTGTGAGGCTTACGGGTGCGTAGCTGTTTGCGTCAACGCCCACGTCGTATCGAAGAATGCCGCGCTCGCGGTTGCACTCGTTGTTGGTGGGTCCTTTGGAGTGGACGTGGCCGTGCAGGGCGATGGCGTCGCGGCGTTTTCCGTTCCAGCTCATGATGGGGTAGTGGAACAAAACGAGCTTATGGCCGCGCGCGTAGCCGGGGGCGATTTCGAGATAGTCCTGCTCGGTTTCGAAAATCCCCGCGCCCGCGCCCGTCGACCACGAATCGTCATGGTTGCCGCGAATGAGATGCACGTGCTCGCAAGTGATTTGCTCGCGTAGGCGGCGTGCGTTTTCGGCGGTTGTCTGATACGCGAAGTCGCCTAGTACATAGAGCGAGTCGCTGGGCGCTACCCGTTCATTAATCGCCGCAATGAGCCCTTGATTCATGCGTTCAATGGTTTCAAACGGGCGATTCATTTTCGAAAGAATGCTCGAATGGCCGAAGTGTAAATCGGCGGTGAACCACATCATGGGCGGCCTCCAGGGGGATTTATCGGGTTTGGATGTGGCTATTGTAATGGCCGCGCGGTTTATCGGCTGGTGGATACCACGAAAAGCCGACTTCTTTACGAGGCCGACCCCGAATCTACGATTCTGATGTAGCCGCTTTTCTCGGGGTCGATTATTTCCGAGTTGGGATCGTAGAGAAAACGGCATTCTATTTTGTCTCCGATGGCGATGACGCCGCCGCCTTCGATAGGCGCGTTTGCGTTGAGATATGCTGTGTCGAGAATGAAGCCGCTTGATTGGTCCCTGTCGACTTTAATTTTTGCGATGCCGGCGCCATCGAAATCCTCAACGGTGCCTACGAGTGCCCAGGGGACGGCGAAGGGGCCGCCGCCGCTTCCTTCAGGCGTGGGAGGGATTTCATCGATTGCCTCATGGTTGAACGATTCGTAATGGAACAAAATGGTGTCGCGATCGTAAATGGGCGTGTGCGATTCGAATTCGTTCGGGCAAGGGCCAAGCTTTTCTTGCTGGGGTGAGCAACCGCAAGAAAGAAGTAGCACCGCAAGCGCGATGAGCGTAAGAAAAGGAATTCGAAGATTAGTCAACCCGGCCTCCTCTCTGGGCTTAGCTGAATATTGTAATGCCTAGCGTTGGCCGGCGAACCGGGCACCGTTATCTTCTCGGCCGATTGTCGATATGCGGTTGGACCCGCTTTCTGTTTGTGGCCGTCTCTTCCATTCGCGGCTGACAATCTTGATGCTCCGAGAATTGGTCTAGCGTAAAGCGAGGCGCCCGTTTTTGCCAAAAGTTGCGAATCCGGGGGCTTTTCAGCATAAAAAGCAAGGGAGGTTGGCCCTATTTGCAAGATATA